>Ga0114906_1001739_pt1 | contig 11234 bp, 10 predicted proteins | sample MalvirDeepMed_M9_FD_89687 | JGI IMG/M metagenome (GOLD analysis project Ga0114906, IMG submission 89687) | Marine viral communities from the Global Malaspina Expedition - Malaspina viral metaG DeepMed_M9 | ecosystem: Environmental > Aquatic > Marine > Oceanic | place: Mediterranean Sea... | reverse complement strand
TCGCCCGACGACTTCACCGAGGTCGCAGGTTCGCACCGCCCGATCGCAGGCCCGGCGCGCCTCGCTGCGACCCAATCCGGCCAGTCGGGCGAAGGCCCGGAGGTTTTCGCCGACGCCGAGGTGCGGGTACAGGGCGATCTGCTGCGGGACCAGGCCGATCCTGCGCCGAGCCGATGCCGAGCGCGCCGGGTCCTCACCGCCGACCCGCACCCGCCCGGTGGCCGGCGCCAGCCGCCCGCAGAGCAGGCGGATCAGCGTCGACTTTCCGGCGCCGTTGGGCCCGAGCAGCGCGCAGATCCGGCCGGAGCCCAGCGCCAGCGACACGCCCGCCAGTACGGAGCGATCGCCGTAGGCAAAGCCGAGGTCCTCGGCAACGAGGGTCACGTCGCTGGACATCGAGCCGCAGGAAGGACGTTCAGAGGAATCGCGCGAACAGGGCGCGCACGTAGCCGTCGAGCGCGGCCCGGCCTGCGGCCGTCGGCAGCACCGCTTCCCCGGCGGCCAGCTCGCGCTCCACGACACGCCGCAGCGCGTCTTCGCCCACCCGGTGGACCGACCCGGCCTTGTCGCGATCCTGGCCGGCGTCCTTGCCGGTCGCACCGGCGAATCGACGCGCGTCGAGCAGGTCGTCGGCGGCCTGGAAGGCCTGCCCGAGATGGCCGGCGTAGCCCTGCAGCGCGTCGAGCAGGTGGTCTTCGAGGCCCAGGATGCAGCCGGCGCCGGCGGTGGCCAGCTCGAACAGCACGCCGGTCTTCTGGTGGTTGATCTCGGCCACCGCATCACCGTCCAGGGCATCGGCGCGCTCGATCAGGTCCCGGCTCTGGCCGGACACCAGGCCTGCCGTGCCGACCGCGTTCGAAAGGCGGTCGACCAGATCGCAACGCAGGTCGGTGCCCAGGGCCCGATCGCGCGCCAGGACTCCGAAGGCCTGGTTCAGCAAGGCGACCGCAGCCAGCGTGGTCGTCGCCTCACCGAAGGCCTGGTGGCAGGCCGGCTGGCCCCGCCGCAGGCTGGCATCGTCCATGCACGGCAGGTCGTCGAGCATCAACGAGGCGCAGTGCACCATTTCCAGGGCACAACCGAAATCGATCATTCGCTCGGGGTCGCCACCGAAGTGCAGCGCGGTGCGAATGGCCAGCATGGGCCGAACCCGCTTTCCCGCAGCCAGCAGGCAGTAGCGCATCGCCTCGGCCAGCTGCGGACACGTCGCGCCGGCAACCTCCTCATCGCCGGGAATCAGCTCCGCGAGGCGGGCGTCGATTTTGCTGCGCCAACGCGCATCGATCTCGGCGTGCTGCTCCGGCGACTCGAGCAAGCCGGCATCGTCGGACAGGGCGTCTTCAGTGGTCGCGGCCATGCGGCCCTCCCCTCGTGGCGGCGGATGGACTGCAGCGGCCGGGTGCCGATCGAAGGTCGAAAACGGCCGGACGCAATTCGGTTCGAACCTGCGGCATGCCGCCATGGTAGCCGGCGGGCGTCACGAATTGAAGCCCGGCGCTTCGACGGCAGCCAGCAGTGAACGACAGGCCACGGCGCAATCTCCTGGAACGGGTATCCTGTCGAGCAGATCGAGCGCGGCTGTCGGCCGAAGTCGACGCGGCCGAAACCGCTTCTTCCGGAGCGTCCCGGCGACGCGGCGCAGCCATTACTGCCGGGCCTATTGCCGGGATTATTGCCGGGATCCAAGCACGGAGCGACAGACGTCCAATGACAGAACCTCAAACCGCCGCCGGCAGCGCGGCCCGGACGGCAGCCGTCATCGGCTCCGGCTTCGGCGGCCTGGCGCTGGCCATCCGCCTGCAGGCGGCCGGAATCCAGACCACCGTGCTCGAGAAGCGCGACAAGCCCGGCGGTCGCGCCTACGTCTACGAGGACCAGGGCTTCATCTTCGACGGCGGCCCGACGGTCATCACGGACCCGTCGGCACTCCGCGCGCTGTGGGAAATCGCCGGCAAGAACATGGACGACTACGTCGAGCTGCTGCCGGTCGATCCGATGTACCGCCTGTGCTGGCAAGACGGCAAGGTGTTCGACTACACCAATGACCCCGACCGGCTCGAAGAGCAGATCCGCCGGTTCAACCCGGCCGACGTCGACGGCTACAAGCGCTTCCTGGAGTACTCCTACAAGGTCTTCGAGAAGGGCTACCTGGACCTCGGCCACAAGCCTTTCCTGAACTTCGGCTCGATGGTCAAGGTCGCGCCGGACCTGATGAAGCTGCAGGCCCAGCGCAGCGTCTACAAGCAGGTCAGCAAGTTCATCAAGGACGAGCACCTGCGCCAGGCCTTCTCGTTCCACCCGCTGCTGGTCGGAGGCAACCCGTTCCAGACCTCGTCGATCTATACCCTGATCCACGCGCTGGAACGCGAATGGGGCGTGTGGTTCGCCAGGGGCGGCACCGGCGCCCTGATCCGCGGCATGGTCAAGCTGTTCGAGGACCTCGGCGGCACCGTCCGCCTGAACAGCGAAGTCGCGAAGATCGACACGGCCAACGGCAGGGCCACCGGCGTTCGCACCCACGATGGGTGGCACGGCGAGTTCGACTCGGTGGCCAGCAACGGCGACGTGCTCCACACCTACGGCGACCTGCTCGGCCATACGGACCACGGGCAGAAGAAGCGCCGTTCGCTGGAAGCCAAGCGCTGGTCGATGTCGCTGTTCGTCATCTATTTCGGCCTGAAGCGGGTCCACACGGACCTCGAGCACCACATGATCCTGTTCGGCGCGCGCTACCGCGAGCTGATCAAGGAGATATTCAACGGTCCGGACCTCGCCAACGATTTCTCGCTGTACCTGCACGCGCCGACGCTGACCGATCCGTCGCTGGCACCGGAAGGCTGCAGCACCTACTACGTGCTCTCACCCGTGCCGCACCTCGGCAAGGCCGACCTGGACTGGGACGAGGTCGGCCCGAAGTACACCAAGCGTATCCTCGGCTACCTCGAAGACCACTACCTCCCCGGGCTGAAGAACGACCTGGTCACCTGCCAGACGCTGACTCCATTTGGATTCAGGGACGACCTGAACTCGCACCTGGGATCGGCGTTCTCGGTCGAACCCGTGCTGTGGCAATCGGCCTTCTTCCGCCCGCACAACCGCGACAAGAAGATCCCGAACGTCTACCTGGTCGGCGCCGGAACACACCCGGGCGCAGGCATCCCGGGCGTCGTCGGCTCGGCCCGCGCCACGGCCGGCCTGATGCTCGAGGACTACGGCCTGCAGGCCCAGGACCGCTGATCCATGGCCGAGGCCCGCGCACCGCTCGACGACGCGCTGGGCCGCGAGGCCGCCGAGACCATTGCCGAAGGCTCGAAGAGCTTCGCCACCGCCTCGAAGCTGTTCCGGCCGGCCATGCGCCGCGATGTCCTCCTGCTGTACGCGTGGTGCCGCCACTGCGACGACGTCACCGACGGCCAGGAACTGGGTCGCGGCCAGACCGGCACGGCCTCACCGGACACGCTGGATCGCCTCAAACAGAACTCGCTTTCGGCCTGTCGCGGACAACCCGGCGACGCACTGCCCTACCGCGCGCTGGCCGAGGTCGCCCGACGCCACGAACTGCCCGAGGCAATCGTCCTCGACCACCTCGAAGGCTTCGACCGCGACGTCGCCGGCTGGCAGCCGCAGACCACCGACGACCTGCTCGAATACTGCTACTTCGTCGCCGGTGCCGTCGGCATCCTGATGGCCCGCATCATGGGCGTTCGTGATCTCCCGACGCTCCGACGCGCCTGCGATCTCGGCATCGCCTTCCAGCTGACCAACATCGCCCGCGACATTGTCGAAGACGCCCGCGCCAATCGCTGCTACCTGCCCACCGAGTGGCGCGCGCTGGCCCAGCTCGATATCCCCGACCTGGTCCGCCCGGACCGCGCCGAAGACGTCTATCCCCTGGCCGCCCAGCTCGTCGACCTGGCCGAGCCCTACTACGCATCGGCGAAGATCGGCGAACGCGCCCTGCCTGCCCGCGCGGCCTGGGCCATTGCCACTGCGCGCGGTGTATACCGGGACATCGGCCTGCAGGTTCGGAAAAAGGGGCCGGACGGGCTGGCCGAACGAGCCTATACGTCGAAGGGAAGAAAGATCTGGCGGGTCGTCGCGGGCGGCGGCCAAACGCTTGGTGGAAGATTCCGGAATGGCGCGGCGCAGCGCGGCGACCTGTGGACCCCACGCGCCCTGGCGGGCCAGGAAAGCTGACGCTAGGAGGTCACGGGATGGGTGAAGGCACCAGACACGAGAAGGAAGCCATCGAAGCCGCCTGCCCCTGCGGCAACGCCCGACTGAGGATCCACGCCCCGCCGCGCTTCCGGATGTACTGCCACTGCACCATCTGCCAGCGTTTCAACCAGGCCCCGTTCGCCGATGTGCTGGTCTACCGGGCCAGGGACGTCGATCTACCGGAAAGCGGTGCCGTCGAATTCGACACCTACAAACCACCACCCAATGTCGAGCGCGGCAAGTGCACCGTCTGCGGCGCCGCAGCGGTCGAGACTTTCCACGCCACGCTGCTGCCGAAACTGACCATGGTCCCGCGCGCCATGCTGCCCGCCAACGCCGACCTGCCGGAGCCGGTGGCACATTTCTTCTACGAGACGCGGGTGGAGAATGCGGAGGATGGGCTGCCGCAGCATGAGGGATTTCGGCCGAGTCAGTGGGCGTTTTTGAAGAACTACTTGACGGCGAGAGGCGAAGGGCAACGCCTGAGTTCAGCTGCACTTGATTTGACGGGAGGGATTGGCGTAGCCAAACCGAGCGGCGAGTCAAATGTCAGCTGCGAAGCTTTTGTTAGGGCGGTGTCTGAATCTTGAGATTACGTATCAGGTTTCTCTGCTTTTCTGGGATCTGAAAACGATGGATGCCAACTTCACGTCCCTTGTCTGGAAAGATCATGGCGAACATTCGTCCGTCATCATCACCATAATCGGCTATTGCCGCACCCGCAAAGATAGCCTTGTCGCCAGTGCGTTCGAAGATATGGAACTGTGGTTCAATGATGCGCTTTCGCCACTGTAAGTGACCTGAAATTGTTACTGAGTCCAGAAGAAAGGGAGCATATCCCTCCAAATGGAGATAGACGGCGTCCTTTGATAGATCAATCGTATGGGTATGCGGCCAAGGGGGACCAACTAGATAGCCATCACCTTTGTTCTGCATATTGAACGGGAAGGCCTTTAGGACCACGTTGGCAGGACTCTGCATGCAGAGAATGCCCGTAGAGCGCAACAGCACAGCATCCAGATACTCGCGCATTATTGAATAATGCTGGTGGTTTTTTCCCTCAGCCGAGAACAATGGTGTCTCGTCATTGAACGAAAATGACTCTGGCCCGGTGGTAGCCACGAAAGAGCTTTGCGACTCAGCCCAGTGCAACAAGCTACTTTGAAAATGTGCGAGAAATTCGCCGGGCGATCCAACTCCGGGAAAGTCTGGAAAATCTTCTGCAATTGGGCGGTCCCACGGCAACATAGTGTAAAGATCTACTGCATGCTTCTTAGCCTTCGCCTCAGCGCCATCGGTATAGCCCGAGGTTGAAAAAATAGCCTTGTGAGTCACTGCGGGCATGTCGGCCAATTTGAGGATGAGCTGCTCGACTGCAACGACATCCAAGGGCTTTCCTTCATTTTTTACCTCTGAGGCTTTAAATGCGGACACTTCCCCGTTCGACTCAGCGATAGTCAACGTCACATCAACGTCGCGCTCCTTTCCAGCTGCCTCATCCAGAACCATGTCGCCGATCGTGACATCGACAGCTTCTGGATCGTGCCTTAAACAGCAAAGGCCGACCAGATACTGAACCATCATTGGTGTGAGCGCACTCATAAGCCCTAACGCTTAGCTAAGGGGTCGGAGCCCGCGCGGAGCGACGGCGGGGGTCCCAGCGACCGAAGGTAGCGACTTGAGCGACAAGTTAGAACGCACCGGCATTCTGTATTCCCACCCTTACCGCCTCGCAAAAAAGCTCAAAATCGTCAGTGGTATTGCGCCGCCCGCTCGCTGATAGAGATTGAAAGAACCTTGCTCTAAGGCCTCTTGTCAGTTCTAGCTGCAACCCAGCGCCACTTGTGCAACGATTGCAAATGTTGCTGGGATCGTGGGCCATAATTCCCGGCTTCTCTCCTGTGGCGAAGCCGGCCTCGTAAAGTGCTCGTTTGACCTGAGGTTTCAAGAGATTATCGAGGCCACCCATATATACGACTTCCTCATCGCTTCCCTCTCCATGCACGGAAAGCACAAACTCGCTAGCGGCGGCAAGTTCTAGAGCCTTTGGCTCATCGAAATTTGTGCTTGTTATATGAAGCTCACCATTTCCCTGAGGCTTTAGCCCATCAAATACGTAGTACGAAAGCTCAGGCCCTGAGATTGAAATAGCCAACTCTGACGTTCCTGGCTCAATGCCGCCACCATGCGGCGCCAATACCAGCACCCTGGACCCCCTATTCGCGCAACGTACGGCGAAATCCCGACCTTCTGTTTCGGCTTCGGACAATTCCTCAAAGCTTGAGTATCTATCGGCCATCTGTGCGTTCAAACTATGAAACATGCGGCAGGAATGCCGCATAGTGAGTGGGCTCGCAGAAACGCGCGTCAGCACGCCCCCGTTCGCGGCCAGAATGCCTCAAGTGATTGATTTCCAACGCCCTGCCCCACTTTCCCTGTGGAGATATCCTGCATGAACACCGTTCTGCATGCAAGGTGTGCCCTAGGTTGGCTCGAGAACTCGCGCGCATCCGACCACGACCGGGCAGACTGAGGCTGCCGTGCTCGCCCGGCCGGCCCGCATGGCGCGGATTTTTCACGGAACACGATTGAACCAGCAGGTACCGACCCATGACCCCCAGATTCCTGATGACCCTCTCCCGCCTCTGCCTGCTGCCGCTGTTCCTGGCCGGGTGCGTGGCCGACCCGGCGCTGATATCGGCGGCCTGCGATCCGGACCGCCCCACGACGCGCATCCACGAGGTCCAGGGCGCCGGTCCGGCCAGTCCGCTCGCGGGGACCACGGTGCAGATCGAGGGCATCGTGGTCGGCGACTTCCAGCACCGGCGTCGCGGGGCGATCGGGCGGCACGGCGACCTGGGCGGCTTCGCGGTGCAGGAGGGGACCGCGGACGCCGACGGCGACCCGGCCACCAGCGAAGGCATATTCGTCATGGACGGGATGGCGCCGAGGGTCGACGTATCGGTCGGCGATCGCGTCTGCGTGACCGGGCCGGTCAAGGAAGTCGCCGGTGAGACGCGCATGGTGGCGACGGAGCGGGGAAGCGGCGTGGCGGTGACCGGCAGCGGCTTCGCCCTGCCCCCGGCGCGCGTCGTGACGCTGCCTGCGGCCGGCACCGTCCTCAACGACGACGGCGTCGCGGTCGCCGACCTCGAGCGCTTCGAGGGGGAGCACGTGCAGATCGCCGGGCCGATGACGGTCACCGATCTTGCGGCGCTTGATCGCTTCGGTGAGTTCACGGTGTCGGCCGGCGGGCAGCTGGAGTCCTACACGCAGACCAATACCCCGGACCCGGTCGGCTTCGCGGCCCACAACGAGAGCGACGCCCGTCGCAGCCTGCGCGTGGACGACGGCGTCGAGGCCGCACGGCCGGACCCGATCCCCTATCCGCCGCCGAAGCTGGAACCGACCAACGTCGTCCGGGTCGGCGATACGGTCAGCAGTCTGCAGGGCGTGATCACCTGGCGCCGCGGCGATGCCGTCGACGGGGCGCAGGACTACCGCCTGATGCCGACGGCCACGCCCGCCTTCACGGCCGCCAACCCGCGCCCCGCCCTGCCGCCGACGGTCGGCGGCGACGTGACGGTGGCCGCCTTCAACGTCGAGTACTTCTACAACGGAACCGCGGGGGATCCCGCCAGCTTCCCGATCGGCGGCGGCCGGACGACCCATTCCGAGTACCTGCGCCAGCGCGACAAGCTGGTCACTGCCATCGCCGAGCTGGACGCCGACATCGTCGGCCTGAACGAACTGGAAAACGATTACGCCGACGGCCCGAACAGCGCGATCGCCGATCTCGTCGACGGCCTGAACGCCGCGCTGGGCGCCGGCACCTACGCCTACCTGGACCCGGGCATCACCTTCGGCAGCGCTCCACTGGTCAACGGCCTGCTCTACAAGCCGGCCACCGTGAGTCCGATCGGGCCGCTGGTGTGGCTGTGGAACGACGACTTTGCCAACCCGGGCGGTGCCTACCCGCACTTGCTCCACCGCCCCGCCCTGACCCAGACCTTCGACACCGCCGCCGGCGCGTTCACCGTCAGCGTCAACCACCTCAAGTCCAAGGGCTGCCGGCCCACGCCCGTCGGCCCGGACAACGACGCCGGCGGCGGCGCCTCGTGCTTCAACCATGCGCGCATGGTCGGCGCGCTGGCCCTGCTCGAATGGTTCGCCAACGACCCGACGAACACCCAGCAGCACCTCGGCACCTATGACCCGGACGTGCTGATCATCGGCGACCTGAACGCGCACCCCGCCGAGGACCCGATCGCCGCCCTGAAGGCCGGCTGGGACGGCGTGCCCGGCAACGCCGACGATTGGGTCGACCTGCTCGCACCGGGCGACTACAGCTACGTCTTCCGCGGCCGCGCCGGCCGCCTCGACCACGCCATCGCCAGCCCAAGCCTGGCCGCCCAGGTCAGCGGCACCGGCGTCTGGCACATCAACGCCGACGAGTCCGGGGCCTTTGGCTACCCGGAAGACCACCCCGCGCCCGCCGCGCTGTACGTCGTCGACCCCTACCGGTCCTCGGACCACGACGCGATCGTCGTCGGCGTGCACTAGGCGGGCAAGCCAGCCGAAGACCCGGACCCGGCTGGCCCTCCAGGCCCGGCCAGGTCTCAGCCGAGCCGGGCCAGCACCCAGCGCACGACCCGGTGGCCGGGCCAGTACAGCGCCGCGGCGGTGGCGACGCACAGCAGCGGCAGGTAGACCGCGTCGGGCAGCCAGGTCTGCTCGATGCCGAACGGTGCTTGCGTGTAGTTCAGGTTGCGCCCGGGGTCGCCGAACCACCAGCCGCCGACGATCGCCAGCGATCCGATCACGCACTGCAGCCAGGGGCCGCGATCGTCGTAGCCCTGGCGCCGGCACAGCCAGACCGCGTAGATCGGGAACCACAGGTGATAGAGCGACGCCAGCCGCTGGATCAGCGGCAGGGCCGGTTCGAACATGTAGGCGGTGATGCCGGTGGGGCTGTCGCCGATCACCAGGCCGGCGGCAAGGTCCGCGGCCCAGACGAGACCGACGACGGTCACGGTGCCGGCCTGGCTGGAGATCAGCAAAGGACTCGGAAACCAGGTCGCCACCAGCACGATGAACAGCGCGCAGTTGCACAGCCACCAGAAGTTCTGGGCGCCGGCGGCGGCCAGGATCAGCGGCACCCAGGCGAGCATCCAGGCGGTATAGAGGATGCGTGCCGCCAGCGGCACGGGATGGCCGGCTCGGCTCTCGCGACTCATTTCGCGATTCATTTCGCGATTCATCTGGCCACTCGCTTCGCGGCTCGTCCTGCGACTCACGAACACCCCTCCTCCGGATCCGCGTTCAGCCTACTGCGACCGGGGCCGGCCGGGCAATGGCCGGCGCCGCGCGGCGCTTGGAGGCTCAGCGCAGGAGCAGGATCGGTATGCGGCAGCTCTGCAGCAGCGCGGTGGTGGTGCTGCCGACGATCATCCGGCGAATGCGCGAGTGGCCGTACGCGCCCATGACCAGCAGGTCGATGTCCAGCTGCTCGACCTGTTCGGCGATGACCCGCTCGGCATCGCCCGGATCGACATGGGTCTGCGGGCTGAAGCCGGCCGCTTCCAGGCGTTCGACGGCCCAGTCGAGACCGGCCTGCCCATCGGGCGGGTCGCCGGCCATGATCAGGCGGCAGTCCAGGTCCGTCAGCAAGGGGCTCATGCAGACCATTTCGACGCACTTTCGCGTCGTCGGACTGCCGTCGAAGGCGATCGCGAAGCGCTCGACCTTGCGGAAGCTGCGCGACGTCACCAGCGTCGGCCGATGAACGGAGCGCACGACGCGCTCGAGGTTGGCCCCGATGTGGTCGCCGTTGATGCCCGCCGATTCGCCGCGCTTGCCGAGCACGAACAGCCGCACCCGGGTCTCCAGCTCGGTCAGCGCCTGGGCCCGCGGGCCCTGGCGCTGCAGCGACGTCGGGCGCAGCGCGCCGGCCGCCTCGGCGCGTTTGCAGGCCTGCTCCAGCATGGCCCGACCCTGCTGCATCTCGACCCGGGACTGACGGGCGTCGAGTTCGGCCAGTTCATCGAGCAGGTGACTCTGGGCATCGATGCCGATCGTGCCGCTGAAGTCCACGCCGGCGGACCGCTTGCTGCGGTCCTCCAGGACGTGCAGGCACTCGAGTTCGGCGGACAGGCGCTGCGACGCCCAGGCCGCGTAGTCGACGACCGAAGGGTTGTACTTCGAAACGTCGAGGCAGGCCATCACCGTGCCGTCGACCGGGATTTCGTAGTCCGTGCTGCGTGTCGTGGTGACCATCTCGAATCTCCTCAGTGGCCCAGCAGGCGTTCGGCATCGGGCTTGTCGGCTACGCCGAGACGATCGACCAGCGTCCGGCTGGCCTCGTCCATGCCGATGATCTCGACCGCGACCCCCTCACGTCGGAACTTGAGGATGACACGATCCAGCGCGCCGACCGCGCTCAGGTCCCAGAAATGGGCGCCGCTCACGTCGATCCGGACGGTCTCCACCACTTCGCGGAGATCGAACTCCGACATGAAGCGATCGGCCGAGGCGAAGAACACCTGGCCGGTCACGATGTAGGTCCGAAGCGTACCGTTGCGATCGAGCGACCGCTCGACGACCAGCACCTGGCCGACCTTGCGCGCGAAGCCCAGCGCCGAAAGCAGCACGCCGGTGAGCACGCCCTTGGCCAGGTCGTGCGTGGCGACAGTGACCACCACGGTGCCCAGCATCACCAGGCTGGAGGTCTTCGGGTGCAGCTTCAGATCGGCAATGGAGCGCCAGCTGAAGGTGCCGATCGACACCATGATCATCACCGCCACCAGCGCGGCCATCGGAATCCGCCCTACCCACTCGTCGAGAAACACCACCATCAACAGCAGGAACACGCCGGCCAGCAGCGTCGACAGGCGCCCTCGCCCGCCGGACTTGATGTTGATCACCGACTGCCCGATCATCGCGCAGCCGGCCATGCCGCCGAAGAATCCGGAGACGATGTTGGCCATGCCCTGCCCTCGCGCTTCGCGGTGCTTGTC
>Ga0114906_1001738_pt1 | contig 11238 bp, 16 predicted proteins | sample MalvirDeepMed_M9_FD_89687 | JGI IMG/M metagenome (GOLD analysis project Ga0114906, IMG submission 89687) | Marine viral communities from the Global Malaspina Expedition - Malaspina viral metaG DeepMed_M9 | ecosystem: Environmental > Aquatic > Marine > Oceanic | place: Mediterranean Sea... | reverse complement strand
CCTATTTCCCCACCTATATCAACATCAATTTTTTTATCACGTATAATCTTCTTGACTTTGTTAGCAACTTCCCCTGCTTCACCAACCAACCCTAGAGATAGATACTCTAAGGCTTTGTCAGCAGGAAAGATTGCAGTTTTCTTAGCACCCATTTGATACGCTGTTGCAGTTATCATACTTTTATTTTTATTATCCATAAACTTTTTTACCTCTTCCTCTAGCTTCATATTTATTAACCCTTTTTAAATTTACAAAGTAAGCAGAATTAAATCCTCTCTCCCATTCACGATGTTGCATAGTGTTTAGTGGGTAAGGACTTCTAACCTTACCCTTTCTAAACGATAACACACCCTTCTCAAATTGTATTCTTAAAGGTGCATCATATTTGGATAAACGATTACCCCTGTGGTCATGTCTTTTTAACATTGTCCTTTTTCTCCTCTATAGTTTCGTTCTGTTGAGGTTTAGTAAAATACTTTATAAGCATCTCTAACTTGTCATTGTAGTCTGCAATCTTACCAAGCTCTTCTTCTATAGCAGCTTGAATATCCTGATGCTCTCCTATACCTGTAGGATTTGTAAGCAATACTTCTACGTTAGCTATATGTTTATTTATTAGACCTACATAGTAGGTACGTGCTGCTCCAATTAGTATTTCTCTCATATTGTTTCTCCTTTCTACGTTGCGACAATATCTACTACCTCGCACACTCCTGCTGTACAAGCTAGTTCTTTACTTCCTGCTGTGCTGTCAATACCTTTTTCAAACTCTGCAAGTTTATACCAATCAACACTGCTAGGCATCTCTTTAAGTAGTTTTTTATACTGCTTCTTATCAATCGCTTGATAGGGAGCTTGTGCATATGTATGGTCACTATGTGGTAAGAAACTTATACCTGATATATCATCAAAGTTTTCATACACCCACGCTCCAACCTTCAACCAATCATCTTCTTTAACAGATATAGTTACAGATGGTTTATGTTCACACCAATACTTTTGAAAGGTAGCCCATGTACGTAACTGATCTATTGCTCCTAAGTCTGTATCTGCTCCTTCAGGTGCTTTCATAGGAAAGCTAAACACTGTAGTGCTGTCAGGCTTCATTACATCAGGTTCGTTAGGTATACCTGCTGACTTCATAAACTCTGTTAAAGGGTCTTTGTTGTCACCACGTACAGTACGAATGTAATACTCGCTATATCTATTATGTATGCCACTTGCACTATCCACGAGTTGAGAAACTGTACCACTAGGTTTGACACAAGTGATGGCAGTTGATTGAGGTATACCCAATTGCTTTGCAAGTTTCTTGTTTGTTTCAATTGCTTTCTCCTTTAACTTAGTTAAGATATCACCTGCATATGTTTCATCATAAACATACTGACCATCTTCCATATAGATAGAGTTGTAGCTATTAAATAATTTACTATCCATAATGCCTGTCAGTGATACACCTAATAACCTTTCTTCTTCTGTATTATCTTTCCATATCTTACGTAGATATTTAAAGTCAGTAAGAGTAGCTTGTAGTGTACCTAGTATTGTAGCCATTTCAACTTTTTCTAATAGCGTTTCTTCAGTATCTTCTGCTCTAACAACTACTTCAGATAGATTACAAAACTGATAGGGTCTAAGTATAATTTCACTACAAGGATTACAACCAAAAGCATGGTTAGTATTTCTTCTTTCACTTCTACCTGCTTGTTGTTTAGCCGAGTCTCTATTAAAGATACCACGTTCTCCTGATTTACTTTCTACAAGAGCCAACCATTCACGCATAAATGTTTCCATAGTTATCTTACCTTTGTAAGCTACACTATTATTTGCTAACGCACGTTGACCTTCATTCTCCCACCATTGACCTGACTTAGCGTGTCTCATTTGGTCATCACCTAAGTTTGAAAGACTGATGAGGGCAGATCGCCTTACCCCACCAACGACTACTACCTCACCAATCTTACACATTATGTCGTGACATTCAATAGGATACAATCTTCTACCTGCTGCACCCTTAAATATCGCAACACAAAACCGATACAAATCTACAAGTGGTTCAGGACCTGATGCCCTACCACCAAATGTTTTTAACCTAGCACCTGCAGGTCTAACATCTTCTACATCAAACTCAGGCACTTGACCTACGTACAACATAGCTATTAATTCACGTAAGGCTTTAGCCCAACCTGAACGTGAGTCACCTACTTTAATAGTAGTTGTGCTATCTTCAAAATGTTCATTAACTATAGGCATCTTATCTACATTCTCTCTTTCAACAGAGAAACCTACACCTGTACCACACATTAATATATACATACATTCATCAAAAGAACGTGGGCTATCGACAGGTAGATAAGAACAATTATATCCTGCTACATGACATCTATCTAATGCTTTACCTGCTGTCATTAAAGCTCTCATACTAGGCATTACATTTAAACTAACAATGCTATCAAACATTCTATTCTGTAAGTCTAAAGACAAATCAAGTTTATGTTTTTTAGAAACGTGTTTAACCATATACTGTACATATCTATCTACAGTTTCTGTCCACGTTTCTCTTCTTCCTTCGTCTTCTAGCCATCTAGCATAACGAGATAGTGCTATAAAATTTTGATAGTCTGTTGGTAGTTTATGTTCATTGTTCATTTTTTATCTCCTGTCTTACTCTTATACTCTTAATATCTACTCCATCTATATCGTGTATATATTCACGCATAGCATCTTGAAACTCCTCTGTGACATCTCCATCTGATGGCATCATGTACTCATCAGGGTCAATGTCTAGGCTGATAAACATTTTAACTTGTATTAACATTTTGTATGCCTATTAATTTAGTTAAGTACCATTGTGCTTTCTTTAAATCTTCAACACCATTTTTATATTTATATCTCCAAAGATATTTAATTATGTTTCCTTGTAGATAAAACTCAAAGCCTTCATTAGTTGCAGCTTCTATAGCATCAATACACTCAATACCTTTTTGGTTATAGTGTGGTGGATGATTTACCATATCATCTACTAATTCTCTACCAACCATTTTTTGTTCCTCAAAAATCTTTTGGTAATTATCAGCATTTGGTGAACCTTTTTCAAACTCAATTATTTCTTTTATACTTGCAGCCATTATGCATTACCCCCTATCTTTGAATTAAAGTTTAGTTTGATTACATTACCTTGTTTACTTTCTATTGTCAAGGTATCTTTTGATTTATTTGCATCAATATCTTTTGTGTTGTGAGCATACTCATCAAGCACATACATAAGCTCAGAATCTTCTTGCATTAAAGGAATTACACTACACATCATTCTACATAGATGCCATAAGTCAGAAGTATCTTTTTTATTTAATGGGTTCTTACCTGACGTAGCTATATTAATAAGTACATTACCATCCCAATTATTATCAGGTGTTAGTAGAGGTGTTACTTGTATAAGAAAGTCTTCTTCTCTGAGTATCTTTGTATCAATCATGCTGTTCTCCTTTTCTTTCCTTTAAAAGCTATAAAACTTTTATGTTTAATTTTCTTTTTCTTTTTTTCTTTTAGCCAATCTTCAGGTATAATTCTATCGTAGTATCTAAAGCCGTACTTAATACACCAATCTGCGTAGTTAGATTTAGCTCCCTTACGTATCTTAGCTTTACTATTTGTAAAGACAAATCGTATATCTAGTTCAGGGTGCTGTCGTTTAATACATATATGTTTACGTCTATCTATTGCTACGAACCTACCCTTAGTTTCAATTATAATACCATTAGGTAATATAAAGTCAGGGGTATAGGTGCGATATGCAAGGTCTTCCCACTCTATTTTAACTTTCTCATAAAGAAACTTTACTTTATGTTCTTTTAAATAGGTGGCTAGATTATCCTCTAGACCACTCCTATACCCATGTTTACGTGCCAATCTTCTAGCACTATAGGCTGACATTATAAGTCTGCCCATATTTTTTTTGCTTCTATTTTCATTGTATTTCCCCAAGTCCACGAATCAAAGTTTGGATATATAAGAGAAGCTAACTCATATCTATCATCACTAATGGATAGAAATTTTTCTATACTAAAAGCTATTCTTTTAAGTTGTTTTTTGTATCTGCCTAAATCTTTTAGTGTAAATTTCTTATAGTCTTTTGGAGTAGCAAAAAATAAATCTACACCATTACTTGGGTATGCCATAGAATAGAATGCCATCTGTCTCTTCTGTGCTTCACTTGGTTGTGATGGCATTCGTGTAGTTGTTTTTAAATCTACAATAGTATTAGCAAATCTAAAGTCTATATACCCCATAAAAGGTATGGGCATATCTTCTAGCTGAACTTCAACTCTTTCTTGATATTGTTTTAGGTTTTTGTAATTAAAGTTTTCATCAATAACCTTACCAAATTTTTCTAATGTCTTCCTTTCTTTCTCTACTTTAACATCTTCTAGATTAAGCATAAAGTCTTCACACATAGACATAAACTTTGTATCAAGTGAATCAAAATCAAACTTACCTGTATCATACTTATCAGCTAACACAGCTTCCTGTACAATACCTCTGACTGCACCTGCTCCACTACCTGATTTAACACCAAACAAATACCTAGCTACCCACATAGGCATATCGCTTATGTAGGTATTCATACTGCTAGGTGAAAGATAGTCAATGTTGTGTACCTTAAAAGGATTATTCTTTTTCATTAAAAAGGTATCTCATCATCAGTAACTTTAACAAACTCTTCTACAACTTTTGCATCTTCTTTGCTTATTACATCCTCAGTATTACCTGCTTTGTCTTTCCAAGCATTAAAGATATACACGTTATAGTTTTCAATCCACTGCATAAAGTCAGAGAAGTGATCTTGGTCTGCATCTACTATCTCTATAGTATCTTTATTAACAGTAGCTATAGGTATGTAGTAGGTATTACCACTAGGTAGCTTTCTTTCCTCACTATCTAAACTTATCTCGTGTTGTAGAGTAAGGTGTTTCATAGAACCTATCTTAGATATAGCATCTCCCATAACTTTGAAAGCATCTCTATTATCTATCTCCCATATAAAAGGTAAGTCAGCAATTTCCATTGCATCATTGCCATCAGCATCTACTATATTACTAGCAGACAATGTGCCAATTAAAACTCTCACTCTCTTAATACTTTTTAAGAGTGCTTTAGTTTTATCAGGCAAAGAAGCATAGTCCTTAACGTAACCTGTAGGTTTACCACAGTTAAAACCACCCATATTATCTTTCAAATCTACATTAAGATTATCAGACATAACAGTCTTAACGTAGAAGCCTTTACCACCTTCAGGCTTTACAAACTTCTTGTACATAAACCTTTGTACATAAGGTCTAATCTTAACGTCAGACGAATATAAAACCCTCTCATTTAGAAGGTCATCAATTCTAAAGACACCACCATTTACTATAGCAGCTTGGGTCTTCTTACCCTTAACTTCTATCTCTCCCATTATTGGGGAGTGGGATATCTTTAGACGAGCAAGTTGAGCAGTCTGTTTGCTCTGTGTCATATCTGCATTCATACCCATTTGTTGAGCCATTGCAGAAAAGTTATTTGTATTAATTGTATTATTATCTAGCATATTTATATACTCCTTTTGTTGTGAATGTCTAGTTATATCAGGCAATGTCCTTCGTGTCAAGCCAATTATAACCTATTTTTGCTTCTAGTTCTAAAGGAACATTCAGATTAATATTAAATTGTTTGTCAACAATATCTTTTAAATTACTGTTGGTATTTTTAATAATATTAATTACATCTTGCTCCTCGTTGGGGTGGATATCTATTACGATACTATCATGTACTGTGTTTACAATGCATGACTGTAGTTTATCTAGTTGCTTTTCAATATCCAACAATACCACAGGTACAATATCTGCTGTTGCAAATGATTGTACAGGAAAGTTCTTTATCTGTGTAAAGAAAGTCACAGAACCATTTGACCTTCTCTCTACAAGAGGAAACGAGAACTCTCTACCTGATGGTGTCGTTATCTTGCGTGTATCTACAGCTTCCTTAGCCAATCTGGCATGCCAAGATGCGATTCCTTTGTACTTTTGCGTGAACTGTTTATAATACGTTGCTTCAGCAGGTGACCTCCCAAACCCTGTAGCTCCGTAGAGTGGTGCGAATGTGTGGGCTTTCGCTTCTTGCCTAGTAATCTTCTGACCACTCTCTGTAATAACTTTCGCAGTGTAACTATGTACGTCAAAACCATTATTAATCTCCTTCATTGCTGTTTCATCTTGTGACAAATATGCAGCAGTCCTAAACTCTAATTGTGCAAAGTCTGCTTCCATTATCTTGCCACCTTTCCACCTAGAAATAAATACTTTCTTAACAGGAAACGTACCACCTCTAGGCATATTCTGCATATTAGGGTCTGCTCCACTAAATCTACCTGTAGCTGTCCTATGTTGCAGTAGTCTTACGTGTAATAAATTATCTTGTTTTAAATTATTATCTATGCCTTCTATAAAAGAAGATAGATAACTATCCAAAGCTGACAGACGTATTACCTTAGCTAGAAATGTCTCAGCTTTCTGCATATTCTTCTGCCTAGCTATAGATTTAAGTAGCTCTAGATTACTCTTAGATGTGCTCCAACCATGAGCAGAAATCCATTTAGAGTTTGGTGCTGTAAACTTCATACCTGCTATTTCTTTTGTAGGTACAAATAAATATCCTAATGTATTACAAGTAGGGCATCTATTCTCTTTAGAGAAGGGTGTGCCATCTTTTTTAATCTTTCGTATCTTTCCCTTGCCATCACATTGTTGACACCTTTTCGCCTTAGTTTTATATAGTATGTTGGTATTCTCCTTTACCTTTCTTTTGTATTCTTCTATGTGCATATGTGGAGATAGTTCAACAGTCCATTGCTGTTTATCCTTCGGCTTTCTACTATAAATTAAACAAGATAATTGTTCAGGACTATTAAGATTGATAGGTGTATCACCCATAAAGTCTTGAACCTCTGATTGTAAAAATGTTTCTATCTCTTTCTTCTCTGTGGTAAATTCTTTTTTAACATTATTTAATGTATCCACATCCACACAAAAACCAGTTCTATATATATTAGCCAAAGTAAGGGCAACACGATTAGTAAGAGTGACTGTGCTATTAAGTCCACTATATTCTTCGGTAGAAAGTTTATTAGTAATCTCATTATATAACTCCTGTGTAGCATGTAAGTCACTACTTAAATAAGAAGACAATTCATCAGGTGGTATCTCATCTACACCCAACCCTTGTTTAAAGTATTCTTTTAATGTGTCCTGCTTCTTTGTATCTAAGTTATATCTTTCAGCACACATCTCTAGTGACAATGCTTGTTTCTGTCCACGTTGTAGTACATACTCGCCTAACATAGTATCAAACACAGCACCACTATAGGTAAAGTTTGATTCCCAAAGCCACATTAAATCGTGAACAATATTATGTCCAATAAGAACTGTAGTTTTATCTAGCAACTCTTGTATCTTTTCAAAGTAGGATACATCTTTATCCATTCTAAATAGATGCTCTTCTCCATCCTCTGATAATGTACCCACCATAATCAAACTATTATCAGGTTCAAAGGGGTCTAAGTGTAACTTACCCTCACGTTCAATTACAGTATTCTCTACATCAAGTACTAACTTCATTATTTAAACTCCTAACTATTTCAATCGCACTATCTAAGGGCATCTTAAACCATTCACATCTTTCTTCTTGAGCTATCCAACTAGCCTTTTCGTGTGCTATACTTTCAGCTTCTCTTCTATTGTCTACAGCTACAGCTAACTCTAACTTGTAATCTCTAAGAGGAGAAGATGTTTGATACCCTTTCAGTCTATCCTCTGCATCAACAGCCATACCTATCTTTACCCATCCTTTCCACGCAGGATTAGACATTATGTATATATAGCCATCAATTATCTCATTAAATGAATGAGACATATGCTTTTTTATTTCTACTAATTTATCTGAATTATTCTTCTTAGTCAAGCCCATTTTTTCAAATGCTTTCCACATTCCTTCCTTTATATATGTAGGATGAAAGGGGTGTTTAGGATTGCCTAGTCTCATTCTCTTACCATTTATTGTAACCCTTGCCCTATTCTCAAAGTATCCTTGTAGTGTAGGTGGGTGTAGTTTATCAAAGTTTTTCATGCTGTATACCTCGCTAATCTATAATCAAGTTCACAATGCACACTTCCGTGCCAACCTGATAGTTTGTTTTTAACTACGTTTAAGTGTCTTTGTGCATCCTCTTCTTCTTGTCCTTCAACTTGAGGGTTCTTGGCAATGAGTATCATCAAGTCTGCTTCAGCAGCTTTACCTGTACGACTACCTTCCATCATACTTTGATTCAATACTATCTTACCTTCAGCTTCTGCACTTAGCTGAGACATATACAAGACAGCACATTCATATTGTTTTGCTATCTGTCTTGCATGTATGGCACAGGCTTTTAGTGCTTCATCTGCCCTAGCAAAGCCTTGATAGGTAGCAAACTTATCACCCATATCTAATACAACTATATCAGGTTTAGCTGACTTAACGGCTGACTCAACCCAACCCATATCAAACATTGTCGAATCTTTTATTCGTATGTTATCTTTTATTCTAGCATAGGACTCTTGTGCTATAGCAGGGTTTTCTTTTACTTGATGTAGATTCATACCTGTACCTGCTGTTAGATATCTTGCACCTACCCTGTGATATCCTTCTTCATTACAAAGGACAATACACTTAGCACCTTGCTCTGCAAACCCACCAGGACCTGCTATTAGACTAGCATGAAAAGATGTCTTACCTGTATTAGGTCTAGCACCTATCTCAATTAGATGTCCTGCATTAATACCTTCTACCTTTCTAGTTAGAGATGGTATATTAAATGTCCATCGTGCTTCTAAATCATTCTTAGCTAGGAGTGTTTCAATGCTGATGTCATCCCATTGTATATTCATACTTGGTGTAAAGTCATCTCCATACTGCTCTAGTAAAGCTCTCAGGGGTTCTAAAGAACTCTTAGACCCATTTACATAATCAAACCCTAAGTTTGCTATGTCCTCTCCTATAATCTGTTGAAACAATTTAGATAAAACTTCCTTAGCTATATCACTACCTAGCTTCTGTTCCTTCTTGATGTTGCGAAACAAAGAACTATATGCACCCTTCTGTGCTGTAGTCATAGATGGATTGTTAGACATAAAGAGAGCTTCAATCTCATCAGGTGTCACAGTCCTATCATACTTAGTCATAGCATTATCTATAACTTCCTTTATCTTTCTTACATCTTTACTAAACAATCTATTAGGACATCTCGCTCCACGATGCTCTTCGTAGAACTCTCTGTCCATTAAACTTCTTATTAATCCTAGTTCCATATCATCTCCTTCAAGTTATTAATATCAATCTCTTCTTCATACTTTAAGTCATCTGTTATACGCAGTACCATAGCTGTATTAACCCAACTTTGCAACTCTTTTCTTATCTGTAATGTTTTCTGTAGTGCATCAGGGTCTAGTGCAACTACAACCTTATCAAAGTTATGACACAAGAACTTCTTATGTTCATCTAACAAGCTCGTACCTAGTAATGCTACCCCTGTAATACCATACTTGGCTACAGTACAAGCACTATAACAATCTTCAACAAGGACACAGCTATTGTCACCACCATCTCCTCCTTTACCATTCCATGCTACAAAAGGGTGTCTACTACTGCCATACCTCTTCCATTTAGGTAGGCGATTATCTGTTGCAGCACCTACGGCATCTACAATTACACCCTTCTCACTATCTTTTATTAAGAATACTGCTCTGTCTTCTTTTATATCGTGTAAGCAGTAGTCTTTCCATATCTTTTCTTTCCACGATAAACCACCAATAGGATTTTTAAATATACCCTCATTAATTTTTACTATATATTCAGGTAGTACAAACTTCTTTTCTTTTACAGAGGTATCACTACGTGACTTCTTTATTTGGTCTACAGTAAGACTTACTCTTCTTGTACCACTTACTGTACAACTAGCTTTGTAACAATTAAATATTACAGAACCCATATTATTAGATACTGTAAAAGTATTTTTACCTTTACAAGAAGGACAATCCATTCTCTTGGTTGTACCTATGTCTAAGTCGATATCACTTAATATACTGTTTATGTCCATGTGATAACATCCTTTCTGTTAACAGAGTTAATATCATATTTTTAACTTAAAGGCAAGTACCTCATACGTAAATCTTTTCTAAGTGTGTCTGCACTTTCTATTATTCTTCGTGCAACTTTTGAAAATCTATACTTTGTGTATGGTATATACTCACCTTTAAATGGTTTGATTTGTGGTGCAATGTATTCTTGAAAGCCAAAGTCTTCTCTCTGTTGTTCTATAGTATGCAACAGTTCTTTACTCCACTTACTATCTACATCATCCCAAGTCCATTCAAATATATCTTTGAACTCTAGTCTTGGTGGCTGAAGTTCGTACACAATTTGTGAAATAACACCCACATTTCTATAGTCAAATTTACTATATGAGTGTTGCAAAAATGCAACGACTTCAGCTCTTGTCCAAAGATTAGTATACACGTTCCCAAGCCGTTTCATCTGAAGACAATACATAATCTGAATAAATATTTGGTTGGTCTGTATTAGGATTTTTTGTTGGTGAAAAGTTCAACGATGTATGTAAGTGATGTACTAATTCTTCCATCACGGCTAAGTCAGATAGCCGTAAGTCTTTACACTCTGAAGCATACTCTACTGCATCCTTTAATTTGTTATGCAGCTGTAGAAATCTCATACGTTGCTCCTCAGTTACTAGTATATCTTTGTTGTCCAAGTTTACCCTGAATTGGTTCTTTGTATCTTTCATATTGCTACTCCTTTTTATTTTTATCAAATTTAATTTTACTATTATTTATACCTGTTATGATAACATCTGTGTGTGTATGACCCATAGTATGACCTACACCATGTCCTATGTCGTGTTGTTTTATATGACCATCTAGATAAACTACCTCTCCTATGATATCATGTATTGCCCAACCTTTCATATGTTTTATATGTGCATCTATAGCTTCTTCTAATGTATTACCTTGCACATATTCAACTCTAGTTCTTGGTTCATCTAGAACTGAATCATATCTACCATGAGCAACGTAGACTACTGTATATTTATTCATATTTAATATCCCATCTGTAAAATATGTGGTCATCTATTCGTGCTATGTATGTCTT
>Ga0114906_1001732_pt1 | contig 11249 bp, 14 predicted proteins | sample MalvirDeepMed_M9_FD_89687 | JGI IMG/M metagenome (GOLD analysis project Ga0114906, IMG submission 89687) | Marine viral communities from the Global Malaspina Expedition - Malaspina viral metaG DeepMed_M9 | ecosystem: Environmental > Aquatic > Marine > Oceanic | place: Mediterranean Sea... | reverse complement strand
GGTATCTAAATTGGAGTTCTTATTAATTAAGTCCTGTCTTTGTCGGTCGTCCAAACCGAAAGTAAATGTCTTCTCATTGCCTAGATCAAATTCTAATCCAGTAAGAGCTGACGTTTCGGCCTTCATATCTGAAAGCCATTGCTCGTTTACGAAGCCTTGTTCTGGTGCTTGTTTAGGTTCGGGAGCTGCATATCTCATGCGTGTTTCCTCTATCCTATTTTTAGCCCCTGCAGCATCTACCTTCGCTTGAAGAGTAGCTACTTTGACTTCTTATTCAGAACTTGCACTTGGATCTAAGTTGTACTTATTCTGAATGAGCGTTGTAACTTCCTCTGATGATAAAGTTGGGTATTGGATAGCCATATCTACTTTTAAAACCGTCATGTCATCCATCTCAGATGTATTTAACGATTGATAAGTAAACCATTCTTGAGGAGACCTTCCAGTCTCCGTTACGAACTTTGATATTGCTTCCACCCTTTCATCAATAGGGGATGCTACATTTGCAAAATCATCTAAAGATGATATCTCTCTCCCTAGCTTTTCGCTAAGGTATGTAGAGATAGCCTCGTCTATTTGATCCTGACTGTATTCTTCTGAGTCAGAAGAGTCTAAAGAAGACTCTTGCTGATAATTTTCTTGTGGTGTTTCTGTAACCGTTTGGTCTTCTACAGGTTGGCTTTCAGTAGGTTCAGCTACTAAAGGTTCTACTTGCGGTTCTGAAACTGGTTCAGGTGTAGCCGCTTCAGACTGTTCCACTTGTGGTTCTGGAGCTGCCTGTGTTTCTACTTGCGGCTCTGCGTTCAAAGACGCACTAAGCTCTTCAGGAGAGTTAAACACTTTAAACTCCCCGATTTGATCAACTGTATTTTCCATTTATATTAAATTAATTTGTTATTTTATTATCCGAAGTATAACACTCCAAACCCGTCATTACCGCCGTCTGTAGCAAGTATTTGCACAGTGCTAAATGAAGGAATCTGGACTATATGATTGGCTGGAACTATAGCAGCCACAGCCATTGTTGTAGCTTTTAGTATATTTAACCCAGCACCAAGTTGAAGATCATCTTCAGCTACAGTAATACTAACTGTAAGTCCAGTTGCAGTAGTGCAAGGAAAAGAAATAACATCACCCTCTTCTAAGCCAGCACCTTCCGTAGCAGTAACAACGATAGCAGTTAATGCAGTCCCATCATAATTAATACCATCAAAAGATGGCACTGTGACTCCAGTTGCAGGTTTTCCATTCCTTGTTACCGTAACGGTTCCAGAAGAGTCCGCGCTAAAACTACTAGTAGCACTAGTTTCTGTTGAAGTAGCAGAACTTAAAATGGATTGATTGTCGTCTAGCTTACCAGAGTTTAAAGGATTGTGGTAAGTGCTTCTAGCTGTGCCTCCTCCATCTTCTACAGTGTACCTGTATATCTCATTACTAGGAGCTAAAATAGATACATTTTCACTATGTAAATTATGGAAAGCTCTCCATCTAGCATAACCAACAGGAGGCACTAAATTTACATCAGCTACTACTCCACCTACATCTCCGTTTTCAGTTACGTAAACTGGGTTTAATCTTTGTACTTCTACTTTTGCCATATTTATTTATTATGAAAGTGTTACTGCTGAGCTATCTAATCCGAATACTGCGTAATCAACGAGAGAGTCAACTTTGGTAGAGAAAACTTTATATGTCTTAGCCACATCAACAGGGATAAAACAAAACTCACCCCCTGCAATTTTAGCTACTAAAGCGTCAGACTCGGTAGCGTTATATATGTATAAGTAGTTTTCTTTCTCTTTTTCTAAGTTCTTTACATATAGGTAAGCAGAAACAAGCTTGTCGTTTTCTTTATATACAACAAGAGCGTTAGCATCTATAGCAGTCTTAAGGATCTTAGCTCTAACTACAACTCCAGAGTCTGCAACAGCAGAAGTAGATGTTGTAATATTTACCGCGCTAGACAGTATAGAGTTACTACTTATAGAAAGGTCTACTTTTAAACTTCCCATTATGCTTGGAAGATTAACATAGACTCTAAAGTCATTGATGTGCCTACACTAGGTGTAATTTTAATATCGCTTGCGTTTGCAACTGGTGCAACTGTTCTTGCTACCGTTCCTGTTCCACTACCCGCAGTATTTACTACGTAATCATCAGAAGCAGCGCCTTCTTCAATAAGGGATAAATCGTTACTGTCTTTTGCTGTAAAGGTTGCTACATTAGTGCTTGTCTCAACAACTGTAAAGTTTGGGTATTTTGCAGCAACAACTAAGTCAACCATAGCGGCTGTTGTTTCTGTAGCAGCTAGAGTGATTGTAACACCGTCAAATACGGCTGTATCTCCAGTAGCCCATGTGTTTGCAAACGTTACAGAGAATGCAGCTTTAGTTCCATCAGCCGCAGCCCAAGGGAAAAATGCCCAGTCTCCAGCGTAAAGCCTTCCTAGGACAGAATCATCTATAGTTACAGTGAAGTATTCAGATGCGGTTGTAGAGGTATTTTTTAAATAGACTTTATGAGCTAAGTTAGCTGTATATTCGTCTGCCTTAAACAACGTGTATGTATCTAAAGAAGATGTTTGCTTTCGGCTAAGGCCTACGGCTTGATCCATCCCTGTGTTATTTCCTGCTTTGTTTAAAACAGTTGAAGCCGAAAGGCTTAGGTTACTTCCGACTAAATCCCCGCTAGATAAAGTTAATGTTGCGTTTGTAGTTGCCATGTTATATTATTGTTAAGCTGATAATGCTGATTGAGAGAAAACACCAAATTCGATAGTAAGGGCTCCGCTAGTATCAACATCTATATCGTTAATAGCATCCCAAGGTAAAAAAGCCCAGTCCCCACCGTAAAGTCTCCCTAAGGATACATTAGTGCTTCCAAGTTCTATATTTATAAAGTCTACTTCAGAAGTAGATGTGTTTCTAATATACACTTTGTGCGCAACGTCTGTATTCACATATGAAGCTGCAAGTATAAGAGGTGTAGCCGTTTGAGGCGCAGAATAAACCAAGGTTGTAATACCTGTAAATTGATCTAATCCATCAGTACCTTTAGCTTTAGTTAGGGTTGAAACCTTACTTAAGTTTAAAGGGTCACCAGTTATATCTGCGCTATTAAGTGAAATTGTAGCCGTTGTGGTTGCCATTTTACTATTGTTGATAATTATTTATATGTGCAAATATAGTTATTATTTGTTTCCATTTTTTTTCTTAGCTCTCCATCGACGAACTCGGCCTTTTCTTCGTTTCTCCCTTCTTGCTTTTCTTATTTCTGATGGGGTCAACTCTGAAGCAGTTACTGGAGTCTCACTAGATATTTTTTTTGTAGGTCTAAAAGTTTTGTCTCCTTTGGAATAGTCTTTATCACCGCTTAAAGTTTTCCAGTCTTCTTTAAACCATCTTTTTAGATCTAAGCCTGCTTTTGTTTTACGAACTGTAGGCATTATTTTTTGCTTTTATTACCCCAGTTGGAGGCCCCAACTTTACGGCACTTAGCTAAAGCTCCAGACGCATAAGCAGAAGGCCAGACTTTATATCTAGCTTTTACTTTATGGTAACAAGCGTCTTTTGCTGCCCCACCTTTTTTATATTTTTTAATTACCTTTGGCATGGCTTGAAAGTTTAAACATAGCTTTCTCTACTGCGCCCTCGTGTGGCTTATACTCTCCTTTCATTAAAAAGTATCTCCCCCGATCTTCCATCCAATGAAACCCCTTAGGCGGATCTACCCCTATCTTTTTATTAGAAACGTTAAGTTTACCCCCTTTGTTTTTTTTAATTGTGTTCATTTTAATCTACACTATTTATTTTACCTATACTAGCTGTAGCTACAGAGCTTACCTTTCCTGTTAGGTTAAAGTTAGAGTTGTAGATTTACTTACACCACCATTTGTTACAGTCATTACTATACTGTAAGTTGTAGTTGTAACACCTTTTTTAGTAATAGTAGTAGTTATCATATCTCCAAACGATATGGTAGTGCTACTACCTATGGTTACTATATTAGTGTCACCTGCTAAAGCTGTAGATCCGCTAGTTCCTAAAGCTAGCAGCGCTGTGTCACCAGCTAAAGCGGTGCTCCTAGACGTGCCAAGAGTCATACTGACTTTATCTTTATTAGAGCTAATTTCAGATCTTAAATCATCTAACTCTTCTGTAAGCTTTTGTATTTGATATAAAGCAGGTCCGAGTAGTTTAAACTGACCAACATCTTGTATATACAGGTTAGAGTCAAAATCATTTTTTATATCGTTAAATGTATTTGTATCAATTTTATCATTATCGCTACCAGTGGTAGAAAAGACTCTTTCGTATTTTTTGCTATTTAATGCCATTTGTATGTTTTAAGATGTAAATACTTGACTTGATACTGTGTAACGATCACTCCAATCGTGAAGTAAAACTACTATAACGTAAATGTTTGAAGAGGTCATACCGCCAGTAGCTTGTATTGATATTTTCATGTTTTCCCCTTTATCTACAGTAGCGCTGTCAAATAAAAAATGAGCAACATCTAGATCATTCGAAGCTGACACACTAACCGTTTCAGACTCTACAGCAGAACTTGATGATGAGCCTATAGCATCTTTTTCTACTTCAAGTGTTATATCTCCACCGCTACTAATTACGCTAGTAACTTTTACCTGAGCGCTTAATACAGTTGTATGACAAGGAGCAAGCCAATCAGTGTATGAGTTGCTGTCAGTAGCTTGTTCACTAGGGGCTCCGTTTAAAGGAAGGTAATGTTTTGTAGTTCCTATATTATCAAAAAATCCACACGATATATAGTCATATGTTTTAGCTTCAATGCGCCCGCCAACAGTTAAATCCCCCGTACTTGAATTAAAAGCAAGATTTGTACCTGTTTTAGGAGCAACATTACCTGTTGCGGCTGTAGCAAATAAAGGGAAACAAGTTGTGTCTGATGACTCATCAGCTGCTGTTACTGTTGTTGCTATAGCTGCTGTACCTGTAGTGTCTTGATTTAAGGTTTCTACATCTAAAACTAAAGTCCCATTTCCTGTTGTGGCCGCAAGTCCTGCACCCGCTAAATTTCCTGCTGACACTCTTGCGGGTGCTGCTCCACCTACAAGTATACCCCCATTTTCAGAAAGATCTACCTCTTGAATTGTGCCGCCGCTATTCCCAAATAAAACTGCATTATCTGTAAAAGAGGTTGCTCCAGTCCCTCCTTTTGTAACAGGTAATGATCCAACAGTATTTGGCGCCGACAAATTTACCTGAATCTCACCAGAGTTTATTTCAAGACCTGATTGGTATTTTAAATCAGCACTAAACTCAGTCCCAGAAAGGGTTAGTCCGTCTCCTGCTGAATAAGTAGTATTAGTGTCGCTTACCGTATTAGTGAAGGTTATTTTATCACTGCTTCTAGCTATACTTAACCCTGTTCCAGCTTCAAGAACAACATCATCGGTAGAAGCATCACTACCTGTTAATCTTATTTTTTCTTCGTCTGAGTTATCACCGTCAACACAAGAAATACCATACGTAGCTCCTGAAGCTCCCGCAGCTCCTGTAGCTCCCGCAGCTCCTGTAGCTCCTGTAGCGCCAGTTTCTCCTGTGTCACCTTTAGGTCCCTTGTTGGTTACTGTAATAGAAGAATTTGACGGAGTGCTTACCGTAACAGATATGCCGCTAGTTGTTGTTACCTCTACGCTCATAGTGATTTTGAAACATCATTATTTACAATAAAAGAACCTCTCAAAACAGTAGTATGAGTATCAACACCTGAAGTTGTTGGTAATACATATTGCAAATCATAAGTGTATTTACCTGGATTTATTCCTCGCATAGTAGAAGCCGTAGCGGATATAGTTACGTTTCCGCTATTGTCTAAAACAAAGGCTTCAAAAGAATTATCTACTTTTTTCCCAAGATTAGAGCTTCCCAAAACAGGGTCTTTTGATTTTTTAGAATAATCCCAAACTTGCATTAAGAAAGAATAGTTATCGGTTACTAACGGCAAAGCAGTCCCCGAAGAATCCTTTAACGTAACGGTTAAGGAAAAAGTGTCTCCTTTTCTACAGGTAATATCCAGTCTTTCTGAAACGTCTAAATTAACTCGATTTGCCATTATTTCGTATTGCTATTAAGTAATGTTTGTAAGTAAGAAGCTGGATTCTCGTCTAACTCTTTTCTTTCTCCTTTTCGTTGAGACACAAGTTTTGATTGTTCAACCGCTTGTTTAGAAACTCTTTGGTCTTTCCTATCTTCTTTCATAACCTCAAGTTTTTCTTTAAACTCTTTGTCATCTTCTTTAAACCCTAAAGTTGCTGTAGCTCTTATTGTTTCAATCTCTTTGTTAAACTCATGTTTCATTTGAGCAAGTTGAGCTTCTAGTTGAGCCTCTAGTTGAAGTTTTTGAGCCTCAATCTGAGCATTTACTTGAACCTCTTGTTGTTTAATTTGTGCAGCTTGCATTTGAGTCTGCTGTTGAAGCTGAGCTTGTTGTTGCTGTTGTTGAGCAAGCATTTGCTGTTGTTCTTGACGTCTTTTCTGTCTGCGAACAATAAGGAGTCTTTCGGCTTGATCTATATCTCGCAAAGCCCTAATAGCCATAGAGTCTTCAAGATCTATTTCTTTCTGACCTAAAGCAATCTGTATGTTTTGCTCAAGAAAAGCTTTGTCCTTATCCTCCATATCTTTCTGGACCTGTACACCAAAGTTGTACATAGGCAGACTACCAAAGCTAGTTAAAACACTCATGTTGGTTTTACCAATAGCATTTCTGTAGACTTCAGATATAACTGAATCAGGAGGAAGTATTTGTATACACTTTATAGCATCACTACAAACTTTCTTATACAGGATCATTGCTGCATTTGTTATGTCGTACGTTGCATTATTAGACGCAGCTATTGCTTGTTCTCTAACGCCAACTAAAGCCTCTCCTTTTGGTGAGCTAGCATCAACAACCTCGTTAATTCCCGTTGTGTCCCTTATAAGTCTTATGTAGTGATTATATAAATTTATAAGTTCATTTATATTTCTAATACTATTTCCAATCTCTCTAATAGGGGGGTTTTGAAAACCACCTTCAGGGTTTTTACTTCTGTAGTAGAATACTCCTGTTTGCTCATAAATATCGTGAAGCTCTAGTGGCTGCATTTCTCCACCCTTACCTAGCTGTACGTTTTCTAAACCTTCTATATCAATAATAAGACCATCAGGTTTTGCCTTTGCAATAGACTGTTGAATCTTTAAGTGCGTTAGTTGCAACATATCTGCAAACCCTACGCAACTGTCTACCATAGACTTAGGCATCATATCTAAAAGATTTGTTGCTACCACAGAGTATGATAAATTAGCTTTGCTTATGTCGTATATATTTTTTGGGACGTTAGTTTCTCTACCATACCCAAAAATCTTATCCGTGCCTATTACATAAAAACCTTTGTAGACGTTAACCACATCTAGCCTATGTGGTGTTCTTTGAAAGACTCCACCAGATTTTTCTTTGTATGAATACCCCTCGTTAAAGAAATTAGTATTTCCGTATTGATTTTCTTTTTCCTCAAAAATTAAAACATCTGTTGAAAGGAACTCAAACTCTAATACGTCAACAGTGTTCTCATCATAATCATATATTGTAGAACCTCGATTAGAATCATATCTAGACCCTAATGAAGCTGAAGAGTTTGTTTTTTTTGCTATCTCTTTGTGATCATCCTCTGTTAATTCATCTCCAGCTAAACGACGTAATTCTTGTATGGGCATACTTTTTATATGGCCACCGTAAGTTAAATCTGTAAATCCAGGATCTTCAGAATAACTATGTACAAAATCTTTAGGGTCTATATACTTAGTGGTTATACCGTAACTAGGATCGTTTGTTCTTTTTATTACCGCCATACCTATAGAGGCTAAATCTTGTACGGCGCGTCTAAACGTATTGTCATTGAAGTTACTCCAAGAAAGAGTCATATCAACAGCTATTTGTGCTGCTACTTCAGCATCACTTTTTATATTATTGTTTAGGAAAATTTCAGCTTCAGCCTCATTGTCAGGAAGCTCTTCAACATTAAAACTAAACTGAGCTCCAGTTTGTTTTTGCAACTCTAAGAGTTGTTTTTTTATAGCAACCCTAATCTCTAACTTTTTTTTCTCTCTATTCTTTTCAGAAGAAGATAAAGGATCTATAGCCTCTAAATTTGGATATGGGTTCCTTGATAAAATTTTATTTACAACAATTCTAACAAACTTAGGTAGTATAGGAACTGGAGTATAATCAATATTCATAAGGCTCCCATCAGCACCATTTGGACTTAAGTTATTAAGAAGCTTTTTGTATATATTTGTATTCTGAGTACCGTTAGCATACTTTCTATTTCTTTCAAAATTATTTAATCTTTTTGAAAAAACAGAATCTGAATTGCCTTTACGACCCCATTGCGACTCTATAGCTTTTGCATACTGCAAGCCATAAGCTTTTTTCGCCTTTTCTTCCTGAGGAGCGAGTGGATCAGGAAAGCTCTTTGAGCCGCTGTGTTTCTTCATGTCGTCTTATATATGTGCAAATATAATAAATTAACCAAAAACTTCGTACCGTCTAAAAAACTTTCGGTTTAAGTCAGTTTTCTTTTTCTTTTTTACTCTTTTTTGTGCGGCAAGCAAGGCTAAACCAGAACTTATAGTTAAGTCAAATTTTGTTCTGTTGTCTATTTGGTATCCAATCCAATCCTCTAAAGTTTTGTTAAAGTACATGTTTCCAGCCTCTCCTGTATCTTGATTTAATCCTACATGATTATGTATATAAGATTCGATTGCATGAGCATGAGCCTGAATTACATCTTGAGAGTTAGAAGGAATACCTTTTGTTTTAACTTTAACCTTTGCTGAAGTTGACGTTAAGTGCTGGGGTCTATCCATAAGGTACCCGTCATACTCTCTAGACTCAAAGTATCTAGCTATACCATATTTGTTGTTCTCTATTAAAATAGGGTAACCGTAAAATACCGCAGCCATTAAAACATCTTCGTAAAAAATCTTAGCTAACGGAGGTCTTGAAGCATACTCCAGTACAAACATATTTGATGGGTGCTCTATATGAAATTTGTTGTACAAATGCAAAGCTCCTTTAGAACCTCTACCGTCTACGGTTGCATCAAGATCGTAAGAGTCTACCCCACCACAACCCATATCTGCATTAGGCGCAACTCTCTTGCCGTTATTATGTGCTTTTCTATTACGTAGGTCAGCTGGAGGCATCCAAGATATTTTAAATCTACCTCTAGGGTTAGGAGAGAATAAAACCTCAGTATCTTGTTTTCCGTCTTTCCAAACAAAATCTCCTGTTACTACTGGATTTGGAAATAAATCTTCATTAACATCTATTTGTTCATATATCTTACCTATGTTAAATATACTACCCTCGATACTATCCCTAAAGGCTTCGTCCTCTGAAAGTGGGAATTGACGTATAACCTCGTTCATTTCTGATGCGTTATCTTTTAAAGCATCTCTTTCATTTTTTAAATATTGTTTTGCCCCAATAAGTATAGGTTCGTTATCTATACCTTCTACGGGTGTTAGGGGAGTTTCTGTAACAGGGTTTCCATATAAATCAAAGAAGCCTTCAAGAGATTCAGATGCTGGGATAAACAATCTATACAAACCTGTTCTTGTTCTTCCGTTTGCGTTTCTTGATAATGGATCCGAATCAGACCAAAGTGTTTTATACTCTTTCCCCCCTTTAGACATAGGATTAACGGTACTTCCTACAAGTGCCTTCCCAACAATTTTTTTACCTACAATTAAGCATGTCCTTTGAATCCTCCATGCATCTCGTATGTCTGTTGGTTTCTCCCATTTACCCGCCTCGTCTAAATATAGAATATGCAGTTTTTCTCCGTCATAAGCATTGTTAGTTGTGTTCTTCCAGTTTATAACTGTGTTAAGAGCCTCCCCTATTTGAGACGTTTTATTTTTTTTCGTGATTCGTTTAGAAGGTTCTCTAAATGCTAATTCCATACGAGGGTTTGTTGTACCATCTTGAATAGGCTTAAAAAAGAACGGATAGTTTCTAAACATGTAAACCACCTTCTTCATGAAGATGTTTTCCTGAGCGTCTTTACCCGTTTTCGATTGTATCCCCATAAGCTTGTCTTTAACTTGTGTAGCTTCATCAACAAGTACAGCAGAACAAATATTGGTGTACCCAGAACGACGGCACTTAGTATAAAGCTGACCAATACAACGAGGGTCAGCCTCGCAAGCAGCCATGTGTAAAAATATTTCACGTTGAAAGTTTAAAAAATATGGGTAACCAATATCTAATTTGGTCCATTGCAACATCATGTAATGCCGCCCCGTAATATATGTAGGTGTGCCGTTGTTATAAAACCAAATGCCTTCAGACCTACGCCTAAACTCCTCCTCGATATATGGGCGAAACTTTTCTCTAAATTCTTTTGGCGTCTCGGCCCACTCATCCATAGAACGAATACGAGACAATTCTTTTGGCATAGATATCCTTGTCCACACTTGCAAAGGCTTTGACTGGCTATATCCGAGAATTTGTTTTTTTTCAGGCTTTTTGGGAAGACAAATGAATATCCCACCGATCTCAATAATTTCACCTTCTGTACCCTTGGGGCATATTTTAATAACCTTCTCATCGTGCTCTTTTGAGTCAAGAAGCGAGCTCATTAAAACTTAGCTTTTATAAATCCTTTTTTATGCTTATACGGAGCCATGTATTTTGGAGCGTCTCCATCGCAACACCATTCTGCTCCTCCCGCCCAGGGATCTATACACCAACATTGGTTATATTTTTTAGATTGTTTTAATCTGTAATGATGTTGAGGAGAACAACTCATGAATAACATAGAGGCTGCTAAAGCCAACGCAAATGTTTGTCCAAATCTATTAGATCTAAAACCAGGGGCTCCTGACTTAGGATTAGCCAATTCCATATACTCTCCACAATCGCACTTTATGTCATGTATTACACCTACACCTTCTATGTATTTTATTGTTACACCAGACTTATCTACAACTTCATCGTTGCACTTACATTTATATTCAGCCATTTTATTTAAATTTAATTACTATTTGTTTTTTTAGGTCTATTGTTAGCTCTGTTTTTAGAGGCCTTCATAAAACCCTTGATAGCGCCTCCACAATGATAAGCATCTAGACCGTCCCCTTTTTTTGTTTTTCCCTTTTTTTCGCTCTCTCTATTAAATTTATTTAATGCAGCGCGATATTTTTTAGCGAGCCCCCCTG
>Ga0114906_1001731_pt1 | contig 11250 bp, 4 predicted proteins | sample MalvirDeepMed_M9_FD_89687 | JGI IMG/M metagenome (GOLD analysis project Ga0114906, IMG submission 89687) | Marine viral communities from the Global Malaspina Expedition - Malaspina viral metaG DeepMed_M9 | ecosystem: Environmental > Aquatic > Marine > Oceanic | place: Mediterranean Sea... | reverse complement strand
TCGGCCCGCTCCCTGGCTCGCTTGGCAAGCATACGCTTCAGGTTCATGATAAGCTCTGCCTGCTCCCTCTCACCCGGAGCCATTGTAGCAATCACTTCCTCTGGCAGGTAGACGTTCCGGAATGTTTTGCCGCCCGGTATCTCCAGGATAGCTTCCTCGGCAGCCTCTCTAAGCAGAGCCTCCTGTGTCCTCGGTGGCAGATCGCTCACCCGGAAGCCTGTGCCCAGGTTCGCCATCGTACCAAGCACACCCTTCCGTGGGTCGGTCAGTGTTCTAGCTGTGGTCAGGAACCTGGAGAAGGGACTGTTGAGCATCAGGTGCTCGAAGGTCTGGTTGACCAGAGGATCAACCCTGCCCGTCCTCTGCCCCGTCATCAGGTCACTGATGTTAGCCATGGTCCTGCCCATGGTCGGGTCCAGGTCAGTCAGCGGACGTCCGCCCATCGGACCCTTCTGGAAGAACGTCTGTCCCGTGGCTGTCTCACCAAGGAACTTGAGCATGGGGTTGAGGCGAGATGCCGTCTCCATCAAGGGGTTCGTGAGGACCTCTCCGCCCGTGGTGGGCATGAAGGTGAACGGGTCCATGGACATCAGGTCCAGGGTTGTCAGGTATCTAGGATCACCTTTCGGACCCTGCATCATTTCCGGCAGCTCAACAGCCATTGACTGTTGCAGGTACTCTGGGAGAGGACGTGTCTGGTCGCCCTTCAGGTGGCGGGTGCCGCGCACCACCTTCGCCAGCCTTCCACCAGGTCGTTCCGCCAGCTCCTTGATTACGAAGGGCATCTGCCTGCTGGAGAACTTGTAGAATGGGAACAGTCTCTGAGCTATCTCCCTCTCGAACGCCGTGTATGCCTTGGACGAGTAGTCCACCTGCGCTGCATTGATCCGCTTCATGGCTGCCGCCGGGTCAATGCCACGCCTCAACGACTCGATGAACGGGGTCAGTCGGTTGAGGTCCTCAACGTACTGGCCCAGCATTTCACCGGCAGCCGATGGACCGTACCCGGACACAGCCCTGCCGCTGACACCACGCTGCTCTGTCAGCATGGACCTGACATTCAGAGGGCCACTAGCTTCCGGAACCTTCTTACCAAAACCGAACCACGTTCCTATCATTTCGGGAATCGTCGCAGGCGCGTCCGTGCCGCCAATACCACCGACGTATCTGCCGCCAATCCCCTCCGTCAACGCCTCGCCCGTCACATCGTCTACGTTCGAGACAGCACCAGCCCGCTCGAACACCTCGCCCATCTGACGCTTGGGAGACTGGACATAATACATCTCGCGTATCAGGTCCGTTGCAACCTCGTCGTTCAAGGCCCTGGTTTCCACGCCCCTTGCAAGCCTGTCCGCGTGCATCCTCCGCACAGCGGCGAGGCCCGATGCGCCCTCCATCACCCCGCCCTTGGCGACGTGCCTCGCTGTTAGTAGTGCTCCAGGCATACGGTGCAGCTCCACCAGCCCGGCCACCCAGTTCCTGATCTGTCCGGAGATGCCGTTGCGTGTATGGAACGCCAGCCACGGTGCGGTCAGCATCCCCTTTATCATGTTAGTAGCACTGTCAAAGCTCTTGGCAATCTCGCCAACGACCTCGGGATTCCTGAACGACTGGTGGAACCGGGTCAGGTCGTCCGCCAAGTCAGCAGGAACGTGCATCTTTGAGATTTCCCTGATGACCTTCGACATTTCCTCCGGGTCATCGACGTGCCTGCCCATCAGCTTGGCTATCTTCTGGTAAACCTCAGCCCCTTCTCCTGTCTCCTTGACGAACCGGGTAGACTTCAGCTTCAGCGACGAAACCAACTCGCTGACCGTCTTGCTCCCCTCGCTGGTCGCTGTTGTGGCCTTGGAGGCGAGGGTCCTGACGGCTGCCTTGGTGCTCTCGATGTAGTCATTGAACGTACTGACACGACGGGTCAGGGCACTGACCGGATCAACGTAGATGCCAGCCTGCATCATGTCCGGGTCCATCCCCTTCATCCATTGCGCCAGCTCCTCCCACCTGTTTGCCTGGCTGGCTCCCGCTACCACCTCAGTGATCACCTCTCCCGTCGCCGGGTCCCTGGTGAACGAGGTGGTCTTCATCTCCTCAAAAATATCGTCAGCCAGATGCCCCCAGCGGTCACCAAGATGCTGTGCCGCATCGTCCATCTTGCCTGTCTCAAGGAGACGGGACAGGTGCGGGTCCTGTGTCATCTCCCTGAGTGCGCCTGTGCCGGACTCCTCGAACCCTCGGGTGAACGCCACTCTCCCCGCAAGGTGAGGGTCCGCCCCGTACAGGGGGCCACGGGAACCGGCGGCCTCGGCACCCTCTTTCGCCACCAGCCTGGCGAAGTATTCTTCGGGAGCTATGAACTCATCTATATCGTCCAATCGCCTCTGGGCTGCATCAATGGCCATTGACCTGTCCAGAGACTCCACGGTCGGGAACGCGCCTGGAGGCAGCGCCCCCGGTAGTTCCTCGGCTGCCGCTAAAGCCTTCTCGGCATCTACTCTGCGCGCTAATTGCTCTGAGGCTTCATGGCCGTACAGCTCCATGAAGTTGGCACCCCACTCGTCCGCATCACCCTTCATTGAGCCGAGGGTTTTCCGGACGCTTGCCACCATGTCGAAAGTTTCCTGGCTGATGCCTTTCGTCAGCAGCAAATCCTCTGGCATTTCCATCAGCTTGTATGTCGCCGTGACCACGTCCGGGTGAGACATCAACGCCCTGTCGGTATCCCTCGTGAGGGACTTCAGGGCATCCTTGTCGAAGCCCTTGGTCATCAACGCCCCGGTGTCAGGGTCGGTGTACCTGACCCATGCCTGTCCGGTGTCCTCGATCTTAAGAACCTTGGCATTGGCGGGAAGGTCGAGACCTGATACCCAGTCCCCCTCGATGGGTATTCCTTCCTCCAGCCCTGCCCTCATCTCATGGAGAGGACGTTCAAAATCATGAACCAGCTCAAGGTCTTCCAGGTTCCTGCCAAGCACCGTCTCCATCTCGCTGCCGGCTTCCCTGCCGAGCACCTCTGCCTGGACCTTCTTGTCATACAGTGCCTGAGCGGTTTTCTGCCCAGCCTCCGTTGTCGTGTCCATCACGCTGGGCCTGAACAGCCTGCTCAAAGCCCGGCCAGCACCCGTCTTGTATCTCAGGTGATTGCCGAACGCATCCAGCACTGCGTCAGCCCGCTTCCCTGTAAACGGTATGGGTGGCGCACCCATGTGCAGGGCAGGCATGCCCGGAGCCTTCCACCGGGCGAAGCTGCCTACTGGGTCGTAAAGGATATCGTCAAGGTTCTGTCCTACGTCAGTAGCGGCTTCCGAGAACAGCTTACGCTGCCCAATTGCAACTTCCCCCTGCCTCGCCAAGTCCGAACCGGCGTCCATCATCTCGTCGGAATACTTCATCATGTCAAACGGAGTCACCTCGCTGCGTGCCTGGCGGGCACCAATCTGGGTGACTTCATCAAACGCTTCCGATAAAGTCTTGCCGCTTTTCTCAGCAGTCTCTCTCGCTGTCCACGCTGCTGCCTCCATAGCCGCATCATCCATTCCGGCCACAGATTTCCTGGTGGCAACCTTGGCTATGTCGTCCCACTTGCCCATGTGCTTCACCACCTGCCCCCCCTTGGTGGCAGCACTAGCCCCAAGAGACAGGTAGGTCAGCGGGTCAAGCAGCACCTCCGCTGCGAAGCCTGTCAGACCCGGCGTCCACCCGGATTCGTCCCTGTCAAATCCGAACAGCTCTTGACCGGATGTCCTGCCCTCCTGGCTGGTCCAGTTCCACGGCAGTAGCTGGTCAAGAGGATTCTCCAGAGCGAGGATGTCACGAACCATGGACCCCGGAATGTCCAGTATGTTCGCTGCACCTGTCAGCCCACTGATGCCACGCTGCACCAGTGACCTGTTGATCTCCTCCTCCTCCCAAGGAGCGAGATCACGGTCCTCCATGTGGCGGGCCGATCTACCAAGAGTGGGGAGCGTTGGGAGTATGGGGAGTCGCATGTCTACCCTGTCAGTGGGCCTGGACGGGGAGCTTGACCTGTGGCTGAATCCCTGTCATCAGCACCATGCCACCATCTCCATTCTTCACCGGACTGGGGACCCAGTCCCGCCCTCGCGGCCTTGTCTCTCGGAACCCAATGCTTCGCCCTAAGATGATTGGCGTTACTCGACTCCCACGACCTCTTTCTCTCCGGACTGTTGATTCCGTAGTGCCAGTCATCGGGATCCTCTCCCGCCGGAGCTTCCATTTTGTAGAATTCTCTTAGTTCTTCTTTGGTGTAGTTACTATAATTCCTTACTGCCCAATCCGCCCATGATGTACTATCGGCACCAAGCCAGTGTTCATCTTTCCATTTGTCGCTATATAAATCACGCAGCAAGTTGTGCTCATCTGATGGGTTAGCTCGCATCTGTCCTATTAGTCTCTGTCGTCTTCTGCCGGAGTCACCGTCAGGTCCCTGGTCAAACTCGGGCGCATTCATTACAGCCTCCTGCCGTGCCCATCCACGGTCGTTCGCATAGCCTTCCGGGACCGCTGCGGTTGTAGTGGCTGGCGTGGCTGGTGTGGCTGGTGTGGCTGGTGTGGTTATCGACGACATGAGAGAAGGTGGCCCCGGTGGCCCCTCCCGGATTAGTCTGTCTCTTTCCTTTTTAGCTGCCGTGATTTGATTCGGGGTGGAGCGTCCGTCTTTGTTGTCGATAATACCTTGCTGAACAGCGATGGCCTGGTCATGACGTTTCTCTCGTCCCGCCGCCAGCTTTGCTTCCGCTGCCGCATCCTTGTCTTCCGTTCTCTCGCCCGCCCTCGTTTTGATTGCGGCCTCAGCTCTCTTATCCTCTACGTTCCACCTGTGTAGCTGCGCCTGCCACTTCTTCTCTGACTGCACCTCGGCCTTGTCGCCGCGCCGTGTCGCCTCCGCCTCCTTCCTCACTGATTCCTGGTATTGAAGTTTCCTCCACTCCTCATCACTCTTACGGTCCTCGCGATAACCTGACAGCCTATCTCTTTGCAGGCCAAGGGTTGCCCTCTGGTACTCACTCATCGGCTTGCCGCCGATACTGTCAAGCAGGTCCGGGTTCCTGCGGAGGGCCTCAGCGTTCCATGCCTGGCGGTGTCTTTCTCTCTGGTCCATGTCTCTCCGGCCACGACCACGCGCCGTCGCTCGCTTGAGAGTCAGGCGATCACGCTGGGCTGGTGTCATCCCCTCGATCATCGCCTGCTCATCGGCAGACACGTCAACACCACCGGGCCGGCTGCGCTCACGCATGGAAAGTGCCCTGGTCAGGCCCCGTGCGTTCCGTGATCTCCTCGTAGTGTTGCGTTGCCGCTCCATGTCAGCGGCCTGCTCGTCACGGATTCCCTGCACCTCGGCACGAGCGGCTGCTGCACCTGCCGTGTCACCCGTGAAATCCATCTCCTCGGCTCCTGACAACAGGTCTTCAAGCCGAGCCTGTCGAGGACCCATCACTCTGGTCGCACCAGGGATGTCTCGACCTTCCTCGTACCTCACCCCTCTCTCGTTCTCTGTTCCGGGCGCGGCAAAGCCAAGATTACTTCGGTCAAACTGACCCGTGGCAATCGCGTGATCAATCAGGTCTTCACCAGCTATTCCCTGCCCAAGCTGGGACCTCTCCCTGGCAGTCAGGCGTCTGGGTTCAGGCTCCTCGGGGGCGAGTCCCAGCATCCGACCCTCAAGACCTGTCGGATCACTAGGGCTGTAGGTCCCGTGTGCTATCTTTCGTTCTTCAGGGGTGCGAAGACCCGGAAGACCCAGGCGTTCCGATTCACGATCCAGAAATGCTCTCGCAGCAGCCGGGTCTTGCTCCGTCCCTCGCTCCTCCAAGGTCCTGAGATTCCTCTGGTGGTGCTGCTCTTTCAGAGCCAGTGCATTCGCACGGGTCCTGTCATCAATCTCCTCTAGCCTCGCCTTCTCAGCCTCAATACGAGTGATGGAGGCATTTTTCCTCTCCATGTCCGCCAGGTTTTCTCGTCCGAGTTCCTGCCTGGCCCTTGTTCCTCCTTCTTCCAAAGAACCAGCAAGATCATCTACAAGTCTCCGGACGGGGTCAGGACGATGCGGGCCAGGCAACGGGTCCCGTGGCAAGTCTCTGGGAGTCGGAGGCGGGGGTGGCGGAGAAGTTGACAGACCAAACGCATCCCATTCCCTGGTGGGAAGACCCGGAACTGAATCCGGATGCCTTCCCGGCGGCGTCCCTCGCGCCACCCGACGCGCTTCCAGCTCCTGTTTCGACAATGGCTCCGGACGGCGAAGCGTGCGGCCTGCGCCGACTGGCTTGTCTCCTGGCTGCGTCCTCCCTGAGACAGCCTCCATCTCCTCCAGCTTGCGACGGGCTTCTTCATCGCCCTCTATTGCCAAGCGGCGGAGCCGATCCATCTCCCTTCGCCTTGCATCATCCGCCATGTCACACCACCTGTCCGAGCCACCCAAGTGACTGGCCGCGTCCAGTCAGCGAGGCTTCGATACCCTTCTGGATCGCCTGCGAACGAGCACCGCTGTAGGCGTTAGATACGTCTTGCGCTGCCCTTTGTTGTGCGCCGGCATGGGCTAACGACATCAGGTTGCTGGGCTGTGACTGCAACCCTCTGCGTGCCTGGGACTGCGAGAGGTTCTGGTTTGCCTTGGCGAAGTCGCCGGCAATGGAACCACGAAGACGTTGACCCTCACGTCTCTCCGCCGTGGGAGACAGGTGACGGAACAACGAGTCTTCAAAAACCTCTGTGCCGGGTATCCCCGGTCTTGCCAGCCCCCCGGTATTCGAGGCTACATTACCGGGAGACCCTGAAAAGGGGACTGTGGCATTGTCGGGGCCTGTGGCCTGTCCGGGAACTGGTGCTGGGTTGGGTCCCACTGCGGAGGTGCGATTCCACCGGGGTTCCCGAAGCCCGCGCTTCCGGAGAAGTAGTCTCCCATGGAACCGAACACCGCCGGGAAGGCTTTGTCGAACCTCTGCTGGGCCAGCAGGTGAGGGGTCTGGGCGATCTCTGCCAGCACGGGCGACATCGCCGTGTTGTAGAGGTTGCCAAGGAACCCGGCCTGTGTCCCGTATACGTTCGCTCCCGTTCCCATCATCTGGTTCAGGATGGAAGCGATGGCACCCATCTGGTGGCCATAGGCCCCAGTGTCATCCCCTTCCCGCATCTCGAACTGGCCGGTCATCGGGTTGAAGCTCCAGCCTCCACCAGATGAACCTGTCCAGCCGGGCAGGCCGCCGAGCATGCCCCCCATCATTCCTTGTCCCATGAATCCGGAAGGCTGTCCCATCTGGCCGAAGGGACCCGCGCTGGCCATCCGGTTGACCTGCTGCGGAGGTGCGAACTGCTGCATCACCTGCGGCGCACCCATGGTCATGCTGTTCTTTGCGCCGGGTATGACTGTCGGCTGCATTCCCTGAACCATTGTGTGTCTCCTGTATTGGCCTTACTGGACCCTTACACCATAAGAAAATGGACTTGCGCCGCCGCCACCACGGCGACCGCCGCCGCCCTGCCTCGTGGTTGGAGCGATAGCCTGGCTGCTAGGATACACAACTGGCGATCCTGACGGAACACCACTTTGCGGAGCCTGCTGCAACTTGGTATTTGCTGCCTGCGCAATCTCCTGACCGTACTGCCCTAACTCCGGTGCAGCTCCAGGTACTGGCGACACTGCTGGCAGACCGGGTATCACGCCAGCACCGGGAATGTTCTGTCCGGGCTGACCTGTGCCAAACCCTGGGTCCATGGGCTGCTGGGGTTGTCCTGTGCCATATCCGGGGTCCATGGGCTGCTGGGGCTGTCCCACCAAATTCGAGCCTGGCAACGTAGCCCAAGGCGGCATTTGCATTCCGGGGAACATATTGCCCATGCCGCCGAAGCCGCCGCCCATTCCACCGCCGGGCATAGCTTGACCACCACCCCATCCCTGCCAGCCGCCGAAGTCTTGCCACCCTTGTTGTTGCTGCTGGGGCTGTTGAGCAAGGTGGGGGTTAGCGCCCAAGAAACTTTCCAAGTTTATTTGCGTGCTTTCGTTGGGACTCCAGCCGCCCTTACTCATATTCTCTTTCATCTCGGGGCTGTTCCTGATGTGTTCAGGAACATCGGCCCATTTTGTGTGGCCTGGCATTGTCCCTTTACCCCTTTTTGTCCCAGAGGCTCCATATTGGACCCAATGATCCTGCTGCTCGACAGGCTGGCCAGTTCTTCTGTCTAGAGTCCGTCCAGTGATCGGGTCCTGGAAGGTCTGTCCCTGCTCCTGTCTCTGCCATCCCTGCTGGCCACCCCACTGCTGGGTGGGTGCCTGCTGGCCACCACCACCCCACAGGTCCATCATGCTCTGCTGTCCGCCACCGGGATCCACCCCGGTATCCATGCCCTGCCACTCTGGATGCGACAACCCTGGCGGAGCCTGTTGCTGTTGCTGTTGTTTCTGACTGGCATGATACTTGTCTTGCAGCAACTTCAGGCTTTTGTTTTCTTCTAAGCTAAGTTCCCCGTCTTTGTTGTACGAATCTAATGCGTCAGCATATTCCTGTCCAAAATTATCCGCTACTGTTTTGTTTGGGTTGTATCCTAGCTCATCCCACGTCATGAACGTCCCCCAGGACGTCATCCTCCCATCCTTGTTGAACCAGTCCCCACTAGGACCTTGCTGAAGCCCGCTGATTATCTCTCCATTGATCTCCTTTGCCCAAAGGGGCTTGGAGGGGTCTACAACATATGCCCTCTGGGCCGGCTGTTCCGGAGTCGGTTCTTCATCGGCCACCGGGATTCCGCTGTCCGGCAAACCTATCGTGCCACCTCCAGGAGGAGGAAATCTGAGTTTGTCTTGTTCTTCTTTGGTCAGGTCATTCCAGTCCCTAGTCTCAGGCTTAGACGGTGGCTTCCACTCCCCCCTGATCCACTGCCTCCAGGCATCACCATTGGCGTGATCTTCTGGATCAAGACCAGTCTCGTCCTTGAATCTTTGTTCTTCAGGCGTGATGTCTCCACGCTGCCACGGCTTCGGCTCCGGCTGCTGTGGCTGCACCGGGATCATGGGTGGGAAATCACCAGGTCTCGGCTCCGGCACAAAGTCATCAGGGCTGCCCGGAATACCACCCACCGGAATATCTCCAGGCGGCCTGTCTTCCTGCTTGGGCTGCACTGGCAGCATGGGCTGTTGGGGCATCGACATGGGCACTGGCATGCGTGCCACCAACACCGCCACGACTTCCTTGTCAGACATGGGTCTCTTGGACCTAGCCCGTATGTCGTCAACCTCTTTCTGAGTGACACCCCACCTGCGGTTCATCATCTCACTAAGAGGTGTGTCCAGTTGCTTCTGGTACGCCTCGTCTCGGCGTTTCGCGCCTTCTGACCCCGGTGCATAATAGACCATGTTATTTACCCCCGCCCCATCCAGGAGGACTGTGACCCGTATGCGGCTTTGAGTGGTCTATGTTCGGGTGTGCCTGAACGTGCAAATGGCCTTTGGGAGTTCCGTCAGGATTCGTTTCGGGACTGCTGCCTAGACCCGGCATTGGTACAGGTTCTGGACCCGGCTCATCCATCGGACCATGCTCCGCAATGTTCTGCCTGATCCAGTTGAAGATCGTCACCGGCCCATTGAACATTCCGAATCCCGGTATGTCCGCTGACACCGGGTAGTCTCCGTCCGGAACGGGTGGCGGAGAACCCCATGAACCTGGAACGCCTCTAGTCTTGGGCTTGGGAGGCTCGCCTTGGTCAGGACCATCTCCCGGCTTCGGGAAGCCTGGGCCTGGCATTCCGGGTCCGCCGGGCATTCCACCACCACCGCCACCCATCATCATCAGCAGCATCTGAATCAGAGGGTTGCCGCCACCCATGCCGGGCTGAGGCTGATACCTGTTGGACAGACCGTCCAGAAATCTCTGCAAATCAGGGGAGATTCCCGGCATGCCCGGCGGGCCACCACCTATCCCCGGAAATCCACCACCGCCTGGGTCAATCGGGAATCCCGTGGGTTCTGGGACCGGCTGAGGTCCTGGACTAGGTGCAGGCTGGATAGCCCATGGCATGTCTGGCATACCCATCGCAGGCTGCTGCTGGACGGGGCTGAACGTCTGCTGCTGGCCACCTACCTGCGGGCCGCCCTGAGCCACCTGCTGCTGGGGCTGCCACTGCTGTTGCTGCTGCTGAGGCTGGACCCACTGCTGCTGCTGGGGCTGGTCCCATTGCTGCTGCTCAGGCTGACCCCATTGCTGCTGCTGGGGTTGACCCCACTGCTGCTGCTGAGGCTGCTGCTGTTGTTCGCCAAAGTAGGGCATTGGTTACCTAAATACACCGCTCGGCATCGGGCCACCTTTGCCCGTGATCATCCTCCGGGCCGGACCACCGTGAGGCTGCCCCATACCGGATGGCTGGGGATGCTGCACAGGAGGAGGGGCTTGGAATCCGCCGCCTGTACCTTGGGGTACGCCGCCACCCTGATTGAAGTTAGGGGGTGCCCACTGTTGCTGGGGCTGCTGCTGCTGACGCTGCTGACGCTGCTGGAATTCGTCATAACGTCTGTGACCGGGGTAAATAACTCCTCCACCTGGCCCCGGAACTCCTATCTGGTCCTGACTGTAATCAGGTGGTGGAGGGGGCGGTTGCTGAGGCATGGCTCCTGGATGACCAGGACCCATGGGCTGAAAAGGCTGCCCCTGTCCGGGAAACGGGTTTCGGGGATCGCCAGGAAAGCTGCCCGGCATACTGGGGCCGGGGGCAATTGGCGGCCCTACCGGAGGAGCCTGCGGGCGCGGCGCTATCGGGGACGAGTTTGGGTTGTTCATTGCCGGCTGGCCGGCAAACGGGCCACCGGGTCCGCCTGGTATGGCCGCAGGGACCCCACCGGGCTGAGATGGATCAGCCGGGACCTGTGGGAAACCCTGTCCGGGAAACTGTGGATACTGGCCAGCCCCCCAATCCGGGCCGGCAATCGGCATACCCCACTGACGATTCTGCAACATCTGCTGGGTTTGCTTCATGTTCTGTATGGCTCGATCCGTAATACCGGAGTCATGCGAAGGATAAGGTCCAAAGGGATTTTGGGGGTCGTGTATTGACTGCACGGGGGTGACAGGTACGCGAGGAGGGGGCTGCGGCAGGGGCCGAACAGGGTCCGTATAAACAGGTGAGGCCCCGTTGTTCTGCCCAGCCCCAGCGGGCATTGGATTACCCATGCCTGATGGCCTACCCCCTGTTTGGGGCGGCTGGCCCTGCTGCATTGGCGCACCCATCTGGAAATTCTGAGGCATC
>Ga0114906_1001730_pt1 | contig 11252 bp, 9 predicted proteins | sample MalvirDeepMed_M9_FD_89687 | JGI IMG/M metagenome (GOLD analysis project Ga0114906, IMG submission 89687) | Marine viral communities from the Global Malaspina Expedition - Malaspina viral metaG DeepMed_M9 | ecosystem: Environmental > Aquatic > Marine > Oceanic | place: Mediterranean Sea... | reverse complement strand
CGGCGGCACGGTCCAGCCGGTACCGACCGGCACCGTATCGAGGTGACAGTTGAACAGCACCCCGGGCGCGCCGCGGCGCGCGTGCAGGCTGACGTGGCCGTCGCCGTGGTCGACGGTCTCGACCTGGAAATCGTCCGGCAGCACGCTTCGAACGTACGCGAACATCGCCGATTCAGCGGTGATCGTTCGCGGTGGATTCTGGCTGTCGTCGGCGACCAACGCGCCCAGGTGACCGAGGATCGCGGCCAGATCATCGCCGTTCGCGCCCGTTGTCGAGCTCATTGCCCGCGCACCTTCGCCGCGAGCGCCGACGACTGGCCGATCAACTTGACGAAGCCTTCGGCCTGCTCCGGCGTCCAGCTGGCCGACTGGGCGTAGACCGCATCGGGGTCGGCCAGCAGGTAGGGCGAATCGACCGCCACGGCCATCAGGCTGCCGCCTTCGGTCGCGAGCCGGACCTCGCCGGTGACGTAACGATTGGCCGATTCGAGATAGGCCTCGAGGTCGGTCTTGTGCGGCTCGAAGAAGAAGCCGGTGTAGACCAGCTCGGCCCAGCGCGCGGCGACGATGTGCGCGAACTGGTTCTGCAGCCGGGTCTGCACCGCTTCCGTGAGGGCCTTGTGCGCGGTCATCAGCGCGTCGACGCCCGGGCACTCGAACACGATCCGGCCCTTGAGCCCGATCGACACGTCCCCGGTATAGAGATGCCGCCCCACGCCCCAGACGCCGAGCTCGCGGTTGAGCCGCTCGAGCATCGCCGGCCCGTCGAGCACCTCACCGTTCAGGCCGGTCGCGCGCCCGCCCTCGAACGCCAGGGTCCACTCCTGCCGGCCCTCGGGCCACTCCGCGCGCGGCCGGACCCACACCCGGGTGTCGGCCGCCGGGGCTTCGAAGCGGTCGATCTCCTGGCCGGACAGCGTCACGCCGAGCAGGTTCTCGTTGATCGAGTACTTCGACGACGACGCAGGCACTTCGACGCCCGCCTCGGCCATCAGCTCGAGTTCATGAGCACGTACGTTCGAGGTCTCGCGCTGCAGGTCGCGGATCGGCGCGTGGATGGTGTAATCGCCGAGGCTACGCACCGACTGGTCGAAGCGCAGCTGGTCGTTGCCCATCCCGGTGCAGCCGTGCGCGAAGCGCTTCGTGCCGAGCCGATCGGCCAGCTCGAGGCAGCGCTGGACGATGACGTAACGGTCCGAGCACAGCATCGGGTAGCGATCGAGCATCTTCGCGCCGGACCACAGCAGCGGCACCACGAACTTCTCCCAAAGCGCCTGACCGGCATCCAGTTCGTGGTGCTCGGCCGCACCGAGCGCGCGGGCCCGATCGGCGATCCAGGCCTTTTGCGCTGCGGACACACCGCCCGTGTCGACGAAGGCCGTATGAACATCGTAGCCCTGGTTCTTCAGGGCCAGCACGCAGTAGCTGGTGTCGAGGCCGCCGGAGAAGGCGAGGACGATTCGTTCTGTGGTCATGGTTTCTTTCTCGAGTCAGTGCAACGTCGTGCGCTGCGGGTTCGTCAACGTTCGGTCAGGGAACGAGGGGTCAGGGGTCAGGCGCCGGAGACCGACAGCGCCCCCGCTCGATGCCAGGCCCTAGTCCCGTTCCCCTTGCCCCTCGCCCCTCATCAGTCGAAGCATCAACGCCTTCTGCACATGCAGCCGATTCTCGGCCTCGTCCAGGGCCACGCAGTAGTCCGCGTCCATCACGCCGTCGGTCGCCTTGACGTTGCGTCGCAGCGGCAGGCAGTGGCTGAAGCGCGCATCGGCGGTTCTCGCCATCTTCTCCTCGTCGACGATGAAGTGCTTGTACTTCGCGTTGAGCGCGGACTGTTCGTCCGGTCGACCGTACAGCGGCAGCGCGCCCCAGCTCTTGGCGTAGACGAACTCGGCGCCGTCGTACGCGTCGGCGATATCGGTGGTAACGCGGAATGAACCGCCCGACTCGGCGGACTGGTTCCCGGCCGCGGTCATGTAGCGCTCGTCGAGGCGGTAGGCCTCATCGGGGATCAGCAGCGTGACATCCATGCCGAACCTGGTCGCGATCAGCAGCGCCGAATTGGCCACGGCGGTGTTGAGCGGCCGCGGATGACAGGTCCAGGTCAGCACGAACTTCTTCCCGTCCGGTGCACCGAGGTGGTCCTGGATCGTGCGCATCAGGGCCAGCTCCTGGCACGGATGGACGATGGTCTCCATGTTGATCACCGGCACCTTTGCGTGCCGGGCGAGCGCTCGAATCACCCGGTCCTCGCGATCGACGGACCAGTCCTTGAACTGCGGGAAGGCGCGAATGGCCAGCGCATCGCAATAGCGCGACAGTACGCCGGCGACTTCCGCAATGTGTTCCTCGGCATCCCCGTCCATGATCACGCCGGGCGCGAACTCGATGCCCCAGGCGCCCTTGCCCGGTTCCAGGACGACCGCGTGCGCGCCGAGCTGATAGGCGCCGATCTCGAACGAGGCCCGGGTCCGGAGCGACGGATTGAGAAACAGCAGCGCGATCGCCTTGCCGGCCAGGTCGCCGCGAATCGGATCGCGGCGGATCTCGTCGGCCACGTCGATCAGCGACTGCAGTTCGTCGCGGGAATGGTCTTCGGTGGTCAGGAAATGCTTCATCGAAACTCTCGATCGGGTAAAAAAAAACCCAGCCGGTGGGGCTGGGTTCGGAAACGATTCTTGGTTCGAACGCGGGTCAGGCGTCAGGTTTCCGTCCAGCCAGGATGCAAGCAGCGGCGGCGTCGCGAAGACTCGCGGCGCAGCGAAAGCAGGGCTTCACGTCGGCTGGAACGGTTCATGCCGGAAGAGTGCCACAAGCCGGCGGAGCAGACAAGCCATTCCGACGACGATGCGAAGGATGTCCCGCCCAGCGTCGGGCCCCCGTCACTGCACAGCGACGGCTGCCCGCTCCAGCCACGGTCGGTGGCCGGCGAGGATTTCACGGATCGCGTCCGGGCCGGAGGCTTCGAGGAACAGGTAGCCCTGGCCGAGCGGACAACCATAGCTGCGCAGCGCTTCGAGCTGGGCCGGGTGCTCGATGCCCTCGGCCACCGTGTCCAGACGCAAGGCGCTCGACAGGTTGCAGATGGTCCGGGTGATCGCCTGGTCGTCGCGGTCGATCTCCAGGTCCCGGACGAACCCCTGGTCGATCTTGATCGTCGAGACCGGAAAGTTCTTGATGTAGGCCATCGAGGAATAGCCGACACCGAAATCGTCGACGACGAGCTTCAGTCCGATCTCGTCGAGCTGGTCGAGCACCGCCCGGTTGCGCGCCAGGTTCTCGATCAGGACGTCCTCGGTAATCTCGAGATGGACCTGGTCGGGCCGCAGGCCGGCCTGCTCGAGCATGGCCTGGAGTTCGGGTACGAACCGGGGTTCGCGGAACTGCGCGCCGGAAATGTTGACTGCCAGCCACGGCCCGTGGCCGAACTCGCGCCACCAGCCGGCGAGGTCGTCGAAGGCCTGGCGCACCGCGAGCTGGCTGAGCCGATGGACCAGCCCCGTCTCCTCCGCGACCCGGATGAAGTCGCGCGGCGGGATGACCAGGCCGTCGGGCTGCGACCAGCGAAGCAACGCTTCCACGCCGCGCATTTCCAGGCTTCGGAGATCGACGATCGGCTGGTAGACGACTTCGAACTGGCCGGAGTCGATCGCGCTCCGGATATCCCGGCTCATGACCAGGCGCTGCTGCACGGCCCGGAACATTTCCGGCGTGAACTGGGCCACCTGGTTGCGCCCGAGGTGCTTGGCGCGGAACAGCGCCGCGTCGGCGTTCTGCACCAGTTCCGACGGCGACTGCCGGCCGTCGTAGAGCGCAAAGCCGATGCTCGCGGTGACGAACAGCTGGTGCTCGTCGAGCTGGAAGGCGTCATTCAGGCACTGCAGCAGCCCCTCGGCGAGCCGACGAACGCCGCCGCCCGAAGCCCGCTCGGCAACGATCAGGAACTCGTCCCCACCGAGCCGCCCGAGCCGGTCCGCCGGGTCCAGCGCGTCGCCGATGCGCCCCGGCAGCTGACGCAGCAGTTCGTCGCCGAGGTGGTGCCCCAGCGTTTCGTTGATGTCCTTGAACCGGTCGAGGTCGAGGTAGAGCACGGCGAGCGCCCGACCGGGCGTGAACCGCTGCAGGGCCTGGGTCAGCGATTCGAGCATCCCCTGGCGATTGGGCAGACCGGTCAACGAATCATGGGTCAACAGGAACTCGAGCTCCTGCTCGGCCAGTTCCCGATCGTGGATCTCGGCATTGAGCGTGCGGTTGGCCTGCGCCAATCCCTGCGCCTGGCGCGCTGCGGCCATCGCCAGCAGCGCTGCCACCGACACGAGCACCGCCAGGACCGCGCCGAGACCAAGCACGGTCTGCGGCAAGCCGGTGGCCAGGGCTTCGCGCGTGGCCGTACGCAGGGCGATATCGAACACGAACGTGCTCTGGCCGTCGTCGAGCTGCACGGCAAGACTGCGCGCAAACGACCGTGAGCGTTGGGCCTCGAGCGCGTCGGGCGGAACCACGAAACGGGTGCCGGCGAAGCGGCCCTCGAGAACGACGTCGTCCAGGTAGTAGGCGTCGAGCGCTGCAGCGACCGCCTCCGGAACCACCAGCACCGAGGCCAGCCAGCGGCCGGCGGCCTCCGGACCATCGGTGCGTGGATCGATCGGCGTCATAAACAGCAGGCCGGCCTGGCCGGTGCCGACCAGCAGCGGTTCCAGCACCATCGTTGCGGTCTCGGAATCGGCCGCAGCCAGCTGCCGGCGAGCGCCGGTGCCGATGGGCAGTTGCTGGCCTTCGTCCAGTCGCGCCGCCGATCGACTCTCCAGCCAGCGAACCCGGAGGTCCGCATCGACCACGGCGAGCATGTAGTAGTAGGGGAAATCGGCCATCAATCGCTGCGCGTCGGCGCTCCAGGCCGCACGGTCGGGGGCGCTTCGCTGCGAAAGCCGGAGCGCCATTCGCTCCAGGACGGCAGCTTGTTCGGCGGCGGCGCGATAGAGATCGGCCTCGACCTGGGCGACGATGGCGTCGAGGTGCCGGTCCAGGGCCCGGTTCTCGGCCCGTTCAAGGGTCCCGTGCAGGCCGGCGGCCAGCCCCAGCAACGCGGCCAGCAGGAGCACCGCGACGGACCAGGAGAACCAGTTCGCGGCAGACCAGAATCCGGTGTGCGGCCTGGGCGCCATCGCTGCTAGCGCGCCGCGCGGGCGGTCGAAGAGAGAGTCGAGGACATGAGCCGGTGGGTACGGAAAGACCGGAGTATAGCCGACCCCCGCCGCCCGGCCCCGGTACACTCGCGCCATGAAGGACTGGTTCGGTAATCGTCCCGCGGCCCTGCTGGTGGGGCTTGTGCTCGGGGTCGCGATGCAGGAGACGCTGCGCACCGCGTTCGATGCGTTCGTTCTGCTCGGTGAACTCGGCCCGCGACTGGTCGCAGGGCCCGAAGGCATCGGCCCGATCGGGCTGCTGATCCTGATGCTGACGGCGCTGGTTGGCGGCGCGGTCGCCGGGCTGGTGACCGCGCTGTTGTCCGGCGGGCGGCGCACGGCGATTGCTGCCGGGGTGCTGCTTGCCGTGCCGGCAGTGGCGCTGGCGGCGATCGCTCTCGACGGCAGCGCACTGGCCGCGCTGCACGCAGCACCGCCGGTCTGCGGAAGTGCGCTGGGTGCCCGTCTCGCCCTCGGAGCGGACGGATGGGCATCGGCGACGGGGAGCCGTCGAGGCACGCCACGGACTCGCAGCGGGTAGACTCCTGCGCCCATGAACTGGATCGACATCGGCCTCAACCTGGGCCACGAGAGCTTTGCTGACGACTGGCCCGCCGTGCTCGACGCGGCGCACGCGGCCGGGGTCGTACAGATGGTGCTTACCGGCGCGTCGGTGGCCGGCAGCGACCGCGCGCTGGCGCTCGCCCATGAGCGTCCGGGGACCCTGTTCGCAACGGCCGGCGTGCACCCCCACCTGGCCTCCGACCTGGACGACGACGCCCTTGGGCACCTGGCGTCGCTGCATGGCGAGGATGCGGTCGTCGCCGTCGGGGAATGCGGGCTGGACTACTTTCGCGACTTCTCGCCGCGCGACGACCAGCGCAAAGCCTTCGAGGCTCAGCTGGAACTCGCGGTCGCCTGCGGCAAGCCGGTCTTCCTGCACCAGCGCGAAGCCCACGACGATTTCGTCGCGCTGCTGCGCGCCTATCGGGATCGCATCGGACCGGCGGTCGTGCACTGCTTCACCGATTCCCGCCGCGCGCTCTTCGACTACCTGGACCTCGATTGCCACATCGGCATCACCGGCTGGGTCTGCGACGAGCGAAGAGGGCTGGCGCTGAAGGACCTGGTGCCGGAAATCCCCGACGACCGGCTCATGCTGGAAACCGACGCACCCTACCTGAAGCCGCGCAATCTCCGTCCGAAGCAGCGCACCCACCGCAACGAACCGCAGTGGCTGCCGTGGATCGGCGGCGCGGTGGCCGCCCTGCGCGGCGTCGCGCCGGAACGCCTGGCCGAGCAGACCACGGCGAACGCCAGGGCGTTCTTCAATTTGCCGGATTCAGATGACCGATAGCGGCGATTCGATCACTTTCGCGGCAACCAGAATTCTTGCTGTCCACGGATGCACACGGATGCACACGGATCAAGAACCAATATCCGAATCGTCTGACGGAGAGAAGGTCTGCGAGGCATTCCGGCTGGATCTCCAGCCAATACCAGAGCCAAAGGGCTCTGCGGAAATTTCACGAATACCGGGGTGGTCGCCCGGGGCCCGGGCGCTGTGACGGCATCAAGACGATGCCGGAACCGCGCTGTGTAGCCAACCTGCTAGCACGAAACACAGAGAGCATCTGTGTTGATCCGTGTTCATCTGTGGACAGACTCGGGTTATCGATTGCGCAGATTACTCGACCGACAGAACCGACCGCCGACGCCCTGCGTCAGACCGCTTGCGGGCCGAGGCTGCGGGCCAGGGCGCGGAGGCGCTTCTGCTGCATCTTCAGGCGGTAGTCGAGTTCCGACAGCCGGGTGCGCAGCTCGGTCTTGTGCCAGCGGTCCTTGATCGCGTCCGTTCCGGCCTCGACGCGGCGCATCTGCACGGCCTGCCACTGACCGATGGTTTCCTTGAACTGGCCGAACTCCTGCTCGAGGCGCTCGCGCCAGGTCGCCGGAGCGTCGCTTTCGAGACGGCGCTGCAGGCGTTCGAACTGCAGCATCAACCGGGCCCGCCGAATACGGAAGTTCGGCGTGCGCTTGCGATCGTAGGCCAGCCCGCACCAGGCCAGGACGTTGATCAGCCACTTGGACGGATCGTACTGCCACCAGCGGATGCCGTTGCGGTAGTCGGCCTGGAACGCATGGTGGTAGTTGTGGTACCCCTCGCCCCAGGTCAGCAACGCGATCATGCCGTTGTCGACGGCCGTGTTCTCCTCGCTGTACGGGCGTCGGCCCCAGGTGTGGGCCAGCGAGTTGATGAAGAAAGTGAAGTGGTGGCTGACGACCAGCCGCAGCACGCCGGCCAGCAGGAACATGCCGACCCAGTCGCCGGTCATCCAGCCCAGTGCCAGCGGGATGCCGAGGTTGGACACCCAGACCAGCGCCCAGTAGTGCCGGTGCTGCCACATCACGATGGGGTCGCGCTCCAGGTCGCGGACCTGGCTGAAGTCCACTTCGCTGGTCGGCCAGTTGCGCAGCATCCAGCCGATGTGGGCATGCCAGAAACCGGTCTTGATCGAGTGCGGGTCGCGCTCGACGTCGTCGACATGACGATGGTGGATGCGGTGACGCGCCGCCCAGACGTAGATGCTGTTCTGCAGCGCCATGCCGCCGAAGATCGCCAGCAGCAGCCGGATCGGCCAGGCGGCCTTGAAGGTCCGATGCGACCACATCCGGTGGTAGCCGGTTGTGATGCTCATGCCGCCGAGGGCCAGCAGCACCGTCGCCGCGATCCACGCGGCGGGCGAGTAGCCCTGGGTGATGCCCCACCAGGGAACGATGGTGATCGCGGCGAGATTGGTCAGCCCGAAGAACACTGCGCTGGATGTGACGAACGGCGGCTTGCTCGGGCGGGCTTGGATTGAATTCATTCGGATGTCCTGCGCGGTGGCCGGCGCAGATCGCGCGGGCCCGGGGTCCGAGCGGCACCTTCGGTCCGCTCGTTACGTTTACAAATCGGGCTCGAGGCCCGGCGATTCAAGTCGCGGAGGGCCGTTCGCCCTCCCCGACCGATGCCCTGTCCATCGACGGGCGCTTGTCCTACTTGCCGAAGAACCGGATCGACAACGGGTAGGGCCAGACTTCACCATCGTTGGCCTTGATCGCTCCGATGATCGGGAAGATCAGGCACAGCAGGCCGAGCGCCCACATCAGGAACACGCCGATGACCACGATGAACAGGATGAAACAGACCACGAAGTAGATCAGCGCGCTGATCAGCCAGTTGAGGACCACGTGCCAGTGCGCTTCGAGCCCCGGCAGTTCGTCCTTTTTCAGGATGTAGATGACGACAGGCACGACCAGCCCGCCCAGCGGGATGACCAGGCCGGCCAGCAGCGACAGGTGCAGCAGCGTCGACCAGAGCTTGAGTTCCTTCGGATCGCCGCCGGTCGGCGTCGGTTCGGTGCTTTCGATTTCGGTCATGGCTCCCTCCTCGTCTGGCTCGGCAATTCTTCGAAAACGGCTGTTCGGGCGCCGGTCTTGCGACCGGCACGCCCTGCGCCGCTACTTGGTGGTCGCGACGCTGATGTTCGAAATGCCCACGACGTTGGCCGCGTCGAGCACCAGGACCAGCGAATTCGTGTCGGCGTCCGGGTGCGAGGCGACGATCAGCGGCGCCTTCGGCTTGGAGGCGCGCTCCCGCTCGAGGTTGGCGCGCACGGCGCGGTCGTCGACCGGGCGGTCATTGACCGTGATCTGGCTGAGCTGGTCGATCCGGACCACGATCTGGCCGGTGTCTTCCTGCTGCGGCGGCGGGTTCTCGGCCCGCTGCGGGCGGGAAATGTCCAGGCCCTGTTCACGGACGAAGGACGTGGTGACGATGAAGAAGATCAGCATGATGAACACGATGTCGAGCATCGGTGTGATGTTGATCTCGGCTTCGTCCTCGGGGCGTTGGCGTCTGCGCATTCGGATCGCTCTCGATTCTGGTTTGGGACCTGCAAGCTGCTCAGAATACCGCAGCGCTTGGAACGCTTCCAGTATTCGTCAGGATTTTCTGGCCGGCCGTTTCCAGCCGGGCAGGCTCTTCTGGCGCGCGCGGGCCACCGTCAGCGCGTCGGCCGGCGCGTTCGCGGAGATCGTGCTGCCGGCGCCGATCGTGGCCCGGTCGCCGATCGTCACCGGCGCGACCAGCGCGCTGTTGGAGCCGACGAAGGCCTCGGCGCCGATCACCGTCCGGTGCTTGTTCACGCCGTCGTAGTTGCAGGTGATGGTGCCGGCGCCGAGGTTGGCGCCGGCACCGACGTCCGCGTCACCGACGTAGCTCAGGTGGCTGGCCTTGGCGCCCTCGGCCAGGACCGCGTTCTTGGTCTCGACGAAATTGCCGATCTTCACGCCGGCGGCCAGCACCGTGCCGGGCCGCAGGCGGGCGAACGGCCCGATCCGGCAGGCACCGGTCGTCTCCGTGCCGTCGAGCACGCTGTAGGCCTCGACCCGGGTCCCGGCCGCCAGCCGACAGTTCCGCAGCACGCAGCCGGGACCGACCTCGACTCCATCGCCGAGCACGATGTCGCCCTCGAGCACCGTGCCGACGTCGATCACCACATCGCGCCCGGCCTCCACGCGGCCGCGCAGCTGGACCTGCTCCGGCACCGGCAGCGATACGCCGGCGTCCATCAGCGCCCGGCGCCGACGGGCCTGCAATGCCGTTTCCAGTGCGGCCAACTGGGCGCGGTCGTTGGCGCCCAGGGCTTCCTCGGGCTGGCCGCAACCGGCGGTGGCGACGGCTTCGCCATCGGCAACCGCCTGGCCGACCACGTCGGTCAGGTAGTACTCGCGTTGCGCATTGTCGTTGCCGATCCGGTCCAGCCAGGCGCCCAGGCGCTCGGCATCGGCCAGCATCACGCCCGAATTCACCTCGCCGATCTGCCGCTCGCGGGCACTGGCGTCGCGTTCTTCGCGGATCCCGACCGGCCGGCCCGCATCGTCGCGCAGGATCCGGCCGTACCCGGTCGGATCGCTCGGCTCGAAGGTCAGCATGGCGAGCGACGCGTCGAGGGCGACCAGACGCTCGAGCGTCTCGGTCCGGATCAACGGCATATCGCCCGGCAGCACCAGCACGCGGGCGCCGGACGGAATCGACGGCAGCGCCTGCTGGACCGCGTGCCCGGTGCCCAGCCGCTCGGCCTGTTCGACCCAGCGCAGCGGTGGCTGGTGCGAGTCGAACGCTCCGCGCACCTGTTCGGCCCCGGCACCGACCACCACGTGGACGGCCGCCGGGCCGAGCGGCACCAGCGCTTCGAGCACGTGCCCGAGCATCGGCTGACCGCCCAGCAGCTGCAGCACCTTCGGCCGATCGGACCGCATCCGCCGCCCCTCGCCGGCGGCAAGGACGACCACGTGCAGATCGGAACGGGATGGATCGGGCGGCATGGGCGATTCTCCGTCGGCGCGACTCGTGCGCACAGGATAGCGGTTCGGCGCGCCGGGGTCGCGGCGGCGACCGTCCGCAGGGCGGCTCTCCCGACGATTCGATCGTGCCGTTGGGGGGCACTTGCCGGTTCGCTCCGGGGGGCGATCGTGCCGCTCGTCGACCGCTCCCTCGCCGGCAAGCAGGCGAAGCTCGCGTGGCAAAATGCCTTTGCTCTTGCTTTGGAATCGAGAACCAGACCCAACCCCGAAACGCCTTTCGCCCCGCGCTTCGCGCTTGCGGGCGACCTTCTCTTGTCAGGCGCGACAGAAGAAGGCAAAAGCGCTCTCTACAAGCGGGACGTATCGAGGGGCGAGTTTCTCGGCCGACGCCGTAGCGCCGAGAATCGGCGGTCGACCGCGACTCAGGAGAAGCTGTAAAGCGCAACCTCCAGGCTACCGACGGTGGCTGCGGATCCGCGTCCGCTCCGGTTCGCCAGCGACGCCGGAACTGTCTGCCCCAGGAGCGGATCGGGCTCCGATCACTCCTCCGGTAGCCCAACGCTGGCGCTCGACAAGCTTCTCGCGTCTCAGCGCGCTAAGCGATTTTCTGCGCCGCAGCGCGGCCTGACGGGCAACCCCGCTCCGTTCGCACAGCTTCTGAAAGCGCTTTTGGGTACTTTTGTCGCGATTGACAAAAGTACCTCGCCAGCAAGCGGG
>Ga0114906_1001729_pt1 | contig 11259 bp, 4 predicted proteins | sample MalvirDeepMed_M9_FD_89687 | JGI IMG/M metagenome (GOLD analysis project Ga0114906, IMG submission 89687) | Marine viral communities from the Global Malaspina Expedition - Malaspina viral metaG DeepMed_M9 | ecosystem: Environmental > Aquatic > Marine > Oceanic | place: Mediterranean Sea... | reverse complement strand
CGGCGCATATTGTCGCGCCGACCCGGGAATGCGGAGCAGTGGCCGAGTGGTCGAAGGCGCACGCCTGGAAAGTGTGTATACGGTAACCCCGTATCGAGGGTTCGAATCCCTCCTGCTCCGCCAGATACCGGATTCTTACGAACTGTAATGGACCGCACTGGACTGCTCAAACCATAGGTTTTCTGCGGCTTAGTATGGCAAGATGGTTCGCAAGAGTCCATCGCGGACCGCGTTAGACCGACGCCTATCGTTGTCTAAAACACTGTCTTGATTGTCGGCCAACGCGTGATAAAACGGCGTCACGATGTCCTCGCGCGCGCGTAACAAGCTTCACGTCAAGCAGGTGGAAAGCCTCAAGCAGGTTGGCATGTATTCCGACGGTGGCGGTTTATATCTTCGCATTCGCGAGTCTGGGCGCTCTTGGTTCTTCGTCGGCACTCTGCATGGAAAGCGCATCACGCTGGGTCTGGGGACTGCCCTCGACATTACCTTGGCCAAGGCGCGTGAACGTGCGGCGGAAGCCCGATTACTGATTCTCGACGGTCGAGATCCACGCGAGGTATGGAATGAGGTTCGGCAACCCGCTGTCGCACCGATGACCTTCGGTGAATTCGCACGCGACTACGTCGCATCGATCGAGGACGGCTTCAAAAACCCGAAACATCGGCAGCAGTGGGCGAACACGCTCAAGACCTATGCCGAGCCGATCGCAGACATGGCGCTTGCCGATGTCGCGACGGACGATGTGTTGCGCTGTGTACAGCCGATCTGGTTAGAGAAGCCCGAAACGGCCTCTCGCGTTCGGGGCCGTATTGAAAAGGTGCTCGATGCCGGAAAGGCGAAGGGTCTACGCGAAGGCGAGAACCCCGCCCGGATGCGGGGTCATCTCGAATTGATGCTACCGAAGCGCAGCAAGGCGTCGGTGAAGCACCATGCCGCTTTGCCCTACACCGAGATGGCGGCATTCATGACCGACCTCAAAGCCCGAGAAGGCATCGCGGCGAAAGCATTGGAATTTGCCATCCTGACCGCTGCTCGTTCGGGCGAAGTACGCGGCATGATCTGGGGTGAGGTCGATCTCGGCGCGAAGCTATGGACCGTGCCCGCAAGCAGGATGAAAGCGTCTGAGGAGCATCAGGTGCCCCTCAGCGATGCAGCCATCCGCGTCTTGCAGGCAGTAAACGAAGAAGGCCTAACGCCGACAGATTTCGTATTCCCGGCGCCGCGTGGTGGAAGTTTGTCGGACATGACGTTGTCTGCGGTTCTGAAGCGGATGGGCAAGAAGGTGACGGTTCACGGGATGCGCTCGTCGTTTCGCGATTGGGCCGGTGATACGACCACATTTCCGCGCGAGGTCGTCGAGATGGCACTGGCCCACACGGTTGGTTCTGCGACCGAGCGCGCTTATCGTCGGGGACGCGCGCTGGATAAGCGCCGAGAACTCATGAACGCGTGGGCCATCTTTTGCGACGGGAATGCCGCCTAGCCGCCGTCGATCTCGGGAGGGAGAACGATGCAGACCACCCTTTCACGCTTCACGTTTGACCGGATCTGCCGATGAACGGTTGTATGCTCCTTGCTGCGTTTTACTTGCGTTGCGAAATCTGCCGATTGCATAAGGCTGCGCCAATCAGGAAAGATCGCTTGCTGAAGGCGGTCGCTGAGAAGCAGTTCTACGCGCCCCTTCACACCGCTGCGAATGAAGGCACCATGGGATGCCACCTCTTCGTCGTTTAGCGGTTTTAGGTCGGACTGGCGAAGATCGAGCGTTTGGGGCCGCTTCAGAACTTCGCCGATGCGTTCTCGCCAAGATTTTAGGGTGGGCAGGCCTGAACGATAACGATGATAAGCCTCAACGCAGGCTGCACGACATTCCCAATCCTTCGGCAGGATATCATGCAACTGCGCGAAACAACCTGCGGCGTACAAAAGTCCAAAAGCCGTGGAGGCGCGGCTTTTTCCGCGAGCCGTAGCAGCGACCCCGACTTCGAGCTCGAATACCGCGATCTTTTTCTCGATTTGCATTCGAAGCGCTTCGGCATTTGATGCTCGTGCCTCGACAAGTCGCTTCAACAGATGCTGCAGGGGCGCTCCATAATGCGCCTCCATTGCGTCCTTCAGATGCGTGGCTAGCTCCCCAGATGACGCGAAGCCATTTGGGAGGTGATCGAAGACGCCAAGCTCGGCGTCGTTGTCGATTACAAGCGGGAACAGCCGCTGAAGTGCAGCGTCGGCGACGTACGCATTTGAGGATATCAGGCATTCATAGAAGGGCCTGTTCGATGAACTTCCGAACACGAAGCGGCATGCCGTCCTGTCTTTGGAGAAACGGGTTTCACGTGCTCGTCCGTTCGCCATGCTGAACGCGAAATCCTTTACGAAAGCAGGACCGCCGCGATCAGCGAGGTTCGCCTCGTCGACAGGATAAGGTGCGTCGTTGAATTCTTGAAAGCGATCCTCAAACGCCGCAAGGGTCGCATTGAAGGTTGGCACGTTGGCAGGATTGCCGGATACCGATGCCATTATCTTCAAGCTCGTGGTTTTGCCTGTTTCGGGTGGGCCGGAGAACTCAAAGCCGAAGTTCTCATTGTCTCCGACGATACGGAGCAGAGGAGCTGCCAAAGCTCCTAGGACCGCGATCATGGGGATTACCTGTCCAGTCAGAGGAACAGCAACGTTTTCGCGCCAGCCTCTCAATGTCCCTTTCTTCGCTGCAAAGGTACGACGCCGGGTAAACATGACCCTTCCCGCTTCGGCACCCTTCGGTTTGAAGACCTTGCCGCTGGCCAGGGCGTAGTAACCCTTCGTCCAACCTGGCTCCTCGAGCAGCGGCGCGGGACGGAAACGTTGGATAGCGCCGAAGGCATCTTTCAACGCGGTCCAATCACGCGAATTGATAATGACGACACCTTGAGCGGCCAGCGCTTCTTTCGCCTCGGTTTGATTGGAGACCAAGGCGCGCTGGAAAAGGTACGCTGTCTTCCGCCCGATGGTGACGGCGAACACGTTGGATCCGGCCAAAGAACGCTGGCCTTCGACAATGGCTTCCAGGTCATTGGATAGCGTGACAGAGCACTTGGAAAGCTGTTCAATCTTCTGTTTCATTATCGTTGTCCTGTAACCGGTGTGACCGGTGTTTTTTTGAATTGAAAAAAGCGCCGGGCCTTCGGTAAAATCACCGGGTTCACCGACTGTCGTGATAAAGTCGCCGAGAATTATTGAGGTCGCTGGGCAGGGATCTGGTGGCGATGCAGTGTTGTCGCCGAACTTTGCCAGAACCCCTTATCCAAGGGCTCCACAGCACCTTCAGACGTATCTGCGGGCACCATGGGGCTTGGACTCGTTTACAGGTTACCCCTCGTCCCGATCAGGCCTTCGCGCGTCACGCGGAGACCGATGAGGAGGGCGAGGTCCTTGGGTTCCCAACGGTCCATCCAGAGAAGCAACTTCGAGTGATATGGCTCGGGGATTGCGCGCTTCCTGCGGACACGGCGTTCCTTGCCATCAGCGTCCAGGAAATAGGCCCTGGAGGGCCAATAGGACTGCATCACATAAGTGGCGGGTGCTGGCATGTTCGTCAGCGGAGCCCGCGTCATCCAGACCGGTCGGTGAACCTGCCCGCCTATTGCGGGTTGATACGCCGTCTGCTGCCGCAACCGATCAATCACCGGTCGGAAGGAGTTACTGCAGGCGAAATGCCAGTGGGGAAGGTACTGACCTTCGTTCGGAATGAACTCTCCATGCAGATATGCGAAGCGAAGGCTCTTCGCTTGCAGAGGTCGCTGCTGCTTTGAATGTGAGTCGATCGGCAATTCAACGTGCCGAGCGTAGATTGATGAGTGACCGCTAAGCGCCCCATTTCGGCCATTCGCGAAACCTTGGCCATTACCTGAAAGCGGACCTCGGCCCCCTTTTTAGCTAGGGACTTACTTCGAGCTTCTTTGTCTCTGGACGTTGCTAGCCGTGCAACTGAGCCGCTTTACACGGCCGTCCGTTCTGCGCCTCCGAACGATTGCGCACGCGCCCATTCGAACAGCTCTTTGCTGCGCTCATCTATCGGGCCTGGAGAATCAGAAAAATACACGCGGGTATTTGCATTGCGTCATCGGTCAGGAATTCTGGACAATGTGAAGGTTTCGAGGCGAGCGAGCATCGAATTCTACCCCGTCGCGCATTTTTCGCGCCCAATCTCGGTCGATGAATGGAATCCATGCGAGCATGGATCGGTACAGATGGGGTTTCGCGTCCAGCATCTTGGCTCGCGCTCGCCGTGCATCGTCGTAAAGACCCATCGCGGCGTACGACGCCGTTTCCAGAACATGTGCCAGGACATAGCCGGGATGCGTCGCCTGAATGTTATGGGCAATCGCGAGGCATTCCTCGTATCGCCCGAGCATCCAATAGGCGGTGCCGAGTTCGCCCTGCGCGAAGAAGCGCTTCGGATCGAGCGGAGCCAGAAAAAGCGCGTGTTCTAGAGGGTCGATAGCTGCTTCCGGTTTACCCGACAGGTAATGGGCCGCGCCTAGATGCACAAACGCTTGCGCAAAGCTCGGGTCCAGTTCGCACGCGCGATTGAGATGGGTCAGAGCCGAAGCGGACCGGCGATGCCACGTATCGAGTATGCCGTAGAAGAGCGGGCCCCTCGCGTCGGCAGGGTCGGCTCGCATGGCGGCCCTGATCAGTGGGGCCAATTGTGAGGACGTGCTTTCGTCGGAGCGTTCGATCCAATGCTGCCAGAGTTCCAGATTGGCTTGGAGCATCAGAATCTCGCCGTTCTCGGGACACTGTTCCTTCGCCTCCTCGATCAACGTCCTCGCGCGCTCGAACGACTCCTCGGTAAACTGGTTGATATGGAACCTGATCCGCCAATTCCGGTCGCCAAGACCCGGCGTCGACCGGTCCTTGGAAACCGTGAAATGGCGTTGCTCGCAGATATCGAACGACGTTGCGACGCAATTCGCGACTCTGGCGAGTTCGGAGTGCAAGGACTGGAGGTCGGCGAAATCAATTAATCGGGTACCCGTCCAGCGAACGATCCGGTCGGGCATTTCCAGTAGCGAGAAATTGACGGACACAGCCGCTTCCGCGTTCAGGATCAGCGTTTCCAACCGGTAGCGGGACGGCGGCTCGGTCGAAACGGCGGTGGGTCCCATCGACGCGACGGGCAGCCAGCGCATCTTTGCGAGCGTTTCGGACAGCATCCCGCCGATCATCGTGCTGAGCGATCGCACGGCCGAATCTTCCTGTGCGAAGGCTACACGGGCGATACCGATCTGTGCCGGAAGCGAGGGCGATTCCGGTATCGCCCCGCTCGTCGGCCCGGTGAAGCGACGTTCGTATTCCGCCGTTTCATAGTACTCGCGCATTTCGCGCAACCATTCCTCGAACTCGTCCTCGCTCGCCAGGTCCAGACCTTCGCAAAATTGACGATGCGAGAAATTGAGGCGTTCATCGAGTATATCGATGTAGAGTCCGTATTGCTCTAGGCCGACGGTCCTTTGGTCCGAACGCAGTATTTCGAGACCGGCCTTGGCGAAGACGGAACGCAGGTTCGACAGTTCGCGGCGAAGGCTGCTCTGGGCCTGTTTCTGCCCTCGCGAACCCCACAGTATTTGCTGCAGCCATGCCCGGGATCTCTCGAGTCTGTCTGCGCTGGCGAGCGTCGCCAAAAGTGCAATTCCCTTCTTGCTCGAAATTTCCACTCGCGCGCCAGAGATCGTTTCCACGCGAGGTGCGCCGAACAGAAAGATTCGCGCTCGTGGTTTGTCGCTCACGATGCCCCCGATTCCCACCGGCGAACTGCTGGCGGCTATCTTCAGATTAATATTCCTGCGAACCGGGTTCTGCCTTCTTGAACGGGCACTTGATGTCGGAAGATTGCTAGGTCGTGAGATTTAAACAAGAAAGAGAAATTAGCCCAACTTTCGCATTTTTCACGTTTTTCGAGCGCGCTTTTCACGCGGCTCGAGCGCATTTGGAGCGCACCTCCCGCCATACGATCGTGATCCGCGATGAATTCGATTTCGCGCAGATTGTGATCGTCATTTGGACAGGGGTATTTTCAATGCACAGGAAAACGCAGCTCGCACTGAGTGTCGCCACGGCAGCCATCGTCACCGGTTTCGCGACGCCCGCGAATGCGGCATGCACGGTCGACGGAAATACCGTGACCTGCACGTCCGATAGCACCGCTGCTGAAGTCAACGCCGCTCTTGCCTCGGTCGCTGGAAGCGATGTTACGCTGCAGATCGCGGATGCTGCGACTGTCGTTCAGCCGAATGCTCAGATCCAGCCCACCCAACAGGGCGAGGTCGCAATCGAGAATAGTGGCGATGTCGGTACCGATGCCGCGCCGGTGGGCGTCTTTTATGTCGGCACCTCGACCGATACAGATAATGCCTTCAGCCTCGACAACGCCGGATCTATTACAGGCGAAGTAACTGTTCTTGGGGTCGGCGGCGCGACCAATATTAACAATAGCGGCCTTCTAGCCGAGGGCGTATTCGTCAGCGTGCAGGGGCCAGCCACGTTAACGAGTTCCGGTCAGATCGACAGTTCGGGTTCACAGGCAGTCTATCTCGCTTCGCGAACCTCATCCGACATCGTTCTCGACGGAGACGTTGGGACCGCTGCGACCGCGACGGAGGACTCCGATCTTCGTGACGTTTACGCGCAATCGCAGTTCTTAACTTCGCTTCCAGCGACCTCGGAAACCGAGACTGTCGATGGCGTGACGACCACGACGACGACGTCTGGTTTCACGCGCGTCGGTGGGACCGGCTCCGCGGCTATTGGTGAGGATGCTAACACTGGTTCGATTGAAGTGATTGCGCTCGAAGGCGCTGCCATCATCAATAATGGCTCGGTCGGTTCGGAAACCGAGTTCGATTATCTATTCGCGTCTTCCAACACGCAAGAAGGTTCGACCGTTACGGTTTCGAGCACCGATGGAACCGATTCGAGTTTCACTCGCACTCAAACCAATACAGCGATCGGATCGACCGCTTCGATCACGGTAAGCGAAGGTGCTTCCGTCAGTGGCTTCGTCGAAGCGCGCGGCCTCGAATCTGCTGACGTGGCGATCGACGGTGCGGTTGGTAATGACACTTTCAATTCGAACGTAGTTGCCCGATCGCAGAATAGCGATTTCGAGCAGACGGAAACTCGCACGACTATTGGCTCAGTTTCGACGTTTAACATTTCTCAAGCATCGACGACGGTCGGTGGCACCGCTTCGCTTTCTGTCGGCGAAACCGGAAGCGTCACGGGCAGCGTTCAGGCCATCGGTTTCGGCGGGGCTGATGTCGAGCTGAATGGGGCCGTAGGCACCGAAGCCAATCCGAGTTTCGTCGTCGCTTCTTCGCTTGGCACCCAAAGCTCTTTTGACCAAGTAAACGCATTCGATAACGTGACGGGCGAAAGTGCATTTTCGCAAACGTCCAACAGTTCCAATACTGGCTCTGATGCTTCGATTGTCATCGGGGAATCCGCTGTCGTAAACGGCTTCGTTCAGGCAGATGCTAACGGAAACGCCAGCGTTTCGAATGATGGCGAAGTCAGCACGTCCATGTTCGCGCAGGCTAACGGCAACACGAATTCAAGCATTTTTGCTTCATCGTCCGACGGCGCGGGCTTCAACCAGTCTTCGCAATCGTCCAGCAACGAAAGCACCGGCGGGGTTGCAACGATCGCGGTCGGCGAAACTGGGACGGTCGGCGATGGTGTCGATGCCTCAGGCTTTGCCGGAGCGGATGTTTCGATCGATGGATCTGTTGGCACGCCTGGAGCGTCGGGCTTTGCGGTCGCCAGATCGAGCGGCAATGCGAACACGTTCGAGCAGGAAAGCTCTTCCGACTTCAACTCTGGAGCCAACAGCTTCGCTCGCGTTTCCACCAACACCAGCACTGGGTCCGATGCTTCGCTCAGCGTCGGTGAGACTGGCGAAGTGAACGGCTTTGTTGATGTCTTCGCCAACAATGATGCGGCAGCCGCCAACGCCGGGATCATCAATGGCTCGGTTTTCACAACAGCAAGCGGTAGTGATAGTTCGGATGGCTTCTCGTCGTCTTCCGACGGAGCGGGCAACAGCCAATCGTCCAGCTTCTCGACCAATGCGAGCACGGGCGGCAATGCTTCGATCGACAATGCTGCCGGTGGCCTGATCGGTCTCGAGGCCACCTCTCCTGTTTCGGTAAGCGTATTCGGCAACACTTCCGGCAGCGTCAGCAATGCGGGCCGCATCAACGGCAATGTCAGTGCAGCGGCGAGCGGCTCGATGGGCGAGAACGCGAACAACAATAACTTTTCCTCCTCCACGGATGCCGACACCGGCGTCACGACTTCGGTCAACGAAAGCGTCCGTGCGAATGCCAGCACCAATCTTGGCGGGGACGCCAGCTTCGCCAACGCGGAGGGCGGTCTCGTAACCGGTCAGGTCGACGTAAATGGTGCAGGCAGCGCCGACATCGTAAACGAAGGCGCTGTTATCGGCAGGACATTCGCGAACAGTCGCGCGACTGACTCGGCGTTTCTCGAGACCATCGTCACCACGACAGTGAACGTGCCGGGGGCCGATGGCGGCACCACCTCCACCCGCGAGCTACAGCGCGATCAATCGAACGTGTCGAGCGGCGGCGATGTGACCGGTATCTATGCGGGAACCAATGGCGCCGTTCAGTTCGCACCGTTCGGTGGTGCGAGCGACGGATCGGTTTTCCAGTCCGCTGATGGCAACAGTTCCGCTATCGTCAGCGGATCAATCTTCGGCAGCTTCAACGGTAATGCGACAGGCAGCGAATTCGCCTCGTCCTTCAGCGATAGTCGGACCTCGGCGTTCGATGCGGATGGCGACCAACGCAGTTTCGATCGCGAATATCTCTACGAAGAGTCGAACCGACAGGCGGGCAGCGACAGCTCGCTGATTGTCGATGGCGGTCGGATAACGGGCAGCGCTTCGGTCTATGCGACCGGTTCGGCCAGTATTCAAATCGCCGCAGACGGTGCCGTGGATGGTAATCTGAATGCGACGGCCCAAGGTTTTGGGGGGTACGACTATTCCGAAACCTATGATCTCGAACAGGCTTTCGATGAAGACGGAGCATTCGTCAGCAGCGATCTCGTGCGGACATTCTCACAGCAAGATATCGTAAGCGACGGCGACGTCACCGTTGCGATCACTTCTGGCGTTGTTGGAGGTTCGATCTTCACGAATGGTGCTGGCGGGACCAACACCGTCACGCTTGGCGCTGACAGCTCGGTTGGTGGCGTCGTTTCGCAGAATAGCCGCTACTCCGCGCTCGCCTACGATCGTACTCAAACCTCGACCTCGACGCCAACAGGATCGACCTTCACGGAAGACTACGCTGAAACGCGCACGGCATCGGGCGGTGACGTCTCTGCCACCGTTGCCGGGACCATCGGTATCGGCGATGTCGACCCTCTCGGCTACGGTGATCTCGCCGATGCTGCTGGTAACAGCCTGACACTGTCGACCGACGCCGGCGATGCCGCTGCCACGGTATCCGGCCAGGTTCGCAACGGTATCTCGGTTGTCGCCTCCGGCGCCGATACGACTTTCGCTTTTCAGGAAGAGCGTGAAGATGGTCTACGCACCAGCTACTCGGAGCAAAGAACATCAGCGAGGACCGGCGGAACGGCAACCTTGACTGTCAATGCCGCCAATGCCGACATTCCTGCCAATTTCGGCAACATCACGGTTTTCGGCCTCGAGGGATCGAGCGCGACGATCGGTGCGAACAGCAGCGTTCTTGCCGCAACGAACGGTGCTTCGATGCAGGTCGGCACCTTTTTCTTCGACACGGCCTCTACCCGTGAAGACGAATATACAAATGGTGTCCTGACCGGCCAGACCACGACGTTCGAGCGCAGCGGGACTGGCGGTGCTGCCACCCTGACCAATTCCGGACGCATCGGATACGATGGCGGTGCGGCGTTCGACGGAACCAGCGCCTTCGCAGGGGTATACAGCACCACTGCGGCTACCGCAGTGAACAATGGCCAGATTTTCGGATCGATCGGGGCTTTCTCGCTCTACGAGGATATTTCGTCCACGACGACCCGGACCGATCTGGACGATGTGACCCGAACGGATACGACCACCACCACGTATGCGGCAACCGGCGGTACAGCCACGCTGACCAACAATGGTCTGGTGACCGGCAATGCCTCGCTTGCCGCGCTCGACGGAACGCTTGTCAACAACGGCGTTCTGCGCGGCGACGTATCGCTTGGTCAGAACGTAGATAATTACACGACGCGTTCGACGGATACGTTGACCCAGCTCGGCGAAGAAGAGGTCTTCGATCTCGCCGAGGCCATCGAGCAGGGTTATGCAGTCGAACAGAATGGTCTTCTTGGAGGCACGATCTCGGTCGCGGGAGTCTTCGGAGCGATCGACGACACGATCCGCACCAGCGGTATTACCGCAGGTATCGCGCTGAATTCGGGATCCGTGACGGGCGGCGGTGTAGCGGCCGAATATGACGAGGAAACCGGCGAACGGTTCACCAGAACAACCGTGACCTTAAACGGCTCGGGTTACCTGGGTCTGGGCGACACGGCGCTGGCTATGCTCGAAGACAGCTTCGGCGATACCGATCCGGGTATTGCGGCGGCGGGTGACCTTTCGGCCTTCGCAGGCGGTGCCCGCGTCCTTGGCGTCCAATCGCTCACCAAGGCTGGGAATGGTATGTTCCTGATCACCGGCGCTGCGTTTGCGCCGCGGAGCAACACGAACACGATCGCCGATTACACTCTGGATGTCGGAACTTTCGCCATCAATGGTGGCGAAATCCAGCTGGCCGCAGTCGGCGGAAGCGACAGCGTGTTCGGTATCCGCGGCAACACCATCAATGCGGCGAGCCTTGTCCTGGGAAGCCGCGTGGAGCTTCCCGCTCCTCTGTTCGGGACAAACAGTTCGGTAACGGCTATCGACGGTGTGGAGGTTTACCAGAATGGAAACTTCACCCAGACCGGAACCGGCTCGCTTTCTGTGGGCGTGACACCGACCCTGGTCCGGGTGAGCGATCCGCGCTTCTCCAGCAACAGCACATCGACCAACCCGCTCGCCTTCCAGTCGATCGGTTTGGCCTCGGGCCTGTTCACGACGCCGGAGAACGCATTCGGCCAGGCTTTCGCCAAACTTGGAACCTCGTTCCTGACGGTCGACGGAAACATGAATCTGGCGGGCACCGTTCGTTTGGTAAGCCCGACGGGCGGTATCTTCACCGATGGGCAGCG
>Ga0114906_1001726_pt1 | contig 11267 bp, 17 predicted proteins | sample MalvirDeepMed_M9_FD_89687 | JGI IMG/M metagenome (GOLD analysis project Ga0114906, IMG submission 89687) | Marine viral communities from the Global Malaspina Expedition - Malaspina viral metaG DeepMed_M9 | ecosystem: Environmental > Aquatic > Marine > Oceanic | place: Mediterranean Sea... | reverse complement strand
GTCGCACTGGTGCCGTGGTAAGTCTCGACAAGTGCCACCTCGCTCGTTGTGGTCCCATGTGCCGACAGCGTATTGGATTTGTCGGCATCTTCCCACCGTTCGCAGTCATCCGGGTCATGCGCTTTCTGGGCCTTGCGGAAGACAACGGGAGCCTCATGGATCAATGACAGCGTGGGGGACTTATCAGCCGTGAGTTCGGCACCGCCTTGACCATGAGCCAACACCAGATCCTCGACCGAAGGCTCGTACTGTGCGTTCTCGCCTTGGTTGAATGACGCCCGATCCAAGACTATCGGACTATCTATATTTGGTCCTTGAGAGCTTTCTCCAAACGTTTCGGCAACTTCTTCCCCCGCTTCTCCGACCTCCTCAATATCCCCGTACACGCTTTCGCACTCAAGAAGTATTTCGGGTCCACAGACCCCTCCAGAATGTCCGACAATGAAGACTCGACGGCGGCGTTGGGGCACTCCGAAATACTGGCTGTCAAGAATCCGGTAACTCCACCCGTACCCCAACTCTTCCAGCCCGTGAACGATGACGCCCATGTCCCGTCCTTCGTTCGAGGACAACAAGCCAGGGACATTCTCGATGAGAACCCAGGTGGGAGATAACTCACCAATGATGCGACGGAACTCCCCCCAAAGCCCTGACCGTTCTCCTGCCAATCCCTTACGGCCTCCTGCCACCGAGAGGTCTTGGCAGGGGAATCCTCCACAGATGAGATCGACAGAAGAGAGAGTTGTTCGTCCGACATCTTTCACATCCTCGTAAAGATCCACGTTCGGCCAGTGGTGTCGTAACACCGACCGGCATTGTTTGTCGTTCTCCACTTGCCATACGATCTCATGGCCGGCGAGCTCGAGGCCAAGGTCGAAGCCGCCGACTCCGCTGAACAGACTTCCTACGCGCATCAGCCCCACCGATCCAGTTCATCAGGCAAGCCCTCGCGACATTGCAAGGTCCTAAAATCTATCTCGATCGGGATGCCGCCATCGATCACGGGCCCGTGGCGGTTTTTTAAGGTAAGCAACCAGTAGAACCCTGAGTTCCCTATGCGCTTGATGCGGGTGTGGTCCAAGCCATAGACTCCATCGCATGAGGCTTCTACGACCATACCTCCGTGAAGGTGTTGAGCTGTAGGAGGGGAATCATAGTTACTTGAGCCTTGGCGGTTCCATTGACTCAACATCAGCACCGTGCATTCTGTCTCGAGACAAAACCTCCGAAGCTCTGTAACGCAACGCTGGGTACTCTCGTAGATCGATGCCTCCGTTCCCGCCGTGGCGAGTTGCAAATAATCCAGGCAGATCCAGGTGCAACCTGCCTGATGGCAGTCATTTGCGTAGGCCAAAATCGCTTCCCAGCTCGTCAAAATCCCCTTCGGCACATAGAGCGGCGGGACGCCTTCAAGCTCGTCCCTAGTCATCGTCCAGGCGAACTCGTTGTAGCCATCGCCTGATTCGAGGTCGCGCAACTTGGTCCCGGTGTGGATCGAATAGAGCCGCGTGGCTAGTTGGATGTTGGTCTGCTCCAAGTTGATCATGCCGACCGAGCGGCCCTGCTTGAGCGCCTCGCTGACTAGGCTCAAGGCCAGCGTGGTTTTACCTATGCCTGGATTTCCAGCAAGACAATTTAGGTGCGGCCCCCAGCCTTTGCCCTGGCCCTGGTCCCTGCAAATTTTGTCGAGACTCGGGATCCCCGTGCTAGTGGGGACAACCCGTGGGTTGGCCTGTTCGGTCGCATAAGAATCCAGCCACTCGTCACCGAAGACGTTTACCTTTTCCATCAGTACGCCCACGGCGGCAGATCCAATTCGATGATCGCGTCTGGCGTGTAGCTGGGCCACGGGTTGTCCCACCCGAACTCCTCCAGACACCGCTCCCAGAGCAGCAGCAAGCCCTGCACCTCGAACGCGGAGTGAAGGATCGCGGGATCCGCTATCTCGTAGACAGCCAACGCGAACGGTGGCTTTTTCTCACAGGCGATAATCAGGAAGCGGTCGCGGTCATCGAACGGGCTCAGGTAGTGCGCGGCCTGACGGGTGTACCCGAAGTTATGGATGGCCTTAGCCATGTGTTCTGGGCTCGCGTCGATTGTCGATTTGAGGTCGATCACACATCTCTCGTTGCTAGGATCACCGTCGAGAGGTAAGGCATCGATCTTGGCCTTGCATTCGATGCCCGTATCGTCATCGACCCAGAACGCGACGGCTTCTGTTGCCGCGCCCTGGAGGAGCTCACCCGCTATCGGGTGGGCGAGCACGCTGTCACGCATCGCGCAGACGATGTCGTAGTCATCTGGCTTGAGGATTTTATCGGCATCGAATTGCTCCTCGAGCTCGGCCTTCGCGGCCTTGCCTTCCTTTGTGCGCCCGCTCAGTTCGGAGCCGCGAGCCCAATTCTCATCGAAGCTGCGCGGCTCCAGGGTCGCGACATGGAAGGCGGTGCCCAACCGCATAGCCGGCGTAGGCTCTGGTGGGTGCGCTATCGCGTGCTGGAGATGGGCGGGGCTCTTTCGCAGTTCGTTCAAGAGGCTGTTACTCGCCCGTGGGGCCGCGAAATATTCCTCATCGGGTAGGTCATAGAGAAATTCGAGATCACTCATCGTCGATGCTCCATTGGAGGCTGACGCCTCCGCTTTGGGTGGTTGGTTGGTTCTCTAGGCTCCGCAAAAACCATGATTCTCTACGTTCCGGTGATGACAGAAATGAGTCTGGGTACTGGTAGGCTCGTACCGACATATGATGGGCCGAACGCTTCAACGTCTGGCAGACGCCCCGGAAGAGGCGCAGTGGATCGTTCCCGTTCTTCGACAGGTGCTCCGAATAGAGCGCGTTCAAAACGCGAGCTCGCTTCGGGGTGAGCGTGGGGTGTGGACCTCGTAGGCTCAACTCACTGAGCCAAATATCCCAAAGCTCCTTACTGTGATCGGCGCCCTTCGACTTCTTGGGCGCTTTCTTGGGTGGCTTCTTGGGTGCCTTCGCCCCGCCTTCCTTGCGGAACGAGGCTGCGCTCTGTCTCTGATCCCAGTTGATCACTTCGAGCAACGTGCCGGCGTTCGGGATGCCATGCTCGATCAGCCGGATCCGGCCATCACGTTCCAACTTGAGGAGCATCCTCTCTACCTTGGCGGGGCTCCATTCCACCCGCCTGTTCCTGACCGTGTAGCTACAGTCGGCGGCTATCGAACGGAGGCTCCGCAGGAACTGGCCGCGCTTCACCTCCACGCCCCGGTAGACATACGACTTGGTCCCGAAGTTGCAGCGCAGCAAGATGAAAAGCCATAGCTTGAGAACGTCAGAATCACCTCGCCATATCGATGGCTTGTCGAGTATGTCTCGACTCAGCAGGATGAAGCCCGGGGTGCTCACTGGGCCTCGATCACCTTGTGCTCTACGAGCCAATCGAAGACATCGGTGACGCAGTAGGCTACGCAGTGCGGCACGTTGGCCTTACGGCACTCCTCTTGGAACACGATCTGGCTCGGGCGCAATTTCCCCTTGCCGGCTTTCACTTCGATCCAGCCGAAGAACGGGAAGCGATCGGGTCCGAAGACACAGAGGTCAGCGAGCCCGGGGGTCTGGCGTACCCCCCCGGGAGACTTGCGGTAGCCTTGCGATAGGGAGTAGCAAGCCATGTTCACCATCGCTAGGAAACTGCGAATATCTGCTTCAACCTGTGCCTCTGGACTGCGCCCCCTACGCCGTCCCGGCACTGTTCTTCTGGAGCTCTATCTGCTTCTTGGCGTGGGCCAACTTGGCCTCGCAGCGTACCAGGAAGGTGCGTGCCTCTTCCAATGCGCCTTGCCCTCGCTGATTGACTACATCCCACGGCAAGTTCGCGAGCCTACCGCGAACCCGTTCAGTGTCCTTCTGGGCTTGGTCTAGGTGCATCACGCATGACTCCAAGAGCTTCACCATATCGACTTGGAGTCCCGACAACTCAGAAGGCGTTGCCATCTTCTGGCCCCTCCTTGCTCGGGGTCGCGCCAATACGCAAATCAGTTTCGCGGGGCTTCGGCTTCCAGGTATTGACCGTGGCGAAGGGCTGTGCGCTACCCCACCGGGGGAAGTCGAATACCTTCGCTGAGTCCTTCACGCGAACGTCCAACCTCGCGAACTCTTCACCGGCCTCATCTTGCTTGGCGAGCCACTCGATCATCTCAACGACATTGATTCGGACATTCAGCAAGATGAACGATGCCGCCTTTTCGTTCGGGGCGAAGACGCGCACTGCGTCACAAAACTCATGCTCTGGTGCTGGCATTAGGTGTTCTCCTTCTCAGTGGTGGTGGATTGAATCTGTGGTCCTGCCTTTCTCCGCTTTCTGCGCTCGATCAGATCGACCAAGCGAGGGTGGCGTGCAACTAGTTCATCGGCCACCCAGGGGGCGAAGGTGTTGTTGACGCGCTCGTTGTGGATCGCACGGTAGGTGTGGATGTAGCCCAATACTGAAAAGCGGGCATCGCCCTGCCTGAGTGCCGCGAGCGCGGTCCCGGCTGCTCTCGCCATGAACGTCTTCCCGTTATCACTCTCCATGAACGCAATGAATTTCTCAGGCCGATTGTCCGAATTGTGATAAGGATCGGCCAGGGGTCCAGTTGGCGGTGGCGGTGGATCGTCTTCATCGAACATCCCGACTTGGGTAGGGTCGAAGGTTTCCTCACGCTGTCGCACCACCGAATCATTCTGGTCGCCTGGATCGACGCCTACCAGGAAACGCCGCTTCTGCTCCTGCCTCATGGTGTGGCTTCAGCCAGAAGGCCAGACAGATAACTATGTCCGTCTTGCACGCGCTGAATCGGCGTCTTGTTCTTCGCGCCGCCGCCTCTCTTCTTGATGACGGTTTTCGCGAGGTCGATATGCTTGGCCTCAATGTCGCCACTCGCCTCGCACGCTAAGACTAACTCGTTGAGCTCGCCAAGGGCGGCGTCTAGTTCGGCCTTCTCTTTCGCTGGATCCTTCTTAATGAACGCGGCTTTCGACTGCTTCTTGGGCTTCGCCTTCGGCGCCTGGGCGGTCGCCTCATTGGCATCATCATCGTCGGATAAGCCCACTGAAATTTTTAGGCACGCTTGCGTGGTATAGCGACGAAGGTAGCTCGTCGCTGATCCGTAACCGTGGGCCGTCTGTGCCTGTAGTGGCATCGATGCCGGTGGCAGTAACATCCATTCACCACTCTCATGGATCAGGAGCGTGGTGAGGGTCAGCGTGCCTTCGCCCTCGCCCGGGCACTGAACGAGCGCCAGCCCATGCTTCGCGAGGGCCGGTGTAGCCACCTCCAATACAGCGGGCAGGTCTGCGTACTGCGACTTGAAGTGCGCGTTCTCCTGGTTCTTCAACGCCTTGCCCACATCGGCTTGGGCGCCCACCAGAGCCTTGCTGATGCTCCCGATACTTTCAGACATCTCAATCATCTGCCTCTCCTGCTGGTGTTGGTTGGTATTCGATCAGCGGCTGCGGTGACAGCATCCGCTTGACCAGAATTGGGATCGGAGTGTCGCCCCTCCTCCATTTGTGGACGGTCGAAGGGCTCCTAAACAGGAAGTCCTCGGCGTAGCGGGTGACCCCTCTGCCGTCTGCCTGGATCGCGGCCTCGAGGAGCTCGATCGCAGGATCGCCCGAGTGCTTACCTGATGCCTTTTCGCTCATACCTCCTCCGATAAAATGGGTCACGATCAACTTACGCTCCCACCCCCGGTCAGGTCAACTGTCCCATGCCACTAGCATCTGACACACATTAGTGGCGAAACGCTGCCAGTTATTGGCGTAAATTCACGGCTTCCTCAATGGGAAATGTGTTATACCGCAACGATTTACGCCATTGGGGTCCATCTGGTCCCTCTATATACTTGTGTCATAGGACACAGGTGCGTAATTTGGGGCGTGGATAATCAGCCTCACACCAAGGAGAAACTGATGGAACCGATCGCGACGATGGACAGGGCCAACGCTCAGAGGATCAGGGATATCCTGGACAAGGCGTTGCCCGAAGTGCTCGCGCCATATGGCCTGAGCTTCCAGTTGGGCAACGCTCGCTACGACGATGACTCAGTCAAGTTCACGGGATTCAACATCGCTGTAGCGGGTGGCTTGACCCAGATGGAAAAAGACCTCGCAGGACGAGTAGAGATGAGTGCCGAATACGGCGTTGAATTGGACGCCGACAAGGTTGCCACCTACAGAGGTGAGGAATACGCCTTGGTGGGGTTCAAGCCCCGCAACCGCAAGTACCCCTACATCTGGAAGAAACTTTCCAACGGCTCAAACTGGAAATTTGATGTGGAAACCACTGAGCGATTCTTCGGCAAGGATACGGGAGGTGCGGCATGACTGACAAGGAACTCATCCGGCTGGAGATGGGCATGATGGATCAGATCCTGCTGGTATCCGGCACTGGGCCGGTCGAAACGTGGGAGGTACTGCGAGTGTGGCACACCTCACGGCGTGAGGAAGCAGAGCAGTACTTAGCCGAACTCAAGGGGGAGGGCTGATGGGTCCGTATGGCCGAGATGTGGAGTTCGCAATAGCCGTGCTCTGCATCGCAGGAGTAGTGCTCTGCATCACATTGATTCTTGAGTACATCGCAGAGCGAAACGGGGACTAAGGCACCCCGAAGCGAACCAAGCGGGGTCTGGGGCGGTTGCTCTGGACCCCGCTTTCGCATGAAAACTACCCACCCTAGACCCCTCGGACATACGCCGAAGTGCCTTAGAGGCGATCCTGTGGGGTCGTTTTTTGGGGAATTGAGCCGAAGCGGCCTATTTGGTGACCAACACGCCGACAGCGAACCCGACAAGAGCCATCCATCCATCAGCCTTTAGTCTGAGGCCAAGGCTCGGGGACATCGACGAGCGCAGGGCTTCGATCTCACTAGCCATGATCGCGGTGCTCGCCTCATGCTCCGCGACCACGGCCCTCAGTCCCAACACCAACTCACTGGCCTGGGTAGCCCGAAGCCGTTCCGCAGCCGTCTGAGCTCGTTCTATCTCTACCATCTCTTCCAGCGCAGTGATCTGGATTTCGTAGCCCTCCACCACCGCATCGAGCTCAACCACTTGGATCGAGTCCAGGCTGGCCCTCAGTCGCGTAGATGACTCTTCCGACCGAACTCTCGCAGCTTCCCGCGATCGCTCCAGGACGGCGAGCTCACGCTCTGCTTCAAGCCGTTGAGCTGCGGCCACCGAGTCAGCCTGAGCGAGTGCCGTAGCCAACGAATCGGCGTGGACGGCCACTGAATCCAGAACGAGTTGCTGTGTCTCTAGCCGGGATTCTGCGTCATCTGCTATCCCACGCCAGTAACTCGCCTGGGAGCTTTGCTGGATGAAGACCGCGAGGACGCCTACGGCGGCGAGTCCAACCCACACCCAAGGCGACACTTTCATTTCAGAACGCTCTCCCACTCGCCTGTCTCGGGGTGCTTTGTAAAACGTCTTTCTTGGATGTCAAAAAACGCTATTGGGCCATCGCCATGTTCTTCCCTTAGACGCCTCCAGCCCTCATCCCTCAGTCGCCTGTAGTCTGACGGCCTCATCAAATCTGGCAACTTCAGAGCGTAGTCTTCTTCACCTGTAATCTCCCAATGGCGGCTACCATTGTTTGTTCTGATCCTCGTTAAGCCCTCTTCCCCTCTCTTGGTACGCCAGACACCCCACTTAGCCAGCCTCTCTGCGTCCTTCACGTTGGCGGCACGAATATCTGCAACCCATGAGGCACTCTCGTACCCCTTGGATTTCCGCGTCCAATCTGGATGTTCTCTATTATCGTGCCAGTAGAGGGTATACTCTCGCGTAGTGCCCATTACCATGATCTCATTCTTTCAGTTTCTGCTTTGTGCTTCCGGTCCCATTCTGATACGCCATCTGGGTGGTCAGGATGACGCTCTGGCGTGAAACACTTCATGCAACGCACATCTTCAGTTTTTATGCTGTACCAGACCATCCCACAGCTTGTCGCTCCACAAATCGAACACGGGCCTTGGGCGCGAAACCTTTTATTCCTAAAATTTCTGACGTTGACCCACTCTTCCTCGCCCATTGGGCCGTATACAGTTTTGCCGTTACTCATGGCTTCACCATCGGGCTGGGGCGGTTCTGCCGATCATGCCGCGAACGTCGATGTGCGTGAAGGTTTTGTAGCGCCCGATACCGAACTCGTCGCTGTCAGGATGTCTTTCCAAGATGTCGGCTACCTCTTCCGGGGTGAATCCGGCTTTGGTCACATCCGCTGCACCACAGGTGAGGTGCATGGAATTCGGGACACCACCAATTCTATTGTTGTAGGCACTGTCCCGATACCATGAGTTCACTAATACGGGGGTTGGTCTGACCGCAGACCGTAGGTCACGCAGTACGTTGCAAAGCAGAATCGCATTTGCAATCAAGTAGGTGGGCGGCGCGGCGAGGATCTGGCTTCCGTGGAGAGCCGTTACTGATTCTCGGCCAACGTCAGCAATCTCGAGCGGATGGAAATTCTGGATACCCGCAGCCTCTAAAGCGTGGCCGCAGACATCAACCCATTCATCTTTCGTCATCTTCGCGAAAGGCTAGATCGTTATCAAGGAGCTCGGGGCGCCGGGGCTCTCTGGTTAATGATGCACCAATCCCGCTGGCTACTGCACCGATCTGTGGCCCTAGATACTGAGCGATTCTAGGACCGGCAGTCCAAGCAAGCAGCCCAGTGAATATAGTGCCCAACAATGCGTAAACAGCATTCTCGACAGTAGCCCATAGGATGCTATCAAAGACAATCAGCACCGCAGTAAATCCCAGACAGCAAACGAGCAGCACCCTGGCCGCACTGAGCTTGCCCTTCTCGTCAGCTAGGATCTCTAAGATCATGGATTCCTAACCCGGTTTCGCCAATTGAGTATGTTCTCGTTTGCCGTAGAGCTTTGATTCATCCTATCGCTTGTTCTTCTGTAGCTTTCTCTTTCCTCTTCAGTCACATTCGCTTGGCCGGGTAGAGGCCATTCAGCAAAAGCTCCTTGCAATGGACGCAGCACTTGAGCTGGCCTAGCAGCTCTATTGAAGTAGCCGCTAATAGCTTGCTGGAAGCCTGGAATGTTGCGACTGCCTACTTGTCCACCGCGCCACGCCTGAGCTGCTCGTTGACCCCACGGGCTTCCAAGAGCCTGTCCTGCTAACACTGAGCTTCTACCGACAAACCTTGGACTACTAGCTAGAGCCGTAAGCCCGGCTGTAGCAGCACCTACCACCGGACTGCCGGTAGCAAACCCAGCTCCAAGCCCAGTTCCTAATGATGTACCCGGTCGCAGATACCTAGCCATACCAGTAGGCACCACATTCCTAAATTGCGTTCCAGCTAGAAGAGGCATTAGGGAAGGATCGCCCAAGTTTTCTACTTGCTTGATCGCCCCTCCCATATTCGTGTTCACGCCGTCACGCAACGCGCCTAGCAATCGACGCAATGTCTGCTGCTCGGTCGCATTCCTGGTCATGCTCAGATTTCTTTCTAGGCTCTTAATTAAATCATCAGCTGCACTATAAGCAGACATTGTATCGGCATAGTCTGGCACCTTGTCGATGACCATGTCCCGCACCACATCCTGCATATCCTGGACAGCTTGGTTGGCTCGATGCGATCCGGTTTTCTCACCTGGATTCTGCCACAGATCACCGAACAACTTCTTCAGCTCATCCATATCGGATGCTTTGACGCCACCCTTCTGCGTGATAAAATCGTCAGCGATTTGTCGCATCTCTTGAATGCGCGTCAGCTGTGTGCTGAACCTTGGATTGGGTATCCCACCGGCTGATGTTCCCGTAGCTTTTTCGAGCTCGTCCAGTTTATCGAAAACCAGTTGCGTATCAACGTCAATTTCGAACAGCTTAAAGTTGCCCATATCAGTCTGATAGCTGGCGTTTTTGTTTCTCCTCATCTCAGTTAGCGCGTCGAGTGCTTTCTGTACTATCTCCGCATCGACAACCCCACCAGCTTCACTGTTCATCGATCTTAGAAAATCATCTATGCCGGCCCTGCTTCCAGTTTCCGCTACTTCACGCCCTACTTGTACCCCTGCTCTGATACCTATGTCTCCCGTGCCTGGCAAAACGCCAGCACCTTGAGAGAGAATCCTTCCGGCTGCATCTGGAAGATCCGGCAACGCCTGGGCTAACTTTCGAGTTCCAGCCACTCCGAGGTTTGCGACATCCGCTTTTTGAGCTACTTGTGATACTCTTTGTGCTATGTTGCCAACCTTGCCGCTGGTTTTCGCTAACAAGCCGGCACCGCCGCCCACCAACATCGCCAGGTCTGCGGCCACTTCGGTAGGCGAGTCTCTGAACGATTGCTGCACAGCTTCTATGCTGCCGTACTTGTCCATGAAATACTCACCCACCTGGCGAGCCAGTTCCTCATTACCGTCTTCTTCACCGCCTGGTATAGCCAGCTCCACCAGCCCCCTGCCAAGTGTCCACACAGCACCGACAGTCTGTACCGGGTGCCTGAGAACTTGGTAAAAATCACCGAGTACCCGGCCAGCTGAAGGGAGCACATTTTTCCTTACATCACCCCAATACGATGCCGTCCTACTCAATAGCCCCGGAGGCTGTTGCTCGTCAGTATGTGGCACACCTTCATGCATAATAGTCCCCTAATAACGATCAGAGATGAGATCCAGGAGCTGCTCTTCTAGAACAGTGTAGGTAGCATTCTCATCTTCCTTAAATACAGTATTGAACAACGCTTCGAGCTCGGCTCGAGATAGTCTATCTACATCCTCTGACATCGCAGCAATTCTTGCTGTTGGATCATCGATTAATTCATAGTCGGTAGGATCTATGAGTGTGTTCGCGATCTGTACCGCATTCGGATCTTCAATCATGTCCCCATACGGATCAACCCAACCGCTAATACTAAAGTTGTTCTTTCTCATGTGCCTAGCACGGCTGTCTCGCGAAGAAGCGATCATCTGCATTTCGCCCAGAAGTCTCCTCAACCTCTTGATGTTCATCTCAGGAGGCAGATATGGGTTGTAAGCAGCGGCCACTAATCGTTCACCTTCACGTTCCGCGAACTGACCGCCGAGAGTTTCCTTCAAGCCCTCGAACACCACATTTCGCACGTTATCAAACGCATCTGCCGCTTGTGGATTTAATGCCCGAAGTGATTCAATGTTCTGAAGCGTACCAGTAGTAAACCCAGTAAGGCGCGGAGAATTGGGGTTGTCTATCGAGAATTGTAGGCTACCCATCACTTCGTTTAACTGGTCGTAACGCTTGAGGTACATCGCCTTGTCTGTGGT
>Ga0114906_1001723_pt1 | contig 11271 bp, 14 predicted proteins | sample MalvirDeepMed_M9_FD_89687 | JGI IMG/M metagenome (GOLD analysis project Ga0114906, IMG submission 89687) | Marine viral communities from the Global Malaspina Expedition - Malaspina viral metaG DeepMed_M9 | ecosystem: Environmental > Aquatic > Marine > Oceanic | place: Mediterranean Sea... | reverse complement strand
GGATGGGGAATTCCCCAAATTGAAGAGTTCAATGAGAAAGGTTTTGCAGATTTGCACGTTTGCTGGGGCGCTGAGAAGAATCTCGCCAAAGAATACAAGAATTTAATATGGCTTTGGGCGCCCCAAGACGAAACTCTGTACTATCCAATTGATGACGAGCAGCGTTCTGTAAATGCTAGCTTTTTAGGAAGCCCGCGTTATGCCGAACGACAGAAATACCTAACCCATCTTTTAACGAATGGCGTCGAAGTTCACATTGGCGGAGGACAGCGCGAAGAAGGCCTTTCGGCCCCACGCTATGCTGAGATAATGAGACACAGCAAGATTAGCCTTAACTTCCCAGAGGGTCCCGAAGGGAATGACCAATGCAAAGGCCGCGTCTGGGAGATTCTAGCAACCAAATCCCTCCTTTTAGAGAGGAAAAACGACGCCATCAAGAACTTTCTAACCCCCAATGTCCATTACGTTGAATTTGAAAACGAGGAAGATCTGGTAGAAAAGATACAGTACTATCTGGACAACGAAAAGGAAAGAAGTTATATTGCTCAAAAGGGATATGACGTCTACAAAAAGAAATACAATGCAACCACATTTTGGGGTGCAATTATGGAGAAAGTAGGATGAGTTATAAGTACGATGTTTCAGTATTGATGCCAGCCATTAGGACACACCAATGGCTGATGATGTATGGAAGTCTTTTCAACGCATGCAAGGAACACACATGGGAGTTAGTGCTGGTGAGCCCGTTCGATCTCCCACCAGAGATGGAACACTTTGATAACGTTAAGCTTATCAAAGACTATGGCGCCCCAACTAGAGCAGCGCAAATCGGCGCGCTGCAGTGTGAGGGCGAGTATATGTATCACTGTGTCGACGACGCTATCTTCTTGCCAGATGCGATTGATACCGCCGTCAAGATCTTGAAAACACGTGGAACCCGGAAAGACGTCGTCAACATGCGATACCGCGAAGGCGCAATGTATGCGGGACAAACACTTCCAATGATGTTCTGGAGTGCTCACTTTCATGGCGAACTACAAATGCCGGGGATTCCAGCCAGCTACAAAATCTCACTTCATCATTTTATGAGAATGGATTATTTTAAAGAGCTTGGAGGATGGGACTGCCAATACGAATACATCAACCACCCCCTCCATGACTTAATGTTCAGAGTGCAGGCTGACGGTGGACGACTATTTGATTCCCCAACTGACGCAACTACTTGTAATCATTACGTTAATAAGTCAGTTGACCACGCGCCGATCTATGACGCACAGACATTTGCCGACAAGCCAAAGTTCGACGCGATATACTCACAACCGGGCAATCCAGCCGCAGATAGAATTCATATTGATTTAGATAATTGGCAGCAAACGCCGCCAATTTGGAAGCGCCGCTTTGAGTTTAAAGATGGCAAACTACCGCAAAGCTATAAGGAGTTGGGATACTGATGAAGGTTGTAGTTGTTGGTGTTGGAGTCGTTGGGGGCGCTTGTAAGTTCGGTTTTGAACTGCTTGGCCACAACGTGTCCGTGCATGATATTGCACTAGAGACCGCTCTCACCGATGTTATAAATGCAGAGATTGTATACATCTGTGTCCCAACTCCGCGTTCCGACGACGGGTCGTGCGATACAACCATTGTGCGCGAGGTCATTTTAGAGTTAAAGGAGCTTGGCTACCACGGAGTGGTCGCCATTAAGTCAACAGTAGTCCCAGGAACAACTGAAAGCCTACGCACAGAAACTGGCTTAAACGTGTGTTTTGTACCAGAGTTCCTTCGAGAGCGCTGCGCCATCACGGACTTTACTGAGAATCATGATGTGTGTATCATTGGCTGCAACGACACTGAAACTTACGAACTCGTTAAAGAGTGCCATGGCTCATTGCCAGAAAAGTTTGTAAGACTCACACACGCAGAAGCTGAGTTCTGTAAGTATTTCAATAATGTATACAATGCAATGCTGATTATTTTCGCCAATAGTTTCTACGAGGCCTGCAAATTAAGCGGTGTTAATTATACCAACGTTAAGAACGCCGTTGTAAATCGCAAACATATTCATAGCAATTACCTTGAATGCAACGACAATTTCCGAGGCTTCGGAGGTATGTGCTTGCCCAAGGATGTGTCTGCCATGGCCAAACTGATGGAAGACACTAATGTTGACTTTTTTGAAGATTTGTTGAACGAGAATAACAAGTATAAGGTGACAGTGTTCGAGGGGATGAGAAAATGATATCAAATAAATATGGGTTTATCTTTATTCATGTTCCGAAAACCGGCGGCACTTCGGTGTCCCACACTCTTCATACGGATACCGACCAAGAATGTGAAATTGTTTATGAAGAGGAGGGAGACGGAATTGCTACAATTTACCCCAATCAACAGGACTTTCCGTGGTGGGAAGCTTGGATCCAGGTACGGGAAAAGTTGGAAAAGAGCGCTGTATTCGCCAGCATTCCCCGCATTTTGACATATCCCAGCACGGCAATATTTTCTGGGGCCTCTCAGATACCGCATCTAGGAAAAGGAAATATTAAGCATTTGCCTCTGATTATGTGGCGACACTTGATGAAAGATCCTCGCTTCCACCACTACAACACCTTTTTAGAAAACTATTTTATAGTAGCAACATGTCGTAATCCCTATGCGCGTGAGTTCTCATGCTTTTTATATGAAAGTGATTTGGCTTTAAAGGAACTTGAACGCGCCCTTAAGAGAGAGGGCAAATCTAATACTGAAATTTCAGAGAGATTTAAATATTTGTGGCTGGAGTGGGTGTCTCAGAACTTAAACACGGAGGAGAACGCCCAGTATCTTTGGTGCACAACCAAGGATCGCGCGCCCGTCTTTGTTATCAGGTTGGAACACATAGAAGAAGATTACAACGAGTTTTGCAACTTGCTGGGAATAGAACGAAAAAGCGCTCAAATTCCCCATTTGTTAAACAAGCGAAGCAAATGGGCTGACTATTTGCCAGATAATATATTGGAATGGTACGTCGGAGAACCTTTACAACTAATCCATTACAATCGACGTCGTGACTTTGAACGTTTGCCATACGAGAAAGGAAAATTAGAATGAAAAAGATTTTAATCACAGGAAGTCAAGGCTTCATCGGTTCATATCTGTGCGCTGAGTTTTTAGAGCGCGGCTACCATGTAATTGGCATTGACAACTTCTCAAAATACGGCCCCATCACACGCGCCCACGATAACCACCCTAATTTTGAACTTATCGAGATGGACGCTATTAATTTGGATCCCCGGCGAAATTGGCGCCACCCCACACTAACCGATGTAGACTATATCATCGCCGCGGCAGCCATGATCGGAGGCATTACATATTTTCACAAATATGCTTATGATTTGCTAGCAACAAATGAGCGTATTCTTGCATCTACCTTCGATTTAGCCATAAAACTCAACAAAAACCACAACTTAAAGCGCATTATTGTGCTCTCCAGCAGCATGGTTTTCGAGAATACAGACGTCTATCCAACACCAGAAAGTGAGATAAAGACCTGTGCACCGCCATTAAGCACCTACGGGTTCCAGAAATTAGCCGTAGAGTACTTCTGTAAAGGTGCCCTGGAGCAGTATAACCTTCCTTATACGATCATTCGGCCCTTTAATTGCGTCGGTGTGGGAGAAGAAGACGCCATCGGAGAACACGAAGTCAAATCAGGGAACATTAAACTTATGATGAGCCACGTATTGCCTGATATTATTAACAAGATTCTCAAAGGACAGAACCCATTACACATTCTTGGGAGCGGCGAACAGATTCGCTGTTACACCAACGGCAAAGACATCGCTAGGGGCATTCGAATGTGCCTCGAAAGCAAAGCCGCCATCAATGAGGACTTCAATATATCAACACCTGTCGCCACATCTGTATTAGAACTCGCGCAACTGGTCTGGGAGATTCTAAACCCCGGCGAAGAGTTCACCTTTGTGTCGGATGAGGCCTATGAGTATGATGTCCAGAAGCGCATCCCCAACACTTCGAAAGCAAAAGAAGTAATTGGCTTCGAAGCCGAAGTCGGCTTGGAGGAATCAGTGCGAGAAGTAATTGAATATATGAGGCAACAAAATGAGTGAAGAATGGCGAGAATCAATATTGTTGGACGAGGTCAGTCTCGGCGATGTTGTCGAATACTTCGAAAGTGAAATAGAAGAGATAGAGATCTCAAAGCTTTTACCACAGTTAGGGCCTTTACCAAAACTAGCTCAAAAAAGAATTAAGTCTTCATCGTTAAATTATCCCATTGTATTAGCTAAAAGAACCAATCAAATGTTCTTTATTTTGGATGGAAATCATCGTTTACAAAAGGCACTTTCCGAAAATAGGGAAACCATAAGAGTCCGAATTTTAGATCTGCAGAAGGATAACATACCTCGCTATATCAGAAAGGGCCTTGAAGCGAGCGCTCTCCGGTGGCTCGGTCGCGACCCGTCCACACCAACGAGCGAGGCAACAAAATGAGCAAACCTGAAGTGTCTCTAATCTTACCGAGCATTCGAACTGAACGCTTGCCAGGGCTATATGAATCAATACTTAAGTCCACAAAGCGCGACTTTGAACTGATTATTTGCGGGCCAAATCCGCTACCAGAAGAATTAAAAGAGAAGAGAAACGTCAAATATGTGAAAGATTACGGTTCGCCAGTACGAGCATCGAATATCGCCGGCTCCCTATGCGAAGGAAAAGTATATACTTGGTTAGCTGACGACTGCCTATTTTTCGAAGACTCTCTTGACAAATGTTTAGATATGTTTTATGATATGGGAAATGCCAAGAATAATGTTCTCGTAGCCAAATACTACGAAGGGCAAGAAGGAAGCACCGAGAGAGACACACTTCAGCCAGATAGCTATTTTAGAGTCAATAACACACCGGCAGGTTCTCCCCACATACCTAATGAATGGTGGTTGTTTAATATCGCTTTCATGTATGCCGACTTCTTTCACTCTTTGGGTGGGTGGGACTGCAGCTATGAAGGCACCTGGGCTTCCCACGCAGATATGGCCATCCGCGCTCAATACTTAGGAGCAAACGTACAGATGGCTGAGGTGCCGCTATTCGTTTGTGATCACATGCCCGGCGATACCGGTGATCATATGCCCATTTTTATCTGCCAACATCAGCACGATGAACCACTTTTACAACAAAAATATAGAGATCCAAATTGGACCACTAACGTAAACCCTAGATTGAAATTAGACAATTGGAAGGATGCGGAAGCCGTTTGGAAAAGGAGATTTGAATAATGCACTACGATCTTTCGATATGCTTGCCAGCACATCGAACACACCTCTGGGAAAGACTGTATAATACAGCAGCCGAAGCTGTTAGTCCCGATTATACCTGGGAGCTTATCTTGGTGGGGCCGAATGATCCCCCTGATAGCTTGGTACAAAAGAGTAATTTTAAGTTTTTCAAAGATTATGGCACCCCCTCCCGCTGTGCTCAGATAGCTACCACGCTAGCTGAAGGCGAATTAATGATGTGGGCTTCCGATGATGGCTACTTCTTAAAGAACTCTATCAAAGAATGCATAGATATGCATCAGCAATTACCGTATAAAGATATTGTAATTGTGAAATATGCCGAAGGCCGCGGCCACTCAGGCGATTGTCCGCCCAATAGTTATTGGACAGCGTGGACTCACCCTGACTTAAGGTTGCCAGGAGTCCCTCAAGACTATAAGATTACTCTGCTGGCAATGTACAAGCTTGAATATTTTAGAGAACTGGGAGGCTGGGACTGTAGATTCGAGCATCTTAATATGAATACCCACGATCTGGCGTTTAGAGCCCAAAGAGATGGCGCAGGCCTTCACTTCTCGCCAAATCTTGTTTTAACTTGTGACTGGAATCCGAACGAGGGCGATCATGTGCCAGTTCAAAGCGCGTACCATGCTAATGATGCACCACTCTTCCACCAGATGTACATGGAAGACCAATCAAATAGAATTAAAATCGATTATTTCAACTGGACCAAGAGCGCGCCAGTCTGGAAGAGAAGGTTTGGAGACAAATAATGAAAACAGTATTAGTAACAGGTGGCAACGGCCTCGTAGGATCCGCCATCAAATCACTTCAAGACCAGTATCCTCACTATAATTTCGTGTTCTCGGGCCACCAACTACATGATTTGACCCATGAACATGATGTTAAAAGGTTGTTCGAGGAAACAAAACCAAACTTTGTTATTCATACAGCGGCCCGAGTTGGCGGTATCGGTAGAAATCTTTCCACACCCGCTCAACAGTATTATGACAACATTCTTATGAATGCTTTTGTCATTCATTACGCGCAGCTAAGTGGTGTGGAGAAGCTTCTAGCATTCTCGTCAGTGTGTGCTTTCCCTGCCGGCGCAGAGAGCCTCCATGAAGATATCATGCACGATGGCGAGCCATACCCTGCGCACTACTCGTACGCATATTCAAAGCGAATGGTGGATGTACAGATTACTGCATACAAGCAGCAGCACAATGTTAACTACTGTTCTGTTATTCCTGGGAATATTTTTGGAGAAAACGACAACTTTAATTTAGAAGATGGCCACGTGGTTCCCTCGTTGGTCCATAAATGCCTTAAAGCCAAACAAGACGGAACACCCCTGCAAGTATGGGGCGATGGAACCCCTTATCGAGAATTTCTCTATGCAAAGGATGTTGCACGCGCTTGTGTGGAGTTGTTGGAACTCGATGGCGAGTTGCCACAACGCGTCATCGTTTCTGGAGAAAAAGAAACTCAAATCAAAGACCTTGTGAAGCTTGTTTGCGATGCGTTTGACTACCATAACGTCGAGTGGCTGACTGACAAGCCCAATGGTCAGCTTAGAAGGCCCACCAACAAGAGTGTGTTTGCACAGACGCTTCCTGGTTTTGAGTACACAGACCTTAAGAGTGCCATGGAAAACACGGTTAAATGGTTTGAAGAGAACTATCCGAATGTGAGACTATGAAGAAAGCCCTAATCACAGGAATCAACGGCCAAGACGGCTCGTATCTAGCAGAATTTTTGTTAGATCAGGGCTATGAAGTCCATGGAATTGTCAGAAGAAACTCAATTCCAGAAAACCAAACGGCTCGTATTCAGCATTTATATAAAGAAATAAAAAACAACATATACCATGCAGACATGGCTGATATGTCGTCGTTGCTTTCTGTGGTTCAGAAGACCGCTCCTGATGAGATTTATAATTTGGCCGCCCAAAGTCATGTGCGTGTCAGCTTCGATCAGCCCATCTATACGTTAGACTCTATAGGGGTGGGTACTTTGAACTTGCTTGAAGTAGTGCGCCTAACTGGCTGTAATTCCAAGATATATCAAGCTAGCAGTTCTGAGATGTTTGGAAACTCCATTGATGATGACGGCTTTCAGCGCGAAACTACACCGATGAATCCGGTCAGCCCTTATGCCTGCGCCAAGCTCTTCTCCTACAATATGGTCAAATGTTATCGAGAATCATATGATATGTTTGCTTCAAATGGGATTTTGTTCAATCATGAATCTCCCCGCCGAGGGGGAAACTTTGTTACTAATAAAGTGGTAATTGGCGCCGTTAAGATTAAGAAGGGTCTTCAAAACGAGCTAGCGCTCGGTAACCTAGACAGCACACGCGACTGGGGTCACGCAAAAGACTACGTTAAGATCATGTGGCAGATTCTCCAGCTAGATAAAGCTGATGACTATGTGTGTGCTACTGGCAAATCGCACTCGGTTAGAGAACTGTGTGAATACACCTTTAACAAGCTGGGGCTAAACTACGAAGACCATGTAATACAGGATCCTCGGTTCCTGCGCCCGACAGAGTTGGATGATCTGAAAGGCGATACCGCCAAGTTAGAAAAAGTTATTGACTTAAAGTTTGAGTATACATTTGATACAATGTTAGATGAAATGATAAACCATTGGATGGAGAAGCTTTAGAATGGTAAAGTTAAATTTAGGATGTGGCGACCGCAAGATGCACGATTTTATCAACGTCGATGCGCGCAAAGAGGTTAACCCCGATGTAGTGTGTGACGTTACCAAGATCCACGAGAAATTCGAGAATGTTGATTTGATTTATGCTTGCCATGTCTTGGAGCATTTCCCGAATAAGTCGTTCGAATACCAGCAGCGAACTTGGAAAGACGTTTTAAAAAGCTGGCACAAAGCTCTTATCCCGGGCGGCACGTTGCGAGTAGCCGTCCCAGATATAAAGGCTGTATGCGAACACTATCTTTCAAGTGGAGATTTAAGAGTTCTCCATGCACTACTATATGGAGGCCAAAAATATGATTTTGATTTTCATTATCATGGATGGTCTTTCGAGACATTGCGCGAAGATCTTATAGAAGTCGGCTTTGCCGATGTAAAGCTTTATGATTGGCGTGAGACTGAACATTTTTATATTGACGATTATAGTCAATCTTATTTACCGCACATGGACAAAGTTAACGGCAAGTTAATGAGTCTTAATGTGCAAGCAACCAAAAAAGAGGAATCAAATGGAGATTAAATATCCCTTAGCAAAAGAAACCATTAACGATGAAGACGTTAATGCCCTGTGTGATTGGCTGAAAAGCTATCCGAGATTAACGAAAGGACAGTTAACCTGGGACGTAGAAGCTGATTGGGCCGCGTACATCGGCACCACCTATTCAGTATTCAACAACTCAGGCTCATCGGCCAACTTATTAATGGTGGCCGCGGCCGTACAGTGCGGCAGAATCCCAAACAAGAAGATTGTTGTGCCATCTGTGGGGTGGGTTACGACCATCACTCCCGCCATTCAACTCGGCCTCACACCGATAATGTGCGGCGCCGATCCTGACACCTTTGGTCTGAATCTAGACCAGCTAGAAGATATTTGCGAGCGAGAGCGCCCGGATGCAGTCATCTTCGTCCAGGTGCTAGGTGTACCCCACCACAAAGAGCGTATACTGGCTCTTAAGGAGAAGTACGGGTTTACCCTCCTGGAAGACTCTTGCGCGGCTCTAGGGGCCTCCTACGCCGATGGAAGCATGGTTGGCACCGTAGGTGACATGTCGACATTCTCGTTCTATTTTGGCCACCAGCTTTCCACCATTGAGGGTGGGATGGTGAACACGAGCGATAAAGAACTCTATGATATGCTCTTGATGCTTCGAAGCCATGGCTGGGCAAAGGATTTAGACAAAGAAACTTACGATCAGTTGATGGCTGAACACCGCATCGACGATTTCCACTCACCCTTCACGTTCTTCATTCCCGGATATAACCTGAGATCCACAGATCTTCAGGCCTTCCTGGGCATTCGACAGGTTAAGAAAGCCGACTGGGCCGCGACTCAGCGCAATAAGAACCACCAGTTATATGCCGCCAAATTAGAAGGTGTCGTTGACTTTCAGCGATGGGGCGAGAATAACCCGGTATCAATTTCATTTGGCGCCTTGGCAGATAGCACGGCTCAGCGCAAGGAAGTTGTGACGAGATTAGTAGAAAATGGTATTGAAACAAGAATCTTCAGTGCTGGCAACCTAGGCCGGCATCCTTTCTGGACCAATTTATACCCGGAATTTGTAGATGATGTTAGCGACAGTATTCATGCGAGAGGGTTCTTTTTGCCGAATTACCCAGAAATGACGGAAGAGGACATTGAGTTTATTTGTAATGTTGTTAAAGGAAAGTGATGCGTATTTTGGTTATTGGCGAAAGTTGCACAGATATTTACCAATATGGTGATTGTGTACGCCTATGCCCAGAAGCGCCTGTGCCAGTCTTTAAAAGCAGCAATTACAAAACCGAAAACCCTGGAATGGCCATGAATGTAATGGAAAATATAAGGGCCATTTCTGACATGAAAGCAGATATTATAACAAATGATAATTGGAAAGACATTACGAAGACTCGATGCGTCGATAATCGTACAAATTATATTATTGTTAGATTGGACGGAAATGATAATAAGTATGACAGGTGTGACATTGAACAGATAGATTATAAAACATATGATGCTATCGTCATCTCCGATTATAACAAAGGATTTTTAACAGAAGAAGATATAGAAACAATCTCGAAGAAGCACCCAGTTACATTTTTAGATACCAAAAAGATATTAGGAGATTGGTGTAGAAATATTACATTTATAAAAATTAATGAATTTGAATATGATCGAACCAAGCACAAACTCAACGTTCAGTTGTTACAGAAGATGATCATCACCCTTGGCCCCCAGGGCGCTAAGTATAAAGATGTTATTTATTCAGTCCCAAAAGTGGAAATTAAAGATACTTCTGGCGCCGGCGACACATTTATTGCAGCTTTGGTGGCTAATTATGTTCGAACAAAAAAGATAGACATTGCAATTAAGTTTGCAAATGCGTGTGCCACCACCGTCGTTCAACGAAAGGGAGTAAAGACCGCATGATTCAAACTGTATGGACTAATGGGTGTTTTGATATATTGCACCGCGGTCATTTAGAAATGCTCAAGCACGCAAAGTCATTGGGAGATTATCTTATTGTTGGAATTGATTCGGACGAAAAGGTGGCGAACGATAAGGGAATAGACCGCCCATACAATAATGCGGGAGATAGAAAATTCGCCCTGAAATCGTTAAAGTATGTGGACGAGGTGGTAATATTCAATACTCCAGAACAATTAGAATTAATTATAAAAAGCATTTCCCCCCATTTTATGGTTGTAGGCTCGGACTGGAAAGACAAACCAGTTATCGGCTCGCAACATTGCAACAAACTAATGTTCTTCGACCGCGTTGGCACCTATTCTACTACAAATATTTTGGAAAATAAAAGATGACATATGTTTTTGATATCGATGGAACCCTCTGCACTAAAGCGGTTGATTTTGATTATGAAGCTTCAGAGCCCATTAAAGAAAGAATACAAGTTGTCAATAGACTATATGACTCGGGCCATACGATTATAATGCAAACAGCAAGAGGTATGGGCCGCTACGAAAACAATCCTCAAAAAGCTATTCAAGAGTTTTATGCAATGACAGCGGAACAACTTAAACAGTGGGGTGTTCAATACCATATGCTATTTTTAGGAAAACCGTCAGGCGATTTTTATATTGATGACAAAGGAGTAAGAGATGTCGAATTCTTTACCGATCAACTTCGTACCTAAAGGGTGGGGTTTTGAAAAATGGATTGTCAACAATGAAGAATATTGTGGCAAATTGCTTTACTTTGTGAAAGGAAAAATGTGTTCTTGGCATTACCATAAACTGAAGGATGAAGTGTTTTATATACAATCAGGCAAAATGC
>Ga0114906_1001722_pt1 | contig 11274 bp, 10 predicted proteins | sample MalvirDeepMed_M9_FD_89687 | JGI IMG/M metagenome (GOLD analysis project Ga0114906, IMG submission 89687) | Marine viral communities from the Global Malaspina Expedition - Malaspina viral metaG DeepMed_M9 | ecosystem: Environmental > Aquatic > Marine > Oceanic | place: Mediterranean Sea... | reverse complement strand
TTTGCGTTGCTGAAAGTGCCTGTTGTTGTCACTTTTATATACCTTTGAAGTGTTCCTTCCATCGTCTGCCTTACTGCTGTCGGGGCGCCTGCCGCCGCTACGGTTGAGAAAGTCATAAAGTTCACGTAGGAGCCGCCGCTAGAGGATGATTCCTGTAAATTTACTGTGACACTGCCAGAGTCAAGGCTTAACAGTTGAAGATAAGCAGATGCCCCATTTGAAGAAGAGGCTCCACTATCAACAACACTTCCCGATCCCGCTGATGAATGAGTGTCATCATGAGCGGTTAACATTTCGCCAAATTCCAACGGTACCCCATCGGTTGAAGAATAATTAACAACACCCGAAACGGCAGAACCCGGAGCCGAGTCCACAGAATAATCACCCTGTTTGGCAACTAATCCTGCACTCTTAGACCCGACCGCACTTCCCAGGGGAACCAGGACAGTCTGATCCGCTGTGGGTTGCTTCCCGCTGAGTGATGTGAAAACTGAATGTGATTTTCCTGTAGCCGCATCAAACCAGACATTAACCGTCATCTGTCCGGTTGCCTCGCCGACCAATCGCTTCACCGCTGAAGAGTCCAGGGTAGTGACATCGAGAAGATTCTGGGAGTATCCCATTCCGGCTAATGAATTCGCATCCCCGGAAAGGTCATACCCTTCAACATAAAGCCTTGTATCTAACCCGGTAACTTTTGCCATTAAAATCTCCTATGGAGTAATTGTTACTTCCCCGAGATTCTCGACCTCGAAAGGAATATCCATTGTTCTGTATGCCACCCCGCCAATATCTGTGTACCCTGTAGCCATTGAGCCAACATTCGAGTCTGTACAATTCCCCGCTAGATCCGCGTCACTTCTCAGCGCCGTGTCAATATTCACCGCGGCATCCCACAAATCCAATTCGAGGGATTCCCGGACGTCCTGGGATGCTTGCATCCTAAAATATGCCCGGATTGTGAAAGTGGTCATTGTCGAAACATCAGTGAAGGTTTCGAACATTGTTGACCGTGAGACTATCCAGAAGGCGCATAGAGGAGTTCCGGGGATGGACAGGGGTTCTCCCCTTAAAATCGCTGTAAACGTCGGATCTGAGACCGTTCCGAGCAATGCGTCTATTCTGTCTAATGCACCTGATCGGCTCATTTCAATACCTCGACCAATGCCTGTTCAAAAAGATCGTCCACTTCCTTTGATCCTTTCGAAAGCCAGTCCTTCACATTCTGAAACATATGATATCCACCGAACCGGGTTATTTTATTCCGGGATGATGTTCCTTCTACCCATGACGCATAAACAAGATTTGCCCCGTACCGGATCTCCCCGGCATCAATCTGGGCATGAAGACTTTTAACCAGGCTTCCACCGACATGATTTCGGAGGTTTGCCGTAATCCTTCCATGTCCCGGGTAAAGTTGTTCCTTCACCTTATTGGCACCCATGACAGCAATATCTGTCAGGGCGCGATTCGCGGCGCGTGTCAGGTTATCACCGGGGTCTTCGAATAGTGGTCCTTTAGCGTATCCCGCCCATGTTGCCATTAGAAGTAAGTCTCCGAATAAGCTGTTACAGAGCGGAATTCGTCCAGGGTTGAAAGAACAGAACTCGCGTCGGCATCGGATCTGGTAATTCCTTCCGCACCACTTCCGATTGTTAAGGTTGTCCCCATATCCCTGTCCCGGAAGAAAACCTTTCCAAGATCGAGACATGCCTGGACAACGATGGGATTGTATTCATAACTGTAAAGCGAAGCCCCACCGGAATGAGTGGCGGCAGTTGTCCCATTTACTCCTCTTTCCACCGTGAGGGTATTTCCGCTGATTCCTGTTATATAACTGTTCAGAATCAATCAGAATTGTCTGGGCAATACTCAGGCTACTTGCGCTCGATACACTTGCGGTTGTCGCCGTGGTGGAGGATATAGCATCAGCGGTTGTTTCGCTTATGGTGTCATTCGCATAACCCCATGTGGCAAGAACCGCGAGAGTTTGTTGCCCGGCATGGAATGACTTCGATGAATCCTCGTTTAATTTGAGCCGGGTCTTTGGCGTCCTGTTATAAGGCTCCAGCCAGTAGTCCGCATTGTATCCTTCTGTTAGCGTTTCGCTCTCTGTCCGTTCCGTTTGCTTGTAGGATGTAACCGAAGTTACAGAAACAAGCCAGGAGTCCAGGGGAATCGCGGAAAGATAAAAATCCTTTAGCCCGATCTGAGTCGGGGACGATCCGGAAACTATGACCTGGGGCGTATCCCTCAATGTCCCGGATCCAATATCAAAATAATGGGTCTCGAGACGCGGACCAAAACTCTGCATTCCCACATAGTTATCAATCCGGCTGGATGCGGACTCGACGATCCTTCTCAGGACTGCCGTGTCACTTGTCCACCCGCTTGAATAGGATGTCCCTGCAAGGTAATCCCGCAGATCATCAATACTCGCATAAGAATGACGCGTCGCCATTATTTATTTTCCTCAGTTTTCTTTGATTTATTGGGAGATGGCGGCGTCATCCTTTCGAAATACTCGCCATAGTCCTTCGCCTGTTTAGCGGGAATATCGTATTGCTCACCCGCAGCATAAAGCCGTCCCGCCAGGGTGAACTCTTTAATACATTCAACTTTAACTACCATTTTTTCGTCTCCAGGGGACTAGCCAGGGGGGGAATATGAAGTCCCAAAACCCCCCGACTAGCCCCACTTATTTTCCTGTCCCGCTATTAACTAGCGGCGGCTCTTAACATTTTGAAAGCGGCGGCAAGAGTCAGTTGCCCGTCGCCTCTTCTGGAAGCAAAAAAGCCCACTTGGTCCGATTCTTGGTATAAAGAATCGTTGCGACGGATTGCAAAACCGGCACGATCAAAAATCGCATATTGCTTCAGGTCACCAAAGAGAGCAATCCTCTCAGTAGCCGTGATGGTTGCACCAAGACCGTGAGCCGAGTCGACCATTACGTTGGGTCGCCCAAGTATGAAATTGGCGGGAGCCGCTGTCAGATCGGGAATCGCGTGAACCCCAGCCGTCGTTGATGCGATACTCGTTATGAGTGACGCAATTGCGGATTTCATTATCCAACTGGCATTAGACCTGAACTGTTCCTCAAGGGTGAAGTAGATTCCGGTCAAGTCGGCGGCGACAACGCTGGTGGCATTCGCCATCGTGTAATCAGAAGGACTGGCGCCCATTATCCCGGCATATTGAGTCGTGCCGTTTCCGCTGATTATTCCCACGTCTTCAAATCTACCCGCGGCTTCCTGGAATATCTGGGAAAGCATGGCAGGGAGGTTGACGGCGCTGTCGTCCAGGAGCTCTCGAGTAACTTTGACCAATCCACCTGACTTCTCAAGTGAAAATGCAATCTGCGAGGTCACGGGAGTCTGGTCAGAATAAGAAGCCTCTTCTGCGATCGCCGCCCAAGTTGCTGATGCTATGGAAGGAATATATCCATCCTTACTCGCAACCCGAATAACGTTGCAGTACGGGCGTAATCGTCCACCCGGGACTCCGGGGTCATGCACAACCTGGTTAATGAATTCCTCCGGCACGAAGAAGCCACCCTCGGCATCTGTGTCCTCTTGCATTGCTTTCTGCTCATCAGGAGTTGCGCTCATCTGGAAGGCAACTTCGGATGGTGCTTTCATCCACTTGAGCCAGGTATCTTTTTGGAATCGAGCATGGTCTTTAATATTTTCTCCGCACTGTTCTTGCACCCAGATCGGTTGTGACATCGCCGGTAGACCCTTGATCCATGTTTGAGGCTTGTAATCAGCCTTGGTATTCCGGGTTGTATCATCGGCGTTGTACTTCATCGCGTCTTTTGATGCGACTGGAACCGTGTTCATGGGGCGATTGAAGTCTCCCGAGAGAGCCTTCAGCTTTGCTTGTGCCTCATCAATCCCGTCTGCGGTTTCCATCTTGATCTGTGCATCGAGAATAATCTTCTCGAATTGTCCGACATCGCCATTGTCTAGCGACGCTTGCGCTGATTTTAAGAGGGCGCCTGCCTCTTCTCTCATCTGTTTCGTACCCAAAACTAATCCTCCTGGACTGCTTGTCTGTTTTCTAATATCGTTTCAAGAAGTGCAAGTTGCCTCCGGGCATTTGCAAACAATTCAGATTCGGCGGCGTCAGCATCGAAGACTTCGTCAACGTCTGATTCGGCGTTGTCGTTATCTTCAACATTGGCAGGCTCCGCGGTCTCATCGTCTGCTTCTGTCGGAGTTTCTTCTTCATCATTCAAGAGGGCGACCGCCAAAGCGGTAGCCTCGTCCTCGCTTAAATCCTCGACAAGCTCTTTCCAGTTTGCCGTCTCAATACTTCGCACCCGGGACCAGACCCGGGAGGTGCTTAATAGCTCAGGGGCTTCTTTCCCTGCGTCTTTTATGTGTTTTTCCAGGTGCTTATAAACCTGTTCCCTGTCAGCTTTGGGAATATTCGCTCCGCCGCGCCCGCCGTTCAGAACGCCGATCGCCCCGGAACATGCCCGGATATTTGCCGCGCCTACCACTCCATCTTTAACGTGGTGGTGGATAAATTTATATGATCCTTTTGCGTCCGGCTTCCCTGCTGGATCCACCCAGGCATACGCTTCTCGGAGACTTTCACCCCCGGATAGCCCTGCGCGATTCTCGACCCCGCTCCACGGTCCTGATGTTGTTTCGGTAGAGTGTCGGGAAATAGGTTTGTTTGCTTTATCGGCTTTCGCTGAGATCGTGGCTGTATCAGGTGATGCCCCCCGGACTACTCCGGACGTTTCCACCCAGTCCAGTTCTGTGATTCTCCGAAGACTGGTACTGCCTCGACCTTCCTGGGTTACGCCGGAATCTGGAAGATTAAAGCCGACTGAATATTCCTTGATAAACTCCCCGGAGATATTCGAGAACGCATCCCGACCCGCCTGGGTGTTCATGTTCATCTTTATGGTTGCCCCGAGTCGCCATACATCATCCGAAATCTGTATCGGCTTCGCATCAATAACCTTGCCGACTAATTGCCCGTGATCGTGACCCATGAGGAATGGAATCGGAAGGTTATTCCTGATGGAATTATCAAAAGCCGTCGGCTCGATAACATCCCCGTCCTTGTCCTTCGTTCCCATCGTATTAACAAATGCCTCGATGACGCCTTCCGCGTCATCAATGACTTTGATTTCAGCTTCTTCAGTCTTGTGAATCATGCTACTACCTCATCAGGTTTGTAATTTCTCGGCATCGGTTCCCAGTTCAATGTCCCATTAGGATGGTCAACAATCAGGGCGGCATCATCTGCCCGGTAAATCTGTCCGTGTCGTTCGGCACAGGTTCGACCATAAGGATCGCCGTCCGGAACGTAGTTATCATCAGGGTCTCCGTCCACGTCATCAGCCCTCATATACTCGAAACCCTGTTCCTTGTAATGAGAAATTGAAGACAGGTTTTGCGTTCGCATAATCTCTGTCCGGGCAATAAGACGCGACCGTTTAATTGTTTCATTCGCGAGGCTCTTGATCCCCGGAAACTTATCCGCCGGAACTCCCCGGGCTAATTGCTCAATCGAATATCCCCTCTCGAGGGCAACTCCGACAACTTTCTGGAATGCTTTGTTGGTTGTATTGTGAATTATCTTCGCCCTGGCGGATGCCCCGCTTGTTATTGCGGCAACTGACGGAAGTTTTTCAGACCATTCAAGGACTCCAGCCACGCCCGAGTTATTTATTTGTCCATATGTCGACTTGGTAGTGCGTATGAAATTCCGATATAGGATCTCCGCCAGGTTGTTTTCCGCGTCATCAGGCAAAAGATTCGAGAATGAGACAGGAAAGTCTTTTGTTTCCTCGGCGTTCCTTTCCAGGTATCTTCCAACAATCCCGTCAACACGGCTTTTAATCCGTTTAAAATATCGCTCGACATCAGACTCAAGCTGGTCCGTCAGATCTTCCCGATCCTTCAGAAGCGCCCGGCGTAATATCGCAGCCCTGGGAGCAACCCGGGGAGCCTTAGATACGCCCAGTATTGCTGATTCCTCGGCATCCACCGGAGCGGGTAACTGAGGAGGAGGAGGAGGCAATGCCTCCATATCTGAGGTCTCAATGATATTGCTGGGGACCCTGCGAAGATCCCCGTCATCTATCGCGTCAACTCCTACGAGTTCCCGCGCTTCGTTGAGGGTTATGATCCCGGCACCAAACAGGCTCGCCGCCCTGGCACTCTGAGAATCTGAATCATCAAGGAACGCCCTCATCTCTGCCATGTCAGCGCGAACTGAACCGCTGTCGGGAAATTCATATTCCAGACAGTAGTTCAGAAACCTTAATAATCTTTTTATTAACGGCTCCAGGGTCTCCGAATGGAAGCTGAAACGCGCTTCCCGATAGTTCGCAAAGGTAGACCTTGCCAGACCCACATTCGCCGAGATCAGAATCGGGGGAACACCGAACACGGCGCAGATCCTCGACTCGGTCATATAGTGCATTTCTGTCAGAGCCATATCCTTGGGGGATGTTGCCATCTGTTGATATTCAGCATCGTCGTCCAGGACAGCGACCTTGTGCATGTTATTGGTTCCGCCAAAGGTTGAACGCCATCTCGACCTGATCCTGTCCGCTTCGTCCTGGGAGGTTAGCCGGCGCTTGATCTTCAATAACCCGGAAGGAACCCCGGCGTTCTGGAAAAACATTTTGGCAAAATCGCCCATGTTCAAATCAAGGTTTACAGTCCTTGCCAGAATATGGAGCGGGGATAGCCCGTAAACATCCCCGGAAGGATTCGGAAGCGAAAGATGCGAAATATCTTCATTCGCTAACGGGTATTCATTACCGTCTATTTCATAAACATAGCTGTTCTGCCCCCGATCTTCCGGCTTGACTGAAACCCGATCCGGACGCAAAAGCCATAATTTGATAACCTGGTTAGTCCTATCCCGTTCTTTCAGGATATAAACATTTCCGGAAACCTGGAGAAATGTCACTATTCTCTCGATGAATTGATAAAAATCATCGTTCTGGTTCGGTTGTTTTATGATTGCGGCGAGGGGGCTATCTTCGATTTCCTCAATTCCCCCGTCCGGTCCGTCAATCCCGACGTAATACCGGGGGGAGGCGGCACCATCAGCAAGCTCCCGGATACAGGCATAGACGATTTCATTCTTGCCATATCCCTGGGATGCGAAATTTTCGTAGTTATCTGTTGGATACTGGACCTGTGAAAGATCATTGACGAGCGGAACCGATGCGGCAATTTCCGCGTCAGTTGCTTTTGTGAACATGTTCCAGATCGCCATATTCCCCCAAAGCCTTTCGGGTACATGGCGAGACCACATTAGAGGGATAAATCAGTAAAAAACTTCTGATGGGAGTTTTTCAGACCGTAGGTCATATGTCCTTATTACGAGTAGTTGATATCTGACCTATCCCTACTATTTAAAATACAGATTTTTGTAAAGCTCGTCAATCAGATCGGATACCACAGACGGAGATATTTTGCCATGACAACATCAATGCCCACTCATATATGTATCGCCCTAGTCTACTCGGTACATCCGGACAGTACGGGAAACACGATAATTACACCTTTCACAATACTGGGGGGCGAATGATCCCCCTGGCGCCATATACTTTCGCATTAACGGCTCCTGGCACATAGCACACAGATGGCATGAACATTGACACTCGGATGACGAACATTCCATTGCTTGTCTGTGTTCTATCTTCTCCGCACCCGGCTCATAGGTCATGTTCGTTTCTTCTCGCAGTCAGAAGTTTTTTCTTTCGATCCTCATACCGCCAGTCGGGAGATTTCGGATGGCTCTTATGTGTCGATATTTTTTTTCCCCGTACGCAAACGGTGCGATTGCAATCCGGGCATGTGGTCATTACCAGGTCAACCTTTCGGGAATTGTCGCCCACAGGGGCTACCGTAACCGTCGGATGTTGCGGGAGTTTACCAGAACCCGAGCAAGTCTCGCTGGTGTACCAGCGAGGAGAATACTCATCTTTCTTTTTATATCGACTATCTATATGAATGATCGGATTGAGCGGATTTAATTTGTTATATTTCTCGATTATCTGGCTGACCCTCGAACCGCTCAGATTACAAAGGTCCCCAATTCTCGCAAATGAGTATTCGGGATGGTCCTCACATAATTGTTTAATTTTCAGAAACCGGTTCTGAAATTTCACACGTTCATCTGCATAACGTCCTTTATATTCCGGAAAGTTAATCCCATCACCCTTTTCACATTCCGGCAGTCCGCAATACTTTTTCCCTTTAACGGAAGGGTCATCATAAACCGCACGACCGCATCCCCCGGGACAGGATCGGTGCATGAATTTCAATGCGTCATCCAGCTTGGACGCCGTAGCCTCTGCCGTCTCCTCCATTACAAAGTAACGTTTGATCGCTGTTATGGCGACCAGCATCTCGTGAGGGGTCAGGTCAATCTGCATTATCGACCTCATTCTTTGTTCCGCACCTGTTGCAGACGATCACGGTTCCCTTCCCTGCCTTCTCAGCCAGGAGCTTCCCGCAATCCGAACAGCGCAGTTCTTTTGTTTCTATTGTTTGTGACATTCGCACTCGCACACTGGAACGGATTGGCAGTCTTTATGATAACCAGCCGCACATAATATGTTCCGTATTATTAGCTTTTTTTTCTTTACCAAACTCCCACCCCTGCGACGTTACTCCTGGCATGGACAGCAAGACCCAGAGCCATGACACAGTCGTCATGTAGTCCCCCGGGTGCCGAATACCTCACGCCTGTCCTGGTGTACTCGTAGGAAAACGCGTCAAGTTCCGTAACGATCGGACCATCCGGGTAATATATATCCTGAGTCTGGATTGCCAGAGCCAGACCTTCCATCAGTTTCTGCTTGGAGGATGATGAGAAATTGAATCCCATAACATTCGGAAGTTCCCGCTGTAATCTCTCAACGATAGGATCTCCGACCCCGGTAGAGTCGACCAGCGCGGGGGTATATCCAATACTTGTCGCAAGACGTCGGCAGGTTTCTTCCCAGGGCTCCTGAAATCGATCAAATGACGCAACACACCCCTCTGCATCCAGTCCGATTGAGACCGTATAGTCCACACTTTTGGCAAGGTCGACGCCGAACAATACTGCCGGCTGATGGGAAAGCGGGGCAATGCAATCTCTAATCGCTGTTGCTCCGAACGGATTTCCCCCGTCGTCACTGGGTTCAGCAAGGTATAACTCCTTGAATACGCTCTCGGGAAGCATGGAGCGAGCCTGTTCGATCTCGCTGGTCTCGATCACCCCGGCATCAGCGGCATCAAATGCTGTCAGCTTTGCGTAATGCCAGCCCCGTTCCCCGCTCTCCGCCCGGCGCGCCAGGATATAAGCCCAGTTCTTGCGTCCCTTCACATTCCCTATAATCCGGATCGGTCCCCGGGTGGCGGTCATGGTTGAACGCACGGCATGCCAGGCTTCTTCTCTTAACCTTGAAGCCTCATCAATCACACAGGCAAATACATCTTCGCCATAAAGGTTGTCTGGTTTCTCCCCGGATTTAAAAGCCACGGTCGAACCGTTGACAAGCCGGATAGTCAACTCGGATTCGTTCGCCTGATATAGGTCTTGTGAGAGACCTCTGCGAAGGCGCCGAAATGCGATCCTTGCCTGTGGGTAGACCGGGGCAACCCACCAGTAGGATTGTCCCGGGCGTCCCCGGATAGCCTGCTCGATAATCCAACTCAGGCAGGCGACAGTCTTCCCGGACTTGGTCGCTCCCTCGATGACCGCGTACCGTTTAGGACTGAAGATCGCCCGCTCCTGCTTGGAGTACAGGTTCGGGCGTTGATATCGGATTGGTGTCTGTTGCATTTGCGTTCTCTATTACAAAGGTTACAGGGGTATCGTTTACATTAAAGGAATTCTGCTGGATCTGGATCATGGATTTATCAGGAATAACTCCATTGATCTGGCTTATCTTGTCCATTATTTTAAGCACAATACTGGTCGCTTCAGGATCATTGTTCAATGCCCGGTTGTACCAGCGCAAAAGAAGCTGGTTATATCTTTCCATCTGCATTGCCCGGACCGTATCGGCATGCCCGACATGCTCCCTGGCAAGTTCCCCCAGGGATCGCTGTACATCTTTCTGGATCTGGGCAACTGACACGCTTTCCTGTTCTGCGATCTGACGCACGGATGCCCCGGCAACTTTTGCCTGGAGGACTCTCATCCTGCGCTGTGTTCGGGCAATCGCTTCACCGTTCTGTTTAGGCATCGTTTAAAATCCCTGCGAGATGTTTCCCGACAGCTTCCGCCATCAGGGGCGGGACGCTGTTCCCTATATATTTATATTTCTCAATGCGGAAATCTTCAGGAAAGCTTTGCAGGGCTTTGGCTTCCTCGATGTTGATATATCGAATCTCTACTCCGTCTGTAATGGTCGGAGGTCTTATCGCCGCAAGGGTCCCGCTTGGCTTGTCGAGAGTCTTCCCATCACGTTCTGCGTTCTGAGGGAAACTAAAAGATCCTGCAAGTAATGGCGGTCTGGTAGCAACGAGGGTCTTTGCCGGCTCGTTGATGTTCACCCACTTGGACTGTTTTTCAAAAACGGATTTTTTAATTGCTCTCACTGTAGGGAATTCCTTTGCGGATTGCTCCTGTCCCTTTCCCCAGATGTGCGTCTGGCTGGCAACAATATGGTCGCCTAATGCCTGGCGGACTGATACAGGACGACGCAAAACAGGTTTTGGATGGGATGGCTTAAAGGGCAGATCCTCCCTGATACCGACCCAGATCAACCGGGCGCGAGACTGAGGAACACCATACCACCATGCGTTGAGTTCCCGACATGCAACCCTGTAGCCAGAATCCTTCAGGGCTTTCGTCATCTCGGCGAACATCAGCTTCATCTTGCCTTTCCTGAGACCTGACACATTTTCCATAATAAAAGCGCGGGGCATATATCCTTTCAAGATCCTGACATACTCCCGAAATAATTGATTCCGGTCGTCCGTGTAATGACGCGATCCGGCGGTACTGAATCCCTGGCATGGAGGAGAACCATCCAGGACATCGAGTTCACCCGGGGAAACCCCGGACAGTTTAATTGCGTCATCTATCGAGAGATCTCCGATATCCCCTTCATAGACCGGCGTTCCGGGGAAGTTGTCCCGGTATGTTTCCGCAGCGCCTTTATCCCATTCAACAGAGAGCCGGATATCGTACCCGGCAGATTTATACCCGAGAGACGATCCGCCACAACCCGCAAACAGGCTGATCAGGTTCAATCCGTTGGATGGTTCATTCGCTAACTTTATGGTGTTCATG
>Ga0114906_1001717_pt1 | contig 11289 bp, 10 predicted proteins | sample MalvirDeepMed_M9_FD_89687 | JGI IMG/M metagenome (GOLD analysis project Ga0114906, IMG submission 89687) | Marine viral communities from the Global Malaspina Expedition - Malaspina viral metaG DeepMed_M9 | ecosystem: Environmental > Aquatic > Marine > Oceanic | place: Mediterranean Sea... | reverse complement strand
TCGGCCGATCCTTCCGGCCCGGATTTCTGTCTCATCTTCGCTCCCTTGGCGGGCTACGATGTGCCAGAAATCCTCCTTAAGCAATTTGGCCGATCTGTCTCATGGTCGCTGACGGGGAACACGGTTACCCAGGCCAACTGATCAAATAAGTGCTGCGAGGGAATCATGTCGTTTGTTCCAATTTCAACGTCTCATCTTCTGTTTTGGCCGCGCGGATCTCGGAGCCTGTCAGCTTCCGAACAAAGATAACGGGCCGTTCATCAGAGACTTTGAAGTCACCAACCGGCAAGTTTCCATCATACGCCCAAGCTAGGCCCGACCCCAATCCAGTTGCCGTCCACAAATGTGCCTTGAGTGAAAAGAGTTCAGGGTACAGTCGTTGAAATGCTGCTCGACCAGCCGGACCGTGCCAGCGCCAATCATATTGTTCGTCTTGTGAAAGCCCGTCTCCTGTGCGTCCCTGATCACTATAATTGCTATGCAGATAAGGTGAAAATCGGTCCAATTCTTGAGCTGTCGGGAGTCGCCAATCATTGTACGATCCAGCCCGTATCAGGCATTTACCTTCTTTGTATCCGTGCTCAAAAGCGGAAGCAGCTCGCTTTTCATGGCCCATATATGCCATCGTAGCGCCGACTCTGTATCCAACGTCAACGCCCTGGCCAAAAAGACGAACAGCGTCGCCCCAACGCAATTTTATAGGGTCCCCAACGAACCCATTTCCTGTCCAAACCATGCCCCAAGGTGCCCGCTGCCACATCAGCCCGCCGGTTTCATCAGTGACTGTGCCATCATCATTGTCGATATAGTTGCCAAGTGGGGTACGGATGCGCTTCGCGACCATTTCAGAAAGCGGCTTGTCATTCGCTCCCGTTCCGAAATGTGTGTAATTCGTCGACTTCGCTTCTTTTAGCGTCGGCGCCCCGATACCGACGCTGATAGAATGCGCTTCGGAAGGCGAAGCGCGCTGATCGCTGCGTGTCGCACTCCCAGTGCTAGAACTGACGAATGCCCCGGATTTAAGCTGATCCAGGAAAGCGATGATCCGATCAGGGTCGGGCGCATCTTTCCATTGCAATCGAGAGCGATCATCACCCGTCCAAAACGCCAGCGTGCCGTAATTAAGGACGCGCCCAATGATGCTTTGACCCATATCTGTCTGGACTTTATCGGTGAGGGGGAACTCCCGTTTCACACGAGAGACAAAGCCCGCAACCATTCGCAGCTTCTTTCGGTCCTCGATCTCATAGGCGTGAGTGTAGCGATGATAGAGAACCCTTGCGAAAATTGGGAGGAGTCCAAGCCCAAGACCAAGACCTGCAAGCTCCTGCGGTAACCCAACTCCGTCTGATAAAGCATCGAAAAATGGACGTTTAAGGACCCAAAGCCCAATGACGCCGGCAGCCGCCAGAATACTACCCCAATAACTCAGCCATGCCGGCCGCAGGCGCAAGATTTCGCGGCCGCTCCGAGAGATGGATTTAAACTGCGTTGGTATCATCATTCATCCCCCGAAAAGTGGATTTTCGTTTGCTCAGAAGCCATTGGTCTTAACCGTTCAGTGTCAATGATAATCGGCAAAAAACGACTCCGATACTCATTTCGCAAATAATCGATCAACGCGCGCTAGGCATGTGAGTTTTCATTGACCTAACTTGAGAGTTGAACACTTGCATCTAACCATAGAGGTTAGGTTCGATTGAGGCCCCGAAAAATGAGCATGGCCTCTAACCCTGTCGACGCATTTTCCAGATGAAACTGAGCGCCGTGGCGCATCGCTACGGCTTCGATGTGACGCAGGCCGAACCCGTTGCCGTCTGTCTCTTTGCTGCGGCCCAAAGCTGCCAAAACATCTAAATCTGTATCCTCGACCCCCGGCCCAAAATCGCGCACACTCAACGAAAAGCGATTGTCTTCCCGTCTGAGGCTAATAATGACTTTCGTACCCGTTGGCGCATTCTTCAGGGCGTTTGAAACAAGATTGACCAAGGCGCTCTCAATAAGCGGTCGAGACCCCAGTAACTCTGCGCTTTGCTTGGGGATATCTGTCTCTAAGCTGACAGAACGCTCGTCAAATGCATCTCGATAGAGCGAGATCACCGATTGAATAACATGCTTGAGATCAAGCGGCTTCATCGAAAATCCTGGCGTGGCTTCGATTTTCGCAAGCTCCAATGTGTGAGTAACCAGCTGGATCAATCGGTCCGCTTCTTCCGCAATGTCTGCGTTGCCGGTCTCTGCAATCCGGACCCGTAGTTTTGAGATCGAATGATTGAGCTCATGCGCCGCGACCTGGCTATAGGATTCAAGACCGCGAAGAAGCCGTTCAACTTCGTCTAACGCCTTGTCGACATTTGCGCTCAGTTTCGAAAGGTCATCGCTTGTTTTCTGTCGTTCACCGCTCAGGATTCGCGCCGTCAGATCGCCGTCTTCAACGCGTTGGAAAACGGAATTGATCTGGTTCACTTGGCTTCTGAACCGATGGTTCATGAGCCCGAGCAATAGCGAGCTGATAATACCCAATGCCAAGACCGCGATAATCATGACAGGCACAAACCAACGGTTCAGAGATTCTCGGGCCGAAAGCCGGCGCCCTACAAAAAATGAGAAGTCTGGTTCAACGGTTATACGGTGCATCAGAAAAGGCCCTGCAGAGAGACCAATATCTGTCCCATCTAGCTCTGCCCATGCGCCCTCTGCAATGTCGGGAACTATTGAAGCGTTGCCAATGATCTTCTCGTCGCTCGCATTTGCGAGTAAATAAATGCTGTCGCCCGGATCGTTTTGGCCCGCCCTCATGCGGGCATTTATGTTGGAAGATAGAACCGCAATATCGGGAATAGTCCCGCGTTCAGGTGCACGCTCAAGCATGATCGCAATATCTCGAGCGACATCGGCTTTTACCGAGTTCTCTACCGCCGAATTAATCGCGCCATAAGCCGTCACGCCTGCAATCAAAGCAATGAGGCCCGTCACCACTACATTTACGAAGAGCGCGATCGTGATTGGCGTGTTTGAGAACACTTGACCTCCTAAGCGTCCGCGGAATGATCGTTTTCCCGAGTGCTAATGACGCGAAACGAGCTATTCGTCATCTAACCTATTCGGTTGGATCGCCGCCTGCTGGGCGATTGATGCCGATACCGTTTCGGCATTACCACTGATAAACACCAAAAGCTCGACCGGCCGAGCTCCGTTATTCTCAAGGCTGAGTTCGATAACAGTATGTTCGCCGGGAGGGATAAAACAGGGCAAGCGAGGGGCGCTTGTCGCTGGGCACGCAACTTGTTCCCAACGCGCCTCTGATTCAAGACGGCGAGAGACTGACATTGAGATCGACTCGGTTGTTTCGATATATTCGTGCCCGACAGGCTGAACATAGATAGTTGTTCCATCACGCCCGTTCACGGGCAGTTTCACCGAGTCAGCCTCGAGCGGGTCTAGGCTTGCCTCAAATTCGAGGCCGATCGTAAGTTTGACTTCGCGCAAGCCACCTATAATGCCACTAAACAGTGGCCGTTCATCTGCTTGGGCAATGATCGAGGACGGAAAAAGACGTTCAATTTTTCGTAGTGCCGCCTCATCGTCTTGAGCAAGCGTTCGAGCGGCCGAGACCATGTCTCGAACCGATGCACGAATGGTTGAGCTTTGCTTATCAAGTTCAGCTTCTGACCGTGATTGCGTCTGAAAAGGACTGTCAGAGGACAAACGCCGGAGCAAGGCAAGTCGCGCTTTGGCGGCAATCGCCATGCCGTGAGCATCCCCTTCCATTTGCCGATTTAGAAACTGAACTTCTGTTTTGTAAAATGCGCTCGCCAAAGATGAGTCGTAGGATCCCTCTTCAGAGATCGATACATGTTGTGCTGGCTCCGAAACGCAGCCGACCAGCGCTGCGGACGTCAAAACCAAAATGAGTTGAAATATGAGTTTCAAGAGTATCTAACCTCGATTGTTATGCGCGCATTCAGCGATCTTCGGATAGGTTAGTCAAAATCACTATGGATGGCGAAAGAAAATGCTGAGCGGCAATAAAATATTGATTGTTGAAGATGATCCTGAGATGACATCGCTCTTCAGCGATGTCGCCAGCGAATTGGGATATCAAATCGGCGTTGCGCAAACGCTTGATAAGGCGAAACAAGAGAGCGCTGAACATCTACCAGATCTCGTCATCCTTGATCGCATGCTCGCAGATGGCAGCGACGGCCTTGGCTACTTAGAATGGCTGAATGCTTTGGAAGGAAAACGCCCGGGGATACTCGTCGCAAGCCGCTTGACCTCAGTCAGTGACCATGTCCTCGGACTAGAGTTGGGGGCGGACGATTATATCAATAAGCCATTTGAGCGAGAAGAATTGAGAGCCAGGTTGCGCGCCGTTGCGCGCCGGGTCGCGTCTATTCGGGTCCCCGCCAGCGTCATCATATTTGACACACTTGAAGTGAGAACGCTGAACCGCCAAGCACTCGTTAAAGGCACGCCATTAGCGCTTCGACCGCAGTCCTTCTCCTTGTTGAATGCGATTGCCGAACGCCAAGGAGAGTGGGTCAGTCGAAAAGCGCTGTGGCACGAGGTCTGGACCGATTACCGAAACCTCTCTCCGCAGGATACAGTCATCAATACGGCCATAAGCCGCTTGCGAGGGGTCTTGTCGTCGGTTGAAGGCGCCCCTGAAATTGTCAGTGAAGACTTAGGCTACCGTCTGGTGCGAGCGAACGAGCTTTAAAAATGAAGATCTTTTTGGACGATGAAAGAGAGACGCCTGATGGCTGGGTTCGATGCTTTTGGCCAGATGAAGTCATCGAGCACCTTTATGCCGGCAATGTCTCAGAGGTCAGCCTCGATCATGATCTCGGGGATGATGATCGCGGCACAGGATACGACGTGCTCCTATGGATTGAAGAGGCGGTGGCAGACTTCGGTTGGAGCCCTCCAAAGCTTGGTGTCCACTCTGCAAACTCGCCAGCGCGCCAAAAAATGGAAGCTGCAATTGCGCAGATATCGAAGCTCGCTGAGGCCCATAATTATTGGGAGAAACACCATGAACGAGGTAATTTCCTGATATCCTGGGATGGCGCGAAGCCAGCCTGGTTTGCTGGGGAAAACGCCGAACCTATAATGCTGAAAGAGAGCGCGGGCGCATCCCGCTTTTTTGAACTCGGCGATGGCACCCTGCTGGGCAGTGTTAATAGCTGGAGATGCTACCAAGAAGAGTTTCAGAAGGCAGGATGGCGACGTCCACTCATCCCTGGCCCAATGTCCATTTGGAATGGAAGCACAGGCGAGCGTATTCTCGCTTTACAGGGACATCATTTCGGCGAGGTCAAAGGCGCGGAGATCCTCGAAGATGGACGTTTGATCACTTGGGGGCGCGATTACCTTCTTCGGGTTTGGGACCAGCAATCCGGGGCTTGCAAAGACGTGATCCCTCTGCCGCTCTGGCCCGACCCACATAACAAAAAAGCGACTTTGTCTTGCAACATGTTCACGCAAATGAAGCCGTCTGAAAAACAACGTTATGTCGATACGCGCCATTTGCCAGCGCCCGACATCGAGATTGACTGGATTACTGTTCCAGGCGCGCCGCAGAGAAGCTTCAGATACGTCGTAGAGAACCGATCTGAGCAAAACATTGTGAAGCCCTGGGAACCAAGTCTTACAGAGCACGGGGCTCACCGCATCCTAGACGTCGCGGACGCCGAAGCGGGTTATTCAACCTGGGATCTTTTAGCCGATGGTCGTCTTCTTGGTGGTGGGACCACCTATGGCACGAGCGGCTTATTTTATGTTTGGGACGGAATGTATCGTCTCAGGCTTCTCATTGTAGGCAGATCCGATTGTAACATGCATCTCAAAGGAGAGATCGCGCCAAACACGATCCTGTTGGAGAATCTGACCGGCATGGAGAGCGTAGACGCCTATAAGTTCGTACTTTGAGCGCATTGTCTGCCGTTAAACCCGAAACAGCCTATTGCAGGCGCATATAACAAGATTGGTTACTTGCCTCGAACTTCCATCTCCTTGAAGGTTCAGACTGAAACGAAAAGTCGGTGCCCGCTATAAATCCGCGGCCTCCACTTAAATCGGGCGAAGAAGCGCACAGCGGCAAAACGAGGGATCAATGAAAACAATTGCGATTGCGATATTTGGAGCCATCTCTTTGGTCTTGTGCGGCATTGCAAACGCGGCGCCCCAAGATCACTTTGGTGGAGACTATCTACCCGCAGCCGCCGAGGTCGCTGGTCACTTCAATTGCGACGAAATCGATGATGATCAATTCACAGATTTCTGGGCATGCAAGACGAAGATCAATGTTGGCCAAGGCTTTGGCTTGGTCGACCTTAGGGTTATGGTCAGGCATCGATCTCCTCCATTTTCCGGCGGGGTCGTCAAATACATATTCGAAACCCCGCGCAATCGATTGATCAGAGATACATCCTTCCGGGGGATGGTAGGGCTCGCCCAGTTTTTTGGGGCGGACGTCTCTGAAAAACTCAACACCCAAGAGAACTATAAGTCTTACTTGCGCGGGCAGGATGTCTTGGAAGTCCAAGGTCTTCTTTTTGAGGTCTCAGAAACGAGCTCTTCGTTTAAGCTGACAGTCCAAGACGCGGATGGAGAACACACCCATGTTTCAACGCTCGCCAAGACCGAACCGGACACGGAGCGGTGTTGGCAGACAGACGGTCTGCCTGGCTGGCACATAACCTGGTCTCATAGACACGCCACCATCGAGCCGGCCTTCAAGCCTTTGTCTCCCGACTACGAAATGATCGCCGGCTCGTTTAATATTACGCCTGAAAGCGTGACGCCGAGTTTTAGAGAGGCTTTTGGGCGGGTCCGCGATGGACAATATATCACGATTTTTGTCGATAGCGTCCCGATCTATCAAAGTAGATGGGTCGAAAAAAAGGTACCGACCTGCTGCACGCTTTATGTGGAAACTCCGATGCCGAAACAGCTTCTCTTCTCAATGGCTGATGGGGAGGAGGCCATCATTTTGCTTTCACGCGACCCAGCAGGAGAGCGCGTTATTGCCGCAAGCCGCATAGATCTACCGAATATCGGTAAGGCAGCAGATCGGGCGATCGGTGGGCGATTTGAAAGAGCGACCGCCGAGCGCCTAGGGCAGTGTAGGCGATAATTGGCCGGAGACTAGTTTGCGCTGGCGGTTTCAGCGATGGGTCGCTTTGATATACGGCATGGGTAAATTGAAGCAGGGGATACTGTGCGATGAATGCTTCCAAAAAAATCACTCACCGACCTTCATGGGCTTCATATTGGAAGTCGTGGCTGGCAATCGTAGGAATTCTGGGAATACTCGCGGTAAGCTCAAGCATTCGCGAAGCAGTGATTGGTTCCTCGTCGCAGCTACAGAATCCATTTCCATTGATTGCTCTCATTCCCGCAGCACTGATTCTTTTTCGGGCTCTGATCCATCGGTACAGCAGGACTTATGAAATCGAAGACAATCGTCGTATCCGAAATACAACCGGCATTGTTTCGCGCGCGCGCCGCGAGTTCCTTTTGTCCGATAAAATTCAAACGGATCTGAAGCAAAGCATAATAGGACGGCTGTTAAATTACGGAACCCTGCGCTTCTGGACCGGCGATGAGCAAAGCGGCTTTGCCTGGATCGACGTGCACGATCCCGCGCGACGTGAAACAGAGGTGAAGCGACTTGTTACATCGAAGCCCAGTTCAGCGGGTAGCGAGACAAAACCAGCTGAAAGAGAGCCCCGTTCGGAGACGCACTCAGCGCCTGAGCAGGTGATGCCGATAGACGCCGCGCCGCCGGCAGGCACGCAACTCGCCGACCGTGTTGTTATTTTGCCGCCGCTTCTAGGAATAATCCAAGCCGTGGCGGCGCTCCCAAAATACATTGCAAAGAATGAGAGCATTGATCGAGATCATAGATTTGTTCAACGCGGTGAACCGCTCATTTCAATTCAGGTGCCTTCTAGAGACCTCTCTTTCGGCAGACAAAACTATGAGCTGGTGACAATACCAAGTCCTGTCACAGGTATTGTAATCAAAACAGGGTACAGCTCTACGAAGGAGAGCCGAGACTTCAACTTGAAGGCCTACTCCAAAACGAGTCCAAGCGATCTGATTTTGACAACAATTATTCCGGTCAAGGGCTTCTCGAATCCGGACAACGGGCAGATCATCTTCAGCGATCTTCGTTCAGCCCTTTGGGCGCATCGTGAGTATTTATTCCGCAAACAGAAATTCGCCAAGCATCCTTCCAAAGCACGTTTCGTGAGCGCGTTTCAAACCGATGAGGGGGTTCGCTCACTGCTTGATGAGCTGTCTAATCAAGACTGCGAAATTGCTGATGCGAAGCTCTATTTTCACGAGTACATCAACGAAATTTGGTTTAAACGCGCGGATCTGCGGCCTTTTCTTCGCCACCTTGTCGATGAGGAGGCGCTCCGAAACTTTTTGGAAATTTGGAAGACGGTCCCATTGGACCAAAGCCTTGAGGCGGCTTTGAGAGCTTTGGGAGAAGATGCGTGAGGGCGCTCAGTCACCGATGCGGCTAAAGCAGTGATCGATCCATTCGGTGACTGCCGTTGATTCTCCTAAAACCAGACATAACAAAACCGCTGATTGACCCCAAAGATCCGACGCCACAGCTCGACCTTTCTGAAGGAGCAAAAGAACCCTATTACATATCAGTTTCAGAATTGACTATTCTGAAACTGATATGTAATAGGGTTTTATGAACGTTATTCAGCTTGACAACTTTCGATCGCACACGACACCGTTGGCAACCATCGTGCGAGTGGGTGACTTCAATCAACAGTTTGCCCACTATCAGTCGCAAAACCTATTGCCGGGTAAGCGCGCGGTTATTGATGCCTACAACGTAAAGAGACAAGCAGACTTGCTGAACGACCTAAGGGCAGTTGGGTTTGAGTTAATATTGGATACCAAAGCCGCGGAATTAGCCTGTCCCTTCAAATGGAATGGTCAATCCCGAAAGGCCGACTGGCTTCCCAGCGAACCCAATCGTGCTCTGAGTTCCAACGACTTCAACGAGAGCATGGCAACAAGTATAGCAGAGCTCGCTGTCGAGAATAAGTTCCACATTGTCTTGGCACCTAGTCGATATGTATCCGACGCATCTGCGATAAAGACACTCGAACAAGACCATGAGTTTATGATGGTGCTCCGAAGTGCACTTGACCGGGCCGGTGGGAGTCACATCGCCATAGCATCCAGTTTTATCGGAAGACTGACCTTGCTTGGCATGGAAGACGTGACCAAACGAATGGTCAGTTTGAACCGAGATGCCCCCACTTCAGCTTTGTGGTTGAGACTATCTGGAATGCGGCGAGACCCCAGCGCTCAAAGGATTACGAAAACCGCTCGACGGCTTCAATTTTTACAAGAATCCGGTCTGCCTATTGTATTGGATTATGCAGCGGGCCTGGAGCCATTGTCGCTAGCTGCTCTGGGAACTACGAGCGGTCTTTCTTTTGGCGCTTTAGCCAACGACCAATTTTCAGATTCAACTTGGGTAAAGCCCTCAAAGTCAGTCGAAAACTCAGTAGGTGATTCTGGTCGGCAGCAATTCGCAAGAGCGCCAGGTCTTGGACGAAACTTCAGTCACGCGGAGTTGCAGTTGATGTCTGAAGCGCCAAAAGGGAAACGCTTGCTATTCGACCCATCAAATACGGGAATTGGGACATTCGAGGAATTCAAATCAAAGTCAAAAGAGACCGCATTGCGTGAGGCCGTTGAGGCGATAGCGGGGCTTAGTGAAGTTCCAAATACAAGACGGCCGGATCATGTCAAAACGACTCATATTGAGCAATGCGCGCGCAAAGCTCGGCAGCTTTCCAGATTGGAACTTAATGGAAATCGAGCAGCAGAACTCAAGGTTAAGTCTCCGGAGAGTCTGACAAGACGGTTGTCAGAGTATGCTTTATCTTTGGATAGAACAGGATCAGCTTTGGAAAAAATAGTAAGTGACTCAAGCCTCCGACTCACCGGATCGAAAACGCTGCCGCATCTAGGCAAATCTAAAAAAAGTGACGAAATGGGTGAAACACAATGAGCGACGCAGCGGTATCTCGAGTTTTAAACACTTTGCAAAAAGACGGCGGCCTTCAAGGCAAGGACATCGCTACGCTGACAAACGTCTCGAAAGCGACGGTGCATCGTTGGATAACCGGAAAAGCTGCTCCTCAGCCAAAAAACGAACTCATCATTTCTGACCTGAATTATGTGGTTCAAAAACTTAGAGACTATTACAAGCCGAAGAATATTCGTCTTTGGCTCCATTCAAGGCATCCTCAATTAGGAGGAGAGCGAGCGATTGATTTAATCCATCAAAACAGAACAGATGAAGTGCTAACAATTATCGCTCGTCTGGATGCAGACGCATTTGTTTGAGCCGTATTTATGCGCCGTACTCTGCGAGATATCGAATTAATTGATGACGTCGAAGCGTTGCCGACGGAATCATTTTCCGGCGACGTGTTTCGACTGATTCAAGATGGTCGGGATCCCACCACCTGTTGGCATCCGGAAGGTAGGTGGGACGATGGAGCATTCGATGTTCTTTACACTGCGACCACTGAGCAAGGCGCATTGGCCGAAGTGCGGTATCATTTGTCTCAACAGCAACCATTTATGCCAGACTTTTTGAAACGTCGTATGTTTCGCATTCCAGTGAAAGAAGTTGAAGTCGTCAATTTGTTGGATCTAAGTCTTTTAGAGAAGCTCGGAGTGGATCTCTCCGCTTGGGGGAAATCAGATTATGTGTCCCGTGGAACTGAGTACTTGCGGACTCAGGAAATCGCCGCGGTTGCTGAATTTCACGAGAGGGAAGCGCTGCTTGTTCCTTCTGCGCGTTCCCCAGATGCGAACCTCGTAGTATTGACGCAAGCCAGCGTTGATCTGCATTGCGGTGAACCTGAGGATCTTGGATTAGTGGATATTTGAATTGGCGCATCTTCACACACGTCCAACGCCTTAATTGGCGAATGCGCTGTGCGCCAATCTATTGGGGCGATAATCATAGACTAAACCCTTCATTAAGAGGAATAGAGCAAATTTTGCAAAATAGGCTGCTGAGCGCTCGCGAAAGCTCGCACGCTATTTGATCACAAGACCCGCCGGGAAGGGTTTAAAAACCGGATTTGAACGATGACGAGATTGGTCTGCCTCCCGAAAAGTGGTCCGTTATTTGAGTTAGTTCCGGCTTCAGATATGGAGCTGAGACATGGGCAAGAGAGCCAAGCCTGAAGAGATTATTGCGAAACTGCGGGAGGTGGAGGT
>Ga0114906_1001716_pt1 | contig 11291 bp, 11 predicted proteins | sample MalvirDeepMed_M9_FD_89687 | JGI IMG/M metagenome (GOLD analysis project Ga0114906, IMG submission 89687) | Marine viral communities from the Global Malaspina Expedition - Malaspina viral metaG DeepMed_M9 | ecosystem: Environmental > Aquatic > Marine > Oceanic | place: Mediterranean Sea... | reverse complement strand
GTCATTCCCCATGTCGCTCCCATCATGATTAATATTCCTGCTACCCACACTATATCTTTCATGCTCATTATAATCCCCTAAAATCGTCCCTGTCCACTGGTGGTGCAGGAACTGGTTGTCTAACTGGTTGTTGATCTGCGCGGTAGTCTCTTGGTGTTCGTGTTTCATAAGAAATAGGGTTAACAATAGAGGAACCTTCACGCATGCTTCTACTAAAATTAGGTTGTCCAGATCCTTCACCGAACTTTTCCTTAAAGGTATGACTCATAGGAATTCCATAGTCTCTTCCGAAAGTTCCCCTCCAGTTAGATCCAAGGTCCTCCTTTACTTCGCTCCAAATTTGAGCCGGATCGTCACCGGCCCAGATGTATTGAGGAGCATTCCAGAGTTCATTCCAGGCTCCAAGTCCGTATGATCCTACATCCCCTATAAATTGAGAAGCCCAACTAGGATGAGTATCTTTTTTTCCTCCTCGAAAATGGTCTACTAACCAGTCACTGGTGTGGCCGCTTGCCGCCTCGTGGGTTGCAAGGGAAGGTAGTCCATAGGCACCATGTCCATAATTCTCTCTTAAGTCCCATAGTTCATCTCCTCCCATCATTTCATTGTAATAATTGGTCAAATATTTACTTCTCTGTAGTCTGTTGTCCGGGAGATGGCCAACCCTGTTAGCAAGAGACGTAAGTCCCAAGCCTCCTCCTGCACCTACTAAACCTCCAGCCATAATCCTACCTAATAATAGTGGCCAACCCATTATATTATCCAGTTGCCCATTATACTAGTCTCCAACTCTTCATCATCTTTCTTCATGCCTATATTTCCTTTACCGCCAAACGGTAAATCGAATTCATATCCTATTGATCCTCCAAAAGGATCAATTCCGAATGGTGATTCTTGATATGCATCATATATGCTCTGTCCAGTTCCAGTAATTGCATTTATCCAATCACTGGCATCTGTTACATCATATCCAGCTGTTTGTTGTTCATTCCAGTGATCAGTCCATTGATCAATTAAAGGACCTGGATTTTCCGTCCTGCTAAGTATTCTTTTAATGTCTTGCCATAAGCCTGCTGTCTGTGGTCCCTCCGGTCCAAGCATATTAGGAATTCTCATGTTAGGTAAAAATGGATTAATTATATTACCACTAGGTAATTGTTCTATGCCTCGTGGTCTAATATTAGCTTCTCCTATCCCAGGTTGTCTGTTGGAATAAGAAAATGGAACATTTCTATTGCGCCCCATATCAGTATAATAAGGTTCAGTATCTGATACTACAGTCCTTCCTTTATCACGGTACTGATACTGAAGGGGAAGTGATTCCTGAAATCTTACATCTATACCACCTGTTGGATAGGGGATACCTGTATTAGCTCTCTCCATGTTGCCGCCAAATCTTCTGTCTATCTCTGCCATTATAATACTCCTAATATTCCTTTGTCTTGTGCTTTGGTAAAGGGATTGTCGTTCATGCCTTGTTGCATGTCCGTATACTTTCCTTGGTTATTCATAATTGGGTTCAGCTCCATTAGCCCACCTCCAGCGGCGTACTGCGTTCCTCCTCCAAACTGATTGGCAAGTGCCGCATCCGTATCTCCTTGATACAGACTGGCTGCTGCTGCTGGGTTCATGTTTGGATTGCTCATTATTGAAGATCCTGTGCCACCATATCCTGATGAGTAAGGTACTTCAGCTGCATCAGGAGACGAAACTTCACCGCCCATTATATTTCTTAATATACTACGGTTTCCTGGTATCTCCGTGCCCTTTTTAATTCCTTCCTCTATTGTTCCAAATGGATCAGTAACTACCTCCTGTCCGGTTCTTATTGCTGGACCTACTACATTCTGAAGGAGAGAATTCTTAACCTTTTCTGCTGTGCCTTGTGATTTTTGTGACAGTTGATTTGATTTTTCGTACATTCTTTGTTGTGTTTCCATTTCAGTAAGATCCTTGTCAAACTCCATCCATTCCTCTGGGTACATGCGAACCAGCCTGAATATGTTTGCAAGCCTTACAGTTTCCGGAAGGTTAGCGTCCCATATGTTCTTCATTACTTTTATTGCTGGTGGTCTGGTAAGTGTCCTTCCTCCGTAGTTAAGTAACCAAGTTGCCGCCAGCATACTCCACGCTCCTATACCTATCGCTCCAACACCGGCTTGCGCCGCAGCCTGTCCATACGTTCCTCCAAGCGCTCTTGTCGGCATCACTGCCCGTATAGCACCACTGAATCCACCAATGACTGACCTACGCATCATGAACTTTGCGGTATTTGGAACACCGTCAACGAAAACCCTTTCAAGGATGTCCGAAAGAACTTCGAACTCTTTCATGGTAGGAAGCTTTACGTCCTTTCCCCTAATCCAGTTGTTAGGGTTAGTGCCTAAGGTTCCTCCAGGTACTTCTTCTTTAAGTATATCTTTTATTCCTCTGTTAACTCCCGTTTCATATAGCTCATCATCAAACTCTTTCCAAAGACCAGTTGAAGTATCAAATACTTCAAACTTCTTAACCTGCGGTCCAGGTAATGCATCTTCCATAAGCTGTTTTATAGCAGACCCTTCCTTACCTAATCCAAGTGAGCCTCTAAATTTATCAGCGTTAAACATAAATATACCATTTCCTGCTGGATCATTTATTGAATCATGAAAAGCATTTCTAATGTATACGCCCACTCCATTGTGATATCCTCTGTCTCCTACAATTCTTCTTATAGCTGACAGCTCTTCAGCAGCCCTTCCTGGTTTTTTCTTTGCTGAATTAACAAGAACTTCAAATAATGATTGTCCTGCTCTGGTTGGAGAATCATCAACTACTACGGAAAATCCTCTTCTATCAACTTTAGCTGCTGCCTTTCCAATATCAGTTCCCCACAACAGCATTCCTTTGCTTACAAAATTATCATAATCATTAAATGCTTTTACTACTTCTGGGTATCCTGAGTTTGAAACGGATCCAACATCAGTTTCCCACGCTCTAAATAACTGAGAAACGTCATCTTGATAATGAGTTTTTGCCAGTGTTGTATCCTCTAAAGGTTTTAGCAAATCATCCATCTGTTCCCGGAGTCCTTTCATCTGATGAATGTCACGCATTGAATGAGTCCTTCCCCCACCAACAGGTTTTAATATCTGTTCTTCAATAAATTTAATAAGTTTACTAGATACCTGCTGTGGTATAAGTTCCGCACCTCCTGTTGCAGGAACCTGAAGTTTCTGTCTGTATTCTTTTAATATTTGTTTTGCAACGGTAACTGTATTTTCATCTGAAAATCCTTTTCCCATTCCTTCCGCCGCTCTTGTGAAATTCTCTTCGAGCTCCCTCGCATATGCCCTGAAACCTCTTGCATTGGCTGAGGCTAATTTACCCCAGTCAACTCCCATCTTTTCTATGTTAAAATAAGGAGCGAATGATCCAAGCATTTCTTGTTTCATATCATAGTAAAAGTTACTCTGTTCCTTAAGACTCTTGGTTATTCCCATTCCGAATAAAGGAGTTGGTGCCATAGCACCCTTGATAGCTCTTCCTATACCTCCACCGACAACTGTTCTGGATAGCATTGTACCTGGAATTTCAACCGGATCAGGCCACCATTCATTAGAACCTTTTTTAATTGCTCCTTGAGGGCCAAGCCAATTGAACATCCTTGAATTGGATAGACGCCACAGGAAATTACCAAGTTTAGGTATTCCAAGTGGATTATGAAATGATAACTGCTCAACTGGTCTTTTAAATTCTCCCTCTATGGGAGCCCATTTTCTAATCAGATCCTGTTCAGCCTCCAGTAGTTCCCTTGAAGACCTCATCCCTGCCATTTTCTTGTCCTTAAACATTCTGAATGGAACAGAACCAAAACCTCTTCTGAGTGAATAGTAGGCTGGTCTTGCTCCAAAGAATATGGATGAAATTCCTCCATCAAGCAGCGCCGCATTTAAGGCATTTTTAAATCTTTCCTTTTGTTCTTCTGGATTAAAAAAGTCTCTTCCTGGAATTCCTTCCGGTCCAAATGTCCATGATTCAGGCATTACTTCTGCCAATATTCCATCTACAACACTAGCTTGTGCCTCAGGATTATTTACAAATTTCCTTGCTTGTCCAGCTCTGTTCATAATATCAAGCATTGCTTCATATCCATAGTCCGCTGTCGCAGTTCCTAATGCTCCACCAAGCACAGCACCGGCAACTCTCGTCATCCAAGGACCTTTTGAGTATCTGCTCATCACAGAACTATTTTTTAAAAATTTCTTTGATGCCAATCTTTCACCCTTGATTGATCCTAAGACTCCTCCAGTAAACCACATTGAATTTTCAATGACTGGATAAGGATTAGGAGTGGTACTGAAAAGTCCGGCACCATCGCGTAGGGCAAATACCTCAGGATCAACAGTTATAAAATCCTTCATTTGAAGTCCCTCACTGTTAAGAATGTCAGTCACTCCCTGCGAAGCTATATCCAGATACTTTTTTTCGCCTGTACTTTCATATTTTTCTTTTGCTGCTGCAGCCATCTCCAGAACCATGTCACGAGTGTTATCACGTTTCTTTCTGTGTGCTGCTAAGTTAGCCAGTTCTGTTTTTCTTTCCGCTACGTCCGCCTTGTTCTGTACAATCCAGTTTTGTTTTCCCTTCCTCCAAGCTTTTGGAGTTATCATATTCCATACTCCCTGAAAGGGAGCCTGCAGTGGATCAACTATATAATCCTTTTGCCATTTTCTACCAGCCTCTATTTTCTCCTGGGCCTCTGTTCTAGGTATGCCACCCTCAGTTGTAGTTCCCTTGTAATCCTGATAAGCGTTCTTGTGATCCATGAATGGTTTTATAGATTCATTAAACGCCTGTGCAGATGTTAATTTTCTTGTTTTCTCAGCCATTATTGTAATTGCTCCATGATGTTTTTATGTATATCTTCTGTAGCACTTTGGGTTTCATTACTGTCCAAATTTACATTGGCTTCCATGGACTGTTTCCATGCACCATACATTGCGGCTCCGTGTATCTCTTTTTCGTATCTTGAATCACCATATCGAAGTTGGTAGTAGGACGAAACAAACTTGTCAAGTCCTGTAACATTAAATGATTCAGGAACAAAATCCCAATTGTTCTCCATTGCTTCCGCTTCATTGTCAGTTTGTCCAGCTGATCTGTAAGCCGCTGTCATGTTGTCGTATAGTGTATTGTAAATGTAAACATAGTTTTCAATAACCTGTTGTGGTGAGGTTGCGAGGTCACTACCAAGGCCAGTCATTTTTGTCTGTGCGAATGAATTCCTAAGAACGTCCGCCAGCATACGACCAGTAGGCTGTCTGTCTCTTGCAAGCATAAGACCAAGTGTTGTCTCGAATGTTTTAAGAGCGGACAGGTTAGGATTATCAAGTAGCATTTCAACACCCTTTCTTGTTGGTATCCATGCTGCTTCCCCTGGATCAAGAAGTGTCTTGCCATCAGAAGAGTATGTTGGGTTCGCGTTGAACCCGTATTCATTCTTATGATCAACAAAGAATCCAACTTCCTTTCCGTCTATGATCTGTGTTTGGTTAGGAGTCCTGAAGACGAGGTAGTTGTCTTTCTGCATTGCATCGAGGGTATCCTTTTGAATGGCATTAAACTTCTCGTTGAAATTCTTCTCTCCACCGGCACTGGTAAATAGTCCTTGTGTTATTGCATCAAGAAATGCCTTTTTAGGAGCACCAAGTCTTGCAATTTCACCCCACGTTCCTAGTAAATTTTGTCTTTGATCAATGATAAGGGGCATAATAAAATCCGCCATGGTGTTAAGACCACGCTTCAGATAATTAGCGTACTTTATCTGTGCGTCTTTCGCCGCTTCTCCACCCATCTGGGCTGTTCCACCACCCCATCCAGCAGCCTGCATTCCTTCCGCCGATGCGGTTGTGTCAATAAACGTAAACCTATCATAACCGGCACCTGCATTCATGTCCATGTAGCTCATAATTTCAGGGCTCTTACGATAATAAGTTCCAACCCTTCTTTTATCCACAGGAATCATGTCGCCGTTGCCATCATAAACAAAACCGTTATTTCCGTCAGTCTTGTACAAGTTTTCATACACAACTGTGAATGGACCACTTCGATCATTCGCCTTATCCAGTTCCGACATGTACATGTTGAGAGCAGCGGCCCCAATTTCTCTGTCAGCCTTTCCTTTTTCAACTCCCATTTGGAATAGAGTAGGTGCTGTTTGCATTCCTGCTTGTCCTACTATATCTAGAAATCCCTGCAGTCCTGAATCAAGTGACTTTCCTGACATAAGCGCTGAGCCTAACTGCATAAGCATTGCCATGCTTTGCATGTTCTGCGATTCATCTCCACTACCCATTATTTGTTTTATTACATTCTTGTAACCATCAATTCTTCTAAGACTGTCATTATCAATGAGTCCGGAGTACAGATTACTCTGCTCCACCAATGCTAGATCACTAGTTTGTGTACCAGATGTATCCTCGCTGGTGGCTAGTACCTCTTCCTTTACTTCTATGTCCTCCGTAACTTTTTCTTCAGTTCCCCCATTCTTTTCTTCAACTAAAATACTTTCTTCTTCCTCTACTACAGGCTCTTCCTGCTTCTCAGGAGTGGTTGTTCTAAACGGAAGGTCTGTAAGATCGCTTAACTTGTTATATGCATAAATAGGTGTTCCTAAAGCTGTTATTTGCTTTATTCTTTTTCCACCTGTGAAGGGTCCAAACGTTGTTGGTCCAGCTTTTCCCTGTGCAGCTTCCACATACGCCTTGTAATATGGACTGTTATATATTTCTTCGCCGGCTGATCTCGCCCTTTTTCCAAATTCCTGTGCGGAATTACGCATTTTGTACGAGCTACGTGCTGCCGTATTTAAAATTGGTTTAAATAGAGATCTCATAAATGGGTTTCCCATTTTAACCTCCAGTTACATTTTGATAGCCCTGATATGCACCTAGTCCAGCAATTCCAGCTCCTACGGTTTGAGCCAATGGATTACTTCCGGGGGAAGTTCCCATTGAAATTGCCATAGCACTTGAAGGCATACCTTGATAGATGTCAGATGTGAAACCTAATCGTTGGTATGGCTCATACAACTGCTGTAACTGTTGTTGGTATTGTGCATCCAAGAACTGTTGTTGCGATTGTTGCTGTACAGAACCAGCTGACATTAACGATGCAACGTCTCCCAGTTGCTGTTGTTGTTGCTGAGCTCCAAGACCAGCCATTTGCTGTCCTGCCTGTCCGTATCTCCCCATTTGTGATGCAAATTGTTGTTGTGCTTGTTGTTGTGCCTGTCCATAATTCTGTGCTTGTGCCTGTCCTACGGCTCGTGCTTGTTGTCCTGCAAGTTCAGCTGACTGTATTCCCTGTCTGGCGCCCCCAAAGGCACCTGACTTGGCTGCCTGTAGATCCAGTCCGGCTCCGGCCTTTCCAAATTGTTGTTCTATTCCTGCTATTACTTCATCCTGGTATGGATTCATGTATTGTTGGTATGACTGAGGATCGTATTGTTGTGTTGATTGTTGTGTATATTGTTTAGACTGATCTAGAAGAGGCTGGTATGCCCCTATTCCTTCTGATGCTAACCTAAACGCTTCTTGCTGTTGCGGTGAAAATGCCGCAACCTGTTGTGTTGGTATTCCTGCAGCTCCTCCAGCCTGTCCTTCACGTGCCCTTTGTTCACGCGTTAAATCCTTGAATAATGTTCCTTGTGTATATCTATTATCAGTTCCTGTGTATTTATAGTCTCCATATCCTGCCTCGCCTGGTTTGGCGTCAGGTGCAGAAGCTTCCCAAGGGTTCATTCCAAAGCGCGTATAGTCCTGCGCTGTCTGCATTAGCCCAAGTTTCGCCGCCTCTATTTGGGGAGCATCTCTCGTATACTGTGTCTGAAATTGTGTATTACTAGGGCTTTCGCCGCCACCAAAACTCATAATTTCCTCCTATAAGCGTTCGCTAAATGTTCCATACCAAGACGCTTCGCCATCGCATCAAATTTTTTTATGGTTCCATCGGAAAGGCGTGGTTCAAACAACACTTCAACAGCGTTGTTGATCTTAGCCCAGTCCATAAATTTTTTCATCATAAATATTCCTGCCGTTCCTTTTCGTTTAGAGGGGACCACATACAAATCAAGTTCCCTCGCAAATTTTTCATGGCTAAAGCTGTATTCCAGAAGCTTACCAGCCATGAACCCAATCCTCTCTTCATCCTTTTCAATAACGATCGCAAAATAATTTGGATCGCTTAAGGCAGTGTTGATGTATCCCTTTACCTTATCCTCACTGTATTCAACCTCACTCCAGTCTGACTCCTTGTGGTGCTCCTTTGATATTTTTAAGATCCACTCAAAGTCGTTAGGTTCCAAGAACCTCCACTCCATTACCTACCCATGGTGTTTCCTGTATTCTTTACGTTTATCTTTAGTTTTTTTCTGGTGTCTATCAAGAGCTTTTTTTAGTTTTTTATCGCTTGCAGCTTTAGCATCTTTTTTAGCTTTATGCTTCTTTAAGATTGCTTGAGTCCCTAAAACTCCAGCTCCACCTACTCCTACACCAGCTTGAAATTTAGAAACTATAGGTGTCTTTTTACTAATTGCACTTCTAGCTCCACCCAAGACAGCTGCACGTGATAAAAATTTATCATGGGTACTCTTCTTCATTGTTCGGCTTCTTTCTCCCACTTTTTTGGGGTGCTGGGGCTTTGGCTTTGGTTTAACCTTTCCCTTAAGTACTCCTCTTATGATTGCTGCAGCCATTTTATATCACCTCCTGAATGGTTTCTGATTCCGGATCCAGCATGTTCATCATGCCATACATTTTTCTAGCCCCTTCGTAGCGATCCCCACCACCAAGGTTTTCGACAGCCTTTGCCGTCATTACGCACTCACCGTCCGATAATTTAGCGTCAATTGAATCTGATGTTCCTGTTCCTGGACCGTTGACATCACCCCCGTTTTGAAGGGAAGCTATTCCACCTTTGTTCCATAAGCCTCTACCTGTACTCCATGGATTGGCCATTTCCCCAGTGATCATATCTTCAGGTACTCCGTACATCCACGCCAATTCTTTTTTTCTTTTCTCTTTGTCTCTAGCCCACTTTTTTTGCGACCTTACGTCAGCCGTTTCCATGTATTCTGCACCGGCTCCTGCTGCTTGTGAGAAAGCTGTTGGCAAAAAGTCCGCCTTTGTTTCCTCATCTATGGGAATAAGGTTACCCCATTTATCAGATGTATATCCACCACCCGTTGTTTTCGTAAATATGTCCGCGTCCATGGTATGTGTTCTAGGATCAGTCAGTGAAGGGATGAGTCCCGTTTTATTTATATCGGTTGGATCAAGCATCATTGTACTCAAGTCTTCGTATGCGGGAATGTCTCTTGTCGCGCCTCCTCTTGTGCTTAATATCTCCCAAGGGGTCACTGCTTTAGGTGCGGCAATATCCGCGTATCTTCCCGTCCAGGTAGAAGGTATCGCTGGATGAAATTTAGCAGACGAACCAACATTACCTATCCCCATTGCCTGTTCCAGTCCGCCTGGACCTTCTCCAAATGTTTCCCACCGTGGAGCAACTGCTTCAGTCATAATGTGGGACTTACCCGGCACTCCAGCATACATCTTGTTAAAATCTTTTGCTTGTCTAGAGGCAGCCATGTAAGAGGGAAGCATCGAAGCTAACCCTGCGTACGCAGCCTGTTTTCCGGGCTTCTCAGCTCCAGTTGCCAGACCAGTTCCGTATCCAATTAGGCCCTGCTTCAAAGCGTTCGCCGCTAGTGGGTTCATGTTTCCAAATAAACTTCCTAATCCAAGTCCGCCGAATGCTCCCTTAGAGGCAAACATTTGACCTAGGCCAGGAATCGCCATGCTTATCGCCATTGGCGCAAGCATTTGCATCATAGGGTTCTTCATTAATTTGCTTAAAAATCCCATTATCCTAGGCCTTGTCCTATTGATGTTAAGTTACCACGTAATAAATCAAACAAATATTCATCGTCCACCGGATCATATTCACCACCAAATTCATCCATTTCAAAAACTGACTCAGGAACAAACGGTCCGTAATCATCATAATCATAGTCAGTACCATAAGCTCCAGGTCTGTATGCCATCTGCATTATTCCTTCTAAGTCAGGAAGGTTCATGCCTCCCATAAGTGCAGCCATTGTGCCAGTTCCTGGAGTTCCTCCTACATATACATCACCACGTGGCCTTGTATATTGATTCATTATTGCTTGTTCACGTCGTGAATTTCCTCCTGCATATTGATTCATTATTGCTTGTTCACGTCGTGAATTTCCTCCTGCATATACATCACCACTTGGTCTTAGATATTGATTCATTATCCCTTGTTCACGTCGTGAATCATCAAAAGGACGTGGTGATCTTGTGTATCCTGGTCTTCTACCCGTTGTCGCTGTTTGTTCATGTGGGTTTATACTAGCCATTATAATCCTGCCTCACTTAGCATATCTTTTATCTTTGCAACCTGTATGGTTACATGTCTTCGAACATGATGTTGTTGTGTAGGCGTGGAAGGGTTGTCCACGTCGGCTTGAGCTTCCGCATCGGAATTATACTCTACCCCTGTTTCAGTATTCTCTATAGTAACCTGTGCTGGTACCACAATCTTGGGAACCTTCTCACCGTTTACTGTAGCGTATTCAATTACTTCGTCTTCATTTATAGGCATATTGTCACCATATAGCAAGTATTAACTTATTTCAAGGAAAGACATTACCACATGAAGCTGATTCCCAGCAGATGCCTGTACCTTTATTATTTCAGATTCCTCTGCGACCAATGGGGTCGTGAGTAATTCCAGTGTTCCGTTTGCCGTGAGTGCCTTTGTCTTGAAAAGACTGAAAACAGCGGCGGCTGAGTCAACCAGTGTCACCGTAATGGTGGGTGTAGCTCCAGTGTCCTCCGAGACAAGAATGGACTTTATGATGGTCGTTGTAGCTGTTGGTACAGTATACAGCGTCTCATTATCCGTGTCCGTTAAGTCAAGTTTTGCGTTTTTATATGCGTTAGCCATTTTATCCTATGAACCAGGCGATTGCCTCGTCCTCGTTCCGTAATTGTTCTGGTGTGTAAGAGGAATTCAGAAGCTTTATTAACTGATCCAGTGAAGTAATCAACTGATTAATCTGTTCCTCACTATACTCCGCAGGTGCCTGCGGCAGTCTTGGTATATTTATCTGTGCCATTAAATTGTGCTCCCCTTCTGGCTAAGCAACGACGCTAAGCCATTAATTCCTGCACCCACTCCTCCTGCCCCCTGTTGTAATGGTTGTTGCATATCATTTGGTCTTC
>Ga0114906_1001710_pt1 | contig 11311 bp, 20 predicted proteins | sample MalvirDeepMed_M9_FD_89687 | JGI IMG/M metagenome (GOLD analysis project Ga0114906, IMG submission 89687) | Marine viral communities from the Global Malaspina Expedition - Malaspina viral metaG DeepMed_M9 | ecosystem: Environmental > Aquatic > Marine > Oceanic | place: Mediterranean Sea... | reverse complement strand
GTATAAACAAGGTCTTCGAGCGATGAGGACCCTGCTCCTCGCGCTCGCCTGTGCGTGTCTCGCGGTCCTCCTGGTCCTCCTGGTCGAAGAGGCGAGGGGCCAGGACTGTCCGCAGGCGTCGCCGCTCCGCTCCGGAGAGGTCGCGACCTGTGACGGTATCTTGTGGCCGCGCCTCTATTCTCTGCAAGCCCTCGGGTGTCTCCGGGTGGAGCTCCCCAAAGCGCAGACGCTCGCGGAGCTGAACGGGGAGCTCCTGCAAAACTGCGAGACGACGCAGGAGAAGACGATCGCGCTGTATGAAGAGACGAAGGTGAAGCTCGAGGACCTCTCGAGAGAGGCGGCGGGGATCGGCCCCGATCGCCCGTGGTACCGGGAGACCTGGGTCCTTTTGACCATCGGCGCGATCGGCGGCGGCGCCGTGGTCTACATAATCCGCAATTAGAAACCCTTTGTTTTCGGGCTCTTAACCCGAATTCGACAATTGGCCCGCCTAATTGCTTGCAACATGCGCAACATACGATTAGTCTAGGGGTAAGAAAACAACCACTTCCCCGGAGGGACAGACAATGTACGACAGCACCACAATCAAAAAAGCACAGGCCCTTCTCAGCGAAACCACGCGCGCCCTCTTGGAGCTTCCCGCCCTCGTAGACACCGACCGCAACAATTACGGCACGAGCGAGGAAATCGATCGGATTAAAGCAGACCTTGTGCGGGCCTTCATTAGCGCGCACACGTCGATCTTCGCCCTGACCTCCCTCGCCTCCTCTCTCGAGCGAGCGGAGAAGGCTCGCGAGGATCTCTTCGACTCGCTCGACAACTAAAAGGACCAGGCCCCGGAGCGAGAGCTCACGAGCGCGAGCTCGGGGGCTCTCTCGCCGATTCTGGCACACACCCTGAGGAGGGAAAGACAATGACGAACGCAGGAAACAGGTATTATCACGTAGGGATCGCAGATTGTGGATGCACCACGGACGAAGTCGCGGCAGATGCATGTAGTTGTGTCTACGTTCCAGAGCCGGAGCCGACAGACGCGGAGCTGATGGAGGAGCTCTGTCGCCCCGACCGTACCCGGGTCGGATACGGCGGGCGCATCTACCCGATCGTCTCTGGATGGAAGAGAGACGCCCAACTGAAATTTGTTCATATGGAAGGACCCGCGCGGGAGTTCTACGCTCGGAAGCGCACAGACTGGGAGCGAGAGACAAACCGCCTCCATGCGATCGACATGGCCCGCCGCGCCGCTCGTATGCAGTGGAGGTTTCTCCACCGCCGCTGCAGGCGCCTTCTTTCTAACTAGGACCCCGCGCTACAGTCCCCGAGCTCGCGCTCGGGGGCTGTCTCGCCGATTCTGGCGCACACCCTGAGGAGGGAAAGACAATGACGAACGCAAGAACAATAGAAGCAACCTACACCCGGAAAGCTCTCGACCGGACGCGACGCGGGACGTGCCCGTGCTGTCTCAAGGAGCACAACGCGACGAAGGGCGGGGGGATGACTCGCCACGGTTGGAAGGAGACAGGGCGACGCGCTGGATCCTATGGCAACGGGTATCAGTGGGGCGCGTGCTGGGGCGGGGGTCTCCGCCCTCTCGAGGAGACGGACCGCTCCGGGCTGTACGTCGTCGCAAAGATGGACGCCAGCGAGCTCGAGCTCGAGGGCAAGCTCGCATATCATAAAGCCGGAGAGTCTGATCATTACGCCTTTGAGATCGTCGTTCGGACGTTTGACGGGTCCGGTCCGCTCCTTATTGAAAAATTGCAAGAGTCTGTGACCATGTACCCAATGCCCTCAAGGGACAAGCGGGGAAACAAGGTCACGATCTACGACGTTGTGGTCCCTCGCGGGTTCAAGGGGGTAACCGTGAAAATGACTTATCAGGGCACCCCGGTAGAGAAGGTCGCAAAAGTCGCCGCGTTTACTAAGGGCTGGACGTCGCGTCGGTCTGTGTCAGTGCCTCCTTATGAGGAGCTCCGACAGAGGGAGATCGGGAACATAGAGCGGGCGATCCAGAACCTCAAGGACCAGAGGGCGTGGATCTTGTCCGCGATTGCACACCACAAAGACAACCCGTCCTGGGGAGTCCCGCACGGGGCGAAAAAGTGCGTCCACCTCGCAAAGGTTAGATCCTACAAGCGGAGAGGCATGGGAAACGATGGAGCGATTCGCGAGAAGGTCGTTCGCGAGGAGCATCTCGCCTGCAGCCGGTTCAAAACACCCGCCGACGTCGCGCACAGTACGGAGATCCGCGAGGAGGTCACCTGCTCGCGCTGTCTCAAGTCCATAAGAGCCAAGAGAGCCAAGAGAGCCAGCTAGACCAGGAGCGGAGCGAGAGCTCACGAGCGCGAGCTCGGGGGCTCTCTCGCCGATTCTGGCGCAACCCCGAGGAGGGAACAAGATGAGCGAAGCAACACAACAAAACAAGGTCGCGGGGGTCCCCGTGGAGGTGTACGAGAGCGCACAATTCGAGAGGGTGGACAGGTTCGGTCTCGTCCGCTATTCCGGGACGACGTCCGACGGGGAGCTTGTGACGATCGCTTGGGTCCAGAGATACACCTGGATCGACTCGGGGAGGGTCGCCCGGTACGGGGTCAAGTTTCGCGGGGCTCTCTCTGCGCTCGATCTCTGGGGTTTCAACGTCGGCGAGTTCAAGACCCCGAGGGCAGCGCTCGCAGCCGCGCGGGAGTACGTCCGATCGTGCGCGTTCGTCGAGCTCATGTGCATCAAAACAGGCGCAGCTCGAGGCGGAACGCGGGACGCCCTAATCGGGATCGCGGGGAAGCTCCACAAATAGCACAAAAAAACACCTATGCTTTCGGACCCTTAACCCGAATTCGACAATTGAACCCCTAAAGTCCTTGCAACATGCGCAACATACGATTAGTCTAGGGGTATGGAAACAGCAACTTACACAACGCAACAAACCCTTTACTGCTGGAGGTCTACCATGACCAGTCCCCAATCTTCTTCTCCTTCCGCCCTTGTTGACTATTGCGAAGCCTGCGATCGTGCTGCTGCAGTCCCTCTTTCCACAGAGGAGCGGGTGCGGTTCGAAGCTCTTCGCGCTGTTGCCAAAACCATCGGGCTTGTTGGGAAGGAGCGGGGCGAATATATGCGCCTTTCCCAAAGGCGGAACAGCTAGACCAGGCCCCGCGCTACAGCTCCCGAGCTCGCGCTCGGGGGCTGTCTCGCCGATTCTGGCACAACCCTGAGGAGGGAAAGACAATGTATGACAACACCACAATCAAAAAAGCACAGGCTCTGCTTACGGACGCGACTGTACTCCTTGTGTCTCCCCGCAAAAATTACGACACGAGCGAGAAGATTGACAAGGCTATGAGGGACGTTCTCCGATCTGTCTGCGAGCTTTCTACGTCTATCGTTTCACTGGAGGCTGCAGAGAAGGAGCGCGAGGATCTCTTCGACTCGCTCGAGGACGCCACGATTGGCAGCTCGCAGGAAACAGACGGAGCCGTCGCTTTCATTGAGTCCGAAGAGGACAGTGCCGGGCAAATTAACGCCTGGTATGTCACCCTCGACGGTGTCTCCGTCGCAGACCTCGAGGTCGACTGCAACCCGACCGGCGCGGGCAAGGGGTCGGGGCGGGCTCCGCGCTCTTGGGAGTGCAACTTTTTCCCGTACGGCGGAGCGAACAAAAAAATGCGTATGGACCTGTATGCTCTCGACTGCGCGGGCGAGGCGTCTGTTTGCAAAATTCCCGCAGGCTCCACGATCAAGGAGGCAAAGCTCCTCGTCGAGACAGCCATCCGCCGGATCTACTGGGCGACAAACGAGCTCGGGGACCGATCATGATCTCCCTATTCGACAGGTTCGGGAGCCGGGGAGCTCCGCAAGCCGGGGAGCGCGGTTTCCGCGCGTTCTCCCGCCCTGCGGGGGCTCTCGGGGGCCAGGACGTCGCCGAGCTCGCTCGGGGGCTTTACGCGCGATCTCTGTCCCTCCTGGACGACGATCTCGCCTGGGAGCTCCTCGATCCGTTCTGGGTCGCGAGGTGGACCGGCGGGGAGCTCCTCGGGGACCAGCTCGAGGACCAGGAGGAGAGCGACCTCGCGGACCTTCTCGGGGTCCCTCTTCGGGGGGTCGACGGACAGCGCGCCCCGGAGCGCGTCCGCTCCGACTTCGCACACGAGCTCCTCGAGCTCGCAGCTCAGACCCGCGACGAGCTCGCGCCGTCGTTCGTCGGTACGCTCAAGGAGGGATCGCGGTTCCTTCACGGGGGGCAGCTCCCGAGCTGGGCGGCGGTCGCCGTGATTCATGACCGGCTAACCCCGACCCGCAAGCTCCGACTCGTCAACGTATCGAAGGAGGTCGCGCGCGACTTCATCGAGAAACACCACTCCGCATTACCCTACCTGAACGCCCGGGGGCTGATGTACGCTCTCGGGGTTATGAAGGGCGACCGGCTCGTCGCGGTCGCCACTGCGGGACACCCGACCGGGGCGGGATGGTCTCACGGGAAGCGGGGGATCGACGCGCGGAATATTGTCGAGCTGACCCGCGTCGCCTCCGACGGCACCGTCCGGGGAGCGAGCTCGAAGCTCGTCGCGCGCCTCCTGGACATCCTCGAGGGGTCCAGGCGCGGAGACGACGGTCCGGCGCTGTTCATAACCTACCAGCTCGCGAGCGAGGCGGGGACGACGTACAAGGCCCTGCAGGACAAAGGGCTCCGCCCTGTCAAGCTCTGCAGGGGCAAGGCAAAGCCGACCGGCTCGCGCAAGGGCTCGACCCGAGCTCTGCACGCGATCCACAAAATCCGCTGGGAAGCTGGACCGGCGGCAATGGTGCCCGCCTGGGAGCTCCTCGACAATCAACCCAAAATGAAAGAGGTCGCATGATGAAATCGACAAAATACATACAGATCGACCCGTCCGAGGTCGCCGTGGGAGACGTCGTCTCCTTCTATGACACCGCAGGGCGGGGAGCGACGGGGGGCAAGCTCGCCCGGATCGTCGCCCGCGTGGACCGCAAGCGGGGCAAGGTGTGCAGGGTGAAGGTCGCCCGCGTTCCGCTCCGTCTGGGGGGCGTATGGTTCGCCCTGGACCGCCCGATCCTCGTCGAGGTCCGAGACATCGTCGAGGCGTACAAGGCGAAGCGGGGATCGCACGCCTCGAGCTCCTGGTCCCGGGCTCCCACGGCTACGAGGGCGGGGAAGTGATCGCCGCGCCCTGGGCCGATAGAAACGACTTGATAAACACCGCGACAACTGCAACACTCGCAACAACCGGAGGAGATATGAACGGGAACAAAGACAGGCGCGTTTTTTTGACAGTCCCGGAGGCGGCGAAGCTCTGCGGGGTGGACCGGACGACCTTCTTTCGCTGGTGCAAAGCGGGGAAGGTTCGCGCGGTTCAACCTGTCCGGGGCTCGACGTTCCGGGTCCCTCGGGCGGAGCTGGATCGGATCCTCAAGGATCTCGGTCTCAGCTCCTCCGAGGGCGTTTTTTTTGACACTGCAGATCCTGCGGTATAGGGTCGCACAAAGAGGGAGGGGGAAGCATTGATCACAGATCAAGACATCGCCGAAAGGCGTCTCGGGATAGGCTCTTCGGACGTGTTCTACATCCTCGGAGCGGTGGACAAGTACAAGACGGATCGCGACCTCTGGGCGTTCAAAACGGGACGATCCAAGGATGATCCGACCGTCTCCTTTGCGGCGACCTGGGGAAACCTTACGGAGACAGCCGTCGCGAAGATCGAGATCATCCCCGACGCCGTCTCTCGGGGCTGGCTCGAGGAGGGCGCGGTCGACCTTGTGCGCGGCGAGGACGGAGCGGCGCAACCTGGCCCGGGGCTCGTCGAGCCGGAGACAATGGTTCACCCGGATCACTCCTGGGCTCGCGCAAACTGCGATCGGCTCCTCCTGGACGCCGACGGGGTCGCCCGCGAGCTCTACGAGATCAAGGTCCTGGGGAGCTACCGCGCGAGGGAGTTCGGCGAGAGCTGGTCGGGGGTCTTCCCGGACGCATACAGAAAACAGATTGTCTGGCAGATGCACATTGCCAGGTCTAACGGTCACGCGATCGATCGGGGCTACCTGGTCGCCGTTCTCGACAACCGGGGCGCAACATGGAACTGCATCGAGTACGACGAGGAGGAGGCCCTCGAGCTGTTCGAGTTTTGCTATATTTGGTGGATGAATTTCGTGCTCGCAGACGAGATCCCGCCGCACAAGGGGCGGCGCGAAGACGTCGCCGCCGCCTCGCGCCTGTACCAGGAGGTACAGGAGGAGACGGAGCTCGAGGCGGACAAGGAGCTCGAGGAGCTCGCGGCAAAATACAAGGCGCTCGAGCTCGAGATCGAGGAGCTACAAGACGACCTATGTGGGCTCCTGTGCGACATCAAGGACAGGGCGGGCAACTTCGATCGCGTCTATGGTGCGGGGTTCACAATAGATAACCGATTCAGGAAGCCTCGGACCTCGACGAGCTGGAAGTCCGTCGCGCTCGCGATGTCTGCGACCGAGGAGGCTATCGCGGCGAACACAAAAACGAGCGAAGGGAAGCGGCAATTCTCGATCAAATTTAACAGCGCAGAGGGGGGGTAGAATGGAATTCGTATCAACAATGGACGCGGCGAAGGAGACAGGTCTAAAGGTCGTCGTCTTCGGAGCTCCGGGGATAGGTAAGACGCGACTGCTCGCGACGACCGGGGATCTCGACAAGACCCTGATCATCAACGCGGAGCGGGGTCTCTTGTCCCTGAAGGACGTTGACATCAAGTCCAAGCTGATCCGGTCCTGGAAGGACCTCCTAGACGTCCAGGAGTACATAAGAAAACACCCTCGGGTCTTCTCCTGGGTTTGTTTCGACTCAATCTCGGAGATCGGGGAGGTCATCCTCGAGAAGGAGCTCGAGAAGACGAGAGATCCTCGAGCCGCCTACGGCAAAACCAGACAGATGATCGCGCCGATCCTGCGGAACTTCCGGAATATGGACGGGATCAACGTTGTCTTTACTGCGAAGGAGAGCACGAGAGAGAAGCCAGACGGGACGATCGTCCATCGGGCGGAGCTCCCCGGGAACAAGTTGACCGCCGACCTTCTGCACAGTGTCGACGAGGTGTTTTGCCTACGCTACAAGCGGGGAGCCTCGGAGCCGTCGCTACTCTGTCGGGGCGGGGCTGAGTACGAGTGTAAGGACCGATCGGGCGAGCTGGACGAGGACGAACCCGCGAACCTCGCGCGCATCAAAAAGAAGATATTCGGGGGGAAACGATGATCCGATCTAGACTACTGGCGACGGGGGCGTGTGTCGCGCGCACTATATCCCCTCCTCCTGCGCGGACGCGCGCCTCCCTCGCCTCAACGACTGGAGTTTTGACAATGTCTCGACGAGCCGCCGACCTGTCTATGTTATTGACCGCCGGTCTCCTCGGTATGGTCGTCGCCAACTGCGACAGGTTCGCGGGGGCTCCCTTTACTGTTCGAGCGTTTTTCGTAGTAGCTGCTGGGGGTTGCCTTGTATTAGCTGCGGCGATCTACAAGTGGGGGAGAAGATGATCTCCCTCCTCGTCTGCCTGCAACTATTATCAGTCGCCGGTCTCCCCTCTTCACACAGGGCGGAGGCTCTCGAGGTCTGTCGGGCTGTCGCGGACGAGGCACAGGCGCAAGGCGTCGACCCGGCTCTCGCGACGGCTCTCTCTTTCCACGAGTCCCGGCTCTCCTGGAACGCGACGAGCCGCGCGGGCGCCGTGGGTCCACTGCAGATCCTCCCGAGGTGGAGCTCCTGCGACTCGACCGCCCGGGGGTGTCAGCTCTGGCAAGGGGTCGCGCATCTCGCGGGCTGGCTCAAAAGGACGCCGACGGAGCGCGAGGCGATCGGGCGATACAACGCAGGATACCGGACGCCGCTCCCGGAGAAGACGACCAGGTGGGCGGGCGCTGTGATCAACCTAGCAAACAAAATCAGGGGGAACAGATGAGCATCAATAAAGCGATCATAGTGGGTCGCCTCGGGCAAGACCCGGAGCTCCGCAAGACTAACACAGGGACCGCCGTCGCCAATTTCTCCGTGGCGACTAGTGAGACATACAAGGACGAGGAGATCACAGAGTGGCACCGCGTCGTCTGTTTCGACAGGCTCGCGGAGATCTGCGGGGAGTACCTGGCGAAGGGTCGACAGGTCTACGTCGAGGGGAAGCTAAAGACCAGGACCTACACCGACCGCGACGGCAACGAGAGGAAGTCGACGGAGATCAAGGCGTACACCGTCGACTTCCTGGGCTCGAGGTCGGACGCCCAGAGCCTCGAGGAGCTAGTCCCGACCGTATACCCTAAGAAGATCAAAACAACCCAGAGAGAGCGCACGCGCGGTCTCGAGACAGCGGCGGAGTTTACTGATGAAGATATCCCCTTTTGATCAACCTGCGATCGGTGATCGCTTCTCCCCTTCTCGCAGGTTCTCGGGCGCCTTTGTGATCGAGCCAGTACTCAAGGACAAGGGGCTCTCGGGCAACTCCAAGATCGTCTACTCTGTTCTGCGGTCTTTCCACGGCGACGCGGGGACCTACCCGTCGATCGTCCAGCTCTCCGAGGCTGCGGGTATGAGCAAGGGAGCGATCCAAACAGCCCTCGCCCGACTCAGCGAACGAGGCTACATCGAGATCGAGAAGCCCACAGGGGCGGACAAGTGGAGTCACAAGCGGAGCTCGTATTTCTTCACGTATAACGCGATCATAATCGAACACCTCGCGGGCGGGCGCGTCACGTCCCGAGAGCCTGGACGCCAGGACGCCGGGACGCGAACACGTCCGGGGATCGAGGACGCGAACACGTCCGGGGATCTAGGACGTGTTACTAAAGAGATCCATATAAGAGATCCAATAGAAGAGCGAAGAGCGCGCACGCGCGACAAATTCGATCTGTCCCTTGAATTATCCATCGATGAGCTCAGGAGCTCAGGACGCCGACCCAACAAAAACACGAGCCTCGAGACCTGGATCAGGAACACCGCGCGACTATGGAAGGGAACAGCACCGGAGGAGCTCCTCGCCTATCACTTGATCTTTGTAACCCTGAACGCCTCGAGGTTCTGGCCTACACCCGCAGAGGTGGCGAAGGTGGGCGACGAGAACCCGGACATGATAGGCGAGACCATCGCGGAGGCCCGGGAGATGCTGGGAAAAACAGCGCCGACCCTGGCGATCGTAGGGGGTGAACAGTGAGCAACATGATCAAACAGTCACGCCTCGAGGGGTGGCGGCGTCCCGCCGAGCTCGCGAGGGAGCTCAGGGTCTCCGAGTCCCACGTCTACCAGCTCGCGAAGAGGGGCGCGCTCGAGACATCGCGGGATCTATCCGGTCGCCTGATGGTAAGGAAGAGGAGACGACGAAGTCTCTCGACAGGTCTCCGGGCTCCTGGTCCTCGAGCTCCTCAACAACTGCAGCTCTGGGGCGCCTAATGGTCGCGACAGTTATCAACCTAGACGAGCGCGGGGCAGACGTCCCGGAGTACGTCGCGACCCTCGAGTGTGGACATTGTCGACACAGGTTCACCGCCGCGTTCAAATACCCGGAGAGCCTCTTCCAGTGCGTCAAGTGCGGCGCGATGTCAGCGCGCATAGTCACAGGGATCAGGAGGATCAAAGGGTGACCGCAGAGAAGAAAGCCGCCCCGACTAAGTGGAGGGACGATCACGAGTTCGTAGACTTCCTGCTCTCGAAAGAGTACGCCTTCTTTCGGTGTGCTCGGGTGTGCTCGGACTGCGGGGAGAAGTACGTCGGGCGGGAACAGTGTCCAGCCTGCAAAGAGTGCGCAGGAGCTCCGACGGCGAAGGACATCAAGCCAGGGATCGTCGAGCTAAATATCTCCCTCGGTCTCGTCCTCTATATGTTCGAATCATGGGAGGGAGCTCTCGACGCCTGGGCTCTGACCTGGGCGAAGATGGCGCACGCGGAGGGGGTGACCTGGTGATCTGCGACTGCGACCAGGTGGAGTGTCTATTCTGCGCGAGGGAAGACCCGGAGCTGCGGGAGGCCCTCGAGCGCGTCTCGCGGCGGTTCCCGTTCCTGGGCGACCTCATACGCGGAGCGGAGGGTCTCGTCGCATACGTCGCAGAGGAGGCGTACAGGAGGGGCAAGAGAGCCGCAGAGAGCGAGCTGGGAGAATACATCGAAGAGGTGGATCACCATCTCGAGGACAAAGGAGGCGCTAGTGTTTATGGGAATTGATCCAGGTCGATCGGGCTCGATCGTCATTATCGATCGGGCGGGCGAATCAATCATGGACGCGATCAAGTTGAGCGAGACACCGAAGGACGTCGCGGACATGGTCGCAATCTACAAACACGGGATCACGTTCGCGTGCCTCGAGAAGGTCGGGTCTCGCCCGTTTCAAGGACTGTCGTCGACCTTCAAATTCGGATGGAGCGCGGGGTTTTGCGAGGCTCTGCTCGTATGCAACGCGATCCGGTTCGAGACCTACGTCCCGAGTCTATGGATGCGGAAAATGAAAATTCTCACGCCTGGGATCAAGGGCTCGCAAAAGAAGAACATCCACAAGAGGAGAGCGCAGGAGCTATTTCCGAACCTCAAGCCGTCGCGGTTCACGCACGCCTACGTCGACGCCCTTCTCCTCGCAGAGTTCGCGCGGCGCCTATCGCTCGCGCTGGAGCTCCCAAAATGAACGAGCGCGACGCATGGGAGATGATCAGGGCTATCTCTTCGAAGATGGACGGAGACGAGGAGGTCGATCAACCCTTCGACGTCAAAGCTGCGATCACAACGATCGGAGCTCTCGCGGTCCGGTATGGTATAGACGGAGGTGAGTCTCTCGAGCGCGACCAGCTCCGAGAGGATGTCTGCGAGCTTCTCCTCCTGGTCGGGGAGCTCCTCAGGGAGAACACGCGGCTATCGCGCTGTTTCGCGCTCCACGCGCTCGGGTCTGGTCTCGATGTCAACTAATGGTAAAGAAGCGGAGAACATGGCTCAGAATCGCGATCGACACAATGCACATACAGCGGACCGGGAACGCGGTCGCCGACAAGATCAAGATCTGCGGGGCTCTGGGGAGCTCCATCGCGGAGAGCTGCGCGGTCCTCGAGCTAACCGTCGCCGAGCTCGAGGAGATCATGCAGGACAAGCGAACGATCACACTAGGCCAGCGAGACTGGCTCGTCTTGTACATCCGCGCTCTATGGTGGTGGCACTGCTGGCGAGAATGCAGGAGAGAGAGCTCCTTCGAGTCGTATCTCCTGCAGCTCGCAAGCGACTGCGCGCCGATCTGGGGCAAGGTGCCCCGACAGCTCCGGCAAGACTGGCGATCGGCCTACGAGGACCGAATTCCGGACATGACTCCCC
>Ga0114906_1001706_pt1 | contig 11324 bp, 18 predicted proteins | sample MalvirDeepMed_M9_FD_89687 | JGI IMG/M metagenome (GOLD analysis project Ga0114906, IMG submission 89687) | Marine viral communities from the Global Malaspina Expedition - Malaspina viral metaG DeepMed_M9 | ecosystem: Environmental > Aquatic > Marine > Oceanic | place: Mediterranean Sea... | reverse complement strand
GTCTTTATCTCGGGACCAGGAAGGTCTGCTCGTTTGAGGGCACGGACCATGCGCTTTCTGAGAACTTTCATATCTGCCAGAGTTCTGGGCTCGTTGGCGTGGCCCATGGCAAACTCTATAATGGGACCAATGGCATCAATTATGCGTTCGCCCAACTCTTCTCTTTCTTCCTCCGAAGACGAAGCGTCTATGCCGCTTGTCTCGCGGACTGCTTTTTTAATAAAATGTGCCAGGTTTCGTGCATCGGTGACAGTAAAAAGCTGCATGTCAAACTTCTTAAGAAGCTGACCGAGCCATGTAAGGTGTTTTTCGTCTATCTTTTGGAGTTCGACGTCCTGTTGGTCGGCGAGCTTAGCAGCGTGTGCATCACCATGAGCAGTGAAGGCTGCTTTGTTCCTAATAAAACGAACTACCCGCGAAGGGAGACCGATATTTTCGATCGCCTCCGCGAGTAGAAAGTCTTTCCATTTATTAGATTGACGCAGATACATCAACTATAATTAGTTGTGTATATTACTTAATGTCAATATCGATGGAGTTGGTAGCAGGGGTTTCGCGGGGAACGAAGACGGACAGAATGCCCTGCTTGTAGTCGGCGCGGATAGTAGCCGCGTCGGCATCAGTGGGAAGCTTCCAAAAACGACTGAAAGATCTGTAGTAAACTCGCTCCGTCTTATCAGTATTCTCATTATCATAGGATACATGAATCTGGTTGTTCTCAACCTTTACATTCATGTCCTCTTTGCTAAGACCAGGGGCGACTACATCGATGCGATACTCCTCGTCAGTGGTGGAAACATTACTACGCACTGAATAGTCATCAATTACTGTAGCAGTTCCAAAGTTAAAAAAATCGTCACCAAAAAGGGTGTCGAGCAGATTACGCTGAGTGCGTACTCTGGTGGTTGGGGGGTACATATATCTAAATCTCCTTCATAGTGTAAGCTGTACCGCTTACCCTTCCTATTATAACATCGCAGACTTAGTTGTCAAGTAATTATTTATCACTTTGGGGAGCAGGCATGGGGATATCCTTGATCCGTCGATAATCATCTTCAAGTCGCACGATATCGCTAGCTTCCGAAGTGCTAACTTCAACGATCCGCACATCTCCCTCGGGCGCGCAGAATCGATGAATGGTGCCCGGTGCTATGTGGAATATCTCGCCCGCTTTCATAATGTGAAAATGAATCGTATCGCCTTCAAAGTAGGGGCCTGCTTCACAGGTAAGTACCCCATCTAGCACCATAATCGTCTCCTCTTTGACTCTGTGATACTGGCGTGACAGTCGATGACCTTTCTTAATAAATAATACTTTCCCTATATACCCGCGCGAACTTTGAGCCCAAATTTCTTCGTGACCCCAGGGTTTTTCTATAATATGTGCTGTCTTAAGCATTTCATCCTTTCAGCAGGAACGCCTTATCGTGACTCACCTTTTTGGCCACGGTCTCCATGCCCCCCACCACGACATACGTTTCGGTAACACCACCCGTATTGGTGGTCACCGCCGTGAAGGCGTGCTGGGGATTTAGGTCGGGAGGCAGCCTCCCCTCTTTTAGTAATTTATTATACCCGCTGGCCTCTCTTAAATTAACAACAAAGTTTTCATTAATCCAGACCTCTCGTAATTCAAAGTGGGGTACCGCCGTTCTTTCCATGCGGGGATTTTTACTTGTCTTGTTAACAATTTCAATAAATCTAACCATTTCTACTCATTTCTCCTAACGCATAAACATTTTCATTCTTTACCGTCCAAAGGGCACCATCATATAGTACGCGCACATAAAGACCACTCGGCGGAATATGGGCTACAACCCCCACCTTAGGCATAGCCGTGGTAGTGATGCGCAAAGGGATGGTTAGTTGCGGGTCATTTTGTGGGTTGGGCTGATAGTCGATTAATTCAACAGCCTGGGGGATGTGAACCAGGTCACCTATCTTATAGTCTTTATTCATCAATCGGCCCCGAACATGTCTCCCATTAAGTCTTCCTGCACAGATAAGCTCTCCTCCTTCTCTCTCTTTCGATCCTTTAGGTGATCCTCGAAGCCCGCTATAATGGAGGAGACTTCAGCGAGGCGAGTGTCTACATTCAAGAGAGCGTGTCTAAATTCCTCTATCATTTCCAGAGCTTTTAAGGTATTTCTTAATGTTGGGGTACCCTCATTTTCGCCCTTTAGTTCGGTTTGTACGCCTTGAAAAAGATTAATTATTTGTTGCATATCGTCGCCACACAAACTAATAATCTTTGCTGTTTCGCCTAATACACTTTCTTCTTCAACTGTGTATGATAGTTTAACTCTCATAATATTGGTTCCTTAAAATAAGACCGACCACGCAGTCTGCACTAGCAGGGCGGCCACCGAAGAGCCCACAATCCACATAATTCTATTATTAGTGGCTTGCCACGCTTCGGTACGCTGGATACGCATATCCAGCTCTTTCAGTCTGGCATACAATCCCGAATCTGGGTTGTAAACCGCTTCTTTAATCTTGGTGATGTTGTCTGCCAATTCATCTTGTTTATCTAAAAGTATCTGAATTTTCCCCGAAAGTTCCACCATCATAACTGTAAGCTTCTGTTGCTCGTCTTCTGTCATCTTTTACACCTCCGAACACCACTAAATAGAATTATATCTCTATAATGGCATGCGAAGTTGTTATTAATGTGCCAGCGGCCGACGCAGCATTCTGTAATGCGACGCGCGTCACCTTGACTGGGTCAATAATACCCTCCTGCAGCATGTCTACCATTTGGTCGTTTCTAAAATCATATCCCACATTTTCCTTATCGGATTCAACTAAATTTAAAATGAGATCAGGCGAGAGCCCACAGTTCGTTGCCATCTGACGCAACGGGGAGGTTAGCGCTGCGCGGACAATATCAATTCCGAACTGCTGGTCTTCGTTTTCAATTGTAGTGTCTGCTAATACTCGAGACGCTCGAACGAGGGCCACGCCTCCTCCGCACACGATTCCCTCATCCTGGGCTGATTTAACCGCTTCGAGGGCGTCTTCTATGCGGTGTTGCTTTTCCGTCATTTCTACCTCGGTGGCGGCCCCCACTCTAATAACTGCTACACCCGACGCCAGTTTTGTAATTCGTTCCTGAGTCTGACTACATTCTTCCATATCATCTGTCGCCGCGAGTTCTTGTTTTAAAATTTCAATGCGTCGATCAATCTCCGCAAAGTCTCCTTTGCCACCAATAACCGTTGCGGTGGTCTTGGTAATATCAACTGAGCGAGATTGCCCCAGGTGTTGAAGTTTAATATCTTTCAATTGAACTGTTCCTTCGCGCGAGAAAAACTCAGCTCCCGTGGAGAGTGCGAGGTCCGCTAAAATATTACGACGGCGCGCTCCGTAAAAAGGCGCTTTAACTGCTGCGATTTTCATGCTTCCCCGGACAGTATTCATGATTAGAGCAGCCAGTGCCTGCCCCTCGATTTCTTCGGCGACAATAATAAGGGGGCGCCCGTCGCGTGATACCAATTCTAATACAGGAAGAATCATATCGACCGTATCAATTTTGGTGTCGGTTATCAATAGAAGGGGAGAGTCATAGTGAACGGCGCCCCTTCTTTCGTCTGTTATAAAAGCAGACGCAGCATAGCCGGCCTCCACCCTAAACCCTTCGATGACATCAAGAGAGGTGTCGATGGTTTTTGATTCCTCAATAGTAATCGAACCATCCTTGCCAGCCTTATCTACCGCCGTAGCAATGAGTTTCCCAATAGTCCGATCATTGTTAGCAGAGATAGTTGCAATATTTTCCACATCATCTAAAGTCTCAATATGGATGGCTTTTTTTTGTAACTCTTCTACAATATCCCCCACGGCAGCATCGATGCCTCGCTTTAATTCGGTGGGAGAGGCACCAGCAGTAATATAGCGCTGGGTTTTTACCAGAATCTCGCGAGCTAAAACGGTTGCGGTCGTTGTACCGTCGCCGGCCATCGTATTGGTCTGAGCTGTAGCCTGTTTTATAATCTGCGCGGCGGCATTTTCAAATTCATCATCAAAATATACGAATTCGGAAACGGTTACGCCATCTTTGGTAATAATTGGTTCTTTTCCCTTTTGATGTAGGATAACATTGCGACCCTTGGGACCCAATGTTGTGGCTACATTATCAGCAAGAGCATTTACTCCTCTTAGCACTTTTCCGCTCAGTTCAGAACGAGACTCAAACTTACACTTGGGCACACATTACCTCTCTTTCTTGTTTATTATAACATACTCGTGTGGAATGTCAAACAGTTTTATTTTTCAAACATACTTAGCTGCCGCGGGTCAGCTATGGCTCCCACCGCCTGGTCTGTCGCTGCTTGCAATTCCTCGGCATCGCGGATTGCAGCGTCCCCGTATGCATGGCGATGGCTCACATCTTTTTTAGGAGAATCTAAAAAGAAACGATCTACATTGTCGGTAAAATCTTGAAGAGCACCGTAAACTGGCTGGATGGTGTTCATTAACATCCCTGCGTAGTTTTCCCACACCTTCTTTAAGTTACCTTCACCCAAGGGCACTGGGGGACCTAACTCTTTAAAATTTCTAATCGATTCGGTTTGCTTAGGTGTGAACTCAAATTGTTTAGGATTGGGACCATATCCGGGAAGAGCTTCGAGAGACGCAATAATCGCGTCACGATCGCCGCTCTCGATAGCGTCATGTACAGCGTTAAAGAGTCGGGCTGAACCAAACAGTTTCCTCAGTTTTTTGCTTCCGGCAAAACTTTGTTCAGCGTAGGATATTTTGAAGGGCCCAAGTTCCATAAGTTCCTCAGGTGGTAACTCAAAAAGAGCGGGGAAGTCTTCCGGCTTGACAACTGTTCTCCTCCCGGCCGCGAACCTCACTCCCTTGGAGAGTTTGATTTGATATATCTGATCTCCATATTTCTTGAGAGCATTCTGCAGTTTGAGGAGCGTGTTAACTTCCAGATGCTTCTTCTGAAATTTAGCAAAAGGTTTGTAAAATACCTCAAGAAAATTTTCCAGCGTAATTATAAATTCACCAAACTGAAGTCCCCCGTCGGAAGTGCGTCGAGCATCTAAATAGATCACGTGATCTAATACTTTAAAGTGTTCAACGATGTTTTTGAAAGACCCCTTAACTGCTGTATTATCACCCAAAAGTTTTAGGGAATAGTGCTTCCCCTTAAGGATCACATCGGTAATTGGCTTGCCGGAGGCTCCCATCCCTTCAATATCTTCCGGTTTTGTAATCTGAATAGAAGTATCTCCGAAGAGGCCAGCGAGAAATCCTTCAAAAATAAACCCGGCGGCTGATTCCGTGAAATGCCGCGTCCCGATGGGTCCGGCTAGATTACTGAGAATTTCTGTTGCAATGAGAGTAGATAGTACCTCCCCCACCGTGGCGTCAGTTTTCTCGCCACTAAGAATTGCGCGCAAAGAGTTAAGCTTGTCAAGCATGGTGTCCCCCTCCACATTTTGCATATAGCGTTCGATACGCTCACGGTCTTTGTTTTCGGCTTTGCCCCAGTTTTCAGTAAGCTTAATGGTGGGGAGCTTAATATCAATTTTTTCCCCCGCGTCGGTTCTCACGCTCATTTCTGTAAGAAACCCGAGCACCTCATTTATAAGGTCTTCGTTATCGTCTGCTTTTTTGTAAAAACTCTCTACAAGTGCATTAATATTCATGGTTTGTCCTCGTGCCTGATACTAATTAGATGATTTTATCAACAATACCCATTTCTAATGCTTCCTCAGCTGAGAAAAATGCATCAGTGTTATCGGATATTAGATTATATATCTCACCCACCGAAAGGTTGCAGTTGTCGGCTAGTGCCTGAACCATCATCCCTTCTAGTTTTTTTAATTCATTAAAGCTCGTGCGCACCTCTTGATGGGATCCTCCAGCATTTGCCGAACAATGGTGCATCATGAGTCGTGTATTTTTGCCCACGTGGCGCTTGCCTTTGGTGCCGGCGGCGAGGAGGGGAACCGCTGCCGAATATATTTTCCCATAGCCAAAAGTGGCTATGTCGCGGTTAACTTTCACTCTTGTCATTAAATCATAAACCGTAAACATTTCATTTACGGACCCCCCTGCTGATGAAATAAAAAATTCTATATCTGTGGTGTCGGTGATGTCTTCCGAGGTGGCTAATATTTTACCGCCATTAAAGCCCAATAGTGCCATGCTGAGCTCTTGAGCCGCCGATTCAGTGAGTTCTCCCACCACCCCCATGAGCGGCGTAGCGTCGTCGTCGCCGGGGAGCATCACACAAGGTTCCTCACCCTCTTCCTCTTCGCGTCGGTCTTCGTTTAAAATCATCTTACTTCTCTCTGCCTCGTAGGTTCACCAGTTCACGCTCCATGAACGCTATAGCTTCATTCCAATTGTTGAATGGTATCATTGTTCTAAAGGGCCGAGGAGCTTTGCTTATAAGAGACAGGATGACTGCGTCTTTCCATCGCGTCAGCGTTTGATCGTCAACTTCTTCAAATTTTGCAATTTGTTCTCTCGTAAACTCTCCCTCCACCATTTGCTTTCTTTTTAACTCTTTGAGAAATGCCAGGTCCTCGATTATGCCCACGCACATCAACAGTGAATGGGCGACAACGTCGCGAAAAATACGGTGCATGTGCACCACTTCCATAATGCGGGTGAGGTAAAAACTGGTGAACACTCCCCCCACAAAACCTAGCACCACAAATATCATTAACTCCTGGGTTGTTACTTCGTACATATTTATTCCAAACTAAAAAGGCTGTGGGCTTTTGCCCACAGCCTTTAGTATACGTTAGGAGTACTAGGAAGTCAAGTAATAAATTACTTCTTCAGTGCCGCCTTCAGCAGGCGCGCTGCAACGCGACGAGTAATATGCTCTACAAGCTCGGCCTCTTCCTCAGCACCAATCTCTACGTCGGCTTCGGCTTCTTCGGCGTCCAGGTCCACGTCGGCTTCGGCTTCTTCGGCGCCCATCTCATCGGCATCGATTTCAACTTCGTCCCCCAGAACGCTCTCCAGAGCAGTTTCTAGAGCGGCAAGGAAATCGGATACATCCACACTCTCCACGGGACCTTCGGCGGCACCCTCTAGATCACCCTCTTCGGCGCCAGCTTCGAGTTCGTCCGCTTCCGCTTCGCCGGGCTCGCCGCGTTCGATGTCGCCGGCGGCGTAGTCCTCTAAGGCCTCGGGTCCAGCGGGCTCCGCTTCTTCAAGACGGTCCTCGCCGGTACGGCCGCGGCCATGTCCTCGGCGCGAGCTTTGAAGGTTGGGAGTGGGACCGACACCGGTGCGAACTTCTTCAAGCTCATCTTCCGCCTCTTCTTTCATATAAGCGCGGCCTCCGCCCTTCTTTTTCTCACCCTTGCTGGGATCTTCCTCAGCTTTTTCCCCTTTGTCGGGACCCTGAGTGATCTTCTGCCCCTTGGTGGGACTCTCCCAGGCGCGGCCACCCGCTTTGGATTCCTCGCCTTTCTTGGTGCCCTCTTCGATCCCCGCGACAAAGCCCGGGGTGAGTGGTTCGAGGTGCGCTAGCTTCATGAACTGGCGAATTTGAGCCTCATTTAAAAGTGTTTTTCTGGACATAGTCGTTTAATCTCCTAACATCATCGCGAAATATGCTACTTTTAAATAGTATTTTTTCTCTTTAATGTCTTTTTTAATTTTAAGAGAGCGGCGTCGATAAGCTGTTTGGCGCGTACCGTACTGACATGATGTCTTTTGCCTACCTCTTCTAGGGTCATTGAACCATGTTTTTTAATAGCAATGGAAGTACAGTTGAGATCTTCGGGATAGTCAATATACATTCTACATTCTGTATTATTACACGGCTGTTTAACGAGCAGTATTTCTTTTATACATTTTTTCATAACTCTGGTATTTCCTCCTTCAATATATCAAATATGTTCTCGACCTCTTCTTCAGTCAGGGCCAGTTCCTGCATTAGTTTACGCCCTTTTTGGCGCAGTTTACGCGATTTCGTAACGTTTGCTTTAGATTGAATCTTCTTGTTAATTTTATAGTCGTCTAAAAACTCCATAAATAACTTATTCTGCTCCAAATAAGATTCTACGCAGTGTCTGAAGAACTCACTTTGAGTTTTTATCTGATCGTAGTACAATCTTATCTTCAAGTTCTCATGAAGTTTGGAATCTAAAAAGAAAGTTAATTTAGAATGGGTTGCAGGGACTTTCTTGGTCATCTTAAGATATGGGTGGAACTCTCTATTTGACCACTCACAGTTTGTCGGATAAACTTTGCTTTCCCTTGAAGTTCTGGGAGGGACCGGGCGCCCGAATATGAGAAGCCGCTTCGAATTCCCCTCTCCAGGTCCGCCAGGACACTGGCCACAGGGCCCTTACACGGAACAGTGGTCGCAATGCCTTCCAGAGAAGCGGTCGACCCCCGCCACTCCAGCTGTGCATCTTTGCTCGCCATCCCTCGATAAGACTTAAACGTGCCCGTACGGGTATTGATTATGGCGCCAGGAGTTTCGTCAGTACCTGAAAGCAAAGAGCCAAGCATAACGAAGTCAGCCCCAGCTGCCAAAGCCTTAACAATATCGCCCGAGTTTCGGATTCCGCCGTCAGCAATGATGGGAGCGCTCCTCTGCGATCGCGCACAATCAATAATTGTTTGAAGTCCCGGCACACCGTGCCCAGTCTGAGTCCTAGTTGAACAAATAGAACCGCCGCCAATATTGCAACGCACACTATCGGCTCCCCAATCGACCAAATCATTGTATCCCTCCAATGTTGCAACATTGCCCGCCATGAGGTGGGTGCCATCCCCAAAAACTTGCCGTAGCTTGCGGAGGGCTTCTTTCACCAAGACGTGATGACCATGTGCTACATCCACACACAGAATTCTTGCGCCCGCATCATACAGAGCAGTTGCCCTTTCTAAGTAGTCTCCGGAAGTTCCTATCGCTGCTCCCACAATAGTCTCAGCGGGGAGACACTCAATATGATGACATTGAATGTCTATTGAATCATACCGATGTACGATTCCAAACCCTCCGCAAGAATCCATTGCGGCCGCCATCGGGGACGCCGTTACGGTATCCATTGGGCTAGCAATAATCGGCAGTCGGAACTCCCAAGGGCCTAGGCGCGAAGCTATTGAAACCTCTGTTCTGCTTCGAATATCTGAGTACTGAGGTACCAGGAGCACATCATTATAGGCGACGCCCTCAGCTGGCACATCCATGTAGTCTTCTCTCATGTTAGACATCCTACCGCTTTCTGAACGGTATCCCAACAAGGGGGACATGTTAAACGAACTCTTTCTTCTCTTACTACAACGTGCCATGTCTTAACAGTTTCCTTTGTTCTTTCGAATGGTTGTTGACACACGCAGCACTCCTTAGTGTGATTTAAAAACATAGCAGCTTTTCTCTCCAAGGCTTTTTTGACATCCTTGCGCTCTCTCTTGCGTTTGTTGGTGTCTACTTTTCTTAACTTCTTCATATGATCTCGTCAATCACTCCCAAGGAGACAGCTTCTTCGGCCGTCATGTGCCAATCAATCTTATTTTTGAGAATGTCTTTTAACTTCTTCTTGGGAATCTGTGTACGGTCCAGGGTGATGTCTTCTATTTTTTTCTGAAGTCTCTTCCCTTCCTGCAGGCGCTCTTCCATATCTTTTACCTTTCCATAAAAACCTAACGAAACTTGATGATAAAGGGGCGTTGAGTGTCTATAGCCAAAGCGCCTGCTGCCGCAAATTAAAATCATAAACCCACACGACATTGCAGCCCCCGTGACAATCGTATGAATCGGGGTTTTACTTTTTTCCATCACTCCGAGGAGCCCGAAGCATTGATAGACTGCGCCTCCGTAAGAATCGATGTAAAGCTTAATAGGCTGCGGGCTATATTGTACCCCACTAATCTCATATAATTGAATAAGGTATGCATCATCTTCATTAATTTCAATAATGCTTTTCGTGAGCTTATTCATGGACTCTTGAGTAACCTGCTCAGGCAAATATAAATTTCTTGGTTTGGGTTTCGGTAGCGCAGCAGCCATATTATTTACCCGTACTGCCCAAGGCTCCCGTACCGCGGTTCGACATCGTAATGGGGTACCACTCGTAGATATCTGGAGTTTCACTAGCAACAAATCGGGCGTGTACCACTGGAACAATAACGGCTTGCGCTATCTTATCTCCCGGATTAAAAAGCTGCTCGACTGTCCCTACGTTATGAAGGTTTACGAAGACCTCGCCGTCGTAACCACTATCCACCACACCGGCTCCCACAAGCAAGTGGCGTTTTGCAGCCACGCTAGACCTATTCTTAATCTCCATCATATAGCCGTGTGGAATCGCGAAGCGGCATCCTGTGGGAAGTAGTTTGCTTTCGCCGGGCTCTATTCTAAGGGTTTGAGTGGAAGTATCTTCTGGACTCCATCTTAAATCTAGGCCAGCGTCGCTTGGGTTTGACCGTACGGGGGGATACACATTGTCGTGAATCATATAATACTGCAAAATCATTTCAAATATCTTTTCTTACTAGGGGGTGAGATAATCTATTGTGGGCATTGTGCCCGCTCCCCCATCAAAAACTACCACGCATGACGGGAAGGGAGCAGCATTGTCGTTATTCCCAAACTTGAGGCGCCCCTTGATAAAGTAAATCTTTTCAGCTTTCATACAATAGTCGTGCCAGTAGCGCGTATCAGTTCGAGAAGGAATGAGACAAACGACCGTGGTGTCTTCGTTCAAACTTTCTAGATACGCCTTCTGAAGCCAGTGTTTAATAACGCGTCCGTATGGAGGATTCATAAAAACAGTCTCCCCGGCCCAGGTCTGTTCCAGACCGTTGTCATCGATCGTAAAATATTTATCACACTTATGGTTCGTGTGCGAAGCACACGGGTCCAATGTAAAATCATAAATAGTGTCTAACTTGTCAAAAAAATCTTGGGGTGTCGCCCAATTATCTGTCTTTGATGAAAACATCAACTTTTGTGTACTCTTATTCATTTTCTATCTCCTTAAGTAATGCGGGGAGTTCCCCCGGACGAATAACGTGTAAGTTCCTGGCCGCTTTTAAAAAGGTACGAGGATGGCGTGCAAAATCCGCAGCCATCTTCTGGTAGGAAATAAGCAAATTCTTGCCGCGGCCAGCGTCCCACCATGTCCCCCCGTACACCAGAATGTAGTGGTCACATTTAATCTTTTGGGCGGCATTGTACAATTCAGTACCACCCTTTTGATCGGCGGTGCCACTTACATTTTGGTTTTTGCATTCTATAATAATCTTTTTATTTCCTATTAATAGCTGATGATCGGGATTATTCAACGCCTTGTGCGTCCCACTGTGCCAGATAGCCTGATACTTTTCCG
>Ga0114906_1001701_pt1 | contig 11349 bp, 19 predicted proteins | sample MalvirDeepMed_M9_FD_89687 | JGI IMG/M metagenome (GOLD analysis project Ga0114906, IMG submission 89687) | Marine viral communities from the Global Malaspina Expedition - Malaspina viral metaG DeepMed_M9 | ecosystem: Environmental > Aquatic > Marine > Oceanic | place: Mediterranean Sea... | reverse complement strand
TGTGTATCGCCTTCGCCGTCTCAGGCGATGCACACGGCTCAAGGGGAACAACGGAGGACAAGCTCCACGACTACTGTGGCCGCTCCAAAATTCCTCGACTTTTTTAAGGAAAAATTTAAGATTATGGCATACGTAACATACGAGATCAGACAGACAAAACAGACAGCAACCGGCAAGCGTCACCTAGTGAGATGCAACCGGTTAGGCAAGTGGGCGATTTGTGAATGGGTAGGTTCAACCGGCTCGGCAATGGGTTTTCCTGAGTGTCAGGGTAACTATGATTATGTTATGAAAAAGTGGAAAGAAATCTTCGGAAAGTCTGTTCCAGTGACCTAACGTGTCACACCCCTAGCTGATAATACTAATATAAGAGTTAAACGTTTTTAGGAGAAAACAAATGAAACTAGAAAATTTCAAAGCGGCCATCAAAGGCCAAAAGACAATCATCATTAGCCACTGGGTACGTAGTGCTACTCATGAGGTTATGAGAAACCGAACGATTGAGGTTAGTGACTTGGATCTTCATAAATCCGGCTTGATTGGGTACACGTTCTACACCCACTTAAATGATTCAGAGCATCTCGGAAATTGTGCCGATGTTCTTATCAGAGTAGCCGACGTTACAGAAGTTAGGTCGGTTTGTAGTCTGGCACAATGGAACGCCGGTTGTGATGAGTTCGACGCAGCCCATAACGCTGTTGGATTGGGGAGCATGTAATATGTACAATATGCAAGAATTTATGGAATGGCACGAGTACCTAGAAATAGTTGACAAGTTTGCCGATTGTGATAAAATGAGATTGGATGAATTGGAAGGGGAAAACGAAGATGCCAAATAAACCATTGACTAGAAAAGTCAAAGACCACCGAGGAAACGACCACGAAGTTTATAAGTGGTACTGGATGAAGGGTTGGGAATTTTACCAGACAGAACCCGCTGATGAGTTCGGCGTGGTAATGGGGTTTATGACAAATTGCCCATGTCCAGAATGGGGAAGTCAACACGAAGCCGAATTGCACGACGTTGCGGCTGTAGTTGCTGAAAAATATGATTTGTGGGAATTAGCTCCGCCGCAAGGTTGGGAGTGGTTAGAAAAGGAGAATTGTAATGCTGTATAATATCGAACTATCTATTGATGAAGTCCAAGAGCTATTTTATAAGGTTGAAGAGTTGGGAAAACCTGAAGACCGTGAACAGGTCATAACAATTATGGAGATGCTCAAGGTAATGCACCAGCGTTGGAAAGAGAAAGCAAAGGAGAATTGAGATGAAAGAATATTTTGAATACCTAACTGAGTTACGAGATGGCGGAACCATGAATATGATGTGGGCGCCGACCATGCTACAAGCCGATTTTGACCTGAGCGTCAAAGAGTCTCGTGAAGTATTTAGCAAGTGGTGCGAATCACTAAAAAGCGGGTGACGATAACGCCCGTCACTCTCTCCCCTGCCGTCGCTCCAATCCCGAAGGCGGCAGGGGTTTATATTAGGTAAGACGAGCGGCTTAGTTGTCGTTCGCCGTCTCACGACAACTAAGCGGCTTAACGAGGAAACGAGCATGGAAAACGCAGAATTTAACGCCGAACTGAGAGACTGTAACCGCATCAACGAAATCGCTGAGCAGCGTGAGGTGTCACGCGACGAGCAGGCGTATGACAACGCTTGTGATCAGGGTCACGATTGGGATGACTACGAAGATCCCGTCAACCTCTATGGTCAGGATGGCTACTTCGGTTTCAACGGCTAAATCTTTCTTTTTTTTACGCTGGAGTCTTGCGTTCCATCTTGACGATGTTAAAATAAGGCTCAGGAGAAAACAATGACCGTATTACAAGCGGCACTAACTTTTTGGCTTATGTTGTTCGGTGGTTGGCTAGCTTACGCCAATCTCGAATATTTAATCACGCACTTCTCAGAAGATTAACTTCACCCTACAAGGAATTACTATTATGTCTGAAGACAAAAGATCACAGTTCTTATGCTGGTTAGACAGAACACCCATCACTAAATCGTACTTAGGTTGTCGTGCTAACGTCGATAAATTTCTAGATCAGTTCATGATAAAGTTCAAGTGCGATGGCATAGCCGACTTTAACAAGGTCGAAGCCGCATGGGAGCAGTATAAAAGGACGGCGGCGAATTACGCACATGATGAGAAAACCGGAATTGTTCGACAGTTAAACGAACAAGAAGCGAAAAAATGTCGTCAAGTTTTGGACAAGAAATATGACGAGCAGGTGGCAAAATACCTTAGAGGGCCATTGGATAAAGTTGTTGCCGTATTGAAAGCGACGGATGACGAAACGCCATTGTTTGATCAGATCGAGACAACGCAACAGAAGCCTAAAAAGATTGAGTCATACGTTGGGTCAAAAAGTAAGAAGCGGTCAAGAACATTTGCAACTAGTAGGATTCGGACAAGATCCTATCCCAATTTGGGCCTTGGGCCTTACGAATGCGTGTTGTTGATGCCGTCTGACGAAATGGCCGATGTAGTGCAGGGTTTCAAGGAATCGAAGTTCAATGACTGCACGAAATTTTTGTTTGTCGAAAATGTGAAATCGAAGTACGACAGCATAAAGGCAAGTTGGAAAAAGGATAAATTCAAGGAAAGGTTGGCTACTACTGCGAAAGCAATGGGTTATGATGATTTCAAAGTGCCGGACATTCGTAGAAGTCCAACAGTTTATTACGGCCAAATCGAAGACCTAACGACTGAGTCAAAAGTTTGGAGTTCCCGCAAAGGTCAGATCGATTATGCTTGGTTGGACTACAAAGGTAATTGCACGCCCGCTCGATTACAGTGGTGGGCTAATACGTTAATTCCCATGATGCGAGATAGTTCAGATTTGGCGATTACTACCCATGCGGCTATCAATGGTAACGAAAAAACCAATATGATTGCTTATGATGATTTCAAGCAGATCCTAACGGGTGATGGCATTGACCTACCAAAAGACTACCTGACTGAGTTGGAGGTGTCACTCGACCGTGGTATGGGTAAAAGGTATGGCCGTCAAATTATTGATAACCTCATGATTGGTGCGGCCTTGGTTGTGGGTCAATCGTTGGAAGGTGACGGATGCGTCATGCGAAGGACTGAGTTCTACCGTTCAGATGACCACCCATTAACAAAGACAAAGGACTTGTTGGACTACTCAATGACTGAGGGTAGTGACAAGATGTGCGTTCATAAGTTCCATGTCACCAAGAACTTTAACCAAAAGCACCAAAGCAATGCTTCGCATGGTTGGAATCACTTGAAGCGTTTTGGGTGGGAAGACAAGATGTTTACCATCATCGAGCGATTACTGGCAATCCTGCCATCACGGAGGGATGCGTACAAGAAAGAGGCGGGCAAGAAGCTCCCGAGCTATAACACCAATTCGGACTTTGCCAGAAGGATGGCCGACAGAACCGTGCCAACGGCAGAACAGCTAGATGAGTTGACCGAATGGAATCGAAGGGCAAGGATAGGTTAAGCGGAAGGGTGGGGTAATACGAGCGGCTTTCATTGCCTTCGCCCGTCTCAGGCAATGTAAGCGGCTCAAGGAGAGAACGAGTGAGTAAGCGAAAAAAGACAATTTGGAAAGTGGTCATCAAGCAGGATGACTTGAAAGTGTCAACAGGTCATACGGCACACACAACCGGCACTGGTATACACGACAACCGACCACGCCGACAGCGTACACGGGCGTCAAAAAATAACCGTGCAATTAGGGATTTCTTTTAAGTAAGTTCTTGTAAGTGCCGATATATAAAGTAGAATTAGTAATATTCAGTTATCGTTTTTAAGGAGAAAGCAATGGCTAGACCAAGAAACAAGGGTTTCAGCGAACGTGTAGAGCTACTAAGAGGTAGGTATGAGCAGGCATTGGATTTGTTTACGGGCGAACCAATAACCGGCGACGACTATGAGATGTGGCAGTTGATTGCCCAACAGCGTAAGGTTGAGGCTAAAGCCAGAGAAGAGTACACAAAGGATTCGTTTCCTGTCCGCTCGGTGTAGAGTGGACATGAGAACCGTCTACGTCGTATTTAACATCTCTCACGGCTGTATGGCGTAGGCGGTTTATTTATCAAGGGGGTGTAATGCCCCAACGAGCTTGCTCGCAGCGGATAGCATGTGAGCCAGAGGAAGAGGAGTGAAGATTATGGTTATGGAAATTCTAAGTACAGAGTGTACAGAAGAACAGACTAAGGAAGATATGCCGCATCTACTAGCCGCTCATAAGCGCGCTTTGATGACGGACTTTACATGGACATTTTTTGGTGGTGTTGTCACATTAGACAATGGTCACGAATATCAAGTAGCGGAGTTTGAATAATGAGTAGTGCAAAGATTACACAGACTCGATACTTTGACCGATATGGAAATAAGAAGGTTGCATTATTGGAAGAGGGGCAGAGCATAGAAATTGATAGCGTGTATGGATTTGACGAATATCATTTTGAAGATATATATCTTTGTAAGGTTATTAATCCCTCTGATGCATGTAAAAATCATGGTGGTTATGAAGACATGTTAGTTAAAGTCCATTCAGAATATTTGGAGACTGCACAATGAAAGTAGAAACACACCAACAGTTACGGGCTTCGATGCTTTGCATCATAGCATTTACACTAGGATGTATAATCGTATTTTGCGGCGGCTGTAAAGCGGCTAGTAAAACACAAACAGGAGTGCTTGGTAACGAAGTAGAGTTTGGCGGCGGCTTCTATTTACAAGAAGCTCAAGCTAATTGGGAGTAGTCTTCCTCCGCTCCTACCGATGGTACTTTAACAAACCTAGCCCCTGTTAGACATCGGTAGGAGCTTCCTTTGGGTAGAACGAGGTGCTTACAACGCCTTCGCCCGTCTCAGGCGTTGTAAGCAGCTCAAACAGAAAGCGAGTGAGAGCCAGACCAATGGATTACTAGAGCGGTGGGGCATAGTCCCAGTATTCAGCAGGTGAAACCCGCACCCATATAGAAAAAAGGCAAAATAATTTAAGTTAGGGGCTTGTAAAGTCCGATATATATAGTAGACTGGTAGTATAGTTAGTTAGTTAGTTTTTTAGGAGAAAGCAATGGAAGTTTCCAAGTCAACCAAGACCGTTTTGAAGTTCACCAACGAGTCAAGCGTTACCACCTATAGCCGTTCTTGGTCGAACATAATTGAAATAGATTTTTCTGAGGAGGGTCTAGGCGGTGTCGATAATCGGTATGAGATTGAGATGCCGATTCAGAAAGCTGAGTGGCTAGTCAAGTCACTAGCCGAGACAATCGAGAGTTTCAAGGAGACCAAACTCGCTGAAATGCTGAAGAAAGAGGCCGCAGAGAAAGAGGCCGCCGAAAAGTTGGCGGTTGAATCTGAGGAATCTGAGGATTAGGGGTCTTGTGTTTAAGTTTAATTTTGGTAGAATTTGTTGTAAAGGAGAAAAGTGTTATGTATAAAACTGGTCAAAAAGTTAAGTTTCATTACTTAAAGCAGTTCAAGGATGAACTAAAGGGTGGTTATTTCCTAACGGATTATACCACTACGTCGGAAGGATATTCCGGCAAAGTCGTAGATGTGCGTAACATCGTCGATCAGCCTGTCTCTAACGAGACTATCCGCAGGGATAACATTAAAGGCCGTAGGTCTGAAGTGTTGTACACTGTAGAATTGGATGGTGATGAAGGTGTTAAGTCCTTCTACGATGGTCGAATGGTTGGCACGCAAGTGTTGCCTGAGACCAAAAGAGGTGTCTGGAAATTGATGGCTTCGGCCTTCAAGAGACGGAAACCTCAGACGGCGTAAGCCGTTATTGGTGTCCAGTATAAGCCTTCGTCGCACCTTCGGGTGACAGGATTGGTAGGACAATTTAGGATTTATGCGGAGTGGCTACCGCACACCAATTTTATATCGAGAGGTGCTACCGTGAACCTATGGCAATGTAAGGTCGCAAGACCGGCAATAAGGCGGTAGAGCAGGCATCAAAACCTGTAGCGTGGTTAATCGTGGGTTCGACTCCCACACTTCTCGCTTTTATATGGCCTAACTGATGTGCCGATTGAATAGCCATGAAGATGTTTTTTTTGTTGGGACGGATGAATTGCCCAACAATGATATGACGACACGAAGTGAAACCTATGACGCGTCAAGGTATTCACGGATACACCGACCGAGCTAAAGGTCAACATCATCATGCAATCGGTTAGGGGTTTGATTCCCCTATAGGTCAACCCTATTCGAGAACGTCGTGGCGGACGATAAAACGCTACTCAAGTCGGCTATTCTGTAGCCGCTTGTTTTCTCCTTACCTCTATCGGCTGTTTGATGACACTTCCAGCCGGTAGGGGTTTTTTAATGCAATGAATGGGGTAAGACGAGGCGCATAGTTACCGTTCGCTGTCTCACGGTAACGATGCGGCTTGGAGAGAAGCAAGATGAGAGTTAGGGAAAACCGTTTTTTTGTAAAGTATAGTATTGCAATAGACGATATATATAGTAAACTATATCAGTCAACGTTATTAAGGGAAAAGATTATGACTTGGGTTCATCTAACGAAAATATCCGGCAATCGTAAAGTCGGGCCAATCAAAGTTACTACCAGTGATAAAGCATCATGCCCTAGTGAGTGTGGTATTGCTGACGAGTGTTACGCCGGTGGCGGGCCGCTTGCTATTCACTGGAATAAAGTTCGTGAAGGTGAACGTGGTGATAATTGGGACGGTTTTGTGAATCGTGTTAAACGGTTTCGCAAAAACGAACTATGGCGGCATAATCAGGCAGGCGACTTACCACCTAACCAAGATGGTAAACTTGACGCCGATAAGTGTGAAGCACTAGCCGACGCCGCTTCCCATACTGACGGTTGGACTTATACGCATTACGATCCTACCGATGCCCATAACAATTCCGTTATCAATGGTATGAATAAAGTTGGTGGACTAGTGGTAAACTTATCAGCCGATACAATGGAACAGGCTGACGAATATCACGAATTGGGTATTGCACCTATTACAGTTGTGTTGCCGGAAGACGCCCCGAATATGGGAAACAAAACACCAAACGGTTTACCGATTGTGGTTTGTCCTGCTCAGATTCAAGATGAAATGTCTTGTAATATTTGTGAGTTGTGCCAAAAACGTGACCGTAAGAGTATCGTAGGTTTCAAGGCTCACGGCTCACGACGTAAGAAGCTAACCAAAAAGCTAGCTAGCAATGCAGTATAATTATTTAGAAGTGCTTGACCATATGGAATATATGACAGAAGCAAAGTTAGAAAAGGTGGTAACCATAATAGACATGAAGTCATTAGATAGAACTAAAAAAGTGGAAGTGTATTTTAACCTGCATAAGAAGTGTTGGAGCATTAGGCAAACAGGTAGGCCGGTTGTTCATGCGGACTTTGTAGAAATTAAAGATCCGCAATTTGTAGTCCAGCAAGGCGGCAATGCTAGAGTACGACGGGAAAAGAAAAAGAATGTTCACGCGTTCGTTCGTGGTTACATAACGGAGCGAGTTGGGATATTCCCTAAAAGGCAGAAGTTGGTAACGTACAATCCGTACAAGCATACCAGCTTTGTACAGCGAGGAAGTGAAGAGCCAATATGCAGCGCTCAATACGCCGTGCTAGACGTAACTAATAAAAAGCCAATCGTCGAAGCCTTGTGGTACTAGTGACCATGAGGTAAGACGAGCGGCATAGTTACAAGTCTGCGTCTTTTCATAACTATGCCGCTCGCAGGGGACGATGAGTGACCGAGCGGGTGATGGGGTAGAAGGAAAAAAGTTTGGAAAAAATGACCAAAATAGTATCAAGACCCTATGCAATAAAAGTCGATAAGTTATATTAGAGCATGTTGAAGGAAGCAACTTCGCTTCTGGAACATTAGTTTTTTTCATGAGGTGTTACGATGGAAAGTAACGGGAAAGCCGCACCTATTAGTGCGAAAGAATTTGTTAGTGCTTATGTGGAAATCCACAAAGCCGATGGTACTATCGCTGACCTAGCCCAAAAGCTAGATCGAAGTGTTGAGCAAGTACGTGCAAAGAAAAACTCTTTGTTTGCTAACTTGCGAAAGCAAGGCGTAAAGTTGCCTTCGCTGAAACGTCAAGAACGTGACGGTTCGGCATACGCTGAAGCTGTTGAGCTTGGGATGGCTTACATGGCTGAAGTCAACGCAGAGATCGTCAGTGATGACGATGTATCTGAAGAGTAAATAATTAGGGGGTAGGTACTGCCTGCCCCCTTGTTTTTAACTCACAGGTTGGTATATTAACTACTGTTTACTTAGTTAAGTTTATTTTTTGAGGTGATAAGATGGAAAAAATTGTTGGTCAAGGGAATCAGGGTCAATTCGTCCATGACGGTCAAGAGATGGCAAGCAAGCAAGGCTTCAACCATGTCTCGAGTTTGTGGTACGATAAGACCATGTCTTATGATGACGGCATGGAATTGCTGGAATCAGAACGTGGGCATCGTGAGGACTTTGTTGTCAATCGTAGTCAGATGGATTTGGACGTTCGTGATGTGGACGGTCAATGGAAATTTGGCGTTGAGATTGATGACCGTTTCTTCACACCGACCGACCATGCGTTGGTTCAAATGGTGTCGAAGTCCTGTAATGGTAAGGGAACCGGATTTGTCCGTGACCTTACACGGGATGTTCATGATGCAAAGGACAATGTTAAGATAGCACGGGATGAGGCTGATGCTCGTACTATATTATCTATCATCCGTAATGGTTTACGCCGTACGGACGCTAGTACCAATTTCAAAGTACGTTGCCATGATGATGGCACAATGCGTGCGTTCTTGTCTGAGAAGTATGCTGAGGTTGATAACCGTTGGTATCTTGAGCAGATCAAGAATATTATTCCTGCTGGCCGATTGTCCCATTGGAAGGGCGATTCGGATACCATTTGGGGAAACGTGTTGATTCCTGATACTATCCGTGAAGAGGATGATTCTGATTACGGTGGTATGGTGTCAATCGGTAACTGCGAGATTGGTAAGCGTAACGTCAAATCGTTGCCTTCTGTTTTCCGTGCAATCTGTATGAATGGTTGTATCTGGGATCAAACTAAGGGTTACGAGATCAAGGTTCGTCATATTGGCGATATTGATTTGGATCAGTTGTCCTTGAAGTTGCGTAACAACATTGAAGCACAGATTCCATTGCTACCGCAGGGGATTGAGCGAATGTTGGGTATTCGTGCTATGGGTACTGACGGTGTACCGGTTAAGAATTTAATCGCTGCCGCCGCCGAAACCCATAAGCTCGACAAGCGTGGTGCTAGTGCAGTCCTAACGTCTTGGGTTAAGGATGAGTCTAAGATCGCACCTACCGACCGAAGTCTATTTGATATTGTCAACAGTGTGACTCGTGCGGGTCAGACTCTAGACAATCAGTCTTGGGTTAGGTATGATGAGTTGGGTGGGCAGTTAATGTCTTACTCCGACCGTCAATGGTCGAATCTTAAAACTCGTGCGGAGTCTTACGAGGATAAAGACTTCAAACGAATCTTCTCTAAGGCCTTAGTTGGGTAGGTGAAATATGGAAATGTTGTTCTGTTATGTATTCTTTGCGTTGTTGATATGGCCGCTGACCAAAGCGTTGATTGAAGCGTTCGCAGTATTTGACAGATAGCTACGGATAGCTACCGGAAGCCCTCGCCGCAAGGCGGGGGCTTTTTTATTTGGAAAAAAACAACTCAGGGGTATTGACAAAGGCCGTAAGATGGGGTAAAACGCGCGGCCCTACTTCGGCTTAGCTCATCCGGGCCGCTCGCAGCGAAGGGTGTCTGGGTCAGCAAGACAGAGTTAGGGGTATTGACAGTCAGCCGCCGCCAACTTAATATAACAAAGTGGAACAGGTAAGACGCGCCGCATGGCAAGTAGTCGCTAATTACTAAAGAGTGAGTTAGCCGTTTTGGGGCCTGTAGTGATTCCGCATGAACATTACTTCGAGGAGGGTGAATTCCCATCCGTGTTCAGCTAGAAGGTTTCTGCATGAGAGGAGGTTCGCTCCAGTCATGAGTTCGTGGTAGTCAGGCTCATGTTGATTGCACTCTATGAACGAAGCCATGTCAGCGGCCTGTGAAAGCCTTTGCTGGAGGGTAGTGCCAGCGCCAGTGAGTACGACCTTCTCGTACCAGTCACTGATGTCGTTACCAGAGTCGCGGAAGCTCTTAATTAACCTGCGTTGGTTGGCGCCGTTAAGAAATTTGCGCCATTCACGAGTTAGCGCCTTGGCCAGTATCTCATTTTCCATTAAAATCTCCTTAAAGAAACATCTCAATAGGGAGATTCTAGCACACGGTATTAAGTATAGCTAGGGGGCAAACCACCTTTTTTGGAAATACTTTGGATCAGCTAAATATACCTGCTCGCGCTGGAAATGCTGAAGTTAGCCGTTTTTGTTTAATATAGTTACCCGCCAGAGCAAAAGAGAAGACTCATATAAATCCGTATGTGGGTACTCAAGCTTAACGGTTGGGATATGGAAACTTGAGTAGATATAACTAGAGGGTTGGGGAAACTAGTTACATCACAGATAAATATGAGTCTCTCTAATTTGAGGTGTTTCCCCTGTTACAGTTTTGCGGCTAGGAGAGTGCCTTTTATGCACGGTACTGAAACAACCGTCACTTCTCTACTTCCTCAAAGGAGTATGTCTCTATTGTACATGTATATGAATTGTGGTCAAGCTACTTTCTCATAATTTTCCACGAAAAAATTCGCAGGAGGTTCAAGATAATATATTTCGGGTTGCAAGCTCTTATCTCTAATATTATTATCTTGCTGTGTATCCACCTTCTCAATAACGATGTTAAGAGTAAAGAGGACAGCTATTACAATGACTAAGTATTTCAAAATTCCTTTTAACATCGTTTGTATGTCTCTGTAAGTAATAAGAGTAATGTTTAGAATAGACTGTAATAAGAAAAGTCTTTATTTCCCAGCCGCCCAGCCTAGCCTATCATATGATTTCGGCATATACAAGGGTACAACTTAAGAAAATCCCAGATTTTTCTGAGCCAGTGGTGCAATACGGTACAATACGGGACAGTACGGCACAATACGGCACAAAAAAATGCACGATATTCCATTAAATATGTTGGAAGCGTGAATAAAAACCCTTACAGGGGTTCGAGTCCTCCTATAAGATTAAAGAAGTTGTGCCAGTTGGCACGATATACACATAAGAGCAACGTACATAAGCCCCTTTTGGGTCTGTTATACACAGTTAGACGGTAACTATATTATCTTTTGGGCGCATATCCCACGTTATGTGGCGGACGCAGGTTGAGAAAATTGGCTAAATATTTTATCTATTGGACGATCTATTATTCTTATATATTTCTATGGTATATAG
>Ga0114906_1001695_pt1 | contig 11363 bp, 14 predicted proteins | sample MalvirDeepMed_M9_FD_89687 | JGI IMG/M metagenome (GOLD analysis project Ga0114906, IMG submission 89687) | Marine viral communities from the Global Malaspina Expedition - Malaspina viral metaG DeepMed_M9 | ecosystem: Environmental > Aquatic > Marine > Oceanic | place: Mediterranean Sea... | reverse complement strand
TGCTGTTTTAACAACTCTAGTTCTGCGTTTCCATAGTCGTGCATAGTTGTTTCTTGATCCACGTCTATGTCCGTGCCAGAGGCGGCTTCATCTGCCGTGTCTGGGGCGGTAATAACCTCATTAGATTTTGCACTGATCGTCTGCGTTTCTGGGGAAGCACCCCTTACGACCGTGCTGGTTTCAACCCAGTCCAAGTCATTAATGACCCGAACTGATTTGCCGTCTATAGTTTCAACGGCTGATCCTTCATGCTTCATATTAAAACCCACAGACCACTCCCTCACGTATTCCCCAGCGATGTTGGAAAAGGCTTCCCGACCACCCTGGGTTTCAAGGTTCATCTGCATGGTTGCGTGTAGTTTGTTATCGTGGTTCTTGGCTGATATAACCTTTCCAATAACCTCGGTCTGATCGTGGCTTGCCAGCACTGGTATCGGCAAGGATTCAAAAGACTTATTGAAAGCGTCTTTTGATATCACGTCACCGTCACTGTCTATGACTTCCATCGTGTTAACAAACGCCTCCACGATGCCAGCCTTCTCGTCCAGAACCTTGGTATTGCTACCGTGTGAAATCTTATGTTCCATAATCACTCCTTATAACTCATTGGCATTGGAATCCATGTGAGGGTTCCGTTTGGATGATCCATGACGTCATAGGCCTCGGATGTTCTAAAGACCTGACCGTTTCTTTGGGAACAGGTTAAGCCGTCAGCAGGGTCAACGTAGTTATCAACCCCTCCGTCAATATCGCTTGCCTGTACATAATTAAACCCCTGCTGTTGATATAGTTTCGTCGTGGTCATGTTTTGGGATCGCATAGTCTCAGTTCTGGCGATCAGCCTTGACCGTGTTTTTGTGTCGTTCATAATCCCCTGCACCCCTGGGAAGTTTTCTTTAGGAACTCCCCTTGCAAGCTGTTCGATCGAGTAACCCCTTTCAAAAGCCGTGACTATTGATCTCTGCAGCCATTTCTTGGTCGTGGAATGGATCATTGACGCCCGACCCTGAACAGAGGTTAGCATCCCTGTTACGACTGGACTTTGCTCCGACCACTCAACCGCTCCAATTAAACCAGCATCGTTAACTTCCCTGAAGACATCCCTGGTTATTCTTACACCGCTATTCCTTAACAGATCAGCCAGTTCATTGGTGGCCCCTGGTGGAATGAACTCGTCGGCGTTTAAGGGGAGGTCTTTTGTAATATCGATTTGTGCCGACCGTTCCATCAGCCGACCAAGAATGCCGTTAACCCTGTCTCGTAGGCTCCTGAAGTGGCGTTCCAGATCAACGTCCAGCCGATCAACTTCCCTGAGCCTTAAATCAAGCAACCGATCATTCATCCGAGTGGCTCTTGGGCTGGGGTCTGGAGCCTTGAGAACCTTGCTGGTAGCAATCGCACGGTTCCCCAGGTCTGGCTTCATATCGGCTCCGAAATCAACACCGCCAACAATAGACGTGTCGCCGTCATCTACAGTCTCTTGACCCACGTATTGCCTGGCTTCATTAAGCGTAATAATCCCTGACTGATACAGCAGGGAAATCCGTTCTGCCTGTTCACTGTTGTCGTCCAGTGGGCTTAATACCGCACTGAAGTCAACAGCCAGTTTGAACTCTGCCCCAAATTCAGGAGCCATAGAGTTGTTAAGAAATCTGAGTATTCTTTGTATAAGGGGTTCAACGGTTTCAGAATGGAAAGATAATCGGGCCTCTTTATAATTGGAATATGTGGCTCGTTGCAAACCAACGTTTGCACCAATCAAAATGGGAGGAACCCCAAGCACTGAACATATCCTGCTTTCGGTCATATTGTGAAGGCCTGTTAAGTCCATGTCCTTGGGAGCTGATGCCATCGGTTGATATTCTGCGTCATCATCCAAAACGGCAACTCTGTGCATATTGTTTGACCCACCAAATGTTGAACGCCACCGTGACCGAATAACCCCTGCTTCCTCCTGGCTGTTAATCCGCCTTTTAATCTTGAGCAATCCAGATGGAACCCCAGCGTTCTGGAAAAACATCTTGGCGAAATCTGTCATGGCGAGGTCAAGGTTAATTGTCTTTGCCAGCACAGACAGAGGTGACTGACCGTAAATATCTCCAGCAGGGTTTGGGAAAGACAGGTGTGAAATGTTTTCTGCTGGTATCTCGTACTCCCTGCCGTCAATCGTGTACATATAAGCATTCACGCCCATGTCTTGGGGCTTGATCGAAACCCTATCGGGACGTAGCAACCAGAGGTGAATAACCTTGTTGGTTTTGTTGCGTTCCTTTAGAACATAGACATTTCCAGCGACGTACAAAAACGTCACCAGTTGCTCAACCCATGAATACATATCTGCTTGAGGGTTTGGGTTGGCAAATAAAGCACCCAGGGGACTTGTAGAGGCGTCTTCCTCGTCCATTCCAGAGGATCGTACCCGTTGGACGAAATACCTTGGTGAGGCGGCGGCTACGCCTAATTCTTTAATACAGGCATTAACGACCTCGTTCTTGCCGTAACCCTCTTTTGCAAAATTGGAATAATTTTCTGTGGGATATTGAACCGATGAGAGGTCTTGTACCAATGGGACAGTCATCGTGACGTCCCCTTCTGGTTCTTGTTTGCCTGAAAATCTATCCCAGAGTGACAAGACAGCAACCTCCTCTGGCTAGGGTTTGGACACTGAGCCAGGTCGGGTCACTTATCTCAAAATATCACGTTGATTATCTCACGTCAATCAACCTCGTTGCGTTGTCAAATATTTAGTTACCACCTTTCAACTAACTTTTCACCATCCCATTTATATCGTTTTTTATCTTCCCAATCTACAAGTTCGCCCCAACTCTCAGAGATAGGATTCCAAGGGCGGATAGCTCGCTCAGAGCCTTTACTAAGACATAGAAACATCTTATCTTCTGGTATATAACCTTCCCTTACATGAACTATTTGGACATGACATCTGCGACATCTTAATCCAGATTTATCTCGGTCGAACTTCCTATGAACAAAGGCATACAGGCAATTCGGACAGTGATGCAAGTGTGACATTATTCATCAACCTCGTTTCTGGTCTTACATCTGGTACAGGTAATGACCGTTCCCTTGCTGGCGATTTCCGCAAGCAGTTTGTTGCAGTTAGAACACCTGAGTTCCTTAGTCTGCCAGTTCATCAATCGACTCCATTATCAACGGCGTATCCTTGCCGATATACAGTGAATGAATATTATAGTAAAAGAAGTCTCTGGCTTCCTCCATATCCCAATCGTTAATAGACATCAGTTCTTCGATTATTTTACCCTGGTCGTAGACGATTACAGGATTCGCCCCAGCGATAGACGCCACTCCAATAATAGCCTTGTCCAAGCCTGTAAGAATACCCTCTACCATACGCCCAGTCCTGCCGTGTCATAATCCCCATAGATAGCCATTGCAAGGGCATCAGCTTCGTCAGGGCTTTTGGACATCTTGCTTTTCTGGGTCAGTGATATCTTGCGGTCTGACTGGATCGTATAACCCCTGCTTGAAAGCTGACCTATCAAGGCATCGTCGTCAGGTATCTTTCCGCCGTCTAAAACCCAATCCCTCATAACCCACCAAGCCTCTGCGATACTGTTAGAAAACCGTTCTGGAGCCTTGGCTGTTGATCCGCCCTTGAACGCAATTATCTCTGTGCCAGGTATTCCAACTTCATTAAGCCGATCAGTAACCCCACCTCCAAGCCCTGTGTCGTCCACGACCAGCCTGTCAACCGTGTTGTCCACGCAGTACCGACCAAGCCAGCCAGCAATTTCCATCAGGTCTTTCCCTTGGGCTTTATAGATAATCTCAGAATACTTGCCCTGGCATTTGGCAACAACTGTCTTATCCTTGCCAAATCGTGCAACGTCGCAACCGATAGAGACAGAACCTTCTTGTACTACTTGATTCTTTAATGAATCCCTTAACATGGTCAGCGGTAGGATTACGTCCGCAAGATCATCCACAAATTCACCCAGCACTGAACCCCTGTACATACTGGATTCAGCACCCCATTCGTTGGCCCTGTCTTCAATGTCCTCAACCGTGACCATCCCTGGAGCCACAATAGCCCCAGCCTGAACGTTAGGGGTTTCAAGTGCTGATATGGAAAACGTGTTCCAGAGGTCACGGTTCTGGTGGTGGCTGGCATAGAACGGCCCTGTTGTTGCAAATGGGTTTCCAACCAAAAGCATTGTCTTGGGGTTTAACCGATACAGGGCATTAATAGAATCTTCTTCCATAGCGTGTGCCTCTGTAACGATTACCATTAAGTTCGGGCTGTGGAATCCCTGTAGATTCCACGGACGGTCGGTGCTGAATCCAACAATAAAAGTTGACTCGTCAAGTTCCCACCTGGGTGAATCGAACAACCGCCCACCAAGTTCAACAGGAGCAGACCTGTAAGCCGATTTAAGCTCGTTGAAAATAACATCGTCAACCTGTCTATAGGTTGGGCCAGTAATCACCACCTTCGCAGGATAATGAGCCGTGACCCACCACAACGCCAAACGTGCAGCGAGCCAATCCTTGCCTGAACCGTTACAACCCACCACGGAAACCCTCCTGCTGTCCTTTATGGATTCAGCAATATCAGTCTGCTTCTGATATGGGTTCGCTCCCAGGGCGTGTTGGAGGTACATCGCTGGACTGTTCTGGATCGTTTGAGCCAGTTCCATCAGTTCCGAATTGACCACTGCCATTCGCCACCACCTTTGCCAATTCCATCAATCCCATTCCCTCGCCGATCTGTAGCGTCTGAGTACGCATATCAATCAGCGGTTTGTCTGGGATTATTCCATTGATAATATCTATTCTGGACATGATCCTCAAAACCATGTTGCTTGCTGTCTCGTCTCCTGCCAGAGCCTGTTGCCACCATCTGGACAGAAGCGATAGGTATCTTTCCATCTGCAACGATCTCACAACGTTGGCAGTTCGATCGTGTGACTTGGCTAGATCAGATAAGACCCTCTTAACCTCTCTATGAACCAAACCACGGGACACACTTAACGTTTCGGCTATCTGCCGTTCACTGGCTCCTGCTTTGGTTAACTCCAACATCTGGTAACGCCTAGTCTCCGCAACCACTTTGGCGTTCTTGCCTGGTGCTTGATTGTTGTGCCTGTTAGCCATTTCGTATCACCAAAACCTTCGATGAGCCTTTCTTTTTTCTATGCACTGATAATTTCCTTCAAGGCTGTGGCAACTTTGTCTGGTGGTAATTTCCCATCCAGTTGGATCAGCCCCTTGTCACCGTAAAATCGCACGAGGTTCTTGATCTTCGTTAGTCTCCCCTTGAACCATCTAGGGTTGAACTGGTGACCCCTGCGGTAAGCCCTGTATTCCGCCTCAATTTCTGGCACGTCAATATTGATAATCTGCAAACCCAATCCCGCTTCGCTGACCGCTGTAAAGAATTTAATGTTGGCCAGCCTGTCACCTTCGCCCAGATAAACCCCATCAGTGGCACTAGAAAGCCCTTCAATGACCTTTGGTTGGGCGTTCAGTGCCAAGCTATCAGTCCCACCAAAATAATTCCTCTCCGCTCCGATCTGAATAAAGCCGTTTTCATAGTGGGTATGCTTGAACGGTTTAAGATGAAGGCATGAAACCCTGCTGTTAATTGCATTCGTAAGAGCGGTTGTCTTACCGCTTGCTGGGTATCCTATAACGTAGAACAATGACGGCTCCATAGTTGCAGTTATTCATTCTCCTCTAAATACTTTTCAAACCTTTTATTCTGGAACGACCCTTTCCTCGTGTGCTTCAGTAACGCCACAGCACTTCTTGAACTAAATCCTGTCTCTATTAGCAACAACGCTAAGAAAAGATTAGAGCGGTTCCGCCCACCATAGCAAACCGACCAGACCCCAGCACCACTCTGATAATCTGTTTTTATTTGTTTGACCAAGTTCTTCAATTTGCTTATATCGCTAGGATATACGTCAACTGTGGTGGGTTCGCTTATTGGTAAACGGTGGTATTCTATTCCACCCTGGCTATTCCAGAATTCAGCGTCTGCGTGTTTGTCGTTAGCCATCAAGGTTACGACATGGCGGATATTCCCACGGCGAACTGTTGCTCGCTTGAACCCTTCATCAAACATGGTGGTTCTCTGTGAAAAGATTAGATTCCGCCTAGCCCACCAAGCTCGTTGCATGGCTTTCCTCCTTGGCTATTGGCGAGGCAACATCCTTCATAGCATGGTAATCGTAAATGGAATCCGACCAAGTGTAATCAAATTCAGGCCAACATTTCCGCAACTCATCTCTAGTCCCCTTCCATCCATTAAGTTCACCAAGAGTCCACTTGGGGAATAGTTCTTTTCGCAGTTCCCAAAACCGTTCAGCGGCTTTGCCTTTAGGAAAATGGGAATAGACTTTGTCATAGTGGTTTACTTCACTGTCGAGAGATAATCCAGGGTACTGACCGCCCTTCATAGCCTGTAGAAATTCACATAAAAAAACCTCGGTATGGTACATATCCCAGGGCAACCCATGCTCCTTCAAGGCGGCTGATATTTTCAAGGCGTAGACGTTGACAGTTGCTATGTCTGCAGGGGTATTCCCTTTGGGCGGACTCTGTGGATATAGCATATTTAACATCTGTCTTGGAGTGGTTGCATTAACAGGCCGTATGTCGGGTGTTTCCAACTTTGCCGTTCCTGCTCTGTGCATAGTTTCAAGCAGTTTCAAAGTCCCATATCTTCCAGCACCCCAGACAGATTCCATTATCGAATCCCACATCAATATATATCTCTGCTTGGGCGATATATCGGCATTCGCTAGATGAATGCCTGAATGGTTTATCCAGTGATACCATGAATCGAGATACCATTTCATTTTCCTTGGTGTTCTGGTTGCCCTGCGTTCCCTACGCATTGATAACCCTTTGAAGTTATCAACCAGCCACGGCAATAATTCTTCTTTTGAAGTCCCATATCGTTGCAATGGCCAAGATGAATTGAATTCCAGTGCCGCTGGGACTGTATAAACCCCAACATATTCACCGATGCACCACAACGCATCAGCCTGTTCCAGTTCCTTGTATTCATTTGCAACCATCACCATATGCGTGTCGGGTGCGCCTGTTAGCCTTGTAAGTTCAGCAAATTCAAAGAACCCCTTCCACAATCGTTCTGGCTTTGTAGCCGCCGTTGTCAGGCTATAGCGTGGCATTGATTGCTTGGTGCTTCCTCTTGGCTGATCGTTCTAATTCCGCCTCCTCTTCCAACGTTCCACAGGCCATTAATTCGGTTCGATAATAAAGCACGAGCGATATGCGTTCAGCGTCCTCAGATTCTAAAATTAAATCGGTGTTACCGTGCCACTGGTGGGCGTCCATTAAAAGCAAATCTCCGTCCTGCATATTTACCGCTATCCGCCATTCTGGAAACGTCAAATACCCTCCCGAATACTGGCCCCTCCGCCATGTTGCCAAGCATGAAAACCCTTCGTCCAAATCGCCTTTATCCTTATGCACTCCAGTGGGATAAGTATTATTCACCGTCATGGTTGTAAACGGTGTTCCTTCTACAATCCACGCTGGGTCTGTTTGTTTCACCCTGGTCATCTGATTCGCCCAGCGATCAGGAACATACGTTTCCATCATTTTCCCAATGTGCTGAAATAATGGATACAAGCTGTGGAACTGCTCAGTGTTCTTGCCTGTCCAAGCGGTTGTTCGGCAATAAGGGAAACGTGACTTCTGTGCGCCAGTTCCCTCAAAAGAACCCATGATCGCCGACCTGATTTTGTTTGCCCTGTTTTGCCCTTTCACCGAAACCCTGACTGAGCCGCTGGCTAAACCCCTGTTGTCGGTCTTGTCCTTGATTGCGTGCAGGGTTGGATAATGCTTGTCCCTCAGTTCCTTTGTTATAGCCTGGGGAAGATATATCGCCATCGGCTGACCCGATGGCCCTACAATTTTGGTTGGGCCTGTTAAAAGGACGTTGTAGTCCTTGTCGGTTATTATCTTGCCAACCTTCTTTTCCAGTTCTGATTTCGGTATTCGGGTTCTGGCCCTTAATTCAACCAGCTCCATCCTTCGTAGCCCTCCTGACTGCTTCCAGCGCAACGTCTGACATATTTTCTATTCCCCAAGTCTCCCCCAGTTTGTAACAGGCTTCCATCCATTCATCATAATCCGCCTGATTGAAATGCAGAACCATTGCTTTCATTGCCTTAAATTCTGGGTCGTCATCCCTGCCAGCCAACCAGTCGTCAGTCGGCTTATAATCTGCGTCTGTGTCCTGCTCCAATAGCTCAATGAAGCTGACGTTGTAGTTATCCTTTATATCCTCCAGAAGGACGTTCATTTGATCGCTGTCCCTGTCTAAGCCTTTCATCAAAGTATGCAAGGCCTCTACATCTGTTTCAGCCATATTAGCGAGAGGGTCAAGCGTTGCCAAAACTTCATCCGCTTCGGTTTCTGTCAAATCTGTAACCAGAACTGGAATTGTTGTGCCAGGGGTTGTTTCAGCCCTGAGATGACCATCCACCAAGACCAAGCCTTCAGGAGTGTCTCTGGCTATTACTGCATCAGCGTAACCAACCTTCGCAAGCACAGAACGCAAGCCGTCCTGCTGGGCCTGTGGATGCGTCCTCCAGTTCTTGGGGTTTGGGATAAGTTCCGCCGCTGGGACACGGCGTAATTCCTTGATCCTGTCCTTGATAATCATGCGGCCTCCGTGTGCTGGTTGTCCATCGTAAATGAGGTCAGTCTAGCACACGGAAACCGTCGTGGGAAGTTAGCGGTTGTTTCGCTCTGCTAATTTGCGAATTGAAATCCTCTTAATATCCCGAATCAGCTTATCCAATAACCAGCCGTTATCTCGGAACATGGCATGGCTTGAAGGTAATTGTTCTAGTATGTCTACGATCCTGTTAAACAGTTCTTTCCTTGGAACCTGGGTTTCATCAGACATTAACCCTCTGCCCCTTTCATAATATTCAAATAATCCTAGGGTGTTTCTCATAATCGCTTACTGCTAATCCGCTCACACCAGTGCGCTCAATAGCTTATTGCTGTCGCTTGGAAACCGCCACAAATAAACCTCAACCCCATCAACCTTGGAAAGACCGTCCATCCACCGCTTCTGCTCAGTTGTGACCGTTGCCTTGCGTTTGGTTCTGCTGTCCCAATCTTCATAGCCCCGATCATACTTCAATTCAGCAAATATGATCCGCTTGCCCCTAACCAATACCAAGTCTGGAAATCCAGGGTCGCTCCGCTGGGAATTGTGTGTGTGGTAAATCAGTTCCCACCCAGCCCACTTTGCTTCCTCTCTGACTGCTGATGTAAATTGCGATTCGTTTTCTATCTTGTTTAAGTATCCCATAATCCCACCTAATGTAGCCCCCCTTTAGGGGGGGGCTACTTAGGGCTATAGCCTCCTTATAAATTTTTTGTTAAAACCTGTCTGTAATATCTAGCTTTTCTGGAGCATAGACTTTCGCCGCCATTTGGATTCTGGCAGTATCTACGCCTAGGCCCAGCCCTCAACTTAGAAACAGTGTTCCATTCACCACAAAATCGGCATTTGAAGATGAAGTTATCCATCGTCGTTTCGCATCTGGTTCTGGACTTCCATCTGCTTTCTGAGACGTTGCATCCTGACATGGTTTGATACGTCGATATATGAATGCCTGGGATCGGTTAGCCAACGCCTCGCCCTGGTTATTGTTTCGGGTTCAGTGGGTTTGTTACCAGCCACAAACCATTCATAGAATCCCTGTATCGCCTCCTCTGAACCCAGGGCGTCACCAAGCCCTTCAGACATCCAGAATTGATAGACCAGATACTGGTCTTCGTCTGGAATTCTTTGACCGTATTTCTCGGCGAGTTGGTAGATTATCTCGGCAGGTTTTTTAAGCCATTTCGGGATGTTTGGGAACACTGGAACAGAATTCCCAAACATATCGTCTTGTCGATCCACTCTAATTGCCATTTTCTATGCTCCTAACTCTTCTGTAACTTCCCATACAGGGGTTTTATGACCGTTATGGTCTATACCCTGGGCAACCGTAAAACGGTCGTCGCCCTTCAATTGTGATTCCAGTTCTTCTTCCTTGATCCCAAGCTCTGCCGCTATCGTGGCTGTGGATACCGCACCGTTCTGGCTTATCATCTCATGGGCCTGATCTGGAACAGGCATACCCATCATTAGTTTTGAACTCTCCCTGATGTCCATGCTCTCAAGCGATATCTGCTCTGGAGTCCACGTCATGTTGAACCCTATCGGGTCATACATCGGGCCAGTGTTTGACTTCTTGTGGTGCAGGGCATATTTGCCCACCGCAGAGCCTTTCGGCTGGTCGTTTTGAAGCTCAAAAACGTTGCGTGGAATATTGATCCAATACACGCTTCCGAATGGGCTTGACCCACCTGTTAATTTCTTCCGCCCTTCATGGGAAACATGGGCAAGGATTAACGAGTTCAGCGGCTTGTCGTGTGGGGTCAGCTTCCTTATTGATTCAAAGAACATCAACGTTGCAGAGCTTGCCTCTGGTTCTCCACCGCAAGCAGGGCCAGCAGAATCAACTACTATAGTCTTAATGTTGAGCCGTGCTATTTCCTGTCGTAAAAACTCAACTGAGTCCCAGATCGGCCCAGCCATAAACCGATAATAGACAAACCCTGTTCGCTGACTGTCTGGTGCTTCTGGATCAACCCACTTTCCTGAATTGATGTTGTTGGCGTCAAGGATCATTTTATTGCGCCAGTACGTCAGGTCTTCAGAGGTTTCCCAATCTAGGTATAGAGTGTTTGACTGCACAGCCTGTCTTCCGCCGATGGTTGTACCAGTGTGCAGGGCGGATCCGAACGCAAGTGCTATAGCCGACTTTCCAATCCCACCAGGGCCATAGACCAGAGAGGGCAAACCCTCCCAGACTATGCCCTGCAAGACCTCTTGAGTGGGTTTGGGGTCTTCCATGTTTCCAAGGGATATTACTGGTGCGCCTCTCCTGTAAATTGGCAACACCATCTTCTTGACCTGAGTAAACCGCTTCTGCCAATCATCTCTTTCGGATGTTTTTTCGATCTCCCTTATAGCAGTTGAGAACGTGCCAGTTATTTCGGTTCTGATCGGGCCATACAGGTGAGGGTTTAATTCCTGTTCATCCATAACCTCAATCTCTGCGTCAACCTTCTTGTTGCGGTGCGGATACCACTCACACAGGGTCATTACCACGCCCTCCGACCATCGGACGATATACAGGTCGCCCTCGATTGTAATCTCTGGAATTGTTAGTTCATTCATGGTGGTAGCGGTGTCCCTCCCTTGGACGTTGGTTTTTCATTGTTAACTGGTTTCGGTGGGGCGTATGGTGGGGCATAACGCTGAACGATTTGGGGCGGTT
>Ga0114906_1001693_pt1 | contig 11366 bp, 20 predicted proteins | sample MalvirDeepMed_M9_FD_89687 | JGI IMG/M metagenome (GOLD analysis project Ga0114906, IMG submission 89687) | Marine viral communities from the Global Malaspina Expedition - Malaspina viral metaG DeepMed_M9 | ecosystem: Environmental > Aquatic > Marine > Oceanic | place: Mediterranean Sea... | reverse complement strand
TCATAGGTGTACGTGTAGTACAGCTAGATAAGAAAAGAAAGTGTGACATTTTTGCAAGATAGCTGTGGTATTTTTGTTTAAGTTGTAGGCTCGGCGGAACATTTAACTTGGCGAGTGCGGCCAATGTTTCGCAGTTAAATGAAGCGGCCAACTACTAAGCTTAGTAGTTTAATTTTGGGCAAAGAAAAAGCCCGGCAGGCTGTTAAACCTACCGGGCTATGTTTGGTCGACGTTATTGTGACGTTATTGTTTCGTTTGTTTTTTGGTAGCTGCAAGCTGAGCGGCTTGTTCTGCCGCTTCATATGCGGCCAATTGTTTTTCGTACGATGGCAACTTACCGCGTTTAGCGGTAGAATATTTTTCAATATCCTTTTTGTCCATGCCACCGAAAATGATATCGGAACATGCCTTACGAGTTAGGTTCTCGGCCGCATCGCCATCGTCATCGTGCGACGATATCGTTTGCTTGTATGTTTCGCTTTCTTGCCAATCATCAAGCATGGCATCGCACTCGGCATTCCATGGCATTGGGCTTCTGAATGCATTGATAACAGCCGTAATGCTTTTCCAGCCATAGATTTTGCACATGTACTCAACAGCCTGTTGGTTGCTGTTAGCTGGTAGGAGTGCATGGAACAGCGGGTTCGCTGATGCCTGATTGTATTTGTCGATAGACTTTGGTTTAACATCTGCAGCTACCATTGCCTCCTTCACGGTATCTTTAATGCCGCCGTGATGCGGGACGGGCAGGTTGGCCGAGTAAACAACAGCCAATTGTGTGAAGAGCATGAAAGCGGCGTCATTCGCTTTGATGCCCTTTGCCCGGCGCGCCTTGTCCAGTGTATTGAATGACACGGCGGTTTCAACAGCGCATTGAATGGCAACGTCTGTATCAATCTTAGACGTTTCAATGATTGCTTCAGATACGGAGGCGTTTAGCTTGTTTTTACGTTGTGCGTTTGTAGACATTTTGAAATGTTCCCATTTACTCTGCAAGGCACTCAACAGGCCGTGTGCATCTATAGCAGCGGAATGCGTCATGCCTTGCGGTTGAGGGATAGTGCATATTCGGTGGCGAAACTACTTATCGCCTGAGCGGTTGCCTGAGACTTTCACATCCTTTGACCATTAAGAGCGGACATCCCGAATGCCCTATTGCTCAATGTGCTTGTTTGCTTGCCTTGCGGCAGTATCGTCAGCAGCACATGATCTGGCTAGTACAATTCGGATTATTTCAGCAATGCCATATAGTGTCAACAGTGTCGTGGCGGGGCAGGATATCAGGCTGGCTTGAAGTACTAACGTTAGTACTTGGAGAGGGAGACATGGAGAGGGAGAGCGATAGGCATGGCGACATGGTATGTAGGGGATATACCATCAAGGCACTTTATGTCAGCGTTATATGTTCCACGTTAATTATTTCAGCATTACAAAAGCTGATCACATATTAGTTGTCGCAAATGTATGAAGCGCACCCATTTAATATTTTAGTTTGTCAATTCTGCAGCAGTTAAGTGATTGAAAGGCGACACAAAATAGCGCCCACAGAATTGATGTTATCATTGAGTTATTTGGCGCGACATTTTGACAACAGCCACCCCATGCGGGGGCCATGCCGCCTACGTACGTTACGTATTATGGACCTCTACACAGAGCAGGAAAATGACTAGTTAACCACAAGAACAACTGTCACGGTAATATATAGAAGTACACACACAACAGCATTAACCGGCACTCATTATACTATACTGTGATATATATGACACACTTTAAATGTTTTTTTTAACATTATGCATTTTTTACTTGACAAGAGGGGTAAATTTAGGTATAATGTGTAGCATTATGTGAAATTAGTTAAACATGAGTTAAACTAATCATTAAATGTTCTTCAAAATAACTAATAAATATAAAAAAGATAGTTTAACTAGAGTTTAACTATAGATTAACTAATCATTAAGTATTCTTTAAATAACTTATAAATATAAAAAGATATATTAAATAATAATTTAACATAAAGTTTAACTATAGTTAAACTATACTATAATTATAATATCTGTATTTCTTTAAGGACTTGTATGTTATGCCTTATAAACGAATAGGTAAAATTATACATAAAAAAACAAGTAAGGGTTGGATAAAAAAAGCTAAGGTTTCCATAAACCTATCTAGACTATATCTGAAATTGAGGTGGGCAGGAATGTCTGTAGAAAAGGCTAAAAAAATGATTAAACTATTATATTTAAAGGAAAAAGAAAAGAAATAAATAAATGACTATTTCTTTAAGTAAATGTTTAGCTGAGTTTCATAGTGCTTTTGGCTGTACGAGAAACCAAAGCTTTAAAACAAATACTATTGAAGACACAGAGTTACTTTTATTGAAAAAAAGATTAATAAATGAAGAAATAAATGAGGTTTTTGAAGCTATTAAGGAAAAGAATGATACACATGTACTTAAAGAGCTTGTTGATCTCGTGGTTGTTTGCGTTGGTATGGCCGATACTTATGGTTGGGATTTTGATAATGCTTTTAAGCGTGTCCACGAGTCTAATATGTCTAAGCTTGATGATGAAGGTAAGCCAATCTACAGAGAAGATGGGAAAGTACTTAAATCTAAAAACTATAAAGCTCCGTATTTAGACGATTTGGTATAATAATACATTTTTTACTTGACAAATATGAAAAAAAGACTACAATGGTATAATGATTTAACTTTAGAAGCATTTTATCACAGTGTGGCAAATTATAAAGAACGAATAAAGCTTCCTCATCATGATGTTGTTTATATAAGAGCAGCTATAAGGGAGAAGACAGGACAAACTTTTTCTTATGAACAAGTGCATAATGCACTGAAAGCTGAAGGATGGAGTAAAGATTGATGGGTGAGGTAATTTCTATTGGAAAATTTAAGCCTGAAGAAGATACACTAATATTGTGTCAAATATGTGACGGAAAAGACATTTTGGCTTTAACTTATTTTGTGTATGAAGACGGTTCATTTAAATGTACTAATTGTGGCACATCTTATATGTTTAATATAGCTGCAAATGACAGGATATGATTAAGGTAACTCCTGAAGCAGATGCACATTTATGTTCCATTATTGAAAAAGAAAAAGCACATGGAGTTCTGCTATCAGTTAAGGGAGGTGGATGTGCTGGCTTTAGCTATGACTGGAGTATAGTGCATGAGCCATCAGGTGAAGCAGTACCACTGTCCAAAGGTACTCTTTATATTGACCCAATTGCCGTAATGTATATACTTAATACTATTTTAGACTATAAAAAGGATGTATTTGGTACTATATTAAAGCTTGAAAATCCTAATATAGTTTCATCTTGTGGATGCGGAGAAAGTTTTTCAGTAGCATAAGGAGGTAAGAATGATAATAAATGAAGAAGTACATGCAGTAATGGATGATAAAGATAAACAGTATTGTGAGGATTGTGGGAATAAATATCCAAGTACTTATGATTTTGTAATTAATTCATATGGTCAATATGTATGTGGGGCTTGTGCCGATTATATGGAGTAATGTATGGTAGGAATGTTATATGTAAGATACACGCAATATAGCAATATGTTTAATAATAAAACTATTTATGAGGAGGAACTAATGGTAAAAAATATGAAACTAATAGTTAAATACATACTTCTTGTACCAATCACACTTTTAGAATGGATTGTATGGCCTATAGCTAAGATACATGCAGGACTAACTGCAGTTTCTAATTGGCTAAAAAGAATCGGTACATAATGGATATGTTTGTATTTATATTGATGAATGTATTGTTTTTTTATATTATTTAAGGGGAACTAGATATGACAAAAACAGTAGGAGATGAAAAAGAACTTAAAAAATCTTCAGACGAAGAATATATACAGTACTTTCTAAGTACAAATCCTAAATACAAACCTATTATAAACTCATTTGATCTTGGAGACGAAAATAAAGCTTTACCACAAGCAACGAGAAATAGAAATAAAGTTAAATGGATTAAAAAAAATATAGAAGATATAGAATGGAACAAGAAAAGAGAAGGAATGGCTACTCCAGAAGGTCTTCCACCTGCTTCAGAAAGTCTATTACCAAGACAAAATAAAGGTGGTCTATCTAAAAAGCCTAAGTTTATGAAGGGCGGTTCTTATAAAGGTAAGTCCCATATGTATGCCGCTGGTGGTATGGTTAAAGAATTAAAAATATAAGGAGTACGTAATATGCCTACAGTACATTGGCCCTATACAAAAAAGGGAGAACAAAATGCAAGAGACGCAGCAAAAGAATATGGCGGTAAATATATGAGTGATAAAAATAGTAAAAATGGTAAAGGAGGTGGTGCTTCCATTATGATTGCTGTAGGAACACCAAAGCCAAAGAGAAAATCCCCTGCTAGGAGAACTCGTAAAAAGGGGTAATTAAATGGCCCGTAAAAAGAAAGCCAAAAAGAAAGAAGAAACTAAAAAAACTCCATACGATCCATTAGCTAACTGTAGCGAACAGCCTTTTGACGAACATCGTCCTTATTTAAAAGAAGCTCATGATATAGGACATTTAATCTGGCTTTTAAACAATGGTAAACTTAGTCTTCCGTACCACGAACATAAACAGGAAGCATTAAATTTTAATTTACCATTTGACAGCATTGAGAAAAGCTATTATAATACAAGTCCAAATCTTGTAATACTGGATGATTTCTTAAATGAAGAAGCATTGCAAAAACTTCGTAGTTACTGTCTTGAGTTTCCTTTTTGGAATACTATTTATGGCAGGGGCTATCTAGGAGCATTTAGGGAAAATAACTTTCATCCACAGGTTCTAACTACATTAGCTACAGAACTTATGGAAAATCTACCTAACATCTTTAACAATGCCAATAAAAGACATCTTAGTCAAATGTGGGCATTTAAGTACGAATCAAAATGTCCCGGTATAGATGTACATGCAGACTTTGCTGCTATTAATACTAACTTTTGGATTACCCCTACAAAATGTAATGCTCATTATGATGAAAAAAGAAAGATAGGTAAATCAGGGGGTATGTGGATTTGGGATGTAGGTGCTCCACCAGATTGGGATTTTAGTAAATACAATGGTGACGATAAAACTGAAGTAATTAAATATTTAAAAGATAATAATGCTAAAGCTATTTATGTACCGTATAAATACAACAGATGTGTACTATTTGATTCTAATTTGTTTCATAAGACGGCAGATGTAAATTTTCATCCCGGTTTTGAAAATAAGAGAATTAATGTAACTATGTTATTTGGTAATAGAGAAAATACAGGAGTGGAGCCGGAAGATATGCTAGAAGTAAAAAAGCTTAAAGAAACATTTACAAAGCCTCTTACTAATGTTAAATAGTGAGGAATATATATAATGGGCGATATTGAAAGAAAGAACGAGATTGATATCGTCCAGATTCGTGGAGAGATAAGGCTTTTAGCAGAAAAAATAGATGTTATAAAAACAAACGATCTTCGTCATATTCAAAAGTCCGTAGATGGTATAAATAAAATTTTATGGGCGGTAAGTTTTCTCATTCTTGCTCAATTAGCTATGGGAATTAAAACAGCTATTTTTGGATAAAGTAATGTTATTAGCAAGTGTATCTTTTAAGTGGTCAGAACTTGAATGTAAGTGTGGTTGTAAAACTATATATGTAGAAGATGAAGCAATTGATAAACTACAAAAATTAAGAAATATATTACAAAGACCAATGATTATTAACAGTGCGGCAAGGTGTCCTTTACATAATGTAAGAGTAGGGGGTTCTCCTAAAAGTCAACATAGATCAACCAAACAAAGTCCTTCTACAGCATTTGATATTTCTTTAAAAGGATTAAATAAAGAAGAACTAATTAAAGCAGCTAAATTTGCAGGTTTTAAAGGATTAGGTGTAAATTATAATAGCTTTGTACATGTAGATAATCGTAAATATTTTGCAACATGGTAAGGAGATTTAAATGTTCGATATTATTGCATCTGTATTAACAGGTGGTGCTACAGGTATTATAGGAAGTTTAATTGGTACTGTAGGACGATTTTTTGAAAAGAAACAACAGTTAAAAGAAATGACGTTGCAGTTTGATCAGGAATACAAATTGCAAGAGTTACAGATTTCTTCACGTAGAGAAGAGGCAGAAAGTGAAAGAGCTATTGCAGAACTACAAGCTGAATCAGAAATAAAGACAGCTTCATATGCACATGATGCTTCTTATGGAATAACTACATTAACAATAGCGGCAATACTACGCTTTGTTCGTCCTGTGCTTACTTTCTTACTTCTTGCTTTTACTGTATATATCTTTTGGGAAGTTAGCGAGAATCCCAGTATTGTTCATGAATTGTCAAATCAAATCATGTTCTTGACGACAACTGCCGTAGCTTGGTGGTTTGGAGATAGAAGTCTACGCAAATGAGGGAATTAACTACAAGACAAAATACATTTCTTCAAGTTTTATTTGATGAGGCTGGAGGAGATTATATAAAAGCTAAAGTACTTGCTGGTTATAGTGAAACTTCAAGTACTTCTGAGATTGTGCGTTCATTGAAGGATGAAATTCTTGAATTAACAAGAGAATATCTTGCTGTAAATGCACCAAGAGCAGCCAATGCTTTAATATCTGTATTGGAACATCCTGCTGAATTAGGTAATCAACATAGATTAAATGCGGCAAAAGAGATGTTAGATCGTATTGGTATACAAAAAACAGATAAGGTAGAAGTGTCTGCTCCGCAAGGAATCATGCTTCTTCCTCCAAAAAATCATGCCGTACCGTAAAGGAGATTACTCAAAATACCATAGCAGTAAGCGTATGAAAAATGAACGTGTCATACGAAATAGAAATAGACGAGTAGCTGCACGTAAAGGTTTGGTAACAAAAGGGGATGGTACACATATTGACCATAAAGATGGTAATCCAAGAAACAATCGTGTAAGTAACCTAAGAAAAATTCCAGCAAGAAGAAACAGAAAAAAACAATAATGTACGATGCCGGATATTTTAAATTACCTGATCCTGTAGGACTTCAGGAAGATAATGAGTGGTTAAGTATACCACGAATAAGTAGGACTATTCCATTTGGTTATGAGGTATATGAAGAAGATAAAGACGTACTTATACCTATTGTAGAGGAATTGGAAGCTCTAGAATTAGCAAAAGACTATTTGACAGAGTATTCTTATAGAGATGTAGCAAGGTGGTTAAGTGACAGAACAGGACGACAAATCTCTCATATCGGACTTAGAAAACGGGTCCAAACAGAAAAGAAAAGGAAAAGTAAGGCAGCTACATATAAAGCATGGGCTAAAAAATATGAAGTCGCCCTCAAAAAATTTAAAGAGCTTGAGGAGAAGCGTACAGGCGCGAAAGAAAACACAAGAAAAGAAAGAGAAGAACAACCTATTGCCTAAAGCTGAAGTAAAAAAGCAAGAAGATTTATCCCTAAAAGAAAAATATAATATATTATTCGAGCCTAATAAGGGACCACAAACAGATTTTTTAGCTGCTTCAGAACGGGAAGTATTATATGGTGGTGCAGCAGGTGGAGGAAAAAGCTATGCAATGTTGGCTGATCCTCTTAGGAATTTAAGTCATCCTCAATTCTCTGGTCTACTTTTACGTAGAACGACAGAAGAATTAAGGGAATTGGTTTGGAAATCACAAGAGCTTTATCCAAAGATTATTTCTGGCATTAAGTGGTCAGAAAGAAAGATGCAGTGGACCTCCCCTTCAGGCGGAAGATTGTGGCTGTCATATCTAGATAGAGATGATGATGTACTCCGTTATCAAGGGTTGTCTTTTTGCTGGATAGGTTTTGATGAGCTTACGCAATGGCCCACACCATTTGCGTGGGATTATTTAAGATCAAGATTGAGGTCTACTGCGACCGATCTTCCAGTATACATGAGAGCTACAACAAATCCCGGTGGTGCAGGACATGTCTGGGTAAAAAAATACTTTATAGACCCTGAATCGCCCGGCTCGTCTTTTTCGGCTACTGATGAGAATGGAAAAGTTTTGGTATTTCCTCAAGGTCATACTAAAGAAGGCGAGTCTCTTTTCAGTAGGAAGTTTATTCCTGCAAGACTATTTGATAATCCTTACTTAGCTACCAGTGGTGACTATGAAACAATGTTGTTATCGCTACCGGAAAATCAACGTAAAAGATTATTAGATGGTAACTGGGATGTAGCAGAAGGTGCTGCATTTCCTGAATTTGATAGAAAGGTACATGTAGTTGAGCCATTTGACATACCAAAAAATTGGTCTAAGTTTAGAGCCTGTGATTATGGTTACAGTTCTTACAGTGCTGTTCTATGGTTTGCAGTTGCTCCAGATGGTCAATTAGTTATATATAGAGAGCTTTATATATCAAAAGTTCTTGCAAAAGACTTAGCTAATAAAGTATTATATTTGGAAGAAGATGATGGTGTAATGCTCTATGGTGTTCTTGATAGTTCTTGTTGGCATAAAAGAGGGGATACAGGACCAAGTTTGGCAGAACAAATGATTTTAACAGGATGTAGATGGCGACCAAGTGATAGAAGTGCAGGTAGTCGTATTTCAGGAAAGAATGAAATACATCGTAGACTACAAATGCAAGAAGCTTATGATGACAATCCTCCAGTTCCCGGTATAACAATATTTCATACTTGTAGGAATCTTGTTTCACAACTTCCTGCAATTCCTCTTGATAAAAAGAATAATGAAGATGTAGACACACGATCTGAAGATCATTTATATGATGCATTAAGATACGGTGTAATGAGTAGACCCAGACGAGGGATATTTGATTTTACAATTGAAAAAATGAAAGACAAGTATGTTCCATCTGATGCAACTTTTGGGTATTAAAATATGGTAGAAAAAAACTTTGAAGAAGAAGATACTTTAGTTTTAGATGAAAAAACTAAGGATAAAGAATTGTCTGGTATAATTAGGTTTATTGAAGATAATTTTAAAAGATCGAAAGATTCCCGTAGATTTGATGAAGAAAGATGGTTACAGTCCTATCGTAATTATCGTGGTATATATAGTCCAGATGTACAATTTACAGAAGCTGAACGATCTCGTATCTTTATTAAGATTACCAAAACTAAAGTACTGGCTGCTTATGGACAGATTACAGATGTTCTATTTGCAAGACAAAAGTTTCCGTTAAGTATTGAACCTACCATATTACCAGACGGCGTTACGGAATCAGTACATTTTGATCCTAATGATAAAACAGAAGAAGCGCAACAAGGAAGAGAAGAAGAAGAGGAATTTCCTACAAGTCCTTATGGTTTTCCCGGTGATGGAGAAGACTTATTGCCGGGAGATACTGCTTCAAGTTTAACTGAACGTAAACTTAAACTTGGTCCTTTACAAGATAAACTTTCAGAAATTGACGGGTTAAAGGAGGGAGAAGGTCTTACACCTTCAGCAGTAACTTTCCATCCTGCAATGGTAGCTGCAAAGAAAATGGAAAAGAAAATTATGGATCAACTAGAGGAATCTAGTGCAAGTAAGCATTTGCGTTCTTCCTCTTTTGAATGTGTCTTATTTGGTACAGGTATTATTAAGGGGCCATTTGCAGTAAATAAAGAATACGCTAGTTGGGATGAGGAAGGAACGTATTCTCCTACAATTAAAACTGTGCCCAAAGTAAGCAGTGTATCTTGTTGGGATTTTTATCCAGATCCCGATGCAAGTAATATGGACGAAGCTTTATACGTAATTCAAAGGCACAAACTTTCTAAAGCTAAATTATATGAATTAAAAGAACGTCCTCATTTTAGAGAAGAGTCCATTGATCTTTGTGTTGAAATGGGTGAAGTATATTCCAGTGAATATTGGGAAGATGACTTAAAAGATTATTATCTTAATGATCATCCTGAACGATATGAAGTATTGGAATATTGGGGTATGATGGATACTGAAATGGCAAAGGACTTTGGTTTGGATTTGCCAAAGCAGTTTAAGGATGTAGATCAAATACAAGTAAATTGTTGGATATGTAATAACTTTGTATTGCGTCTTGTTGTAAATCCATTTAAACCTACTCGTATTCCTTATTATGCTGTACCTTATGAGCTTAATCCTTATAGCTTCTTTGGTATTGGTCTAGCTGAAAATATGGACGATACACAAACCTTAATGAACGGGTTTATGAGAATGGCCGTTGATAATGCTGTTCTAAGTGGTAATCTTCTTATTGAAGTAGACGAAACTAATCTTGTTCCCGGTCAGGATTTACAAGTATTTCCCGGTAAGGTATTTCGTCGTCAAGGTGGTGCTCCGGGGCAAGCTATCTTTGGTACAAAGTTTCCAAATGTTAGTAATGAAAATATGCAGTTATTTGATAAGGCTCGGCAGCTTTCCGACGAAGCTACGGGCCTTCCTAGTTTTGCACATGGACAAACGGGTGTTACAGGTACAGGTAGAACTGCTGCAGGTATTTCTATGCTTATGGGTGCTGCTGCAGGAAGTATCAAGACTGTTGTAAAAAACTTTGATGATTATCTATTGCGTCCATTAGGAGAAGCTTTCTATAGCTTTAATATGCAATTTGACTTTGATTCTGATGTTAAGGGTGATCTTGAAGTTAGGGCGCGTGGAGTTGAAAGCTTAATGGCTAATGAAGTCAGAAGTCAACGTCTGTTGCAATTCCTGCAAGTTGTAGCAAATCCTGCTCTTGCTCCATTTGCTAAATTCACTTCTATTATTCGTGAAATTGCAAATTCAATGGGACTTGATCCTGACAAGGTATGTAATACACCTGAAGAAGCAATGAGACAAGCAAAGATATTACAACAGCAACAACCACAACAAACTCCCGCTCAACAGCAGCCGCAACCTCAACAAGCTCCCGGTTTAAGTCCTAATGATCTACAAGGTGGTGGCGGTGGTAATATTGGTGTAGGGGCTGTGCCTACTCCTATGGAGGGACAATTTAGTGGAACACAACAAGCTCCTCAACAAGCTCAAAACACTGGTCAACAACAGCCGCCAGTGGGTCGCGTTCAATAATTACATTGATTGGATGATTATGCAACAACAGGCTACTTTAGAACAAACAGATAACTCTGTGCTTATTTGTAGAGCACAGGGAGCCATTATTACCTTGCGTAAAATAAAACAATTAAAGGACGAAGTTAATTTACATGGCTAATGGTTTAGGTAAAAAAAAGGTCTTAGCCAAGAAGATACAATAAAATTACGTCAACGACTTGAAGGTATTGAAGTTGAACCTGATAAACCTCTTGTTCAAGGTCAAGGAATAGGAAGCCGCTCTGTAGAACAAGAAATAGGGCCGTCAGTAGAATCTACAGATATTGCTACAGAAGTACCTTCAACAGGATTAGGAAGTCCTATTACAC
>Ga0114906_1001690_pt1 | contig 11372 bp, 12 predicted proteins | sample MalvirDeepMed_M9_FD_89687 | JGI IMG/M metagenome (GOLD analysis project Ga0114906, IMG submission 89687) | Marine viral communities from the Global Malaspina Expedition - Malaspina viral metaG DeepMed_M9 | ecosystem: Environmental > Aquatic > Marine > Oceanic | place: Mediterranean Sea... | reverse complement strand
TCACCACGTTGTCCGTGTCGCCGAGCAGCTGGTCCTGGAGGTCGTTCAGACCGGTGGCATCCAGGCCCGGGATGCCGAAGTCGATGCCCGACAGCGACGAGTCCAGGCTGACCATCGGCGGCGCCTGCTGGGCGCGGCGTTGCGGCTTCGGCGGCTCGCGGCGCTCCACGCGCGGCGGCGGCGGTTCGGGCTTGCGCTCGACGGAGAATTCGGTCCGGGAAGCGACTTCGACCGACTCGGGGCCCTCGGCCAGGCGGTTGATCATCAGCAGCGTGCCGATGACGAGCGCCGAGCCTGCGAGCATGAAGCCGAGGCCGGACAATAGCGGCAGCATGCGGCCGCGGTTCCTGATCTGGGTAACGGTCGTGTTCATGGGATTGCTCCTTCTGGTCGGGGGTCAGCTGGGCGCGGTTCAGCCCGCGCCGGCTTCGTCCACGGTGGCCACGCCGACATCCTGGGCGCCGGCGCGCCGGGCCTGGTCGACGACCTCGACCAGTCGCCCGGCGGGCACCTGGTCGTCGGTCACCACCAGCACCGACTGCGAGGCCGACGACGACAACAGGTCGCGGAGCCGGCTCTGGAGGACCCAGACGCGGATCGGCTGGCCGTCGAGATAGGTATCGCCGCTGTTGTCGATGTACAGGCGGATGGCCTTGGTCGAGGCGGCGGTTGCGCTGGAGGCGGTCGGGCGCTCCAGGTCGAGCTTCATGTCCTTGACGAAGGTCGTCGAGACCATGAAGAAGATCAGCAGGATGAAGACCATGTCGATCAGCGGCGAGATGTCGACGTTCTGTTCCGTATCGGTCCGTTCGCGGAATCTCATGGGGCGGTCGCCTCCGGGTCGTGGTCGCCGAACGATCGGCCGCCGATTTCATCGATGCCGACACGCTCGGTGCACAGCAGGTCCTTGACCTGCGCCAGCTCCGTGCGCAGCTGCAGCGCCTTGCGGTCGAGGAGGCCGCCGACGATCAGGCCGGGAATGGCCACGGCCAGCCCCATCTGGGTGGTGAACAGGGCCTGCGAGATGCCGCCGGCGATGCCGCCGGACTGCGAGAACAGCGACATGTCGGCCAGCGAATCGAAGGTCTCGATCATTCCCGCAACCGTGCCCAGCAGCCCCATCAACGGCGCCGCGGCGACGATCGTCAGGATCAGCTTGTGGAAGCGCTTGGTCGAGCGCTCGTACTCGGCGAAGGCGTCATCGAGCCAGCGGCGCAGGTCCGGCGGGTTCTCGCGAACGATCTCCAGGCCGCGCAGCACGGCGCGCTCGATCAGGCCGCGCGGCGCGTGGCGGACGCGCCTGGCGTTGCGGTAGAGCAGCTGGCGCACGGAGCGCACGGAACCGCGGCGCAGCGCCGCGAAGCGATAGCCGATGGCGAACCACAGCACGAAGGTGGCGACGACCAGCGGCGGCATGACGAAGCCGCCGATCTCGAAATAGAACCTCAGGTCGTCGGACAGCAGTGCGAACATGTCAGCCCTTCGCCGCCCCGCGTGCGCGTCCTTCGTAATACTGGTTGATCACGCGCAGCGTGGCCTTCTCCATGTCGTCCTTGATGCCCTCGGCCCAGCCGGACAGGAGGTTGCCGAACACCAGCATCGGAATCGCCACGATCAGGCCGAGTTCGGTGGTCACCAGGGCGATCGAGATTCCGCCGGACAGCAGCTTCGGATCGCCGGTGCCGAACTCGGTGATCACGTCGAAGGTCGAGATCATGCCGGTGACGGTGCCGAGCAGGCCGAGCAGCGGGGACACCGCGGCAATGACCATGATGAAAGCGCCGAATCGATTCAGGTGCGCCGACTCGTGCAGGATCGATTCCGACACGATGTCCTCGAGGTGCTCGCGGTCGCGGTCCAGGTTGCGGATCGCGGAGGCCACGACGCGCGAGGTCGAGCCCTTCTTGCGCTTCAGCACGTCGAGCGCTGCATCCGTGTCGCCGCGTCGGACGTGGCCGCCGACCGCATCGATGATCTTCGAAGTCGAGGCACTGGCGCGCTGAAGGAAGACCGTGCGCAGGATCACCAGGCCAAGACCGAGCAGGCCGAGGAAGAAGATGATCCAGCCGATCACGCCGCCGGAGCGGATGACGTCGAACACGCCCTTGACGCCCTTCTTCTCGACTTCCGTGGCCGTCGACTCGTAGATGAAGATCGGCAGGGTTTCCAGCTGCGCACCGGACGCCAGGGCGCGAGCGGTCTCGGCGGTGTCGTCGTTCCAGAGCTTGAGTCCGCCGTCGCCGGCCGGCGCAAGCGCGCCGCTGCCCCGCTCGCTGATGCCGTAGGCGGCGATCGCGCCGACCCGGACGATCCGCCCGTCGACGCGGGCGCCGTCGGTCAGGAAGTATTCGCCGTCCTCGATCCGCACTCGACCCGCCTCGCGTAGGGTCGACAGCGCGGCGTCGAACAGGCCGGACACGTCCTCGGCGCCGGGCGCGCGGTCCCCGAGTTCGGGAGCGTACGCGTCGTCGAGCGTGAAGTCGGCCTGCACGAAGGTCGAGGCCAGCACGTCGGTATTCTCGCGCGCCGTATCGACGGCCAGTTCGGATTCGAACACGCGATCCTCGAGGCGATCGGCGTTGCCACCCATGCTGACCACCTCGGCTTCCAGGGCGCGGATCTCGGCCTCGAGCTGCTGCTGCTCGGCGGCCATCCGGTCCTGCAGGCGGGCCAGGCGGCGCTCGAGGTCGGCCTTCTGGCCCTGGAGGAAGGCGAATTCGCGCTGGTAGGCCTGCTCCAGCGACGGCGCCTGGACCTCGGGGGCCGGCGGCTGGGCGGGCGCGGCCGCCGGGGCCGGTTCCGCTGCGGTCGTCTCGTCGATCGCCACTTCGTCCTGGCCGACGGCCGCCGAGGCCATGAGCAGGATCAGGAGTGCGTACATCGAGTTCTTCATGCGCCCGACTCCAGCTCGATGGTGCCGTTGGGCAACTCGAAGTACCCGGTCCGGATCTGCTTGGTCAACGAATCGAACAGGTCCTCGACCCGCTGTCGATCGTCGCGCGACTCCAGCTCGACGAAGCGCCAGGCATCGTTCTGGAGAACCGCCTGGCCGACGCGGCCGTCGCGCGTGGTGAAGTACATCGCCACGGTGCCGAGCTTGGCCACGTCGGCCAGCACGCGCTCGCCGTCCAGCGGAATGATCTGCGCGTAGAGCGCGTTCTCGCGCGTCAGCCGGAGCTCGTCCTCGTAGAACGACCACAGGCGGTTGATCACGCGCGGCGGGGCCAGCGAGCCGGACTCGAGCTGGTTGGCGATCTCGTCGAGCGCCGCCAGCCGGTCGTCGACCTTGAACGGGAAGCCGCCCTGGATATGCGCGCGGAGTTCGGCGATGGCCTGTTCGGCGACCGGGACCAGCGTTTCACCGGCGATGCCGGCCTGCTCGGCCCGGGCGCGGTTGTCGGCCAGGTCTTCCTCGAGCTGGCGGATGCGCAGGTCCTCCCGGCGCCGCGTGGCCTCGAGGTCGCCCTTCTGGGCAGCCAGCGAGTTCATCCGCGCCCGGTGCTGCTCCTGGGCGCTGTTCAACTCGGTGTTGAGCGACTCGACCTCGCCGCGCAGGCGAACGAGCTCCTCGGCCAGCGCATCCAGGTCGTCCTGGGCGTACACCGGCACAGCGATCAGCGACGTCCCGAGCGCCAGTGCCGCGGCGAGGCCGGCCCGGCAGAAATACTCCAGCATGAACGATCTACCATCCACCCTGCGGTGGGTTCGACGAGACCTCGCAATCTAGGCAGGCAAGATTTCACGTCGGTGACGCGGTCGTTGCAGAAATGTGTCACTGCTGCGAGCTGCGACGGCGGAACGTTCCGCGCGGCCCTGCAGGCAGTGCGATCCGGGGCTCATGCCGGTCTGCGCCGCAATCGGTAGCGGCGGGACGCGTTGTGGATCTCCCCTGGCGATCCCGAGCTGGCATCGACATCGCGAACCGCGCGCATTGCAAATGCGAATCGTTTGCGATAATGTCGCTGCACGTGCCCATCGCTGGAACCCAAGCCCATGCCGAGTCCTTCTCCTTCACCGCGCGCGGCAGACGTCGAGCGACCGGACGATTCGCTCGCGGCTGTTCGGCCCGGATCTTCCGGGCGAGCAGGTGCCGCATCCCACCTGCATCCGGTCCTGGGTTTGATCCTCGGTCCGCAGTCCGGCGCGGCAACGGGCAGCGAGGTCGCCGCCCCGATCCTCAGCCTGACCGCCAGGCGCTGGCTGGAGCGGATGCGACTCGGGCTCGGGGAGACCACGCGACGGCTCGTCGCCGCGTTCGAGGCCTCGGGCGGCAGGCTCGGGCGGCGCGCGCCGGGCGCACCCGGACTGAGTCGATCGGAAGCCGCACTGCTGGCGGCCTTCGAAGCCGGGTACCGGGACCGCCCCCTCGCGGCCGAGGACGCGCTGGCCCGCGAACTCGGCCGACGCCCCGGCGAGGACCTGATGACGGCGTTGATGGCCGACTGTCGGACGCATTGCCTGGCCCATCGCCGGGGCGGCCGCGCAGGCGGCAAGCGCGCAGTCGCACTCACGCAGCCGGGCGTAGAATCGGCGCCAATCACTGAATTCGACGGAGAACCGCGATGAAGCGCATCCGCATCGCCCTGCTTTCCATGACCACCCTACTGCTGACCGCCCTGCTCCTGGCCGCACCGCTGGCGGCGCAAACGGTCGGCGAACCGGCGCCCGATTTCGAGCTGCTCGACCAGTACGGCGATGCCTATTCGCTGGATGACTTCGACGGCCGCTGGCTGGTGGTCTACTTCTACCCGCGCGCCGACACGCCGGGCTGCACCACCGAGGCCTGCAACTTCCGCGACAACATCTACGCGATCCGCGGCGCCGGCGCCGAAGTGGTCGGCATCAGCGTCGACTCGGTCGAGGACCAGAAGGCGTTCTCCGACAAGTACAAGCTGCCGTTCCCGGTGCTGTCCGACGTCGGCGGAGCGACCAGCGAAGCCTACGGCGTGCTGCGCGAGATGGGTTCGACCGGCATCGCCAACCGGGAGACCTTCCTGGTCGATCCCCAGGGCGTGATCGTCAAGCACTACGAAGAGGTCGATCCGGAAACGCACACGCAGGACGTGGTGGCCGACCTCCAGACGCTGCGCGAGGATTACTCGCCAGCAGGCTAGCGGGGCAACCCGCCGTCGGGACGAGCGGTGACGGTCAGTCGAGGCGCCAGGCGTCCAGCCAGCGCAGCTCCACCGGCTCGAAGCCGTGATCGGTGACCAGGCGGCGGTGGAAGTCCGGGAAGTGGCCGGCGCCGTAGAACAGCGCGATGCGTCGATGCCCGGCGGATCGTTCGCGCTCGAGCACTTCCAGCGCCTTGCGGTTGCGCTCGGTGATCAACGTCGACCCCTCCGGTCCGCTCATGGCCTCGAGAACGTCCTGCTCGCTGGCCAGCTGGCGGGCGAACATCCGTTTCAGTGCCAGCTGCCGGTCGTCGGCCAGGAGAATCTTCACCAGGTCGACCTGGGCCCGGGCGGATGCCTCGGGCGTCTGCTGCGACATCCCGGCGATCCAGGCCCGGAACAGCATGCCCAGCAGCGACTCGCCCCGGGACTTCATCGACGCGCTGAACTCCTCGGCGGTCATGTCGGCGTGGACGAAGTGGTCGCGGTCGTAGTCGATCTCGTCGAGCTGGAAGGAAAGACCCAGGACATCCTTCATGCCGCCCTGCAGGAAGCCGACGGCCGACAGGTTCCGGTCCGCCGACCCGTCGCGCGCCGAGGCGGCCGCATCGGGGTCGCCGACCAGTTCGTAGAGCACGACGTCGTAGGTCTCGAACGAGCGGTTGAGCGCCTGGAAGTATTCCGGATCGGCCACGTGCACCGCGCCGACCAGGTCCAGGCGGGTGCCGTCGGCGGCACGATACTCGGCCACCGCGACCTGCAGCGCGTCGGGTGCTCCGCCGGCCGTTTCGGTCACCCGCAGGAACACCGGTTCGGCGGGTTCGGCCTCTTCGGCCAGCAACGGTGCCGCCGGAAGCAGCAGAAGCAGGCCGAGCAGGCCCTCGAGCAGTCGATTGCGTTTCATGCGTCCAGTATGCCTCGGGCGACCGCGCGGGTCGCGCTGCTATCATTCGAGCCTGTTTCGACCCCTACACACCGGGAGCGTTCATCCATGTGCGGAATCGTTGCCGCGATCGCCGAACGAAACGTCGTGCCGCTGCTCGTCGACGGGCTGCGCCGGCTGGAGTACCGCGGTTACGACTCGGCAGGGCTGGCCTTCGTCGACGACCAGGGCCGGCTGCTGCGCGAACGCGCGGTCGGCAAGGTCGAAGCGCTGGCCCGGCGCGTCGACGCCGGCCACGCCGGGCACCTGGGCCTGGCGCACACGCGCTGGGCCACCCACGGGCGCGCCAGCGAAGCCAATGCCCATCCCCACACGTCCAGCGAACGGCTCGCCATCGTCCACAACGGCATTGTCGAGAACCACGACGCGCTGCGCGACGAGCTGGCCGACGACGGCTACCGTTTCGACTCGGAAACCGATTCCGAGGTGATCGCCCACCTGCTCGACCGCGAACTCCGCAGCGGCCGGGCCGCCACGGACGCCCTGCGCGCGGTGGTCGGACGCCTGGAAGGCAGCTTCGCCCTGGCGGTGATCGACCGGGACCGGCCCGATCGCCTGTGGGGCGTGCGCCAGGGCAGCCCGCTGGTCGTCGGCGTGGGAGTCGGCGAATGCTTCCTGGCCTCCGACGCGGCGGCGCTGGTGCCGCTGACCCAACAGATGCAGTACCTCGAGGACGGCGACATCGCCTGCGTCCGCCGCGAAGCGGTCGAAGTCGTCGATCGCGACGGCAACGAGGTTCGGCGGCCGGTCCGGGTTTCGTCGCTTCCCGTCGACAGCGCCGATCGCGGCCGCTACCGGCATTTCATGCTCAAGGAGATCCACGAGCAGCCGGGCGCGATCGCGACCACGCTCGACGGCTACATGGAAGGCGGCACCTTGCTGCCGGGGCTGGACCCGGCGCTGCTGAAGTCGATCCGCGCGATCCACATCCTGGCCTGCGGCACCAGCTATCACGCCGGCATGGTCGCCCGCTACTGGATCGAACAGCTGGCCGGCATTCCGGTGACGGTCGAGATCGCCAGCGAATATCGCTACCGCGAACCGGCCGTGCCGCCGGACACGCTGATGCTGGCGATCTCGCAGTCCGGCGAGACGGCCGACACGCTCGCGGCGCTGGAGATGGCCGCCAGCCGGACCTACCTGGCGCGGCTGGGAATCTGCAACGTGCCCGAAAGCGCGCTGACCCGGACCTGTGAACACGTGCTGATGACCCGGGCGGGGCTGGAGATCGGCGTGGCATCGACCAAGGCCTTCACCACGCAGCTGGCCGTGCTGCTGCTGCTGGCCGGGGCGCTGGGCCGCGAGCACGGTCTCGGCGAACGCGCGGTTCGCGACGTGACCGAGGCGCTCGGCCAGGTGGTCCAGCAGGCGCGCGAAGTGCTGGCGCTGGAGGACCGGATCGAAACCCTGGCCGCCGGCATCGCCGACAAGCAGCACGCGCTGTTCCTCGGTCGCGGTCCGGAGTTCCCGATCGCCCTGGAAGGCGCGCTGAAGCTCAAGGAAGTGTCCTACATCCACGCCGAAGGCTACGCCGCCGGCGAGCTGAAGCACGGCCCGCTGGCGCTGGTCGACGAGGACCTGCCCGTGATCGTCTCGGCGTCGAGCAATCGACTGCTGGAGAAACTGAAGGGCAACCTGCACGAGGTGCGCGCGCGCGGCGGACAGATGACGGTCTTCGCCGACCGCCAGGTCACGCTGGACAGCGCCGACGGCGTCGAGGTCGTTCACCTGCCGATCGACCATTCGATCGCCTCGCCGATCCTGCAGGTGCTTCCGCTGCAGCTGCTCGCCTACCACGTGGGCGTGCTGCGCGGCACCGATGTGGACCAGCCCAGGAACCTCGCCAAGTCGGTCACGGTGGAGTGAGCGCGTCCGGTTGAGGGAGGGCGACTTCGCCGGGCGAACTGGCCGGTCCCGATTTCGCCCGGCGAAGCCGGCCTCCCACAGAAGTAGCCGCTTCGAGCGTCGTGGGACAAAAAAAGGCCTCGACGCCAGGCGCCGAGGCCGAAAAAAAACGCGCCCGATCCAGGAGCGGGCGCGTCTGGTTCCCAAGCCTGCCATGGGAGTAGCAGGCGAGCGTGCCGGAAAAACCCCTTCGCCGGTACGCTACTTCAGGTTCCCCTTCCCCGGGAATCAGTTGGTCAGCGAGGAATGAGCCTGATCTGCGCGTGCTTCCAGGTCGACGGCCTCGGCATCGAGATCGATCAGCCAATCCAGGATGGCTTCTTCGGCCATCAGGGCGTCGAGGTTCGCGGCGTTGATGCTGTTCAGGTCCATGTTCATTTCCTCTCGTTGCGCGAGTCCAGGCATTCCTGGCTCGAACTTCAGTTGGTCAGCGAGGAGCGACCCTGGTCTGCGCCGGCTTCGAAGTCTGCGTCCTCGGCTTCGAGGTCGACCAGCCAATCCAGGATGGCTTCTTCGGCCATCAGGGCGTCGAGGTTTGCGGCGTCAATGCTGTTCAGGTCCATGTCCAGTTCCTCTCGATTCGTGGTGTCTGCGTCGAACATGTCGGTCTTCCAATTTCGTTTGATTGTTCGCGGACTCGCACTGGGTAATGCAAACAACGTGCCAACGTTTCCGGACAGGCCCGGATCGCCCGTGATTCGGGGACGTCGGCGGGATTCGGACGATGGCGATCCGGCACCGAGTGACGCTTTCCGTCAGTCCCGGCCCCCAATTCGTCACCCCGCGGCACCCTGAACGACGCGTCGATGGCAGAATCGGGGCCCGCCGAGCCAGGACGCGCCATGCCCCTCGCCCACCTCGCTGCCCTGTTCGCGATCTGCGTGATCTGGGCCGGCAACTTCATCGCCGCGGCCACGGCCGTGCGCTCGCTCGAGCCGGTGACCTTCACCGTGCTGCGCTTCGCGCTGGTTCTGGTGCTGGTGGCGCCGTTCCTGCGCCTGCCGCGGCGCGGGCAGTGGCTGAATCTCCTGACGGCCTGCTGGTGCATGGGCGCGCTGCATTTCGGCCTGGTCTTCGTGGCGCTGGCCCGCTCGGCGGACATTTCTTCCGTCGCCATCCTGATGCAGGTCTACGTCCCCATCTCGACCCTGCTCGCGGTGGCACTGCTCGGCGAACGGATCGGCTGGCGGTCGTCTGCGGCCATCGCGCTGGCCTTTGCCGGCGTGCTGGTCGTCGGCCTGGATCCGCTGGTGCTGGCGCAGCTCGACGTGCTGGGCCTGGTCCTGGCCTCGGCCTTCTTCCTGGCCCTGGGGACCATCTTCATGCGTCGCGTGCAGGGCGTGGGGCTGTTCAGCTTCCAGGCGTGGAACGCGTTGCTGTCGATCGGGCCCCTGGCGCTGCTGGCGGCCTGGATGGAATCGCCCCTGGACCGGATTCCGGCCGTGCCCCTGGAGGACCCGGCGTGGCTCGGGCTGGCGTACTCGGCGATCGGCGCGTCGATCGTCGGTCACGGCACGTTCTACTGGCTGGTGCAGCGCCACGAGATCAACAGGGTCACGCCCTACCTGCTGCTGGTGCCGGTGCTCGCGGTCGTCATGGGCATGCTGGTCTGGGGCGACCGGCCCGGTCCACGACTCGTGATCGGCGGGCTGCTGGTCATCGCCGGCGTGCTGTGGGTGACGCTGCGTGCGCGCTGGCGGGGCCGGCGCACGGTCGAACCGGAGACGGCCGGGCCGCAGGCCTGAATCGGGCTTGAACGGCCGATTCAGGCGGGATTCAACGCGCCCCGGGCAGACTGGCCTCGCACCCTGACCTGCGAGGACGCTGAAATGAACTCACGACGCACGAAGACCCATGCCCTGAAGCTGGCGCTGGCCCTTGCCGTGCCCCTGGCATCGAACCTTGTGGCCGAGCCGGTCTCGGCCGGCGATTCGGTCCGGCTCGAGCTGCTGGCCGAGGCCGGATCGAGCCAGGCCGGATCGAACCATGCCAAATATGGCCGCGGGCACTCCGACCGGCGCCACGAGGTCGGTCACGAACGGGGTCGACACGGGCACGGACGCCACGGCCGACGCGGCGGCCCCGGCCACTACCGGGAGCAGCCGTACGACTACGGCCACGGCAACTTCGTCCGCGAGCGCGCACACCGGTACGCGAGAACCGCCGTCAACCAGGCTCGCGAAGCCCGCGCGCTCGGCTACTACAGCGACCACCCGCGCTGGCGCATGGGCTATCACCGCCACTACCGCTGGGCGCTGCAGGCCAGCCCGTACCGGATCGACGAAGAAATCCGGCGGCGAGCGCGCAAGCTGCGTGAGCTGAGAAGCTGGGGCCAGTACGGCCCGGGCTGGGGCGACCATCGCCACGGACCGCATTGCCGCCATTGATCGACCGGGCGACTGCCCCGTCGTGATTCGACGACCGCTCCAGGACCGTCCGTCGCCGGTCCGCGGATTCCCGACCGCCCCGCCCTGCGGGGCGGTTCAGCTTGCAGGCTGACCGACCGGCGACGAGGCGCTGGAGTCGGCGGAGCCGCCGTCGAGGACGGGAAGCGGCACGCGCAGCACGCCGGCGACCAGGCGCAGCAGTTCGTACTCCGCCGGGACCACGACGCCATCGGTGCGCGCGCTGCGAACCAGGGCCTCGACCAATTGACGTCGCGCGTCCAGCGACAGATCACCGAGTTCCCGGAAGATCGCATCGAGCCGGTCCTGCCAGTCGGGCGCGTTGCGCGCGCCGGCCTCGGCGTCGATGCCTTCGAGGCGGTCGGCCGCCGCGGCCCGAGCGCGGCGCGCGGCCAGCGCATCGTCCGGTTGACCCTGGTCGGCGAAGATCGCGATCAGATCGGCGACCTCGTCGGCATGGTCGGCCAGGATCCGGCGACCGCCGACCATCTTGCGCGGCGGACGCAGCACATCTTCGATCTCTCGATTGAGCAGGCGGGCCAGGACGTACTCGAACACGGTGATCTCGCCGTCGGCCCCGGCCAGCCGATCGACCAGCTTCATGTAGTCGACCAGCTGCCGTTCGGGCCGCCGTCGCAGGGCCGGAAACGCCAGTTCGAGCAACGGCAGACGCAGGCGCACGGGGAGATCCGGTTCGATGTTCAGCAGGTTGCGCACCTGCGCTTCGCTGTCCGAGCCCATGGCTTCGGCGATCATCAGCAGCTGCCGCTCGCGAAGTTCCGGGTCGGCGCCGATCAGCAGGAACAGGATCAGCTCGGGCGCCCATTCGTCCGAATGCGCAGCGCGCTCCAGCGGGGCGGGCACCTCGGCCAGCAGGCCGGCGACCATCAGCATCTGCGCCAGGCCCGGTTGACCGACGCGTTCGGCGAGCTGGTCGGCATCCAGGGTCAAGCCCCCCGGGAGCGCATGTTCGGGACGGGCGGATTCCACGGCCTCCTGTTCGGC
>Ga0114906_1001689_pt1 | contig 11381 bp, 16 predicted proteins | sample MalvirDeepMed_M9_FD_89687 | JGI IMG/M metagenome (GOLD analysis project Ga0114906, IMG submission 89687) | Marine viral communities from the Global Malaspina Expedition - Malaspina viral metaG DeepMed_M9 | ecosystem: Environmental > Aquatic > Marine > Oceanic | place: Mediterranean Sea... | reverse complement strand
TGCAGGCAATTTACGATGGGGTGACGCTTTGGGTGGAGAACACGTATTCCTATTTCAACGTCGACACAAAGGTGGTGAGTCAGGACAGCGATGTGATTGAGCTGCTGGAGGGTATTGCCGGACTGTTCAAAGAGGCTATTGGGGAGCTGTGAAAGCCACTCACGATCAGGTGTCTGTCTACTACGAGGTGATCGTAGAGATTGTGCGCGGCTGTGCCTTCGAGTCGTTTCTGGAAGTTGGCATCGGCTGCGGAGTGTTGACGACCAAGCTGTCTCAGCGATGCCCGCTGTTGACCGAGATCACCGGCATGGACATCAAGGACGGCGAGCCGCCACCGGAGGGAGTCGAGTGGATCAGGGAGGTATCCAGCGACGAGTTCTTCCGAACCGACGACCGGACGTGGGATGCGATCTTCGTGGACGGCGACCACATGAGACCGCAGGCGACCCGCGACGTGGTCAACGCGATGAAAGCACTGAACGACGACGGGCTGATCTTCCTGCACGACACCTATCCGCCGAACCCACAGACTCAGACAACCGGCCATAAAGTCTGCGGCGATGTTTACAAGACCTACCTCGCGATGGCCGAGCGGACTGACTTGGAAGTGGTGACCCTGCCGCTGTGGTGTGGTCTGACAATCGTGAGGCGCGTCCACGAGCGACGCCTGTGGACGATGGAGGGCAAGTGATGGCAGACCTGAAGCTGACGGTGGGCATGGCGGTGTACAAGGACTTCGCCAACCTCTGGTCGACGCTGACCGCATTGCGGATGTACCACCCCGAGGTTCTGGAACTGCTCGACATCGTCGTGGTGGACAACGCACCCGAGACGCCGGAGGGCGAACGGTCTAAGGACTTCGTCGAGAACTGGGTGGCGAAGCAACCGGGGATCGGCGGTGCGCGGTACTTCCCGTTTGGCGAGTTCAACTCAACGGCCGCTCCTCGCAACCACGTGTTCGAAGTGGCCAAGGCTCCAAACGTCCTCGTGATGGACAGCCACGTCATGGTCGAGCCGGAATCCCTGCGGCTGTTGATCGAGTGGTACGACGACCACCCCGACACTCTCGACCTGTACCACGGGCCGCTGATCTATGATGACCTCAATCACACCTCGACGCACTTCCAAGACGAGTGGCGGGATGAGATGTGGGGGACGTGGGGCACCGACGAGCGGTATCAGTACGAGAGGAAGGTGGAGGTATCCACGTCAGAGTCGGGCGATGTGTCGGTGGAGATTCACCGCACACAGTGCGAGCCGTTCGAGATCCCCGGCATGGGGCTGGGACTGTTCACCTGTCGCCTCGATGCGTGGTTGGGGTTCAACCCAGAGTTCCGAGGGTTCGGCGGTGAAGAAATGTACATCCACACCAAGTACAAGCAGGTCGGTCGCAAGGTCTGGCTGCTGCCATGGCTCAGGTGGGCACACCAGTTCGGTCGTCCCGGCGGCGTGCCCTACCCGCTGACTGTCGAGGACAAGTTCAGAAACTACCTGATCGGTCTGGATGAACTCGGGATGTCGGTGCGTCCCGCTGTGGAACATTTCGACGAGAAGCTAGGCGGCGAGAAGGTCACCAAGATGCTTGCGGACGTTCTCGGCAGGACGCGCGACCAGATTGATCCGGTGCCGAATCCAGAGCTGTTGATGCCGGGTCAACCGATGATGCCGGGTCAGCCGATGGGCCATATAACGCCTGACCAGATTGTAGACAGCAATCTGCCACCGGGGATGTTCCAAGGTCAGTCTGGCCAGATACCACCGGGGAATCCGGCCAGAGGACCGGAAGGCGATCGGGTCGTGGACCCACAACGCGACGAGATGATGCAGCGGATGATGCAACAGTTACAGATGATGTCGGTCGAGCAAGAGAGGCTGACAGAGGAACGCGACAAGGCGATGGAGATGCTGGCGCAGGCGCAGTCGATGTCTGCCGAGAGCCACCATCGGAGAACCGCCCCGTGAGAATTCTCGGTTGCTGGTACACCCACTTTGACCCGTTGAACTTGGACCGCGACCGGGCGTTGCTTGGATGCTCGCTGCGGTCGGTCGAGAAGATGGCGGCGTCGTGCGAGAAGTGCGAGCCGGTGATTGCAACCTGCGTCTGGAAGCCGCTGGGATCGATCAACCGCTTCGAGGAATTCGTGCATTGGCATCGTGAGTCGAGTCATCTCTGCATCGCCCAGCAGATCCTCCGCATCCTGTACGAGATGGACGAGCGGGGCGAGGAGTTCGACTATGTCGCGTTGCTGGAGCATGACGTGATGTACCCGCACGATTACTTTGATCGGATTGCTGAAGTCGTCGAAGCCACAGAAGACGAGGGAAAGCTGCTGGCGATCCAGCTGGCGTCATACGGCGGCGAGGATGTCACCGAGCTGGTAGACCGCTTGGCGTTCAGCGACCAGACGATAAAGGTAGACAACTACCTGACCGATGGCGATGACCCGCAGCCGGGAGTCGTCAAGCAACTGGTGGTCAAATATGAGGCCGAGGCGGGCGAGCGAGCCCAGACATGGTCCGAGGGGCAGACGGTCGCGTTCCCGAGAACCAAGCCGGTCGGCATCAGCCACCTCGACTACATCGGTCTGCGGGCGACGGGATGGTGCGAGGCCAACCAGCGGGACGAGCCTCTGCACCAGATGAGCTGTACATTCGAAAAGGCGATTTGGCATTTCGAGCGAGTATGCCGGGAGTGCGTCGTGAAGGGGTCGCGGCTGCTGGAGTTCAACGACCTGATCAATTGCGTGGTCCCGTATAAGGGCGATGCGCCCAGCGTCCACATCAACCACGAGCGGACGTTCACGAGCCATCGGAACATCTACGCCGACGAGGGCACTAAGGTGCATCCGTACTGGGGAGAGGCGTCCGACTACTGGAACGAGGAGTGGCTGAAGAATGAGTGACTGCCGTCACCGACAGGAACGGAAGCGACACGAGTTCAGCCGCAACGACGACGGCAACATCGTTGAGGTGCTGGGCTGCGAGAAGCACGGCGAGTGTACCTTGGTCGACGCCGAGGTGGCGACCGTTGACCTGATGGCCCCGGCTGATCCTGACGGCTGCGATCACCGGGGCGACAAGATCCGCGAGGCCGAGGGCACCTGTTGCTCGGGTGGTCCGGTCATAGTCTACGGCTGCACGGTGTACGGCGAGTGCGCGCCGACGGGTGGCCCTGCCGGTGAGCGGGCATGCGTCCGATGCCACCGGCACACCGACCGCGAGCGACGGGTGATGGTGTGTGAGGGGTGCGCGGACAGGCAACAGTAGTTGTCAAAAAAAGAGAATGTCCCTGCTTGCCACTATAGGATGAATGGGATATTATCATTCCATGAAAGCGACGACCACTACATCCCCGATGCTGAAGTTTCTCTCTGATAGGGTGAGAGAGCGTCGAGTGGAGTTAGGGATGAGCCAGAGTCAACTGGCAGACCAGATTGGGTGCTACCAGCCGGACATCAGCGAGCTGGAGCATGGGAAAGCCAACCCACGCCTCAACCTACTGCACCTGCTCTCATGCTCCCTGATGGTCCCCCCGTCGCACTTCATCATGGACGAGCCTCCGTGTAGCTAGAGGCACCGCCTTTCCCAAAAGGGGGAAATTCCCCCTTGTGTTGTCATAGAGTAAAGACTATAGTGTCATCTGCCGATAACAGGTGATGGCAACAACCTGTTTCGGCTTTCACATCAATGTTGGCCCAACAAGGGAGCGGTTAGATGATTAGACGTTTCGAAGAACAGTCGTCCGAGAACATCAGCAGCCCGCTCGTGTGGACTCCGAGTCGCTCGGAAGGTGTCGGCATTCTCAGGGCGAACCGTGAGGACGTGAAGTATGAGATCGCCGAGGCATTTGGCGATTTCGTTCTCTGGATTGGTAAGGGAGACAAGACGGGCCTCGTCGCCATCTCGGTGGACCGTGACAGGCTCAAGCGTGAGGCAGACATCTTTGCGAACCAACTGATCCCCTATGCGGAGGGGTGTGGGTTGGATCTCGCAAGTCTCGTGATCGCTAACTCCGATCACATGGCAACCCTGTGGACTCTATTGTCGAGTCCTGATTTCAGAACCAGTGAGGTGCAGTATGGCGTTCAACCGGAAGAGAAGTGAGGCGATGCGACTCTCGTGGGCCAGACGGAAGGCGGCGGCGTTGAACGGCGAGACGATTGAAGTCGGCCGTGTCGTCACGGCGGTAAAGCTGGCGAGAAAACTCGTGAGGCAACTGGGTGGGAACCTCGATATCGCTCACGCGCTCATCGACGGGATGGAGGACAGCGACTAATGCTTGTTATCAGTGTGCGAGAGGGGGAGAAGGTTCTGATGCGAGACGGCAACGGAACGGAGTCCGTTGTCATCGTCGTTGAAGTTCGATCCCGCAAGGAAATCAAACTCGGATTTGAGGCACCGAAGGACATCAAGATTCTTCGGGAGAAGCTGATCAAAAACCAGCAGGGAGAGGTGGCATGACTGAATCGACGAGCGAAATCATCAGGCAGTCGGAGGACTTGGCGACGGCAACGGTGGTGGACGGGGAACTGTCCATCGACTCGCTAATCGCACAGGTGGCGAAGGTACAGGAAGCGATGAAGGCGGTGATGAAGTCCGGCGAACATTATGGGGTCATCCCCGGCACGGAAAAGCCGACGTTGCTCAAACCCGGTGCGGAGAAACTCTGCCTCCTGTTCCGGCTGGACCCCCAGTACAAGATCACCAGAACCAACCACGATGACGGGCACCTTGAATATGAGGTGATATGCACCCTCTACCACATTCCCACCGGACAGCGGGTCGGAAGCGGAGTGGGGTTCTGTTCGTCTCGCGAATCTAAGTACAGATACCGGCGAGGCACACACGCCTGTCCGCATTGCGGCGAGTCAACCATCATCAAGGGCAAGGAGGAGTTCGGCGGTGGCTGGTTGTGCTGGCGAAAGAAGGGCGGATGCGGAGCCAAGTTCGGCGATTCCGAGTTTGGCGACATAGGTCTGGTCGATAATCCGGACATCGCTGACGTGTTCAACACGGTTCTCAAGATGTCGAAAAAACGGGCGATGGTTGACGCCGCGCTGACAGCGACGGCGGCATCAGACATCTTCACTCAAGACCTTGAGGATATGCGGTCGATGCTCCCGAAGCCTCCGGCAGAAAATCCCGTAACGACCGAACAAGGGCCTTCCGCTCCCGCTTCCGAAGTGGCAGAATGCCCGACCCCATCTGCCGAGTTCTCGGCTGACGATTTCTGGAAGGCTGTCAACGAACGCGACATTGACCGCAAGGTGGCGATGGATTCGCTGCGCGCGGCAGAGGGCGACTTCGTGGCCGCTATGGAGAACATCACCAATGCCCAATGAGTTGACCACCACTGACACAACACGTCTCCGCGAATGCGAGGACAAGATTGACAGGTCTCTGAGGTCGTTCGTCGACATCGGGGATGCCCTGCTGGAGATCAGGGAGAGCCGGTTGTACCGGGACGAACACACGACGTTTGAGCGGTACTGCCAAGAGAGATGGAACATCACCAAGTCGCGGGCTAACCAACTGATCTCAGCGTCCCGTCTTGTCCAGAATCTTGAGAACACTGGCGCGTCGTCGGCACTCCCCTCAAGCGAGTCAGTCGCCAGAGAACTCCAGCGGGTGGATGACGCTCGGGTGGATGACGTGTGGAACCGTGTCGTTGAGACGGCACCGCTGGGGAGCAACAACGAAGCCGTGGTGACGGCTCGCCATGTTCGCGAGACAATCGAACAACTCACCACCGGGACCACTCCTCGCCCACCGACCGACGAATCCCCGAGGGACGGCGAGGGTGAGCAGATTCCAGAGTGCGTGATGCCGGAATATGAGACGGGTCTGGAACTTGGGCGCATCGCGGCCGAGGTGTCGCAAGTGGCTGCGAAGGTTCGCCAGATGGAAGGCCAGCGAGGAATGACACTCGTCAGCCATCAGGAGATAGACCGTCTCTTGCAGCAGGTCCGCGAGGAAATCCGTTTCGGAGCCTTTCATGTGGTCTGCCCCGGCTGCTTTGGAACCGGCGCAATCTTTGACGGGACTCCCTGCACCCACTGTCGGGAAACCGGATACCTCAACCGGCGAATGCAAGCGATGCACCAGCCTGAGCAGGACGAGGAGGTCGTGGCTTGAGTTCCGAGCAGCCCACACTCTGGCAGACGGAGACGCCGAAGATCGACAGGTCGTTCACTCTGCGACCCTATCAGGACTTCGCGGTCGTGAGCATCTATAACGAGTGGGACGTTGCCAACGTGGACTCGACCCTTCTCGTTCAGGCCACCGGACTCGGAAAGACCGTCACCTTCGCCGAAGTGATCCGCCAGTGGGACGATTCCCGTGGTCGGATTCTGGTCATGGCTCACCGTGACGAACTGATCTTTCAGGCCGTCAACAAGATCGCCGATCACGTCGGTGAGCGTCCCCAGATCGAGATGGCAAAGTTTCGGGCATCCCGAGATGTGTGGATGAGCGAGTCGAACGTGATCGTCACGACCGTTCAGACGATGAGCAAGCCTCGCCGGATGGAGAGGTTCGACCCGCAGGAGTTCGGGCTGCTGATTATCGACGAGGCCCACCACACGCCAGCGGCGTCCTATCGCCGAGTGATCGAGTATTTCTCGCAGGGCGGATTGAAGGTGCTGGGGGTGACCGCCACTCCTCACCGCAAGGACAAAAAGGCGATGGGGGCGATCTATGAATCGTCTGCCAGCGAGATGAACATTCTCGACGGCATCGAGGAGGGATGGCTGTGCGACATCGACCAGAAGTATGTCGTGGTGGACGGGCTGGACTTTTCATCTGTGCGGACGACGGCCGGTGATCTCAACGATCGTGATCTGGCCGAGTTGCTGGGGGGTGCGGTTTCGGATGAGGAGGAGGAATCGATCAGGAAACAGGAAGCCATGATCCACAAGATCGTGGGTCCGACAATCGAGGAGGCGAACGGTCGTCCAACACTGGTCTTCGCCGTAACCAAGGAACACGCCCGTCGTTTGACGGAGGTGTTCAACCGGCACGACGGTGTGACGGCAGCGTGTGTTCTGGCGGAAACCCCGAGGGATGAAAGGCGTGACATCATCCGACGTTTCCAGAACTATGATCTCCAAGTTCTGGTCGGCGTTGGCGTCTTCACCGAGGGGTTTGACGCCCCGGCAACGGCGTGTGTGGCTATTGCACGTCCGACAAAATCAACTTTGCTTTACACCCAGATGATCGGTCGTGGCACACGTCCGTTGCCGGGGTTGGTTGATGAACACGATACCCCCGAGGGACGACTGAATGCGATACTGGAAAGCGAAAAGCCCTCGGTCACCGTCCTCGACTTCGTCGGCAACTCGGGGCGACACAAGCTGGTGTCGTCGGCCGATGTCTTGGGTGGCGAGTATGACCTTGAGGACATTGCTGCCGCCCGTGAAGACGTTCAGAACGGCGGCGAAGCGTCCAACATGAGGGATGCGTTGCGTGAGGCATTGGAGAACCGAGAGCGGCTTGAGGAAGCCGAGCGCAAACGCGAGGAAGAACGTAAAGCCGAGCTGCAAAGGCGGCTCAGGATTCGGGCCGAGGCGCAGTATCGCTCTCGGGCCGTCAATCCCTTCAACAACGACTCGGTTCCCGACAGGTTCGTTGGATCGTTCAGAGGCGGGGCGAGCGACAAGCAGATCAAGTTCCTCGCCGCCCTTGGGATCCCCGAGGAGAAGTCGAGGTCATTCACTCAGTCTCAGGCGGGGGCTGTCATCAGCGACCTTGCTGGACGCGAGGGGGCCGACTGGATCATGCGGTTTGGAAAGCACAAGGGGAAGGCCCTCAAGCACGTACCGCCGGGTTATCTCGGATGGGCTGCGACCGAAGTGGAGCACCCCGAGTTTCGCAAGAACCTGTCGTTATTCAGGAGTGCCCAATGACGCGAATCTGACCCGTGTTCTCAGTGCGAACGGACCCGTACACACACAGAGTGGACACCTCTGGTCCGTGGTGGCGATGGCAGTTCCCCGACGACGCTCGGGACTCGGTTGGCCTCGCTCGGAATAATACAGTAACCATTTTGCGCGACAACAACTGTTGTCAATGTCGTGAGGACTTTGGAGCAGCGACAATAAATCAATGCGGTGGAGAAGCCTTTGGCATTGTGTTCGTAACGTAGGGAAACGCTGTTGCTCTTGGTAGATCGGCAGCGTTCACCAGAAACAGGAGAGAGAAAGATGATGAATGACAAGTTTCAGGCGATCATTGAAACATTCGGTGCGGTAGACCAGCGGAACGGTGAGTGGGCGTGCAAGTGTCCTGCCCATGACGACCAGAACCCGAGCATGACGATGCGTCCGTCGGATGATGGGCAGCGTCTCCTGATCCGGTGTCACGCAGGATGCACCAGCGACGACATCCTGACTGCTGCCGGGATGACGTTCAAAGACCTGTTCATCGGTGACCCGGTTTCCGCCAGAAGCAGAGTTGCCCACACCTACCCCTACATGGACGAGAACGGTAACGAGCTATTTCAGGTGTGCCGGATGGAACCCAAATCGTTCCGTCAACGTCACAAGGGGGATAACGGCGAGTGGGAGTGGAATATGAACGACGTGCGTCGTGTCCTCTACAACCTCCCGCTCATCATCGAGAAATACTCGTGGCCGGTTGTCATTGTTGAAGGCGAAAAGGACTGCCTGTCGCTGCTCAACTCTGGGGCGAGCATTGTCCCCACGACCAACGTCGGGGGTGCAGGTAAGTGGCGTAACGAGTACAGCGAGATGCTTTGCGGGAGAAGGGTGGCAATTGTTCCCGATAACGACGAATCTGGTCGGGAGCACGCGGCGACGGTGGCTGGATCGCTGCTGGTGCATGACGCGGCATCCATTCGCATTGTCAGGCTGGAAAATCTACCATCTGGAGGGGACGTAACGGATTACATCAACCTGTTCGGGAAAGACGCATTCATCAATGCGGTCGTCAGCACCCCCGAGTGGACACGATGACATCCAGCGCATGAGGCGAGTGGACGCACCGTGTCGGCTGTTTTTGGATCTCTCTCCTGTCAGCCAATCGGAAAACCGGGTTCGACTCCCGGCGTGCGCTCTTGGCGAGTTGGCAGTTGTCCTGCCGTGGTGTGCGTGGGTGGAGTGCATGGACACTCCCCTGCCCGGCACGAAGCCCACGCACCCAGCTCGCCCTCAATAAGGGGACTTAGATGAGAAAGTCACGGGAGTATTACGAGGACAACCGCGAGGACCGCGAGGGGTGGCGATGGTCGATGCCGCCGAAGTGCATGGTCTGCGGCTGGGAAGAAAGAAGAAGCCCGTACCGCTGGCTGGAGACGCACGAGATCGAACGCCGAAGCCACGCACAAGGGCGATGGGCGCATCGGTGCAACTACTTGCTACTTTGCAACCAGTGCCATCGAGAGATGATCCCACTGATGTTGCATGCGGAGCAGTTGGCCCACAAGCTGAAAGCCGACCCCGAGCATTTTGACCTCGACGCATGGCTGCGTTTGCGTGATCCTGACCTGAAAGCACCAAAGCGGGTGTGCATGGAAGACATCGAGGAATGGACGTGACCAAGGAGGGCCGAGTGCCGATTGAATACGACGTTGTCGGGATTGATCCCGGCACGGAGGTTACGGCGTGGGTGCGACTAGACCACAAATGCAGATGCGTAAAAGGGCATGCGATCGAGAGCAACGAGACGGTGCTGGGCCGTATCTTGGAATGGCAGCGAGGACCGAGGCGTCCGCGAGTCGGCATCGAAATGATCGAGTCGTTCGGGATGCCGGTCGGGAAAGAAATCTTCGAGACGGTCTGGTGGATCGGGAGATACTGTCAGGCAGATAGGGAAGCCACTCGTGTCACCCGCAGGGATGTGAAGCTGCACGTCTGCGGACAGATGCGAGGGGTGAACGATTCCACCATCCGTCAGGCTATGCTGGACCGTTATGGGCCGGGCAGGGAAAAAGCGATAGGGAAGAAGAAGTCACCGGGCCCCCTCTATGGAATACGCAAAGACGAGTGGCAGGCACTCGCATTAGCAGTGACGTTCTTTGATTGCGAACTAACTGGTAGTGATGACAAAGACGTTCTGGCGTAAAATAAGCCAGCCCGGCTTCCATGCCGGACTGGCGGTGCCGGATGTGGGCGTCCGTGCCGGTCCAGCACCGGCGTCATTGTGAAGTGGCGGCGGCGTTCATATCAAGACGGAAAGGATTTCGATGGGAGCGTCTGAATGGATTGGACTGTTGGCACTCATGCTGGGCGTGAGCGGTGCCATCGTGGGCTGGATGATGCGGATTAGCAAGCAGCTTGCTCGGATCGAAAACGCAGTCGATCGAGTGCCGGTGATCGAGGCTGACCTGAAAGAGACCCAGTCCCGCGTCACGAAGAACACCGAGCGGATCAGCGTTTTGGAGGCTTCAGGGTGAGTACCGAGATTCCGACTCGGATCGTGTGCATCAGCGGATTCACGCAGACTCTCGCCCGCCCCACCGGAATCGAAAAGCTCTGGATGAAGTTGCGCCAGTTCGAGAGTCCCGAGTGCCGGGTGTCGATTCTGGAGTGGGACAGCAACTGGGAATCGTTCGCCGAGCATTGCTTTCGGACGGCGAACGGGAGCCGTAAGGACTTTTCAGCACTCATCTGTGCTTACTCGTGGGGCGTTGGTTACGGTTTCCTGAAGCTCGCCAAGGAGTTCAAGAAGCGTGGCCTGAAAGTTCCCTACGCCGTACTTTGTGACGGCGTCTACCACTCGGGTGTCTTTCCGTGGCGAGCGGTGATGTCTCCGTTCTGGAAACCGAAGATCAAGATACCGTCGAACGTCGGCGAGGTCTGGTGGTTCCGCCAGTTAGAGAACAAGCCAGCGGGACACGATCTGGTTGCCGAGGATCACAAGTCGACCAAGATCAACGATCCGAAGATTCTGGACGTGCATCACGCATGGTGCGACGACTCGCACTGGTTTCACACTCAATCCGTCTCTGCGGCCAAGTCTCTCCTCGAAAACAAAACCTAAAGGGTTGACATCTCGTTTACCGACCGGGGCGGGTAGAAATACCTGTCCCGGCTTTTTTGTATCCCCTGTTGACATAGACTTTAGCCTATGCTATTGTCTGTCCGATAGATGAATCGGGAGAGAGAGGCATGGACTTTTACAACTACCAAGACGCCCGTGCTTATGCCGCGAAGTATGCGAATCGCACCAGTGGGGACAAGCGCCGTGATTTGAAGCGGATGCTGCGAGGCATGACTTCGGATGAGTTTTATGAAGCCCAAATCGAGTCCCTCTACAAGGCGTGCCGTCGTCGCGGGATGTCCGAGGAGGAATCTCTTGGGCAGTTGTTCACGGTGGCAGCGCAGCAACAGTGGTATCAGTGGGGGAAACCCTATTACAAAATC
>Ga0114906_1001688_pt1 | contig 11382 bp, 24 predicted proteins | sample MalvirDeepMed_M9_FD_89687 | JGI IMG/M metagenome (GOLD analysis project Ga0114906, IMG submission 89687) | Marine viral communities from the Global Malaspina Expedition - Malaspina viral metaG DeepMed_M9 | ecosystem: Environmental > Aquatic > Marine > Oceanic | place: Mediterranean Sea... | reverse complement strand
GTCTATGATACCATCATTGGCGCTGAGCAATTTGAAGACTGGGACACTGTAAGACTCGGTCTTGATTGGTTTAAAAAACATTTTAGATGGCACGACTCCGGCGACCTGCAGAGCGTCAAGCATCTTATTAAAATATTCGAAGTTTGTAAAAATACACCAGCGACCAAACACTGGCTGCCGACTCAGGAGCGCAAGTATCTACCGCTCGGCTCATATCCTAAGAACTTAGTTATAAGACTATCGAATGCAAAGAACAACACAGCTCCAGGCAACGCCTGGACTCACTGGTCAACAGTTGTTGATTCAGGCGGAGATTGCCCGGCGTCCAAGCAAGGCAACGTGTGCGGTGACTGTCGTCGCTGCTGGTCTAGAGAGGTGAAGCATGTCACATACCCCAAACATTAAAATCACTAAACACACCCGAGCATCTAAAATTTATGGTAAAAATATTATGTGCCCAAATTGCAAATATATTTGTCCGGTTTATCACTTCGCCTGGGCGGCCTTACAATGCCAAAAATGCAAAAAAGATATAAATAAATATGACTTTCACCTGGCATCATCCTAACTGGTACAAGCGTCAAGCTGCAAGCCGCAAGCGACAAGGCTTCAAGCCGGAGGACCTGCACACCATGAATACCTTAAGCTTCAAGCGCCAAGCTGAGAGAAAAAGTCCCAAGCGTCAAGCTGCAAGCAGCAAGCCTCAAGCTTCAAGCCGCAAGCGACAAGCTCCATAATCTGAGAGCCCTCATAAAGTTTCACGCGTCTAGTAGCGAGGTGCTTCGCTAAGATAAAATTATTCTTGGGATGTAGTTTGTGGAAGGCTATTTGGTGTGGTGAGAAGCGAACTGAATTACTTTTTGTGACTTTTAATTCAACAGTGAAAAAGTGGTGATTAGCATTGTACCCCAACAGATCAGGAGTACCAGATAAGCTAGTATTTTCAATCCTTGTCCATGTAATTTGAGGTGTATTTCTTTTAAGCTCATTGTAAAATTTGGACTCAAATTTCATATTTTTTCAAAGTAGTCAAGTCATATGTTTTGAATCAATGGGCATCACGTCATAAAAAACATCTACGTTAGCTGCGAGCGTTCTTCTATGCTCTTTGGTTGTATTAAATGGATAAACACAGTGACGCATATCGTAAGGAAATATATAAAAATGTCCAACTGCAACCTCAGGTCTGAAATCTGTAAATGCAAATTGACCACCCGCACTTCCAATAAATTGTAACAGCCCATTTATAGGATCATCTGGTCTTGAATACTCTTCTCCATAATTACTCGGAAGTTTTAATATCATTACTGAAGATAATCCAATCTTAGAAAACCTAGAAGCATGAGTATGAATTGGATTATATTCATTGGCATACATCTCATTTACCCAAATAGAACTTAGACGAATGGCTACAGATTTCTTTTCAACCACTTTTAGGTAGTCTTGAAACTGAGCTTGAAACCAATCCAAAGATTTTGTGCTTAAATTATTAAAATTCTGACTCGGATCATTCAGTTCATTATGATACAGGGTAAATTCATCTTTGATCTTACCTGCTAGAAATTTATTAGTAGCTGGGAGATTCCTTTCCTTTCTTTCATCATAAACTTTATTGACCTCATCAAGAACATGTTGAGGAGTATCATATTTTACAATAGCCTGACCTAGAACATGTACTTTTCCACTCATCCTATAATCCTTTTCGGTTTACCCATCTTCCATGTCATATGACTTGGGTATAATTCAAAGACGATTCGATGAGTCTCGCTGTGGCCCAATACATTGTTCTGCATCAATTTAACTTCAACAACATCAAAGAACCCATCAACAGATCTATACTCACCTTGTGGCAATCTAACTTGTATGCGAGCATTCTTACCAACTTCAGAGTTTTTCATAATTTTTGCTAGGGCACGGGCTAGTTCTTTTGCTTTCAACATACATTGACTTTTACGCCAAACTACTTTAATTGTCAATTATGGGACAAATCACAAGATTAACAGAATTACAAAGAAAATTTGCTCATGAAATAGTGAGCAATGAAGGCAGGAAAAATGGTACCGAATGTGCCATATCCGCAGGCTATGCTGAAGACTCGGCAGGAGTCAGAGCTGCAGAACTACAGAACCCCAAACGATTTCCATTAGTTGTCAAATATATAGGAGAACTCCGAGAAGAATATCAAAAGAAATATGCCGTCACTTTTGAACGTCATATATCTGAACTTGCTAGAATTAGAATTGATGCTCTTAAGAAAGGTGCCTGGTCAGCTGCTGTAAATGCTGAAGTGGCTCGAGGCAAAGCCGCAGGACTATATATTGAACAGAAAATTATAAGAACCGGTAAACTTGATGACCTATCTGAAGAGGAGTTAGAAAAACGTATGAAAGAAATCATCGATCAGTACTCTCCTATTCTTGAAGGTAAAGTTGATGTTGCTGATGTTAAAAAGAAACAAAAGCAGTTAAGACTTAACGGTAAAACAAAGTCACAACCGTTAAAACCATTGAAAAAAGTTAATGAGGAATCAGAGTCAGAACATACAACATCGACAGAAAAAAAATTACCGTCGTCACCACAAAAATCCGATCCGGATTCCACATCTTAGTCTTCGACTGATTCTTCTAATTCCTCAATAGCTTCGTCAAGTTTTTCTAGAAGAATTTCTTCTTTAGCTTCTAGATTATCAATGTCAGCTTTAATTTTTTTAATTTTCTTAACTGCTTTGTTCATAATTATCTCTTCTTTTTCTTCTTATTTTTCTTTTTCTTCTTAGCTTTTTTCTTTTTCTTTTTAGCCATGCTTTCCTCCTTGTCGTTAGTTTAACTTAATCATCTTCTTAACACAAGCCCAAGGAATCATGGTTCTATCCCCGAACGTAATCTCATTTGTATCTTCATCTTTATCATAAGAAGCAAAAACTTTAATTGAATCACTGTCCTCAGAATAAAGCCAACCTTCGTTAACTGGACTAGCTAACTTCATCCGGTCAAATTCTTTATCCGTAGCCCATCCTGAATCTGAAATAATATCAATCCACTCGATCCGATACTTTGAATATGGGATATCGTTTGGTTGTTTTACGTCTACGATCTGTTTTTTTCTTCTCGATTTTCTTATCTTCAGTTTTCTGTCTGCCATAATAATAGTCCGGGTTGTGTATCCGGTTAAACATATCAAAAAAATTTTCCTTGGTCATTAGTCTTAATACGATATACCCGACAACTTAGACAGTTTTTTAAAATATTTTAAAGAAAATATTTTTTGAAAATAAACGTGTCTGTTTTGTCTGTTTTGTCGGGTAGTGCTTTTTATGTATAAAAATCAATGACTTATGAACTTTTTTTACCCGACAAACTCTAAACTACGCTTGTCGGTTTTGTCGGGTAAAAGTTCATTTTATGCGGGTTTTTGGCTTTTGCCCTTGTAGAACTGGTCAATTCGACCCAAAAATTTATGCTTAAAACGGGTAAAATCAGCCCCATTTGAGGTAAATTTCTGGAAAAAACCGTCTTTTGAGCACATTAAAATGACTCCTTGATCGATGCAGGTGCCATAAATTACGTCGTGAGCCATAGCATACGCCGCTAGCTGCAAGAAATAATCTTCTATCCACTCGGCCTTTTTTGGCTTGTTCGTCTGCTTGAAGTCTATTATACTTTCGCGTCCAGAATAAATTCCACACAGATCCGTTTGACCTGCATACAATCCTGGATAGAATAGTGTCACTTCAGATCCCCAGATTTCTTCAGCATCTTTAAGTCCTTGTTCAATAATAATTCTTGCCATGTTCCTAGCCGCTAGCCCCTCGTCGCTCAAGTCTAGAAGCTTGTTACCACGTAAATGCATCTCAAGAAATTCGTGCATCGCCGTGCCTCTTGTCGCAGCTTCATCCCGAATCTTCTCTGCCTCATTTTCGCCAACTTTCTGCCTCCATTTCGCCAAACTCGCCCTCTTTTCATCGCTTTGCGTGGCTTGAAGAATCGTTGTAACACTTGGAAGTATCTCGTTACTAACGTCGTAGTGCCGATTGCCTTCTACGAGCGACCTGCTGCTAGACGGGTACTTATAAAGTTTGTTCCACTTCACCGTTTTCTGCTGTTATTAAAAACATATTTATTTGGATTGTATTTATGAATGGAAGAATCCTCTATAGTTTTTTCTTTCGCAAGACTTTGCAAGGTATCTAACATTTTATCTTGTGAGTTGATTTGAGCTTTAAACTTTGTACTTAGCCTTTCAATGATAAAATCCTTGTTGGCTGCACACGCAGTTAAGCCCCACGGAGATAGAATTGCCTGTTTTTCTTCCTCACTCGCATCCGTTCGGTTGTGAATATGAGCGACCTGCTGTTGTAAAGCAAATCCTACATGCTTGGAGACTTCTCGAATCATGTTTTTAGGGGAAATACTTTTAAACCTTTTTAATAGGTGATTTGCCAATTCTATTGTTAAATAACTGTCCTCGTTAATTTCAATTGCGTAATCTTCCTTAAAAAAATCACCAACAAAGTGAGAAGGACCAGATTTTCGGTATCTTATTTCAGGAAACTCATTGACAGCTTTTATTCTTCTTCCCGTGTATTTACTCCTATCTATCTTCATTCCAAAAATAGCTTCAATTTTTCCATATTCATCTTTAGGAGGAAGATCGGGGTTAGGATCAGGACTAGGGTGATCGCTTTTGTTGTAGGAGGAAGCCCTTCTAATTTCGTTTTCTTGAATATCAACTTCTCCTGCTAAGCTGTTACGATATCGATCCTTCTTAAATAAAGATAAAAGTTTTTTAAGTCTTTCTTCATGGTCGTTGTCTTTATCCAGAGCCTCTTGCTGCATTTTATTTTCAATTTCTTTTAACCACGCGGGCATTTTTTCCTTAAACTCTTCTTTTAAGGAATTCAAAAAGACTTCAATCGGCATTCCTTCACAAACAAGAGTTTTTCTTTCAAGATCTTGAGTGAATTTTTTATCTGGAATAACAACCAAAGCGACCTGCCTTCTCAACATAGACAAACCCCATGCAGGTAGGGGATTTGTTCCACTTTTCCCTGAAAAATCAATTTTAATAACTTCATCCTGGTTTAAGACAGCCAGTTGACCTTGCGTTACAAAATCGGACCCTGAACTATATTCTCTTTTTGCAGATTCCTTGTAAAAAATTTTAACGGCTGCTCCATTCAGGCAAATTTCGTCAGTTTTTTTGAATTCCTTATTTAAGCCATACTGATGTCCGAAGATCGAGACTTTGCGCTCACGATTATAACTAAATCTATCCGTCTGAATTTTTATATTTACAGGAATAGTGTAGAATCGCGTATTTAAACGAGCTGCTAACCAATAGTCGACAGAAATTTTCGACCCTTTCAACATACCATATAATTTTTCGCTTGGTGGTTTGGCCGTATCTTGGTCTACCGAATCACCTAGTAAAATTACCTGGCATCCATGTTGATCAATCATACTTGGTTTTTCAGAGTCAGGGATAGGAATTGCAGCGACTTCATCTATTTTCAAAGCTCCATAGAGCTTTGTAATGGGATGCTTTAAAAAATGAACAGCAAACCCCTCTCCATCTACCCAGCACCTGTAGATGATTCCGTACTTGTTCCAGCTTAATCCGGCAATTTTAGCGCCGCAACCAAAATTTTTGTATCTGTTGTTTCTTGAAGAACCCCCTAGTTCACCCAAGTTTTTTAAAATTTGTTCGGGAGTCATTCCTTCACCATCATCAATAATGGTCAGCTTATTCGCCCCTTTGTATTTGCAGGTCGTCCATAAAATTTCTCCTTTATAGAGTGAATTTTTTTGCTGAACTCTTTGAATAGATTCAATAGAGTTTTGTGTGAATTCTCTGTATTGTTGGTCGAACGTGATGGAGCTTCTCCATAAGTCTATCATGTCGGTCATTCCATATTCATTTCCTCTTATAGGAATAACTGACGTGCCTTCAAATTCATTTTTACTCATTTTACTTTCTCCTTTATTAATTGGCATCGAATTTTCACATAACCGTACGCGTATCCAATGTAAAACGCGATTCTTTCTATAACTTTCATGATTTGTATATATGGGATATTGTATAGAATGTCAACCCCTCCCTTTCGGCGGGTGATAATGTCCCTTGCTGCTTGTGTCTTTGTACCAGAACCGTACACCCAGTTCCTTTTGCGTAGCACTGAGGCTGCGGTGAATGGGATAGCCATCACGCTTCCTGAGGCTGTTTGTTTTGACATCCAGCAGTTCCACCCTGCCATCCAGGAAAGTGACGCTGATATCAAAAGGACCTTGGGCTTCGACGTTCTTGCACACCACACACCCTTTTTTTAAAAATTCATTTATTGCTCTAAGTTCATTCACGGTTCCTTTCGTGCTATCTTTCATTTTTTAATTTTACGTATAGCAGCATAGTAAGAATTACCAGTAAGTTTCTTTTTATATTTTCCCCTTGTCCTCCCTCGCTTGGGTCCTTGACGATAGTGCGAGGTAATAGGAACATCGACGTTCCAGCCATTTTTTCTTAATAATATTTTTTTAACTTTTTCTTGAACATAATCCGGATTGCGACCGGCAAATCGACAAACGTGCCTGAAATATGGGCCGCCCTCTATAAAGAAGTGACGCGCCTGGTCGCGGTCGTAAGTGTAATGGTTTCGATGAGTAACATTGGATCGTAAAGTCAAATCTAGATCAGGAGGACCTTTGCAGGCATCTAAAACAGCTCGACACAGAACGGCAGTCCATAACCCCGTTTCTGGAATTTCTACCCGGTCGGTATTCGTCTCTGCAGGTTGGCCAACCCAGGATGTAAAACTATTTGCTGATCGTCCCATTAGTGTAGTACCTTTTTAGGTTCGTAAGGTTCGATTTCGGATTCCATGACCGTGCGAATCATATTGACAAAACCTTCATCAGTGAGATGAGTTTTATAAAGACGCATAGCAATCGCCATGTACGTTGCAGCAACCATCTGGATCTCGTGCTCTTTCATATAGTCCATAGCCTCTTCAAAGATCTTCTCGTATAATTTTTCTAATGGATCAGACATAATTTATAGCGCCGCTGTGGTGTGATGAAATGCGAGGTTGAGAAGCCACCACAGCAGCAAGGATTTCTCCTTTGACAGGTATTGCTTCTGCCCCATTTTTAAATTTTATAAAAAGTATAGCGTACAGTTAATTCTTCTCCTTCCTTAATATCGCGAATGGTAATAAGGTTCCATTTTTTATAGTCAAATTTTAATTTGAGATCATCGTGATTAGTCATCAAGAGTTCTGCCTTAACACAATTTGCGTCGTTCGCATGATTAATAAATCCACCGAGTGGAGTGCGAAGGATTGTGTCTCCAATTTTAACATGACTCATTCCCATATTGGTTCCCAGAACAATATTTTCCAAAGCAAAAAGTCCTAGGCCATTAACTTTAGACGTTTTAACAGTGAGGTAACTGGGTAAAGGTTTATACATTAGCTGTGCCTTCTTCCTGAGACGATATTCCTTATCGATGTTAGGATTCTTGTTCCTGCGTCTGCGACTATAGAGGCGCCAGACTGAACCGGTATGATCCACTTTCTTTTTTGCCCAAGCCTTATGCTTTTCAAGAACATGTTCTTTATGATCTTCATAATACTCCTTTTGCCATTGTAATTGTTTTTCTCTATTTTTTGCATACCACTCCTTATAGTTAAACATTAATTATGGGGATATCTTTTCTCAATTTTAGTATTAAAAGAAAAGGCAATCCGTTTTTCTTTACTTAAATTAGGAAGAACGTAATGACATAAATGACTAGGAAAAATAAGAAGCGCTCCAGGAGCCGCCAAAAGTTCAAGATGTTCGGTAGTAAAGCTTGTTGGCTTTTCGGTGAACATTCCAATTCCTCCTAAAGATTGTAAAGCAGAAAAATTAAAAGGATTAGGATTCATTAGCTTAAGTCTTCCTGACTTATCTGGCAATGTCACATAATACACTCCCGACAATACACTTCCATAATGAATATGAGGAAGATTCATAGCTCCCAATCCATTTACATTGGCCCATAGATTACCTATTGCTAGTTTAAATTCTTTTCGTACACAAAGAACTTCATCAAACGGGACTAAATTTTTTTCTATTTCTACAATTAAATCTTTAAGAGAATTCTCTTGTAAAGAGAGATCATTACTTTGCCATCCTCCATAGTTAGAAATAATTCTTCCTTTATCTTTTTTCTCTAAGTCTAAAATAAAGGTTTCTAAAGCATCATTATTGATAGTTTTTAAAACATTTCCACCAACAAAATTAGAAAATATAGCATCAATCTTCATTATAGGCCCGACTTTCTCATTTTATTAAGTTTACCTTCGGCCATTTCTTGTAGTGTTTTAATTTCTTCTCGAAGTTTTTTATTTTCATCAATTAGAAAAATATAATCATGGTCTTTAATCCATTTTAAATTCTTTACTTCTTTTTCATTAGCTTCTATGAGTTCTGCAATTCTATTATACAGGTCATTATTATCTTTCTTAGTCTTATCCAGGTCATCTTGTAGTTGATTGCATCTTGCTTGAGCTTCTTTCACTCGATTCGTTTCAATTCCTTTCATAATACTTAGCTCTCCCTCTGCTTCTTCTGCTCGCTTCTTCATATCACTCAATGGAGTTCTATCTTTTCTCATTTCTGCCAGAGTACAGGCTTCTTTAAAAGCATCTTTCTTCAAGCGAAGATCTTCCTGAATCGGAACAGCATCTGCATAACTCACGTTATGCTCTTTAGCGAGTTCCCAAAGTGTAGGATTGTCCTGCTCTTCTCCTTCATCTGGAGGATGATTATGACCGATTCCAACTGCTTCCTCCATTCGGTCTGCATCCCGATACTTTTCTAGTTCCCTATAAGTTTTATTAGGAAACTCTTTTGCCAATTCGTGAAGAGTTTTTTTAGTCTGTGATTCCCCATGTTTTGTCATAAATATATTTCTTTCCTTTTTTTAATTGTTCTAAGTCAGCCAATAATATCTGTCTTCTACGTTCGATGTCTTTTAGGGCTTTAACTTTCTTTATATTCTTATAAGCATGTTTCTTGATGCTTTCATCTGTGCTCATTATGGTCAACACATCTGCAGCATTATATATTTTAGCGTAAGAATTTTGGCTTATGGCCAAACTTGTTCCACTTGCTAAAAGCGAAAGCTGAGAGCAACTAGAGCATGTAATTAAGATAACGCAAAGCATGAATATTTTTTTCATTGTTTAATATCTCTCCCTGATTATTACACGCTTCACAACTAATGACCACCTTTAAATGTGGGTTGCTTGCGTCTTTTGTTATCTTACGATAACCGTTGCCAAAGCAGGCGGGACATACAAACTTAGTTTGGTTTGTCTTTGCCATTTTTATCTGTTTCTTTCTTTTTCCATTGTGCCAGCATAGCAATTAATGGAGCCACTTCAATGTAAGGTTTCGTGGAAAGATATTTTAAAATTTCTTTTCTATCTTCTTCTGGAACTTGATACATTATTTATCTCCTTTCCCATTCAGTCTTTTTTCTTCTTTATTGACAAGAATATTTAACGTTTGGCTTCGGCTGACAATTGTGTTGGGCACAATTATTTTTCGAATCTTATCTAACTTTTGATAAGTCTCTTTTGCTAAAGACACGTTTTTATATTTACTAATGTCTGTCATGTGTTATACCTCTTTCTATATTGTTTCATAACAATATGGGATATTATATAAACTTTACAAGATTGTCAATGAAATATTTTCTAATAATATGGGTGTGCTCTTTTGGAAGCCCTATGAATTGTGGGCCTGCTATGGTTCAGAATCAAACTTATGCGAGCTGGAATGATTGTGCTATTGCTGCTCATGTAGAATCCTCTAAGGTACTACAGGAAATGGGTTCAACTCGGGTTAATCAGTACAAATTAGGTACAAGATATACCTGTAGATTAGCGCCTGGCGAAGTTTAATGACAATACCAACCAGCGACTTCTAGATTAGAATCATTTAAAATCCATGCTTGCTCTGGACCGGGTCCGTAGTACGTGGCTATATTTTTAAGAATCTGATGACCCTGACTAAAACAGTCGGGATTAGTTCTTTTATCAGCAGTAAACGTTAACAATGTTCCTGTCGCTAGAATCACGATGATTTTCATGCGCAATCGTAGCAACAGTTTTCTGCCACAATTGACCATTCATCAGGCTTAGGCGTACAACCACAGATGACACAGTGCGTTGGATGCTTAAAGATTTTTAACTTCTTTTCCATTATTAAAACTTCTTACTTGAACGTTTCCTTTCTTGTTAATGTAAGTACACCATCCACTAAACTCAGGATACTTTAATAATAGCGATTTAAAGAGCTTTTTCCAGCTCATTTCTCGCATAATTTCAGCTTCTCCTCCTTCTTTAGTGACTGTATATTCGTATCTCATAGAATTGCCACTAATACATAAATCGATAGGATCGTTAAGAGTCCTAACGAAGCAAAAACAATAATAAAAAATTTATTCATAGTTCCTTTCATATTGTATATATAGGTTAATGTAGGACATACGTCAAGGACTAAAAATTATTTTCCCTGGCCCCTAGATTTCTTTTTCTTTCTCTTTTTATTAGCTTTCTTTGAATGACGTCCTGGGCGTTTACGTTTAGTTTGTTTTACGTGAACGTACCCATAGCCTCTAGGCTTTTTCTGGGCCATGTTCTATGATTTTATCTTGACCTAAAGGTAGGTATTTTATGACTCCGTTGATTTTCTGTTCAACGTCAAATCCACAATTCATGCATCTATAGTTATCATTGACAATTGAAACGAAGTTAGACATTTCACCACAGTGGGGGCATATACCAGGAGCAATTTCCGGTTTAAGTTTAAGAAGTGTTCTTTTAAAAAATTTGCTCATATTTGGTCCTACCATTTTCTTTATAAGCCCGCAAATATTGTTTTCGATTGTATCCCTTATTGTAGCTACAGTGTACCCAGCCACTATTAGGATCTTCTTTTTTCCAGTACTCGAGAATGAGTTGGTCATAGTCCAAATTTTCTTTGATGTAAGTTGCCAGTTCCTGATTGGATAGACCATAGATTTCGAAGTCTGCCGCCTGGCCTTTTGCATGCTGCGAAGTCGTTTTGCTGCCGATGGCAAGGCAGAGCTCTGGAGAGCGATATCCGCTGGAAACGCTTACGACACGCTCAAAACGGTCTCGGACAGGCTGTAGGACGTGCGTACAGAGCAATTTCAGGTTTTCCTGGTGCTCGGGACTAGGGGTATTATCAATGTCTTTCCTTTCAGCTGTCTGGCTCTTTGTGAGCTCTGGTAGGCTAAAATTCTTTGATAATTGCATTATTTTTTCCTTCTCCATGTTTTAATATAAATGGTTTATAAGGCAAGTATTTATTC
>Ga0114906_1001684_pt1 | contig 11411 bp, 8 predicted proteins | sample MalvirDeepMed_M9_FD_89687 | JGI IMG/M metagenome (GOLD analysis project Ga0114906, IMG submission 89687) | Marine viral communities from the Global Malaspina Expedition - Malaspina viral metaG DeepMed_M9 | ecosystem: Environmental > Aquatic > Marine > Oceanic | place: Mediterranean Sea... | reverse complement strand
TGGAAACTTATACGTCGAAACGGCAATTGGAGACGTTGCCTCTAGAAATACTATAATACCATATAAGGAATTACTCGATACAGTTCAATCCAATCTAGGGAAAGAGCTGTATCGCAGTATGTTTCTATATAGTGAAGAAATACTGGATCATGTCAAGGAACATGGTTCAGTTAAAGCGTACAAGGGCGTTCAAGCCCTTGACAAGATCACTTTTGATATAGACGTAGGTTCTGGAGGTTCTAAGCAGTTAATGCTAAAGACCACAGAATTTGTTGATAATCTCATATCGAAAGGGACAAAACAAGACTACATACAGATTTGGTTTAGCGGCAGGGGATTCCACATCGTTATACCAGATTTGTATGGATTCACACCTTCAAAAAACATTGCCAGAGAAGTAAAAAGTACACTGGTCAGGGATTTTGGTAATAAAATAGACATAATCTATGACTCCAAGAGACTAATAAGGCTACCGTTCTCATTTAATAAGAAATCCAAGTTATATAAGAATTATGTATCTATGGATTTATTTACTAATGGTACTTATGATGATATAACATCATTGTGTGGTGATATTAGTTTTAATACACCACCGCAGTTCAATGGGATAATTCCAATATGGAAACCCATGAAATATGATCGTAAGGAAGTTAAGGAAGAACGTAAAATACTTCGTAACGCCAAGTATCCAGTCAATAGTGATGTAACCTGTGGGCAGCACATAGTGAATAACGGTGCTGAAGGGCTCTTAAGGCACAAAACATTGCTAAGGCTGATATCTATATGGCGTAGGAAGGGATTTAGCCAAGAACAGTGTATGTTACTTTCCAAACAATGGATAGCTACTAAGCCAGATAACTTCAGTGATGCTGAAGTAGAACGCTGTGTAATTGATACATTCAGAAATGGATATCAATATACATGCGAAGATGAGATACTAGCAAAGTTCTGTGATGAACGCTGCAAGTATTTCAGGTTAAAGAATTATGGTCTTTCAGCTGAGATACTCAACATAGATAAAATGATTGATATTTATAAAGAGCATCTTATCGAAGACAAAAAAACTAATTCATTTAACCTAGCAGACATCTGGAACCTGAATCATGATTATCATTTCAAGGGTGGTGAACTGGCAGTAATACTGGGCGATACTAAGCTTGGCAAGACAGCTTTCGCACAGTTTCTAATCACACAGTTCCCAGACATGAAAACACTTTTTATGTCACTAGAGGTAAGTAAAGAGTTAATCATTAGAAGGTTCTTTCAATGTGCTTTATCTACTAATAAACACAAAATAGATGCAGGAATTGATTCTGTTGAAAGTAATCTGAAATCAGTACTAAGTCATTTAACGGTACTATGTGAATCACCAGATATACGTAAATACGATGATCTAATTGATCTATATACACCGAAAATATTGGTAGTTGATACTATTGATGCTATACCTGCCAAGTATTTTAATGGTGAATATGATAGACAGAACTTCGTAACAAATGAGTTAAAGGCATTAGCTAATAGACACAAAATGATAGTTATAGCAATAAGTCATATATCTAAAGGCGCAAGCTATAGACTAAAAGAAGGATATAACTTGGACGTACACAGTGCCAAGGGAAACTCGGTAATTGAACAGAAGGCTGATAAGATAATAGCATTTGAAAGTGATCGTGAGAACGAAGATGTTAGAAAGATTACAGCAATAGGTTCAAGAGATGAGAGTTCCTTTAAATTGGTTTTGAACTTTGACTATAATACCTTTAATTTCAATCAAGTCAATTGAATTAGGGGAGAGTCCCTCAGTATATCAGTACCTCCTTTGTATATGATTACTCAATATCATCCTCAAGGCTCTCCCCTATCTATCATAATTAATGGAGGACAATAAATGCAACTCAAAATATTCGGCTTTCCTATATTTAGGTATGCTAATATTAAGAAACCAGAGTATAAAGGAATAAAATTAGTGCTTTTTGGTATAGTGCTATTTACAGCTGGAGTCGGACACGAAGAAGGATACCATCATCATTTGTCATTTGGTCTACTAAATTTAGAGATATTCTTCGGAGTATCTATAAAAGATAAAGTAATGCCATGAGTGGCGGAAGATCACCCAAACAGAAAGGCAATAGAATAGAGCGTTACTGTGTTAACCTTACTGAGGGTTATGGTATAAAAGCCAAAAGGGCTTGGGGATCAGACGGCAGGTCATTAGGCTGGTCAGAGGAAGTAGACCTAGAAATATCATTACCAGACGGTTCTGAAATATACAGCTTTGATAAAAATACTTTAATTAACAAAATACACTTTCAAGTGAAAGGCAGAAAAAAGATAGCTGACTATCTAAAACCATCTGAAGAAATATATGGACAAATATTAAAGGAAGATCGTGGTGATCCGTTAGTAACAATAAGATATCACGATTTTCTGAGCTTACTAACAAGAATGACGGGTTAATGGCTGGCAAGTGAATAACGGTTATTCTTGGCAATAGACTAGGCAGGGGGAAGGTATGTGCTCTGCCTAGTCAAAGCATTGAGGAAAATATGGATGAAGTAACGCAACTTTATTTTGAATCAATAGAGAATAAAATTAGTGATCTTGAAAAAAAGATAGATGTCATAACAGAATTATCAGTTCAATATACTGATAGACATATATTAACCAATGACAGGATTAACGAAGCATTTGATGTTATAAAATTGCTGGAAAGGAAAATCAGTAATGAATAGAATGCAAATAGCGCAAGGCCTTATCAAACTTCAGGACTTACATAAGAAAGGTTATGTAGACTGTGATAAGGAAGACACCAAAGACCTTGGCAAAGCAATAAGTGCTGCTATAGAAATAATACTTCGAGCGAGAGGAAACGATCTTTATGGCAAAGACTATTAAATTAACAGAGTCTGAGGAATATATAAAAGAACTGCAAGGCATGGTACAAATTGCCCTAGATTGCCTTGATGATATTAGTAAAACACAGGCTAACAGTGCTGCTTATAGAAATATGGCAAAGAGTTCATTAGAAAAAATATTAATAAGGAAAGGAGAGTAAAATGAAATTTAAAGTACTAAAAATGAATCAAGTAAGTCTTGTTCCCGATAAATATGGAAGTCATATAAGAATAAAGCAACTTACTGAATTTGATGAATTCGGAAACTATGTAAAACATATTCCATTAACAAAAGAAACAATCGAAGATTTAAAAGGAAGTTTTATTCTTCGTATTCCAAAGTTATGGTACAAAGACGAATCAGGACATAATTATATAGTAGAGAAAACACCTATATTAATAAGAATACTGTATAAATTTACAACGCTTCTTATGAAACGTATAAAGAATCATCACATTTTAGGAGATAAGGATTATGCCATATCCAATGAAACGTAAAACTATTCCAGAGGAAGTAATCAGAAAAGTTATTGATGAAGCTCATTCAGAGGGATGGAAATTAAAGTCTGTAATTGCCAGAACTAGACTGACCGAAAAGATATGGGAAAATATATTGAGTAATTTCCCAGAAATAAGATTAGCTAACGAAATAGTGAAGAAGTACTATGACGAATGGGATGAGAAACCGACTGTTACTCAAGAAGAATACCTTGAAGGAATATGTGCTGAATGTGATTAGGAGAATCCATGATTACAATAGCGAACTAGATCGCTAACCTATTTATGCTGGGCTTGTCCCTGATACTCTTGGGAATCGGGGCAGGTCTAGTATTCGTAGTGTTTGGGATACTAATTAAAGAAATAAAAGACAGAATGTAAAATTAAGGGTTGCGGTGTGCCGTGGCCCTTTTTTTATTAAATATACGTGAAGTACCGATTAAAGAGCGAGCATAGGGTAGGTTTGAGGCCTAAATAGCCTCACCACGGGGAGATTATGACTATAGGCATACCTACTATAGCCTAAATAGACTTATGAGCATAACTAGGCAGTATACTGCTAGTTTACTGTTTTCTTAATGCGTTATGAATCTCTTCTGGTTTTGGAGCACCCTTTTTTTGTGATGCTAGTCCTAAAATTTTTTTATATTGTTCCATGTATTCTTCACTCCAAGAAGATTCAGGAACATATGATGGTTTATTATTTTTATAAGATTCAGCTGTTTTTGAAATAAGAATCCTTAAAAAATCAGTATCTTCTGGTTTCCATGGAGATGATGTCCATTCTTCAAACGCAGTTGAACCAAAATATTTACCGATATCTAAATCACTACCATCTAAGAGTGATTTTATTTCCTTGAAAGCTTTGCCACTTACTTCCATGCCATGTCCAAATTGATCTTTTGCCATAATTAGTTTTCCTTATTGTCCCAGTAGTTGCCAATGTCTTCACTATTCTCATCAAGATTCTTAGCGATGTATTCTTTACGCATCTTTTCTAGTTGAGCTTTGTTATATCTAGCAACAAACTTGTCTGTTGGTAAACGGAAGAACTGCTGCATTCCTCTGCCGAAAGTTGTTCCGTATGGTTCATCGAAAGTTTTATCCAGTGACCTGACTACTCGGCCAAATGGAAATAGTGTATACATATAATAATCAGTAAAGCGATCCCAGTCTCCATTTAATACCATAGCAAATGACTGTGGTATTCTAGCGATAGGAGGAGTAGCAATCTGTAAAGGAGCGATAGCTCTCGGGTAAGTCCCGAAGAAAGCTCTGTCTCTTTCCTTCTTATTGCCGAACAATAACTCAGATAACTCTCTCATCCAGTCGAATGGCGGGGGAGTGACTGTATCAAATAAACTGTAGGCGAATGCCGTACCTAAAGCAACCATCATTGCGTTGATAATAAATAGCCTTTCAAAGTCTTCGTATGGTTTAGTTCCTTTTTTAAATCCATATACTTTAGCCTGTTTATATATCTCTCGCTGGAATCCTATCTGGTTCTGTACGAAAAGTTTAAACCTAGTTAATACTTTACCAGTAGCTGTACGCATAAATGCACCACGGCCTACACTGTGATAAATAAACTGAGTAGCTTCTACTCCTTCTAAGGCGTGATCTATAAAAGCTTGGTTGTTTAAATCTATTTCACCTGCCATACCGCCAAAGAGTTCTCTTTTTTGTAGTAAATGTGCAAGAAAAGAGTTAGCACGCAACCATCTTTCTGATGCTTGCATTGGATAGGCTCCAGTTTTTAAAATGTCTTCCCATATACCATATCTTTCTCCTATTTCTTTGATGGTAGCCATGTTGGGATCAGGATTGGCTTTTAGAAGCTTTATAAAATCTTCAGTGAACTGTCTTACTGCACGTTGATTTTTAATCAACTTTATTTTAGGGTTTAATTCCAATTCATTCTGGATATATTGTTCAATTACGCCTTTTTCAATAATAAATTGTTTTAAATCTTTTTTAGTTTCTACTGGCTTACCATTATTTAAATATAATGTGGGTGTACCGTCTGCATCATAAAGAATATTTTTCTTTAACCATCTAAAGCTTGCAGCTCTAGTAAAGTTCCTCATGCCTGTTTTGGTAATAGTATTTGCGGAACCTCCAACCAGATTACCTGTAGCTGTACCAGTATTAGCAAGCAATGTTAATAACTGATACTTTGCTTCGAGTGCACCATACTTATGTATTAGTCTGGAGAAATACTCATGTCTTGCTTTTTCAGTTTGTGGAACCCTGAATGGCAGCTTGCCGCCAAAGAACTGAGATATTCTATCCAACTGTCTGATCATATTGTAATCACTAGTACCGTAATACATATTCTTCTTTAACCGCAGTGGATCACTCTGATGCATAGCCTCTAAGGCCCACTCGGAAAAAGTAGTCCTATACCCCAAGGAATCACGTAAAAACATACGATAGAACTCAGCATGATCATTAGTATACTTACCAAATGGTTTATTTTTAATCATGGTATCTATTTCAACATTAGCCATTAAAGAACCAATGTTTTTAAGTCTGGATTTAAGTATTGATTCTTTATAAGACTTCAATGCATCATATTCACGCATATATGCTGGCATCTCTGATTGTCTTTCAAGCAGGTTGCCAGTCCTTGAATAGAAACCTATATTTTCAAGGGTTTTATCTATTGTAGGTAGGTCTTTGTCCCAATTAACATCCAGTATAGTATCGAACATGTGTCTTTCACCATACAAAGTGATGTGTGAATAAGCATCATTTTCAAATTTGATAGTAGCAGCTACATTATCCATGATAATCTTATCTATGTCTTTTCTGTTACCAGTTTTTTTATAATCATCTAAAATCTGTTTCAACTTTTTACGCTGATGTTTCCACATCGCTGGCAAAGATTCTTCTAAGTCATTAACATACTTATTGTATAAGTTTTCATCTTTTATTATTTTGTTGAATTCCTGTTCAACCCTGTCACGGAAATATTGATCAATTTCTTTTTTCTCACTCTTGGTCGGATTCTTACGCCAGATGCGAGGAAAATAACTTTCTTTGTCCCTCACCTTAACGGGCTTAAATGGATTTTTAGTTCTGTCATTTAAAATAAATTTCTTTCTATTGCCTTTAGCTTTTGATGCTTTTTTACCAAGAATATATTCATATTGTGCTCTTAAAATAGCTTCTGTAGGAATGTCGGGTATATCTTTACCTGTCCATACTGGTTTAATAATTCTTCTATAGAAATTATTGAAATCAAACTCACCGTTCTTCCAGATCATGTAGTCGTTTACTTTGACTATAGATTTAGCAGCAATATCTTTATCAAGCTGCTTCCACCCATCATCTTCAGATAAGCGTTTCTTATCACGCATAAGATGAATAGTAGACTTAGAAAACTCTTCCAGATCGTTCTGGATTCTCTTGGTTAGTGTATCAACCATTTGTTCACCAGTCCAAGTTTTCTTTTCTTTATTTATAACTACGTTGAATTCTTTTTTAAAATAATTCGATAAAGATTCTCTACTTATCTTACCTTCCATTAAATCAACTGTATGATTAAATAATTCTACTCTTTCATTGGGAGTAATATTAAATATGTTAGCATAAGTCTTTTCATCCATGTTTTTTAGCATAGCACTAGCTTTTATCTCTGACTGTGATACCATAGTATTCAGCCAGTCACGAATACCGCCATGCGTTGAAAGAACTTTCTTAATTTTCTTTATCTTTATTCCGTCTGAAGTTTTTACTGGTCTCATAACTTCAGCAAATATTCTGGATTCAAAGGCTGCAGTTTTCTTATCTAATGTAGCAGGTCTATTGTAGTAAAATATCCTTTGTATACGCAATGGGTCTCTAGTTTTAGTTGCAGGAAAATGATCATTTACCATTTGATCAACCCAACTACGTTTATTTTTAGGATTATAGTATTCAAAATAATTTAAAAGGTTTTTTACATCTGCTCTAGTTATGGTTGAGAAATCTCTACCTGCGCCTTCAAATGTATTAGTAAACTCATAGAATGCATCCTCTGGATGTTGACTCCAGAATGGATGTTCTGAGATGTGCTGCTTTAATCTTTCAACAGCTCTCTCAAACTTCACTCCACCAACAAGGCCTTTGCCTTGAAACTCTACAAATCTCTTATCTACCTTGGCAAAACTCTCTGATACTTTGTTGTAAGAAGAAGGCTGATGCATATAATCAATAAACTTATCTATCTGCGGAACCTGAGTTTCTTCAGGGAGTGCTGCCAATTTGCTTACCTTCTCTAACTCACCAAAGAATTCTCTAATCGCATTGTCAGGAATCATTCTTGACTGCCAAGGAATTCTGCTGAACATACCATAAGGCCGTCCTTTAGCAAAAGGACTTAACATATACTGATCTAAAAAGGAATGGTAAGAATTAGGGTTAACATTTTCACCCTTTAATCTCAATTGTAAATCCATCTTAAGTTCCATTACTTCATTATCATAGTCTGTAAAATAAGTATTAGTCTGTTCTTCATCATTTCTCATATCTACATTTCTATACTTCAACTTTATTTTATCAGCTTCTTGAGTAATAATTCTTAGGTTACGGATTACATCTTCCTTGCTGCCACCTGCTGCAAGTACCTGACTTTCTATCTCATGTCCTCGCTTCACTAAAGCCAAAAAACTTGCTACCTTATGGTTCTCTTTTAATAAAACTTCATTAAGTGCGTTGTAATCACCGCTTTCAATAGCTTTAATTTTCAACTTGTTTAAATTATTAGATAAACTAGCTATAGTATATCCTGACAGCTCTTTGGCAAGCGGGTCTTTTCTCAGTATAGTATTTAACTGTTGGATTAATTTTATATTAGACTCATAGGGATGAGAGAATATTAAATCACCAACACCATCACTTTTTGCTTTATTTGCTAACTGTGATATTAATGCTGGATATTTTTTACCAGCACGATCGTTTAATACTTGCTGGAATTCCTCTAATGACATAGACATGCCTTGTCTATTTTTATTCTTACTTCTTGCATTTGGTTTGAATGAAGATATAATTTTATGAACATCACCCAGTTCTGAATTTTTTATATCAGAATAGGTTGCATCTTCTGGCATATCAAAGCCTTCTTTTTCAGCATACTTTTTATACCATGCTTCAGGTTTAAATTCAGCTCTGAATGCTGCATCAAATAGTATCTGTGGAAACTTAACATATGAAATCATAGCGGGATAGTTACCAGCATCCGCTGACCTGTTTAACATTTCTCTAGCCAGCTTACGCATTTCATAACCACCATCAGGCTTTAGGTTCAAAACATAATGCCCCTTTACTTTTCCTCTTTTAGTATAAACTGGAATAGTTAGCTTGCCCTTATTAGCATTAGCCATATCAACCCATGCTTGCACTACCATACGGTTATTAATAGCCCAGCCTATACCATGGTTGCCATGAAATACATTCTTAGCTACTATCTTTCTCATTGAAGGTGAGAATATACTGGCTTGTCTTTCAAATGGAGTTGAATCTCCTTCGCCAAACATTGAGTCTAACTCTCTTGATTTGCCGTCTATTACTCTGCCATTCTGTTCCCACTCTGCGTCGTTCTTTCGGTAAACATCACGTATCTTCTTATCAAATCCATGATAGAGAAATACAGAATCTGAATCTTTATCTGCCCCGCCAAGATAGGCATCATCACGTGGATGAGTAGTAACAGCATTCCCTTTTCTACCAGTAAAGCCCTTAAAGCGTAAGACTCTTGCACCGCTAATTGAATCGGCTGGTACACGAATAACCATAAAATTATAAGCATCATCAATGGCGTTTTTAATTTTACTATATACACCTCTGCTTTTGAGGTCATTAACCACACTCGGATTTTCAATTCTTTTTGCTGCATCCACGAGATTACCAAGAGTCACTTCTCCTTTATGTTTAGGAAATATTTCTTTAAATAGTTTTGGATCAAATTTTATAGGAAATGATCTATGATTATTGTCTAGTAAAAACTCACCAGATTTTAATTTCATATTGCCCTTTATGTATTCTACATCATAAGGAGCCATCCATCCTTTACCTGAATGTTTCCATTTAGGTCGTAAGTACCTGTCGATAATATACCTTTTGTAGGTATCTCCAAACATCTTGGCAGTATACTTATTGCCATGCGCTACAGTTGCGTTGGTTCCAACTGCATTAAATATTCTTTTATTTCTGTAAACATAATCACGGAAAGCTTCATCAGTAAAACTTAAGTCAGGTTCACCATCCTGACGCTCTCGATCAACCTTCATAATATGATTTCGGACTGCCGTAGCAAGATCATTATCGCCCTGAATAATCTTATGAATATTTTCTATAGATATACTGTCAACATCAAGTTTCTTTAGATCAATCTTTGTTGCAGGGTCTTTTAAATAAGCTTCAACAAGTTTGTTAACTTTTGGATCACCTTCAATTAGTGGCTTATATATTGTATTGAAAATATGATCTACTAGTTCAGGCGTTTGTTCTTCATTAGCATTACCAAATAACTGTCTTACAATAAGCTGTGGCTTTATAGACTTGTCTGTGTGCTCGAACACACCAAGATCAAGCCTAAAATCACTCACAGGTATCTGACGCATATCTAATTGATCAGATACATACCTTCCATTTACATAATCATAATTACTGCTTTGTATAAGTCCCTTATGCTTGGCCGCTGAATTCATTACAGCTATATCTAAGTTATTAGATAACATGTATTCATTCATTGCGTCACTGGCTCTGCGACCTGCTGACTTAACCATAAGTACATCAGTCCCTAAACGACTTACCATGACAGGTTTTATCATACCTGCATTCTCCATCAGGTCGGGAATGAATTCTTCTCCATTAGAAAAGCCAGACTTTGCTACCATCTGATCAAATACATCCTGTCTTAAATATATAGTCCCGTCAGTCTCTGATCCGTAAGGTCTCCATTCGCCTTTATTATTTTGATACCACATATCAGGATGTTCATCCCTGTTTGGTATATAATCGTTCAATACTGCTACATTTAAAGTATTCTTATTATTGATTGAAAAATCTACAGGAACACTTTTTGTATGCATTAATTGTTCGCGCTTGTTTCTGTCTATAACATTCCTAGCGCCAATACTTGGATTCATTAACTGACCTATGGCAGTAAATCCACGCTCATCTCCGCCCTGTGTATATAAGCCATGTCTCTGGGCTTCCCATAGTACATTACTTTTCCATTGTTTTTCATGTCTATTTCTAACTATCATTTCCATTCCTGAAGATTGAACATAATCTCCAAACCATTCAAATTCTTTATTTAAGCTTTCATTATAGCTTTCTCTAATTTCATCTCTGAATTTATTTAGTTCTAAGTTTTGCTGTCTCTTGCTTAATTGTTCTACATTAGGAAGAGATTGCAGCTGTCCTCTTGCAAGAACATCTATTAATTGTTCTACTGACACTTGTGATGCGTCTGTATGGTATTGCCTTACTTTTAAAACACCCTTATCTTTTACCCCTCCGTCTATGTAAGTATTTTTTAAATCTAAATGGTCTTCTATGTTCCACCAATCTTCTTTAGTAACAAACTCTTTTATAGTACCATTTTTCCAGTTTGGTTTACCAGCAAATGGTTTGTTAGCAATTATAAAACCTTTGGTTTTATTTTTTTCACCTTGTGTATTGATAAATTTTATGCTGCCTATTTCTTCGCCATCAAAATTTTCAGCTGGTGTTCCAATATATTTTCCGTTTTTTCCTACAGGAACACTTTCATCCATCTTGGCTCCCCAGTAATCGCCTTTACGTGGCTTTACTTCTACTGTACCATCAGGAAATAATTCTACAAGTAATTGTTCTTTATTACCTACCCTAGCATCACTACCTTGTTCTGGAAATGGTAATTCAAACTCTTCCATGTCAAGAACAACACTTTCATAAATTATGCTGCCAGCTTGTTCTTTGGCAATTACATTTATCTGTTCAGCTGTAGGTTCTTTTCCAAACCTACTTTTTGCTGCATCATATAAATGC
>Ga0114906_1001683_pt1 | contig 11413 bp, 8 predicted proteins | sample MalvirDeepMed_M9_FD_89687 | JGI IMG/M metagenome (GOLD analysis project Ga0114906, IMG submission 89687) | Marine viral communities from the Global Malaspina Expedition - Malaspina viral metaG DeepMed_M9 | ecosystem: Environmental > Aquatic > Marine > Oceanic | place: Mediterranean Sea... | reverse complement strand
ATCAGATACGGCGTGAGGGTAGGTCGAACCGACATCCGTTTCCTCGTTTCCTCCGAAGATATACTTCTGGCCGCCGCCCTCTAGGTTCACTGTTTTGTCGACCCATCCAGCTAAGTGCGTATGCAAAACGGTATACTCCAACTGTACACTATGATTCTGATATGCTATGTAAGGCTTTTTAGTGTTTCTGCTCTCAATAAAAAATTGGCCAGCGTTTATATCTGGGGTATAGGCGAATCCTTGGAGAAACCCCACCAAGGCGCTTCCATCTAAAGAGTTAGAGATTAAGCCATTCCATTTCATTTTTAGGAGCGGCGCGGCGGTCATTACTGGCGAACTCCTTTTGGTCTGCCGACCAGAGTAGGTCGGATATAAGAACTGCGCAAGTTGATTGAGCTTCCTCATATTTTTTGCTGCCTCAAATTTATCTGCCGCAATCACATCAAAAGCTAGAGAAATTTTTCTTGCAGTTTGTTGAAAAGTATAAAGCTCATCCATACGACCATAAACGGGAGTGCCTTTCCATTCAGAAGAAAAATCATCACTAAAAGAAGTTACCCATCCCTCAAAATTAACTGTTTGGTCGGTAGGAAGGTGCGTGAGAAAGACTTGAAAGTAATCTTTATTTATCATTCCTGGCTGTGTAGCGGATATCATTTCGCGTACCCGTAGTAATCACTGTCCCCGGTTAAGAGTCCCAGACCGAGCCCTTCGTGAGCGGTGTCCACAAAACCAAACTCGTCACTCAATATTTCCTGTTGGCGCGAAGCCAGTTCCGGAATAGGCAGCCTTGGGCGCCGCAGATCGATGAAATCATCGTCAATATAATTATCCTCCAAATCGTCATAAGGTAGAGGATTGTGGCCGGCTGCTTCGGGCGCCACCTCATCCGCCGCAGGTCCTTCTTTTGGCAAAATCATCGCATCTGATATTGCATGGGGATAGGTGGCGCCTATATCCGCAGCTGAATCTCCACCAAAGAGCCAGCCCCCTTCGCCTCCGATCCCCGCGCGGGACCATCCAACCTGATGAGTGTGCAGCACCGTATACTCCAACTGTACGGCATGATTTTGATAGGCTATAAAAGGTTTCCCACTCCCTTGACTCTCCACAAAAAACTGGCCCGCCGCGATATCAGGCTGATATCTAAATCCATCTAAAAATCCTACCAGGGGGCCCCCCTGAAAAGAGTTGGATATAAGTCCATTCCATTTTATTTTCAAGAGCGGTGCCGCATTTAATACTTGGCTGTTTGTCCCGGGAATAAGGTCACCCCGAGACGGTGCGAAGCGCGGGTAGAGAAATTGTGTAAGCCTATTCATATTCCTGATATTCTTTGCTGCCTCAAATTTATCTGCTGCAATCACATCAAAAGCTAGAGAAATTTTTCTTCCCGTTCTTTCAAAGTTATAATGATCGTCCATGCGCCCATAAGCCTTCGTACCACCCCACGCAGACGAAAAGGTATCAGAAAAGCCAGTTACCCAGCCATCAAAAGTAACCGTACGATTGGTGGGAACGTGGGTGATAAAAATTTGAAAATGTTTTTGTTTTATCATTCCAGGTTGTCGTGCTGGCATCTTTTTTCTCCTTTTCTACCTATTATAAAATGGCATATATTTTGTCTTGCCCTGCGGGGAATTAACAACATCTAACAATTTACCCATCTCGCCCTCAATCTTCACGTCCGCAGTCAAATTCATCTCTCGTAGTGCTTTAATTAGCGGGGCCGTAACATTTTCTCGCATAAGAGTTGCCTGATCGGAGGTGCTCCCCGCTCCAGAAGGACTAAAAACATCAGTTCCGCGGTCCACAGGTCCCCCCGGTGTCCCAACAATAATTCTAGCCTTATCCGAACTATTTATTTCTCGGGATTGAACCTTGTTCCCTGTTTTAACTAAAATACCATCATTCATACGGCTTTCTTGGCTTGCATACCACCCTGCGCCCGCAATAGCGCCGATCCCGGCGCCCACTCCCGCGCCGATGAGTGTTCCCACTCCGGGAATCACACTACCGATAAGAGCCCCAGAGGCAGCCATGCCGCCAATACTCATCGCCGCCGAGCCGGCCTTATTCCCCTCGCGATATAGTTTATTTGAATACATCCCGCTTCCGATTAGGCCCGCGACACCGATGGCCCCTACCCCCAGTGCGCCCATTGCGCCCATGCGGGACATAGTGGCCGCTTGCCCTGCCGCGGCGTTCGCCCAAAGAGCCCCGGTGATGCGGCCGATTTGGAAGATAAGACCCGCCGCCTTAAAGCCGGCCCAGACGAGCAGGAGACCCTTCCAATGATCCTTGACCCACAGCAACGTGGGCATAAGATTATTTTTCAAAAACGGCCACACCGTATCTTTCAGATACGTTCCAAATTCTTTAATAGCCGGAATTACATCCTTATTAAGTACTTTACTAATGTCGTGATTTTTCTGAATCCAATCGGAGAATTGGTCGACTAGGGTCACCAATTGATCTATGAATGGCTGGTTGACAACAATCAAACTATTAAAAGCGTCTGTCAATTTGGTAAGGATATCGCGGGCTTGGCCTGCCTTTCTGGCTAATTGCTCTTGGCGCAGAACCTGAGCTTCCTCATATGGGGAAAGCTCGGTTAAAGCCTTTCTAAGAGTATCCACATCTGTGCCCATCGCACTAGCGATGGCCTTTTGCTCAAACTTATTCAAATCAGAAAAAATTATTCCCGATGCTTCGATGCCTTCCTTCATCATTTGGAGCCGTTCGTCCTCGGACGCATTTAGCATGTCAATAGAATTAAGATAGGGTCCTCCCAGTAGGGCGTTTAACTTTCCAACCGCTTTTGCCGACCCCTCGAATGTATCGAATTGCTCGCCAAATACGCCGAGCAGCTGGTCAACCGACAAGCCCGTGCTCTTTGATTGAGCTTCAAGCTGCTTAAATACATTTATGGCTTGAGCACCATAAAAGGCAATCTTAGGAACCGCGCTTTGAAAGTCTTTTGAAATCTCGCTAATCGGCTTCCCGACAGAACGCGCGATGGCCTCAAACTCTCTTAAGGTTCTCTCTCCCTGTTGCCAGCTCATTCCTAATGACTTGGTCATCGTATTCATGTTCTGGGCAGTTTCGTCGCTGCTCACACCAAATTTACCAAGGATGGCCGTTGTTTGCACTAAACGAGTTTGCGCGCCCTCAGAAAGGTCTGTAAAGTCCCTAAAGGATCCGAAAAGTGAACTGGTTGCTGCGCCGGCGTCTGCCGCTTTGATACCATAAGTGTGATATGCCAAACCGGCGCGAGAAATAACTCGACTATATTTATAGCCGGCACCCGTGGCTGATCTAAAAGACGCTGCCGCCTTATCTACGGCCAAGGCAAACTCGATGCTGTTAGACACCACCTTCATCAGCAGACCCGAAACAAGTCCTAGTAGCTTTTTGGGACTAACTAGTGCTTTTGCGAAGCCGGCCATCGCCCCTATACTAAGAGGGATTCGTTTGGCGAGGCCACTAAATGCACCCCCGACCGCGAGCACATCATCGGCGAGCATTTCGAAGGCCGCTTCACCCTGTTCAACTTGTTTGTGAAGCTTCTTTTGAACTTTAGAAACTTTAGTATATTGCTTTTCTAGGCCATCAATTTCTTTTTGTAGACGGGCGTATTCCGCTCCTACCTCATCGAGAGCGTCGCGCTCTTTTCGCTTAAGGTCTAAAACCGCCCGTGAAGCGGCCTCGTCGATGTCGGCGCGCTCTTTTCGGTTGCGTGAATACTGCTTTTCAGCTTCAGCCCGTTTCAGAATATCTTCGGCGCTTTCCTGTCGAAAGTCTCGGCCTGTGCCGGCCCCGGGGCCTTCGCCTGCTTTGGAGCGCCCTAAGCGCTCCAGCATTTTAGTGAGTTCTTGGACTGTTTTGTCTGTCAATTCGGCCATAGTTTAAAACCCTACTAGTTTTTAAATGGCCATCTTAAACCGGTTTCTTTTTCAAAGCCACGTACGGCGCCCATGAGATCATGTCGATTGGACATTGTTCTCTGGTCTCCTAGTCCATACTTAAGATAGCTGTCCATGTAACGCTTTTCCCCCTTTAAAGCTTGAAAAAAGGCCTCAACTTGTTGTTGCGTTCCTTTAACCGTAAGTGGCACATCCAATCCCATAAAATGTAAATCAAGCATCAGCGAACGCATATCAGAAGCAAACTTTGAATACATACGCTCGTTTAATTGCCGATCAGTAAAGTCTATTACTGTTTTTTTATTATCATACATCTGGGGTGACTCCAATATAAGTAGTTTTCTCACAGAAAAAGGCGTCCCCTTTAGGGAGCGCCTTAACTACGTGCTTCTTCGGCCTCTTTTTTTTCTTTAAAGTGTTTGATTAGTCTCTCAAGAAACCACTTTCTTAGACCAGTAGGAAGATTATAGACTTCTGTCAACGACCAGTTGCCGTGTTGTTTTAAAAGAAAGAATTCTTCGTACAACGCTTGCTGATAATTAGAGTTCAGGCCAAAAAAAGTGTATAGTAATCGGCACCTCCAACCGCTCTGCGTGCGAACAGAAGTCACATTCAAAGTCATCATAGATGCCTATATTCGGCATTACAGTATCATAAATACTTCTTACTTTTCGAGACAGCGCTACCGGCATTGCTTGCGTAACCTGTCGAATGGCTGCGGCATCACGTATATCATTAGCCGCTACAATAATATTTTCAAGCATGGTGGTTACGGTGCCCACATTCTTTTTTAATTTCTTGCGGCTATCCAAAGTTTTAGTGATGCGCGCTTCGTCACTCCCCGTTAATAGCTTGATTTCTAGCTTTAAATCGTAGTCCGTATCGTGAATCAAAAAATTCCCATTGTCGAGCAACGACACATCTTCAGGGAGTATCGATTCGGTTATTTCTTTAGCATCTAAGGAAAAATCTTTATCATTTTGTTTCCCACAGGCGCTACAATTGAGAGTGGTTGTATAAAGATCTCCAAATCCCGTTTGTCGGATAGCAATGAGAATAGCGTTCTTGTCTCCGATCAAAAGAGACTCCGGATAAATATTCCTATCTACGAGCACCGACTGTAACAACCTATTGAGGGCCGTGCCGCTCTTCAAGAGAGCCTCTGACGTCAAAATATCTTCTTCTTTTGCGGTCATATGCCTAATTTCTACCACATCACTATCATGAAGCGGATGATTTTCATCATAAAACTGTCCCCGACTTGGAAGCTCTACAAATTCCGTCGGGGTCACAAAAGAGAAATTATTATCGTCGGGAACTGGAGCTGGCCGCGGCACTTTGGGCGTGCCCGTCCTATTTGAATTTCTACTCACTAAACACCTTCTTTCTGCTTTTTATAAAATCTTAGGTAACGGTGGCCAGGGCCCGCGCGGCGGGACCGACCTCGTATGTAGCCCAATCATAGCGCATTATAACCTCAACATTAAGGATATCTTCGGTGTCATAGGATAAATCTCCAAATGTAGCGCTGGTAAGGAATGCATTATTAAGAGACCACGTTCCTACAGTACCGCCGTCGCCCGATAGTTCCTCAATCTGCACAATACCCAGAGCATCAATGGCAAGCGCCTTATTCGGTGTTGAAGGCGGACGTTCTCCACGAAAAATCAGTTCCTGAATATCCGGTGACAGATATCCCATATTAACTAATGCATCGTACAATAGAGCATTTCCGTCCGGGGCGATCGAGTTAACGATGGTGGCCGTAATTGTATTCCATTCTACAATGCCGGGATAATAATATGTATTTCCTAAAAACTTGTGAGGCGTCTCAGAAACCGTATAAGAGGGCTTCGTTACTGTACGCGCAAGATACTCTGTATATGTAAACTCTTCATTCGCGCTAGCGAGATTGGGCAGCCTCAATAGAAACCGGTGTGATCTCTTTGGTTCTGATGTTGCTAAATTCCAAAATGCCATATTATATGTCTCCTAATATTTCCTATATTATATAGTGTGGGAGGACAAAACCTCCCACATTTTATTAATCGTCAAACGATGCTCCGGTTCGTGTAATGTTAAAGTCAATGGCAATAAATTCAATTGCGCGAGTTGGCTTCAAGAAAATCTTGGCATACATGATATTTCTATCAACCAGCTCGGGCGTCGTCGTGGTTTCATCCAAAATCACCTTATACTCTGACAAGCCAAAATTAGTCTTTACCTCAGCCAAGAATGGGTTGACCCGAGACAAGAAGCGTGCCCAGGTGGTCTTCGAATTGGGATCAAACAACAGTGTTGCCGCCATTTGCGAAATACGCTTCTTTACAAAAATCATCAAACGACGCACATTAATGCGGTCCAACGCCGAAGGCGTAACCTGTAGCGTCTTCTGGCCAAAGATCACGATACCCTCAGCCGGGAATTTAGCAATCGGATTGATATTAGCAGAGTAGAGGTCATCCCGATCCTTACGGCGCAGTTGGTGAGCAACATCGACGACGGGAATTCCCGCGGCGCCTTCCGTTAGCCCCCCTCGATTGAAGCCGGCCGGAGCGAACCACACCTGTGTCTTACGCTGTGAGCTTGAAAACGTACCAATAGCTGCCACTGATGGAGGGAGCCATACAAAAGCCCCATTTAGGGTGTCACGAGCACGCACCCATGGATAGAAAGTACACCCATAGGATGTATTAAGCCCTCGGTCGCGCAAATTAGCGATCGCTTGGCGGACATTGCTCGCTGTATTATTTCTCGCTACAGTCAACCCTTCCTCGCGAGGCTGGAAACCATCAGGTAGATCAATAACTGCCAAAGCGTCCGCCCTATCCTCACAGGTTCTGATTAGGTTCGTAGTCAAACTTTCGTTCGTGAGTCCGGGAATTGAGGCCAAGTTCATTTGAGTTACTTCAGGATCGGCCACCGAATCAATGGCCCTCCGAATACTATAGAATACATAGTTATTACTATCTGTGGGTGTTCCGCTGAGATTTCGGTTAGCAAAGGGGTCGAGCTCAAGGATATCTAGGCCGTCGAATCCGCCATACATGGGAACCGTAAACCTATCATATCCTGCATTCAAAACGCCAGTAACGGGTCCATTGGTGTAAGTCAAAGAACCTTCCCCTGTCGCCGAGTCGTTGTGAGAACCACTCTCCCAAACACCAGCGGAGCCAGAGATATCATCTAGAGTGAACACCATAGACCGCTCAGTAAACTCGCCGGTGGCAAACATATCTCCTACTATGCCGCCGCGGGGGCGCAGCAAATCAATTGTGGACTGCTCAAAGACGGTGCTTCCGGCAGCTTCCGCGGTCTGTAGGCCGAAGTAGGCGTCAGTTGGGTTATTAAGATTACCGTCACCAGCATTAAGTCTAAATTCGGGCGCCGGGTAAATAACCGAAGCCGAGTAGCCCGGATACCCGTCGGCGAGGATGGCGCCAGAAATCTGGAATATGGAGCCCGAGGAGACCGACTGATTCGCCGAAGGATCCTCGGTGACGCGTGCGTAAGTGCCACTAACCCATTGGCCGGCGGTGTCGTCCGTGGCCACTACTTCATCGGTATACTTCACGATTCCTTGGAATCCAAATGGAAGCAGTTGAGGGTCCGTAAGGCCCGCGGCCACATCATCATTCATTACAATGCGGATATAATCCGATCGGCTATCATAGTCGCCCACTTCACGATACCTGCGTTCATCTTCATCCCAGCTCAAATATTTGTCGCCTATTTTACGCGCAACATAGTTTAAGGAATCTGGATTGAGATCACAATTGTTAAATTGTTCTATTATTCGCACAACATTATCGGTGTCACTTAGATGACGCACTACCACCCCGAATTGACCATATTCGGTACTATCGTTAGTGGAAACTTTAACATCCTGAATGGAGATTTTAATATTTTTGTTGGTCCAATCTCCGGGTTCTCCTAAAGCAACAAACTTGAAAAGAGCCTGTGGAGTGTCTGTGGGACTTAGACGACAACTAAGTATATTGGGAGATTCTGCGGAGTTTAAGTTTCCATCATAATCATATCCATAAGCCGGGGAGCTAGCAGTTGTCTGTATAGGAACGATGGCCGCCCACGTGCTGACTTGGTCATTATCAATTTGAGCCGCGAGGTGACGATCGAATGTTTCACCCAAGAAATAGTTAACAGAATTATTACTAACGCTCGAATTTGTTTGTCCAGGATTTGTGTTAAATACTTTACGAATGTACTTCGAATCATTCTTGCTAAAGTTGAATGTGGTAGTAAGGGTACTGGAGCCGTCATAGTTTTTAATGAGCATCTTGTACTCAAATTTGCCGCCCACATTCTGTACGACAGGGCCAGAGCCCGTGACGGCGGCGCCGGGGACTACGGCGGAGCCCGAGGCAGATCCTGAGGCGGCTATGTTGCCGGATAATTCAAAGCTAACTCCCGAATCTGTCGCATAAAAAATGGCGGCGAGGGCCCCGGTGAGTTCCATCACAGCGGGATCGTAGCCGTTGTAATTGGAACCGGTCTCAAATACAATAAGACCATAAGCGAGCGAACCTTTCCAGCCGGCTATCCCGGCTCCGGAGGCGTCCGACTTGTCGGCGCCCAGAAGGCGAACATAAGTGAGGGGAGAACTGTTGCGAAGATAAGCTTGTGCGCCGTACATACCATACGTAGTAGCCGTCGCGTTGGCGCCCTGGCGCCAGACATCGTTCCCTAGGTTGCCCGGAGCAGGCGTCCCGAAGATATCAACAAACTCTTCAAATGAATTAACTGTCGTAGGTCTTAGAGCGGGGCCCTTTTTAGCTCGACCAATAAGAACCGGGCCGATGCCGGCAGGGGAGGCAGGTACTTGGGAGTTATCAATTTCATTGATGAAGACTCCCGGGGATACAAATCTATATTTTTTTACTGACATTCGTTACGTTCTCCTACACATGTGGAAATGTTCAAAGTAAATAGTGTTAAATAGTATGAATGGTACTATTCTCTATAAAATCCATCTTTAATGGTATCGGGAATATCGCCGAAGACCGTCCTCTCCCGCCCCATCTTAACTTCCACCGCATTTTCACGTCGAACAATCTTTGGTCTCTCCTGGTTTTCGCCCTCTCCGATTAGGTAGCCCAGTACATCGATATTAATAGTGGTCTCATAGTTTCTTTGCACCATTCCGAGGTCTGCTTGGTTTGACCCATTGGCGAAGGAGCCCTGGATAAACACTTCATAAAAGTGTCCCTCGTTTTCAATTCTTTGGGGCATCCTGGAGTTGCCGGCGATCGTTACGAATGGGCGTATAAGTTCGTTAAGCTGCTGCTGATACTCTGTGCGCATCGTTATCTCGTAACTTACCTTAACCCAAACGGGCAGAGGAATCGTCACCGTTTCATAAACCACTCGCTGTGTTGACATATTGCGTTTATTGGTATTTTTCATTTTGCTGGTGACGTCCCCGTCAGCGCCGTACTTTCGGTTGGCATAAGCATTTTGAAACTCAGCCGTCTTTTTTTGGTTTATTTTGCGAGCGACCGTAATTGTACCTCCACGAGCATCATTTTCGGGATAAATATTAGCGTATACGCTTCCTTTAAAATCGGGTTCTTTGGTAACGTTCGCACGATTAACACTAAGAAGAGGCAAAATCAGTGTCTCTTCCGAATCACGCAAGTCTTTGTTGTGTTTTAATTGGTATGCTCTTTCCGCCGTAACCCAAAGAACAGGAACCTTTTTAAAACCCTCATTCGTTGTAACTGATAAATTTAAATCTTCATCAATAAATCGAAGCATTGCACCATCAATGGTCTCCAATGACGAAGGCATGAATTCAATTTCGTGGAGTTTTTTGGCTACCTCTTTGTTGCCAATATAATTGTATTGGTTGGCTTTTTTATTTTGTATCTCTCTTTGAGTTCTTTTACTTCTAGGCATTTATCTATCCTACAAAAATGCCAGTGGGAACCTTCGACAAAACCTTTTCTGTGTCTCCCTGAAGAGTTGCATCCATAGCAGACAACCTATCATAAGTAGTACTATCGAGAATCGCCTTAAGTTCCTCTCTTAGGCTATCTTGTTCAGCTTTAGCTTGAGATAATAAATCAGCGAAGTTTAATGTTATAGATTCACCAGGAATGGGTACCGTACTGAACTTCCCTCTTATTTGTCCCAGCATTTCTTTTGTCAGTGCTAAAGCGAACCGTCGAATCCATTGCTTTCCTATAGAATTAATTTTCTCGTAGGGTAAATTCTCAAATGGTAACGTATTCAGGTTGTTAATCCCGTCAGTTCCCTCGCTTCCGCGTCCTGTTTGCTCCCACGGCTCATATTGGTTATCAATGGTAAATTGAACCCAGAACTTTTTAGGGCTCGAGCCTTCAGGACGAGGAAAAAGTCTAAGCATATTATCTTTTATCTCATATGAGTAGTGAGAAACTCTAGTATATAAAGCATCTTCATATGCCATGGCTTGAAGTTTGTTTTGCCAAGCAGGAACGATTTCAAAGGTAGAATCGTCGGCATATTGCCCGTATGTCCTCATATTTCCTACCACCGAGAATCCCCCATAATAACCATAGAACCTCCACATCGCTCGCGGAGTCCTAAAAAATACTTTACGAATTATAACACGTTTATCTTGAACTTGTCCTGCGAAGGCAACGCCGCCGGCGGCGGACGAGGCTGATATTATTGTTTGCAAATCGTAGTCCTGTTGATTTGGGACGGTATCGAGTGATGCTGAGTATATGGGAAGCAACCCTCCAAAACCAGTTTCTGTAGCGAGTGCTTGAGAGGCTCTTTTAGCGAACCCATAATCAAAACGAGGGTATTTTAATTCGACATTTGAACCAGATACCGCATCGCCGGCCACAATCTGTCCGTCTTGATCAAAAGAGGCTGTTGCGGCGCCAAGCAGACTAGATAATGAATTTTTACTTTGATGAAGATTAACTAAATATGAATATTCTAAAACAGCTTCTTCATAAGCAGAGTACACATTACCCTCTGCAAGTTCTATGTCGAGAACATCCCCTCCCAACTTTTTATAAGTGTATGCTACTTGATCCGTGGCACCAGAGAGAAAAGCTGTCGATGTTGCATATATCCCAAAAGGCAGCGTGGCTGCAACACTGCTGGGGCTCCCGGTAACGGGTAAAATATTTGAGTTTGACGTTGACGCCGGATTTAGTTTGGGTATGGCCACCTATCTTTCCCCTAAAATACTACTACTAAATAGAAAGCCCCGCCTCAAAAGAGACGGGGCTTTCACTATTTTGACCTTTCGTCAGATATTATTCAATATCTCCACCAATCAACTAGCTAGTTGGATTGCCTACGAGATCTCGAACGATGACTAAGCCATACATATCGGGACGAACCATCTTCTTGGCATATCTGGTCATCACGCCCTTGCGAGGCACGAAGTCTTCAACGCCGAAGATCGTCGGTGTGGTCTGCAGCGGCACATAAGGTGCATACACATAGCCACTCTCAAGGAAGCTACT
>Ga0114906_1001681_pt1 | contig 11417 bp, 13 predicted proteins | sample MalvirDeepMed_M9_FD_89687 | JGI IMG/M metagenome (GOLD analysis project Ga0114906, IMG submission 89687) | Marine viral communities from the Global Malaspina Expedition - Malaspina viral metaG DeepMed_M9 | ecosystem: Environmental > Aquatic > Marine > Oceanic | place: Mediterranean Sea... | reverse complement strand
CCATTTTTTCCCCTCCTATCAATGGATCGATTCATTGTAGAATACACAATGTTTCAAGTATAATTAGTGCATCTTTATATAAAAAGAAGCCCTGGTTCCGAAAAACCAGGGCTTCCTTTGGTAAGCATATGTAAACATTATAAAAAATATTTACATTTCTTTATTACACGAGGTCTTCTACAATGACAAGACCATACATGTCTGGACGCACCATCTTCTTTGCGTAACGCGTCATCACGCCCTTGCGGGGCACGAAGTCTTCAGTACCAAAGATTGTCGGTGTGACCTGGAGGGGAACATATGGAGCATAAACGAAGCCGCTCTCAAGGAACGAACCTCCTCTACGTCCGACGAGAATCAAGTTACGCGGGAAGTAGGGGTCAACATAGACATCCCACTTCTTGCTAAGATTACCCGTCTTTATTGCGCCAATTGTACCTCTATCATCATCATGAGTCACGCTTGCGCGGAACCCAGAAGTGAACTCAAGGACATTGGCAACTTCAGGGGAAACAACAACGAAGTTTGCTCCACCGCGAAGAGTCTTACGATGAATTCTCGCAGAGACATCATTGATGGTCTCAGCAAGAGTTTCGTACCACTCAGAAACAGTACCAGTGAAGTCTGGAGCAACAGAAGCTGCGCCCACCTCAGTACCGTCTTCACGGTTAACAAACTTACCAGGATGGCGCGACCAGTAGAGTGTACCACCAGTTGCACCTACGATTAGATCATTGAGAATCTCACGATCAATCTCTAGAGCAATATGCTCAGAAAGAATGCTGGTTAACTCAACCTCGGCATCCAAGTTGTGGTAGGCGTTAAGGTCCTGACCTAACTCAGGAGTCCACTTAGCCTTCAACTTCTTGGTGATTGCCGTGACGGACACTGCATCCACCTTGATGTCGATTTCGGGAATGTTGGGTGAGTTTTCCAGACCCCAAGTAGTGGTCGGAGCAACGATACCAACATCACTTCCATCGGCTGCATCAGCAGTACCATCAAAGTTATCAGTCTGAGGATATGTAAGTCCACGAGCAATTGAAATACCAGTAATTCCACCAATAGCTACAGACTCACTCAGCGCTTGGGGTGAACCAGGTCCAGTAGTCTCAACACTAGCAGTGTGTGCGTAAACAAGCAGAACCTTGGTTTCTGCACCTACAGTTTCTGTAGGATCAAGGCGCGTCAAACGCTTTACCAAGACACCATCAAGCTCACTACGATCACCCTGCATGTGCAGACTACCAGTGTCATCAATTGCTGCAAGAGCATTCTTGTTCAACTGACTAAAGCTGCTCAAAGGTACGGTTGCGGCAACGAACGCAGATCCACTAAGATCAGGGTCGTACTGGGCTAGCGAAGAACTAAGCTTTCTATAAGCAGCTGTTCCGCCATTACCCATGACACCTCCAACAGTACCAGAAGCAACTATAGTAATAGTAATTATCGTGCTACCAGTAGGTGAAGAATAACCATGGTTCATACCATAGAATCCGGACTGGAATCCACCAGCCGCAGTAGCATCTGCGCCCGCTGTCCCAAGGTTAATACCACCAGTGATTGATTGACCAGTCTTCTTGCCGCCAAATACGGATTCAAGATCATCATAGCCAAGACGACCACCATCGGTTTGATCCGGATCTCTAATTGTGAAATCCAGAAAGAAAATAAGCCCTGAGGGTAAACTCATAGGCTGTACAGATACGAGGTCATTTGCAATAAGACCACCAAACACGCGACGTACAAGCGGGAATGCTACAGAAGCAAAACCCTCTACGTCTCCGCCAGACATTGTCGAAGCTTCACGAAGAAGTTCCTTCGCCTGATTCTCTAGCAGAACCGCCATGCCGTTTCGTGTTTGATCGCCTTCAAGACCTTCCAAAAGACCAGTGCTCTCCCACTTCGAGAGAAGTGCGGCACCTTCCTTTTGAAGATCTCTACTTACAATGCCCTCTGTTAATTTATCTAAAATAGACATTTTTACGATCTCCTTTAATTATTTTTAATCCCAGCTAAAGCCTGCCATCGGTCTTTAACAGGGTTTTCTCTATTTTGAGTTTTCGTCTCATTGAGACGTGGCAATGTTGTTGAAGACTTTTTAACAACTTCGTTCAGTGATTTTGGAGCACGCTTTCTTTTGTTAGGGCTCCCCACTGCACTTTGAAGGGTTTCAAATAAAACTTTGGCTTCTTCAACGGATCCTGCTCTAGATAAGGCTTCGACAACTTTTATTCTTTGTCGCTCATTCAAGGAGTCGCTCCCTAAAGCACGATTAGTATAAAGCAACTTAGCATTTGAAAGATTAACTTGTTCTAATCTTTCCTTTAAATACTCAAGCATGCTCTTATACTTCTTATTCTCTTTTATAAGTTCTTTGTTCTCTAAAACAAATTGTTTAACTTGTTCTTTTGATTCTTTTAACTTCTCATTCTTTTCTTCAAGCTCTTTTGTGTGTTCATCGACTGCGTGTCTAGCTAGCACCATGTCGTCTAATTCTTCCAATTGAGCTTGATTTGTTCCTATTTGTCCAGAACGACCAGGGTCAAGGTCGAGAGTTAATTTTTCTAAAATAGCGGATAAATCATCTTCATCAATGTTGATGGTCTCTGCTACCACTTCTTCTTCTTCTTCTTCTTCTTCTTCTTCCTCTTCTTCTTCACCGAGACCCGCTAGTTCAATTCCTTCTTCCTCTTCGCCTTCATCGCCTTCTTCAGGGGCGACACCCATATCTTGCATAAAGTCAGTCCTTGGGGTCTCTTCCTCTTCATCCGGTCTTCCAACCAATTCACTGAAGTCAAGCGTAACTTCTACATTATCGTCGGGGCAAGGACAAAGATCCTCGCTACCAACGTCGGCACGAGCCATATCAGGAAAAGCCTCTGGAGCACCACCTTCGGGTCCTGGTGGTGGTCCCATGGGAGCGGCGCCAGGAGGTGGACCCCCACCTCCGCCTAAAGCAGCTAAAAGATCACCAGGTCCTTGCTCTAGCAAGTTTTCTACGGCTTCCTTGATTTCACTTGAATATTTTTCCATCACCGATGTTTCTGCATTTCGCAGAGCAGCTTCTCTCAAAGCTTCGGCATCCACTATCGCTTGTTCTAAAAGTTTAGACATGCTAATCTCCGAAGATTATTAATCAAAATAAGTAGTTAGCTTTAGAACAAAAAGACATTTTTCTTTGACTATGTACCATCGCCTGTGGTCAAGCCTGATCCTGTTAAATGCGGGCACTGATTTGCGCCAATTCTAGTCAGTTCAGCGAGGCACGTAAAGTCTACAGCTTCTCCGTTTCCTTGCGCATTAGTATATACATAAATTTCCCTAACTCTAATGTCCAATTTTATCTCATCTTTGGTGTCACCGATGACAGCTGTTGATCCGCTCAAAGTCCAATAATGCTTTCCTGTATTAACTGGTGAGTTTCCAGCTGCCGCAGGAGTAGCAGTAGAATCGGAAACCGATCCAGTATTTACCATAGCGATTCTAATTTCCCCGCAACCCATGGTTTTAAGGTGTATTGATCTAGTGACAAGCGGAAATACAATATGATGCGCAGGTCCATCGGCTGGTCCCGCAGTGGTCACGCCAGTCCCTTTAGCAAATGTAGACCCTGTGATAAATGGAATGCCTGAGACAACGTAAGAGGCTTGATTACCAAAGCCTACCCCATAGCCTGGGGATAAGCCCCCGACCTTACTCTTATCCGCTGTTACTTGTCCTGCATCTGCCATTTTTAATCTCCGTTTTTTGTTTTAAGTGTTTGTAATCTTTAAATTAATTAGTTTCTTCTTGCTGTTTCAACCTGTCGAGGATGGCTTTTCTTTTCTTCTTTAGTCTTGCACGTTTATCAGTAGGTTTTTCATAATATATGCGATTCCTACAATCCTCAACTATATTTTCTTTTTTGACTTTCTTAATAAATCTTCTAAGCAGTCTATCAAAACTTTCATTTCTTCTAGAAACAACTTCCACATTAATCGGTGCTTTTTTACCCATGTTATTTTCCTATCAAAGCCTTCCAAGCTCCTCTTTTGCCCATCAAGCCAGAAATATCAATGCCTGCATCGGCAGAGTCCCTGCCAGACATTGCTCCATAATCCTGTCCTTGTCCACCAGCGCTGGAAAGTGGCTTGGTGCCTTCAAAAACATCCATACCATTATATGCATCCTTGTTTACAGCCTCAAGCATTCTTTTTCTATGTTCATTTAGAGCTTGCTTCGCTTTTATATTTTTTTCCCTTTCATAAGCCTTTATGGCAATTTCTTCATCTTCTTTATTTGATTCAACCACCAAAGAATCAGATGCAGACACACCTTTCACAACTTCTGTTATGATGCCTGAAAGGAACCCTTCTTCAAAAACAACCTCTTTTATACACTCTTTAATTAGAGGTTTTAAAATTTGTTTTAATTGTGACTTTTTCACTTCTTCACCAAAAGACTGTCTAAGGCATTCATAAGTCTTGTTTTCTTATTGCTGGTCTTGATCATTCCTGGTTCTTTTGCTTCTGTCAACATAAAAGCTTCTGGTGTGGAAGGTTCAGAAACCATGTCGAAGCATATGAGATTAAAATCATCCTCTACAATGGTCTTGCCCTTGCTTTCTTTTACGGAACCTAATCCTCTAGAAGAAATTCCCACCGGACAGCCCGCTTTTACGATTTCTTGCAACACCTTACCAGAAGGCGTATTTAAACACTCTATTTTTCCCATGACACTACTACCATCTAGCCAGACCTCTGTAACCATGTGAGAAACATTTTGTAAATTAACGACAGAAGTTTCCGGGTGATCTAATTCTCCTAGTGCTCTTCTTGCTTCTACTAGTTTTTTATATTTTTTAATCTCTCTTTCTAAAATCGCCAGAGGGTAAACTCTTCCGTTTCCATTTTCAACATCAGCTTCTTGTAGCTTCCCAGCCAAGATTACAACACCATTTGCGACCTTTTTCTTTTCGGCTTCAGTAAGAAGGTCTTTACAAACGTCACCATCACATAATTGATAATATTCTCTTAAAAGGTATTTAGACATTCAGCTACGACCCCTTACAGCACCGCCGTACAGGCTGGAGCATCCATTTTCTTGTACACTCTTGTTTTCGCATTACTAACTCCGTTTAATTTTAAATCCATCATCATCAAATAACATACACAGTACATAAGAAGTTGCGGAACTTAGGCAACCCAAAAGAAAGGCGTTAAGTATAGAAGATTCAAAGGTAAATAGTTCGGTATTTTTGTTTATTCCAAACAAAAAGACGCCCGACCAGAAGCCCACGCAAAGGGGGCAATGAAAGAAGCCTTTGACAAATTCTTTACTTGGTCTAACGTCTTCAAATATCTTTCCGTAGACAATAATTTGTGTCATGCCGTAGGCACAAAGAACAAAATATATAAGATCCATAACTGCCTCTTAAACTCTGTAGAACGTTGTCATCCCATAGGGACCACGTATATAACCAGGTCTGAGAGACCCCTTCTTATCAGAATGCGGAACCTCTCCAAGTTCTGTGGTGTCTTCATCGGTTGGTTCAACAAGACGATCAACATCGCCGTCCTTGTATTCATCGTATGTGGTGAAATATGGCTTTTCTTCTTCAACAAACTTACCAATAGCAAATACTGCTGTCTCAACACCATTAACCGCTGGGTCAGAAGGTTGTAGAAGCTGTCCCTGCATTGACCCATATACATTGCCAGAGCGGACACTAGAGGGGTCTAACAGACCCTTCTTAACAAGGTCTGAAAACATCCTATCCTGCGCCTGATAGACGGCATCTGACATTAATTCCTTCGGCAGCGCTAGAACCTTACCTGTCTGAGCCATAACAATTATATCCATGTCCTGATGATCAAAAATCATAATATTGCCATCAATTGACTTCCTAGCGTTCAAGGATAGCTTTGCCTGAATCTTCTTTGGGGGTGTTAATCCTGGCGACGATACGGCTGGTTCATCAACTATGTGAATATCTATCGCCATTAATCTCTTATCTCTTTAATCAAATCTTGGACCTTAAGAACATCTTCAACCAGGCTCTTATCAACTTGCCTTTCCCTAAAATTCTCTATGAGGGTTAATACCTGCTGTGTTTTTAACTTAATTTCCGAATTTCTCTGCATTTCTTCTGAACTTAGGGACTCAGAGATTATGGTTTTCAACCTGGCTATTTCTTCGTTTAAGAAGACTTTTAGCTCAACACCATTATCTTCAAATGACGAGATATATTTGTTCAATAAAGCATTTTGGTGCTCAGTCAAAGCAGGGCAGTATTGTTTATTAAAACTTTCAACGAGTCCTTCATAAGTTAAATTATCGACATGCTTAATTTGATCTTCGCTATCCTCATCTTGCTTTACAATATTACCTAGAATTGACTCTTCCAGCAAAACTCTATCTTTGGTTGGAGCCTCTTGGTTAAAAATTTGATAAACAGTCGCTAAATTTCTATAATTCGGAAAAAAGCCAGAAAAAGAAGACTTAGACAAACTCTTATTTATCACGCTTATTAAAGTACTCTGTTCCTTAAATAACTTGCGCTTATTTATACTGCCATGCTCTTTTTTAACCTCATAAATCAATTTCTCTGCGGTGTGAAAACCCAAGCCTCTTGTATTTATCAAGGTTCTGTAAAGTTCAAGCTCTTTTGCAAGAGCAGTACCTTTCCTAAAGTGTTCCTTTATAAGCAAAAAAACAAAGTCTCTTTTCTTATCATTTTTATCCATAACTGCTTTGGTCAGTTCTCTAACCAAAACCTCAAAGAGAATACCAGTATTTCTTTTTTTATTGTGTTTGAGTCTTGTCTTCACTTTTTTCATCCCTTAATTCCAACTCCTTAATTAGGTGTTTAATCTCGTTACTAACTTCAAATAATTTATTTTCTTCTTCAGTATAATTAGTGTCTTTTCCCTCAAATGTCAGCTTAGCTAAACTACGCAAATCCGACGCACCTTTAAAAATGTTTCTAAATGTGTTTCTTCCGGTTTCATCAGAATAGGCGCCTTTATAACTCCGCTTTCTAGCTCCCGATCCTCGCTTATCTACATCCACGGGTTCATACCATCTACCTTTAGATTTAGAGGTGGTTGTCATCGGTCTGCCATACGGATCTCTATCTCTTCTAACTTTGTACCAGACCTCATCGTCTCTTTTGGCGGGTGCTACCAATAAAGGAGACTCCTCTTCTGGTGGTGAACCCTCCGGTGGTGCATCGGCGGCACCCTCTTCAGCGGGAGCGTCTCCGCCTCCGGCTCCTGGGGGTGGCGGAGCGGCTCCTTCTGGTGGCATGGGCGGCATACCAGGCATACCAGGCTCCATGCCTGCGCCTGCAGCAGCAGCCATCGCAGCCTGAGCCTCTGCTTCAAGAGTAGCATCAAAACTACGGTCATAGAACATTTCTCTCTGATTTCTCAGGAACTGGTCGTCAGACAAGCTAAAGATATGCTCCGCAACCCATCTTCTACTGAAAAAGCCCTCAGTAGCAGAAGCAGCTACATCGAACTTAGTCTTCCAGTGCTCCAATTCTTGGAGTTCTGCAATTTTAGAAGGATTATTGAGCCCAAGTTTAAAAGAAACTAAGTCTTCTTCGCGGTAGCCCAATGTATACAAGTGAATAATGCCTATCTTTTCAAGTTCAGAAGTAACCGCACGTTGAAGCCTTTGAATTGTTCTTGCAAATCTAATATCCTTTTGAGCTAAAGTTGTTTTATCTTCTTCTGCTCCATCACCTCTAAAAAGATATGCTTGAGGAATTTTTAAAGCTGCAAAAAGCTTGTCTTTCAAATATTTTATGTCGTCGATGTCTCCAGTGTAAGTTCCACCTGGTAGAGATTCTACCCTAGAAGAGGTTGTGCCACGGACCGGAATGAAGTAGTCTTCTTCTATGCTCATAGGATTATAACGAAGATCAATTCTGCCGGTATCAGAGTTTACTACCTGATTTCTCTTCATCTGAGTCATAACTTTTTGCATGTACTGTTCGACATCGTCAGGAGTAATATTTCCCACATCAATATAGAACACGCGACGTTCAGGGGACCTGACAATGCGATAAGCCATCACCGCGTCCTCTAATAGAATCAATTGTCTCCAAATCCTCCGAGACGCCTCTAACACACTTGTCCCATAGGGTGCATATTTGTCATTTCCTAATATTCTAAAATGAGCCATCTGCCAATTCTCAAGTGTTATACCGCCTGAGTTCCACTGAAACTGAACATAGTTTGGATTAGTTTTATCTTCTCCCTCTAGTCTTTCAATTTCACTACTTGGCAAACCTATGACATTTTTAATCCCCATCTCTTCGTCTATATCCAAATACAAGAAATAATCCCCAAATTTACACATAGAGCGACACCAGCCAAAAAGGTTAAATTCAATATTCATAACATTATGATACAATTCAGATAAGATCAGCTTAATCTCCTCATTAGGACACTTAATAGTCAGAAGAGGTTGTAAATCAGAAGAAGTGGTCATCTCATCTGCATAGATATCTATCGCAGAGGCTATAATCGGCTCGTATTCCATCTGTTCAAAATCACCGTACCTTTCAACCCTATTCTGGTTCGCCATTATGTTCGCAGTCATGTTTGCGAACGGATCATAACCAGCATTGTGACTCTTCTTAAACTGCTGTCCGCTTGCAGAAGTAAACTTATATTTATTGAGGTTAATCCTCTTTTCACGTCTGGGGTTCTGCTGTCTGTAATTTACAATTGGACCCGAAAAAAGCCTAGTTAACTTCCTGTATAAATTCGACTTTGGATTTCTTGGGTTTTTTGACCTAGCTGCCATAGTTTATTATCCTTTGTAAAGCCACTCGTGCTTTTTGTTTTCGTTTATTTGTTTCTTGTGTTTTTCTTTGTCATCATAACTTCTCATGCCGCGAATAGAAGTATTAATAGTAGTAGTGGTTTTCCCCATAGAACTTAAAATAGCCATCTGGTATTCTGCATTTCTTCTAACCTCCAGAAAAACAGTATCCTTAACCCAGCAAACTATTGAAAAAGCCATGGTCAAATCATCGTGGTAGCCCCTCATCGCCTGGGGTTTACCGTTGTTCCATATAAAAGTTTTCAGTTCATTGAACAGTCTTCTTGATCGAGTCTTAATCATTTTATTTCTTACATATTCTTCCATCTTCGCTATAATTATTGGGCGTGTTCTCATGGAGGTTGTAAACCCGGCTACCGCTGTGTTCATTTCTTCTCCAGATAGCTGGTCTATATATTCATGACTAGATTTTATAGAATAATATATATTGGGATACTCCATGTCTTTTAATTTTTCTAAAACTGCAAATCCAACAGAGTTATTTTCAACCACGATCATACAATCGCCATATTCTTTGCCCGCGTCGTGAATCACTCTTGAGAAGATATCAGGAGTTATTTTTCCTTGATATTCAGCAACAACTTCCATAGTTTCAAGCTTTATAACATGAAAAGCAGAATAGTCATTACCATCCCCCCTGGCAACGTCTGCGGCTATTAAGTAAGTGCTCTCTGGGACATATTGTTCCCAGATCCATAAGTTCCTATCAAAACCAGTTCTATATCTAGGCTCCTCAATAAACTGTTCCATGTATTCCAAATCGTCCGGGTGAATAACTGTTTCACCTGAAGTGTTGAAGTTGCATTCTAATTCTTGGGCAATCTGCCTTCGTGACATGCTTTTCGTTTCTTTTTCAAACCAGTCCTCATCCCTATCAGGGTGCACATCCCACAGTAACTTTGTAGTATAAAAATCGCTGAGTCCCCCTTCAGCATCAACATAAGTCTGATGGAACCAATTGCCCACGCCATTTGGAGTGGATAACGCAATACAGCGTCCACCTGTTGAAAGAGTGGGATAAAGACCTGTCCACAACTCTTCTAACCCTTCCACATGAGCCGCCTCATCGATTACTAAAAGCGATAAAGCTTCTGAACGTCCTGCGTCTCCGGATGTTGAAGATGCTTTTATTTGAGACCCATTCGTTAACTCAAAACTAGTTCTATTGTCAACATCCACCGTCGCTATTTTTAACCAACCTGGTAAATGTTTTACCATATGTTTAACCTTCTTAACCAAATTCCCCGCAGTCGTAAACTTTGTCGCCATAACAAGGACATTCTTATCCCTATGGAACATCAACATCCAGGCAATATACGCAGCAGTAATACTAGAAATGCCCAACTGACGTGCTTTTAGTATAACATTAAATCGATGATCGTTAAAGCTGTTAAGCAGATCTGCTTGATAATCATAGACTTTAAAAGGCACCAAGCCGTACAACGGATGTGCAATTTTTGCGTAATTATTTATAAAATAAACGGGATCTTTACCACTTTTTATTATTTCCGCTGTGATCTCTTTTTTTGATAATTGATAAGTCATTTTTAATATGGGACATCATTTTTTCCAAGTGAAAGCCAATTTTTAACTGCTGCGTCCAATCTCATCTCAGATGGCTCCAGCAAATCCTCTCCTCCTGCTTCCACACCAGAAAGCCCCCCAATTTTATACCACTGGTAAGCCTGAACTTGAGTCCTAATCCGACTAATATGCTGTACATTGATTTCCGGTTCCCCTTCCTTACTTAAAGCAAGCGATTTCCCTGTAACTTTCTTATATTCTTTTTTCAAATACTTAGCAATATCCGCTAACATTTGTTCAATCTCACCTTCAAACTTGTTAGGCTGATGAAGGTTCTTCAATTTAGTCTCGCCGTGATAATGAACACATAATTTATCACCAGAAAACTTAACACTAAAACCGTCCATTACTCTTGCTTCGATTTGAAGATCTCCCTCCTCTCTCTTGAGCCCAACTTCTTTTGGACCATCACCGGTCGGAGCTACCAACCCTGGGTTGTGTGAACCATCATATGCATTAGCAGCTGCCTGCGAAATACCTCTTAAAACATCTAAAACTGACGCCATTTACTTTCTCCTCTTTTTTGTATTTTTTCTCTTAACCTTTAAAACACATCTTTCATATTTTGATTTATTTTCTCTACCCACAGAAGCGGTACAGATAGCCCATGGATTGTTTTTCTCTTCTTCGCTTAGAAGAACCTCAAGCTCCTCTTCCAACATCTTTTTTAAATCTTCTTCTTTCAACCTCATCTTTACTAGGTCTCCAGCCTAACCTCCATCGTTCTTTTCTTGGACTTTCCTGTTCAAATATATAACTATCATCCTCAACAAAAATCAAGTAGCACTCATGACAGCAAGAATACCTATTAAAATAAAAATCATCTCTTGTTTTAAAAGAGTATATTCCACAAACAGGGCACTTTTCTCTGCTACTCTTATTAAGTAGTTTTTTACTAATTAAAAAGCCGTCCTTTTCAACTTTCTGGTTTTTCTCTTTTCGCTTATTTTCCTTTTCCAAAAGCAGCTTAATTTGATCTAAATATTCTTTCTCTT
>Ga0114906_1001680_pt1 | contig 11425 bp, 8 predicted proteins | sample MalvirDeepMed_M9_FD_89687 | JGI IMG/M metagenome (GOLD analysis project Ga0114906, IMG submission 89687) | Marine viral communities from the Global Malaspina Expedition - Malaspina viral metaG DeepMed_M9 | ecosystem: Environmental > Aquatic > Marine > Oceanic | place: Mediterranean Sea... | reverse complement strand
TTATAGGTGGGTAGCTTATTTTAACAATCTAGATAGATGGATGGTTAAAGCTGTCACCAAGCCGACGTTTGCAATTTCAGAGACATCACATCGATTCATTAATCACACTTTTTGGTATCCTGGCAGAGTAGAGTGGAATGCGATTGACCTTACCCTGGTCGATCCGATGAACCCTGATGCAACAAAGACGGTCATGCACATGATCGAGGCAGCTGGGTATCAAGTTCCAGATAAAGTTTATGAGCAATGGAGAACAATCTCAAAAGCTAGTGCTGTTGCTGCCGTGAAGCGCATGAAAATACAGCAAATTGATGCTATTGGTAATGTCGTTGAAGAATGGGTTCTTAAATCGCCTTGGATCAAAGACGTGAGATTTGGTAGTTTGTCATATGACTCCGAAGACATCATGGATATTACCATGTCTATTCGTTATGACTGGGCGAATTTGTATACCTCGAACAAGTCTGTTCTTGGAGCAGCACCCGGTGTTTCAGAATCCGCGAATTTCCCGACTTCATACAATAGGTCTTAATGCCGATATAAATAACTAAGAGGTAATAATGAGGAATAACGAGGAACGCTTTAACAAAGCGAGCGAGATAAACACAGATCCACCACCACAAGTAGCAGTAACCAACCCACAAACTGAAGATGCAGCATTAAATTTTGTAGCACCTACAGATTTTGTTGAGCTACCCTCAAAAGGGAATTTTTATCCATCAGAACATCCTTTAAATGGCCAAGGGCACATAGAAATACGTCAAATGACTGCTAAAGATGAAGATATTTTAACTTCTAGCGCTTTGTTAAAAAAAGGGATTGCGATTGAAAGATTGCTTCAAAACTTAATTATTAATAGAAGCATTAATATTAATAAGCTTTTGGTAGGCGATAAAAATGCAATATTAATTAAAGCCAGAATTTCTGCATATGGGGCAAATTATAAGACAAAAGTTCAGTGCCCAGTGTGTACACAATATTCAGAGAATGAATTTAATTTATCAGATGTTATAATTAACAACGGGCACGATGCGCAATCAAAAGATGTAACAATGAATGAAAATGGAAATTTTGTATTTTCCTTGCCTAAAAGCGAGGTCAGTGTCGAAGTTAAATTACTCACAGGCGAAGACGAAAAAAAGCTTACTATAGCAACTGAACAAAGAAGAAAATATAATTTGCCGGAAACAGGATGGACAGATCAATTAAAAACTTTTATAGTTTCAGTGAATGATATAACAGATCCAGCAGTTATCGACAGGTTTATTGATAATATGCCAGCTAGTGACTCTAGACATTTAAGAAAAGTCTATACAGAGGTTGTGCCAAACGTCGATCTAAGACAAAATATTATTTGTGGGCAATGCTATTCAGAGAGTGAACTGGAGGTTCCGCTCACCGCGGACTTTTTTTGGCCTAACTAACGATTACATGGAATCAGTTTATGAGCAGTTCTTTCTGCTTAAATATCATGGAGGCTGGAGCTTCATAGAAAGCTATAATCTTCCAGTCGGCCTTAGAAACTGGTTTATTAAAAGATTAATCAGACAATTTGAAAAAGAAAAAGAAGATTACGATAAAATTAATAATTCTAAAAAGTGATCTCTTTAAAAATACTACTTTTTTATTTCCAACAAATAACTAATTATAAATAACGGAGGAACAACTATGAGCCAGTTAGTCCCTGTGGTGTTAGATTTTACAAAAGCAAGCACTTTAAATGAAAGCTTCCTTACAATGTTTGGCGCAACAGTAGAAGAGATATTAAGAAGAATGTTTGGCCACGTGCCATCAATTGAAGAATTAGAGCAACATCTGCCTTTAAAAGGAAAAAGAAGACTCGCAGAACAAGGAGAAACACAAGAGCAAGATAAATATAACGTAAAAATAAAAGGCAGCGAAGCAGAAATAAAAGCATTTCTCGGCGCCTTGGTTGCCGAAAAAAAATATATAGAAACTTATATGAATTTTGGCTATGATGATGAACGAAGCCGTGAAGCGAAATATGAACTAGGTGATGCTATCGAGCATTTTGAAACGGCAACAGGGCTTTTATGGCCCTTTAAATGAGGAAAAGCGTAACTAATGGTAGATAACATAGACCCTAAAGAGTTATTGAATGCCGAGCAACAAGCTCGACGTTTAAAGGCTAGTCTTGAAGAGACCAAGGCAGCTTTGCTTGAAATATTAAGCCTCAACTCGCAGCAAACTGATCAGAATAGACAGATATTGCAGCAAAAGCAAGAACAGCTTGAACTGTGGAAACAAGAACAAGCGTATCTCATAGAGGCACAACAGGGTCAAGGCAGATTAGTTGACCTAGAAGAAAGAAGAAACAATGCCCTAAAAGAAGAGATTGGACTGCTTCAGAGAGAGTTACAATTAATGGTTCAAGGTCCTCGCGCCAGAGAGCGCGCCTTGAAAGATAATCTTGGGGCTCAAGAAAAACTTAGAACTTCAATAAATTCATTACAGCAACAAGAGACAATAAATCAAGATCGAATAAACGCTAAAGAACGAGAGTTAATCAACCTTCAACAAGAAGAAGCGAGATTGAGAGCCAAGAACTTGGATTTGACGGAGCAGGGAAGAGCGGCAATTATACGAAAAATTTCTGCAGAAATCCAATATCGACAAGCGGCCATGGCCACTTCAAAACAAGCTCAAGAGTCTGCACAGATGTTGTTTGGTATGGATAGTAAATGGAGACAAACATTAGTTGGGGCACTGGCTACGCAGGCAGACGCAGGTATGCGCGCAAGGGGCATAATTCAAGGCCTTGTTGATACGTCGAACAATTTAATCCGGTCGTTAAATAATGCATCTTCCGTTGCGAATATTGCTGGCTCAACTTTGATGAAGATTCAAGAAAGAACAATCACAATGGTTACACAAATTGATCGTTCTGAGGTAGCTTTAAGAAGGGCTACGGGCGCCTCGGCTGGATTTGCACAAGGGTTGTCTTCCGCGTTCCGAGACAGAGAAATTAAACAAATGGCAGCTTCGTATGAAGAATTAAGCCAAATGCAATCAGCATTATTCGCTGGCTCAAGACAATATTCAGCCATGCTGCCGCAACAACGGTTACAACTTGATCGCCTCGCCATGGCCGCTAATCGCGCAGGAATATCATTTGACGACATGGCAACAGTTGTTGATAAATCAACACGCATATTTGGAGATAAGTCTGTTGCTGCTATCAACAGACTGTACAACGCTGCGATATCAATTGGTGAAATGCCATCTCGCCTGGTGAAACAGTATACTAATTCATTAGATGTCCTTGCGCAATACTCAGGCCCCAGAGCAATTCAAGTCCTGCAACGTTTAAGCGCCATCTCTAAGACTACAGCAATTGATACACGTAGTTTAATTGATGTGGCTAGTCAGTATGATACGTTTGAAGGCGCCGCCTCGGCCATCGCGAGACTAAATGCTGCGCTTGGTGGCCCATATCTTAGCGCCGTTAGAATGCTGAAAGCGGATGAAGGCGAAAGGCTTATGATGTTAAGGCAAATGTGGCAACAAACAAATTTAAATTGGACTTCGCTCGGAAGATTCCAGAAGCGCCTTGTTGCGACAGCTTCTGGTTTTAGAAGCCTTGCTGAAGCTAGCGCTTTTTACACAGGAGATATGGAAAAGTTCAGGAGATTGACGCGACAACAAGAAAATAATGTAGAAGCTCAACAAAAATTAATAAATGCTGGGATGTCTCTTGTTACGGTTGGGCAAAGAATTGCCCGTGCCTTTGCCGAATTTGGAAAATTTGCTGAAGATGCGGTGCCATATGTTAGATCATTCGCGAGAATTTTGAATTCACTAGGTCCAATGGAAGCTTTCAAAGCAGTTGTTTGGACAAAATTAGCCATGGCCGTTGCTGCCTATGGTGCAAGAATTTCTGCTGCAGCTATCGCAACACGTGGCCTGGCTGGAGGAATGAAGAGTCTAGGAATTTCAATTATTTTTATGGCACCACTTATGTACACAGCCTATTTAGGATTTAAGAGGTTAAACGATGAAATGTCCAAGGAGCATTCACCAAAAGCCTATACTCTCCCAAGTAGAATGGCCGCTGGCATATCTCAGATAGCCATGGCCTCTAAACAAGCTGGTCCTGCTCTAAGAGACCTTGGAGTAACTTTACAAAATGTAAGCAGAGTTGATTCTGATTCGTTAAAGCAATTAGGATTTACTTTTAATACTTTAGCAGCTGCCGGAAAATCGAACGTTGAAACATCAGGGCTGGTTAGAGGCCTTGGAGGTATTTCGAGAGCAGTAAGAGACTTAGACACGAGGAAGGTGAAAACATTTGCTAGAGCGATGAGCGGATTAAGTTGGGCCATGAAAAGCATGCCAAAAGAAACAGTGGTTGAGGTGGCTGCGCTTACTAGGGCTCAAAATGCAGGGGTGTCCCAGGCAGTTTCTGCAAGATCTGGGGCAAGAATGCAAGCGCACACTACAGCCGCTATTCAAGCTGCACGCCAAGCAGAACCGCCTCGCGGAGGTTCTAGACAAGGCGGCGCCGAATCAGGCGTATTGGTTACAGATAATATTACTTTACAGATTGGTAATGATGCCGTGATCACGCGTAAAGTACAAGATGTTGTGAGACGGCAGAATAATAATATTCGTGCAAGAGTTGCGCGCACTGCATAGTGCATATGGAGGAACTTTTAGATGGCATGGGGTAAAAAAACAAACTTTTCAGATCCGACAGACCGCGCTTATAATACTTCGTGGGGCACGATACAAATTAAACATTTAGGGTCTCACGTCGACGGCGTAAATAAAAGCCAACAGCTAACGGTTGATTTTAAAGCTTTCGTTACAAGATTCCAAGACGCATGGGATGGCGGCTTCAAAACTGTACAGTACCCAAATCAAAGCACTCCTATCGCCCATCAATCAACGCCATATAGAAGAATTGCTTTACAGTTTCTTGTGCCTGCAGCTAGTGAAGAAGAGGCTATAAGCAATTTAAAGAAATGCTCTGCTATGGCAAACATGATCATGCCCCTGAAGAAATATATAGGCAAAGAGAGAAGGCAATATTTTCCACAAACATCTTTTGTGGCGATCAAATTTGGGAATCTCATACAAGAACCTGAAGGCGATCCATTGCCAGGTTGGATAAATGGGTTTACATTTAGTCCAAATTTTGAAGAAGGAATGTTTATTACAACAAGGAGTGAGTTTATGCGGGAGGATCAAGGCCATTATCTTCCAAAAGTACTTGATGTCAGTTTAGTGTTTATGCCATTTATGACAAGATCAGGTGGGCTGGGATTTGACGCCTCGGAAGGTAAGTGGGAAGACGTCACCGCTCCATACGGTGTTCAATTTGCCCCTATTAAGGCTGCAGAATCGCCTTCTTCTAATGCTGGAGACGCGGAGGACGCCGGCGAGGATCCGCCAGTGAACATCACCGCCGGCGGAACTGTGCTGGAAGGCCGCGGCCCAAACCCGGGAGGATGATTTATTTATGAGATACAAAAAAAGAATGAAAGCAATAAATGATGAACTTTTATATGAAGACCACTTTATAAAAAGAAAAGTTAGATTTATTGAACAATATACAACTCCAAAATTACATCATCCATCAGCTGCTCAAGTAGGCAATTTAACAAACGTGCAACACATATGGAAACATGGAGATAAATACTATAAATTAGCTAACCAATATTATAAGGACCCAACACTTTGGTGGGTTATCGCTTGGTACAATCGAAAACCCACAGAAGCTCACGTAACGCTGGGGAAAATAATACATGTACCATTGCCATTAGAGGAAATATTAAAATATTATGGGATGTATTATTAAAAAAGAGGGGGCTTTGCTGAATGTCTGTTGAGAATAGTTCAGGCCCAACTGTAGTAGAAGGTGAAGCTGCTCAGCAAGAAGTTAATGAGGAGAAGCACCGTCAAGAGTTGGCTAAAAGAGCAAGGTTTCAAGAACAGTGCTTTTTAATGTTCCATAAAGATAGAATTGTTCAGCAATTAACTGGACAACGAAGGCTTAATCTCCCGCCAACACCATCAGGCGATGTCACAGTCCCTATTTTTACATATGATCATGTTGTCGCACTGCACGCCCAGCAAGGAGATACCATCGCCTCGCAACTTCAATCTGTTGATGGCGCCTCCGCCTTTTTTAATTTAGATTCGGCAGTTTTATCACAATTAAAACCTCGCTTCGAGCTTTATAAAATATATCCACGAATGAAGGCTAGCGATGTTCATCACCAAACGCCTCTCCGTGTAATGCTGCCGCTTGGCGAAGTGCACGAGGATACGTCAGCTACTCAGTGGACGACACAAGAGAGTCTCGGAGGGAGCAATGTTTCCAGCTTTGCTTCAATCGATGAATTGTGTAAAGGATATGCTGAAGGCGGGTTCCTTGGTTTTGCGCAGCCCTCAAATGTTTCAATAACTTTTGGGGGAAAAGATCCAGCACAAGTTAATATTATTGATGATTTTCAATTTACTTTGTATTTTTCATCTTTCCAATTATTTAATCATGTTTTTCAGAGCAGTTATATAGATCCAACAACTCAGGCATCTGAAGACATTAATTGGAGCTATAAAGATTTAATTTCATGGTCGGAGAAATTTGTTTTTGAAGGCCATGATTCTAAGAGTCCAATTCCAACGCGACGTAAAATAAGCGATGCGGATTTGTTGGGAACTGAACCTTGCGCGGATAAACCTGATGGTTTAAGTCCTAGGGTCCGCCAAGTTATGCCGTTAATCGAGAATGCACACTATTTTGAAATTCAAGCAGTTGTTAGGTATGATGACCAAGTAAATTTTGATATAGTAGAAAGCATCGCTCATGATGAAAGTACTATTTTGTCTTCTCTTGAGCAAGAAGAGATCAAAAATTTTCTCCGGTCATCCGCATTGGTTGTTAGACTGCAATTTAAAGAACATGAAATATTTTATCCAAACGCCGCCTCGGCCGATCCAAGTTTGACGGTTAAGTTTCGTTATGCGGCATATTTAGATAGCATATTAAGATCGCCAGATTTAAATATTATAGAAGCCGCAGACCGCGAGCAGGCAATGTTATCCGCTTATATGAACAATCTTGCCCAAGCAGAAAAGTTACTTATGCAGGTTAAGGCAAGAGAGCTAACATTAAAATCTGCTATAGAATCGAACGTCGAATCAGGCTACATAAATGAAATTGCTGAGTCATACGTTTCGCTGCGGCAACAATTTGTCGGCGGCCGTAGCGCCTGGTCGATTAGACTTCCTTATGACGCTGACGGCTTCTCAAGGCCCTATGGTTCAATTATTGTTTCTCAGGCCGAGGCTGAACAGGAGGTGTCTCGCGCTGACCGTGACGGCCGCGAGCCCACGCTGAACCGGTATGCCGTAGGTGATTTAATTCTGGATAAGGATAAAAGGCCAATAGATAACAAAGAAAATGCTGTTAAAATCTTTGAAGAATTAGTGAAGAAATATCAAAATTATGTTTCACAAAAACGTAGAGCCTATAGATCAGCAAGATATGGACGATTTTTTGAATTTCTTTATGGCAGGGGCAGGATTTACAAAATTTTAGCGCTGCCCGAAGAAGTTGGGCTGGAACAAGGCGGTGAAGTAGCCAACAACGAAGCGGAAACTGCGGAATGGAGGAAAATAGAGCTTGAAACAGGAGTGCAGCCTGGCACTGGACAACAGCGCCGGTGGAATATTTTAGGCGCACACCCAGTCAATCCACGAATAGCCGATGAAGAGATCGATGACATTGTAGAGAGTTTTGCCCACATAATAGCTGGCCACACACGTAGTGGCCTCAGATCTAACGAAGCAGTGAAATCCGCGCTAAGGATAGAGTTGATTGACGCCGCCGGCAACGTTGATGGCACCAATCTTGCTGGCCCATTGCATCCAATCGGGCCAATGACTTATGTTGATCTTGATGGTAAAAGGAGACCAGCCAAAACAGTATATTTTACCACTTTAGGGGATATAGTTGATATTGCGGTTGATTTAGCCACGGCGCCGAATAGTTCTGTTAACGACGAACCACCCGGCGATGGCGGCCTGGGCTTATTTGCCAGGAGAATGGGATTATTATTTGGACCATTAATTGATCATAACACTGGAACAAGTCGTGACAGAGCAACTATGATTAACTTATCCCAGGTTCCGATTTCACTGAAGACTTTGATGAGCTTTTGGGTTGATAATGTGCTAATGAAAGATCGAGAAGAATATCTTCTAGGGCAGTTTATAACAGACTTGATTACAAAATTGACAACTCGCGCTCTAGGAGAAAAATGCATTGAAGACGGAGGCCGGAGAGAAGAGTCTGTTAAGTTATTGCATTTTACTTCAGCGATGCAGGCCACTGGCCAAAATAATGAAATTTTTATTCCACCATTTTATCCAGAGGGGCACGTAGGCGCCGCCTATCCCGAGGGTGGCGCCTCAAATGTTCTGCTTTTTGAGAATGGCAACGGCAGATCGACCGCTCTGGGATTGTCGGCCAACGGAACCGTGGCGCCACTAAGATATGATAATGGTGAAATAAGATTTACCGACATGGTTAACGCGAGTCCTAACACTCCGTTGGAAGAACAATTTAATTATATGTTATTTTATGTACACAATTACATACCAGCACAATTACGACCAAGCGACAGGGAACAAAACATAGCCCGAGGAATTTATTACTTAGAACCAGGCAGGATGACTTCAGTGATTAAAAATATAAATTTTGCAAGAACTGAGATACCATGGCTGAGAGAAGCAAGGCTGACTAGCGTACGTACGCCGACTGGAGGAACAGCTTTAAAAGACGTTTATGATGCTACCATAACCTTGTATGGAAACAATATTTTTAAACCAGGAATGATAGTATTTATTGACCCTACTAGGGAAGGTGGCACTTTTTATAATCAGTGGAAGGACTTAGGCATTGGTGGATTTTATATTATAATAAGTGTTGATCATATGGTTTTAAGCGATGACGTCTTACATGAAACGATTATGCGCGCAAAGTGGATTAGCTTTGGAGAGTGCGGTTCATCATTAGCTGGTTCAATGCCAATTCCAGTCCCTATCCCAAATAGCTTTCCAGGTACTGTTCCTGAAGAATATAACGGGGTTCAACATGGGGCTATATATCGCCCACAGCCGTCCGGTGTAGGAGCGTAAAAGATGGTATCACCCATAACATTAAAAAAAGAGTTAGCAAAGGGAAATAATCTTTTAAAGTCTCTTAAGATCTTCATTGAAAAGAAGTTTTATTATGATGAAGTTTATCCAGATGGCAGTTCGCCTTGGGTCACAAGGCCTATTGACTTTATTAATGAAAATCCTTTGTATGGCAAAGTGGATATGCAGAAAAATTTTATATATCCAAGACCAGAAAAACTAAGGCCCCTTAATGTTGAATCATCAGCAGAGGACACACGAGTTTTAAGGTTTGTCGCAGACGCCTTTGAGGATCTAAAAAGATACATTAATGCACACCTTGCCAATGGATACCTTTTGCCAACTGGGATTGTTGCAGAGTGTGATCCAAAACAAACTTTTTTCTCTTTATTAGACAAATATGATATGTATAGAGAGCTTCATTATGGTCATTTTACTTTGCTTTATCTGGCATTTTCTTCTGAAACTCAGGCTCATAGAAAATTCCCTCCTGGTAAAAAAATTATTGGTTTTCCGGATTTCATGAAATATTTTAAAGATTTTTTAAAAGCTTCTGGCGCCATAATACCTTTTACGCCAAGCGCATTAGTTGCTTCTGGCAACTTATCGCCACTTTATACGGGCCTGTGCATTGAAATTCATGATGCGAAATATGATGATGACGCCGCAAAGCACGCATTCATAAATCATGCAAACTTTAGCTTTTTTCAATTAGCGGCTAGAAAACATGGATTCTTTTTAGATAGAAATGTACCATGGCGCTTAGTCGCTGATGTCACATCTTATAAAATGCGCGAATATGCGCGAATAGATTATGAGAAGCCTTTAGTTAGTGACATCTTAAAAAATATCCATGACGGCCTGGAAGAGGATCTTAAAAAAATGCTTCCCACACCAGCGCAAATTCATCCTAATTTCTCAGATGAAACGTGGTCAAAAATATCTGCTGCCGAGGCCGCCTTACAAGTGCGGAAAGATTTTGAAGCAGCAAAAGCTGCAATGGTTGGCGGCACCGACATTCAAGAGAAAACAGAGTTACAAACCTTTAAAGGACCGAAGGATCCAGAATATACAATAGAATATGATTTAGATTTGATTTTCCCATTTAATGTTAAAAAAAATGAGCTTTGCGAGGAAGAGACTGGTAATTGCATTTCTAGAATATTTACATTAGAGGCGCTATTTGAAGAATATTATGAAAATGTACATGTACGCGAGCCGATGATACTGCGATATAATATGTGGCGTTATTGGACGTCTTATCTTTTTAAAAACCCAACCGCTAAGATATCAGAAACTGTTGGTTGTACCCAACTTGGCGTCAAAACCAGTGTAGTTAAAGAAGTTGATCGCAAAAGTATGAGTTGGGAGGAGTTTAAAGAAGAATATGGAGATTTATTTTGGCTTAAAACTTATCTTGACGTCCGCATACTTGAAAACAATATTGCGTGGAGTAAGGAAAAATATGATCGCAAGTTAAAAAAAGCATTTATTGCTTATAAAGTACTTGACTTTGATGAGGCAGTGGCGTATATTAATGATGAGGTAAAAAAAGGTCTTCTTGGCTATGCTGATATTTATAAAGAAAAAGAGCAATTTGACTCAACAATTGCGACCATTATGCCACTCGGCGCCACTTTGCCCGCTGGCAAAAGTTATTAGAGGCTAGGATTGTTTTTTCAAACATTTGATGAAAAAGATAAATGCGTTGCCTTGTTTACAAATGACAAGCTTTATTATAAAAAGTTTCCTAAAAAATTAACAAAAACTTGGTCATACTCAGAGCTATTAAAAAATCATGATGGCGTTAAGTACGCTCAGCTTTATTGCAACGGACAGACTCTTGAGGAAGTTTGCCCAGAACATTTAAAAAAGGAATGGGGAAAAGTACATAACAAACTGAAGGCTTTTTATAGGTCTTGCCTGGAGGTAGATTTAGATTTAAACAAACATTGTTTTTTTGATATGGTGCCGGAGAATTTTTTAATTGATTGCGCCAAGATGAAGAACAGTATAAGCAGTTATGTTTTTGCCAACTATGAAAAACCAAAAAATTATGAATTTTTACTGGCGCTAACAAAAGTTTTAATAGAAATGAAATATAAAAAATTAAACATTGATTATTCTGAATTAAGTGCCAAATTAGTCGTACCCAAGGTAAGGCAATTTATTAAAAAAAATAAAAAACTTGACCAAGTAAAATATAGTATGTTTAAAACAAAAACAGGAAGGCTATCAACGTTCCCAAATTCTTTTC
>Ga0114906_1001677_pt1 | contig 11439 bp, 10 predicted proteins | sample MalvirDeepMed_M9_FD_89687 | JGI IMG/M metagenome (GOLD analysis project Ga0114906, IMG submission 89687) | Marine viral communities from the Global Malaspina Expedition - Malaspina viral metaG DeepMed_M9 | ecosystem: Environmental > Aquatic > Marine > Oceanic | place: Mediterranean Sea... | reverse complement strand
GGCAGCCTGTTTGGTTCTGGCGGATGCCTCCGGAACAGGCTCTGGGGCCGGCCAGGGCTCGGTAGTACGAGAGGCAACAGCTTGATCCGTCGAGGGTGGTTCGAAGGCTTCTGTTATCTGAAGGTCATCCCGAACCGAGGCGAACCCGGCGGTTACCAGCAGCATGAGCGCCAGGGCATTGACGAACAGAAGCGGTCTGAAATCGACCATGACGGAACCTCTTGATCCTGCATTCTTGGAATTCTGTCTACCGGTTCATCTTACCCAGTGAGTGCAACGCTATGTAACAGAAAGTGACGGGGAGTTACCGAGAATGCAGGCCAAATCACACTTTATCCGGAAGCTGATCATGGTTGAGCTGCTCCCATGATCTCATGTACACGTCGGCTTCGTATTGATAAGGCGATTTGAAAGGGGTTAGCACGAAATCGAAGACGAGAAAGAAAAACCCGATAGAAGCCCACGCGATGGCCAGGGTGCTAATGGTCGTTGCCTGTACCTCCGGGTTCGAGTCGACGAAATTCTGTAACACCGGAATCAGATCCGATGCCATCGCTACCGGGTTGAAGCTGGCCATCACCAGTGGCACCCAGAAGGCGATGAAGATCGGGAAGAATCCGAATGACCAGAGCAATCGGCGGAGCAGATAAAGGGCAACTTCCCGCCAGAAGCGCTGTCTGACTTCCGGTACTTTCCGGATCCGCTCGAGGTACCGCCGACGTTCTGCCCAGTAGGCGGCTACTTCCGGGGCCTCAACGGCCTTTGATTGAGGTGCAGGTGTTGTCATGTACGGCGCGGTACCCTATAGCTTCTGGAGTGATGCATGATAAGCGATACTACGTGTTACCCTACAATTCTCCAATTGTTTAAAGACAGGATAGTTTGAATGGCTGCAGTGATCGACAACGCAACTCATCCGGCCTTTGAGAAACTTCGCAGTCACCGGATCGATACACTCAATCTCGAGGTCGAGGAGTATCGTCACAAGAAGACTGGCGCCCGCCATCTGCATCTGGCAGCCGACAACGACGAAAACGTGTTTTTCGTTGCCCTGCGTACCTTCCCGATGGATTCCACCGGGGTGGCGCATATTCTGGAACACACGGCATTGTGTGGCAGCGAGCGTTTCCCGGTTCGTGATCCGTTCTTCATGATGATTCGGGGGTCACTGAACACGTTCATGAACGCTTTCCCCAGCAGCGACTGGACGGCCTATCCCTTCGCCAGCATAAACCGGAAGGATTTCGACAACCTTCTGTCGGTTTACCTGGATTGTGTATTTTTCTCCAAGCTCGATCCGCTGGATTTTGCGCAGGAAGGTCATCGCCTTGAGTTCGATAAGCCGGAAGATCCGTCCACCGACCTGGTTTATCGGGGTGTTGTCTACAACGAGATGAAAGGCGCCATGAGTTCGCCCACGTCCCAGCTGTGGCAGAACCTCAGCAGCCACCTGTTCCCGACCACGACCTATCACTACAACAGCGGTGGCGAGCCCGACCACATCGTGGATCTGAGCTACGACGACCTGCTGCAGTTCTACCGCCACCACTATCACCCCAGCAACGCGATATTTGCCACCTACGGCGATATCCCGGCTCATGAGCATCATGAGAAGTTTGAAGAGCTGGCGCTGAAACGGTTCGACCGGCTGGACATCGATCTTCCGGTTCGCGACGAGAAGCGCATGTTCGCCCCGGTCAGGGTAGAGCAGGGCTATGCGGTCAACGAAGGCGAGGGGACCGACAACAAGACTCACATCGTTGTGGGCTGGTTGCTGGGCCACAGTTTTGATTTGCAGGAGAACCTGGAGGGTCAACTGCTCTCTGCGGTACTGCTGGAAAACAGTGCCTCACCACTGATGCGAGCCCTGGAAACCACGGATCTTGGTCATGCACCTTCGCCCATGTGTGGTCTGGAAGACTCCAACCGTGAAATGACCTTTGTTTGCGGCATCGAAGGCAGCGAGCCGGACAAGCACAAGGATCTGGAAGCCCTGCTCGAGTCCACGCTGCTCAAGGTCGTGGAGGAGGGCGTAAGCCAGGAACGTCTGGAAGCCATCCTGCATCAGCTCGAACTGCACCAGCGGGAAATTGCTGGTGACCAGTTCCCGTACGGCCTGCAGCTGATCATGAGTGCCATTGCACCCATGGTGCACGGCGGTGATCCGGTTGAATTGCTGGATCTGGAGCCGGTCCTGGCAACGCTCCGGGAGAAAATCCGGGACCCGCAATACGTGCCGGATCTGATCCGCCGCAAGCTTCTTGAGAACCCGCACCGGGTCACCCTGACCCTGCGGCCGGATGAAAAGCTCGAGTCCCGCCGGCAGGAAGCCATCCGTGAAGCGCTGGCCCGTCGCAAGGCCGAGCTTACCGATGACGAGGTCCGGATGATTGTCGACCGGGCCAGGGCGCTGGAAGAACGCCAGATGCAGAAGGACGATGACTCCATTCTGCCAAAGGTGGATCTGTCAGACGTGCCTCTGCAGATGCCAGAGCCGGAAGGGCGTTATGACGGCGACATTTCGGCAACCGTTTATGCCCGTGGTACCAACGGTCTGGTTTACGAGCAGATTGTTGTCCCGGTGCCGGCGCTGACCGAAGAGGAGCTGCTTCTGGTGCCTTACTACACCACGCTGATTTCCGAAGTGGGTTGTGGTGATCTGGACTACCTGCAAATGCAGGATCGTATCTCTGCGGAGTCTGGTGGTATCGGCGCAGCGTTCAGCGCCAAAGGCCGGATTGATGACGTTCAGGCGCTGTCCGGTTACATCATCTTCAACGGCAAGGCTCTGGCCCGTAATCGCAGTGAGTTGACCCGTCTTCTACGGGATGTCTACACCAGTGCCCGCTTCGATGAGAAAGAGCGAATCCGGGAGATCATTGCGCAGATCCGGGCCCGTCGCGAGCAGGCCGTAACCGGCAGTGGCCATGCACTGGCCATGGGCGCGGCTTCACAGGGAATGAGTCCGGGTGCCTGGCTATCTTTCCGGCTGGGTGGTCTTGCCGGTATTCGCGGCACTAAGCAGCTCGATCAGGCCCTGAAGGATCCAGAGGAATTGACGGCGCTCTGTGACAAGCTTTCTGCATTGCACGAGAAAATCGGCAAGCAGGGTCGGGAGTTCCTGGTGATTGGTGAAGAGGATCAGCTCCCGGCGATGGTTGATGATCTGAAATCCTGCTGGCGTGATGCCTCTGGAGCGGGCATTGCAGGCTGGAAAATGGAACCGGTCAATTACACTACCCGTGAGGCGTGGCTGACTTCTACCCAGGTTAACTTCTGCTCCAAGGCCTACAGCACTGTCGCTGTGGATCATCCCGATGCGGCGGCACTGACCGTGCTGGGTGGTTTCTTGCGTAACGGTTATCTGCACCGAGCCATTCGGGAGAAGGGTGGCGCTTACGGTGGCGGCGCCGGGCAGGACAGCGTGAATGGCACGTTCCGGTTCTTCTCCTACCGTGATCCGCGCCTGGAGGAAACGCTGGACGATTTCGACGCGGCCCTTGCGTGGCTTCAGGACAATGACCACGACTATCAGGAGCTTGAAGAGTCGATTCTTGGTGTAATTGGTCAACTCGACAGGCCCAGATCGCCCGCGGGCGCTGCTCGCCATGCTTTTCACAACAAGCTGTTTGGGCGAAGCCCGGAGCAGCGTGCCAGGTTCCGGGAGCGGGTGCTGTCCGTCACCCTGGATGACCTGAAGCGTGTGGCCAGAACCTGGCTGGTGCCGGAGAAAGCCAGTACGGCCGTGGTAACCAGTCCGGAAAACCGTGCTAGGGCCGAGAAGCTTGGCCTGAACATTCAGGAACTGTAAAGCCAAAACAAAAGAGGCCAGATGAAGTGTTCATCTGGCCTCTTTTTGGTCTGGCCCCTTTCTTATTCTGCCCCGATGACGCCCTCCAGCCGTCTGTACCCCTAGCGTTGGCGCTTCAGACCGGTTGTCACCATGATTCGGGTGGAGATCTCCTCAACTGAATAGGCGGTGGTATTCAGGTACGGAATCCGCTCACGCCGATACATCAACTCGATTTCCTCGATCTCGTGCATGCACTGCTTGATGGATGAGTAGCGAGAGTTTGGCTTGCGTTCGTTGCGGATGGTTGCCAGCCGCTCCGGCTCGATAGTCAGCCCGAAAATTTTCTCTTTATAGGATTTCAGGGCTTTCGGGATCTGCTGGTCTGCCAGGTCTTCTTCGGTAATCGGATAGTTTGCCGCTTTCACGCCATACTGCAGCGCCAGATAGAGACAGGTGGGGGTTTTCCCGCTTCGGGAGGCGCCAACGAGGATCAGGTCTGCTTCGTCGTAATGCCGGGTGCGTGCGCCATCGTCATTATCCAGCGCGAAATTGACGGCATTGATCCGGCGTTCATAGCTGCCTTCATTGTTGATGGCATGGGATTTACCGACGGTATAGGAAGAGGAAGACTGGAGTTCCTGTTCCAGGGGGCTGAGAAACGTACCGAAGATGTCCACCATGAAACCCTCGGCGGTGGCGATGATTTCCCGGATATCGCTGTTTACAATGGTGTCGAACACCAGCGGCCGTGCGCCGTCTGTCTCGGCCGCCTTGTTGATCCGTTTGACCATTTCCCGGGCTTTTTCTTCGTCCGCAATGTAGGGAACAGTAACCCGTTCAAACTCGATCTTTTCGAACTGGGCCAGAAGGCTGTGCCCGAGAGCCTCGGCTGTCAGGCCGGTGCCATCAGAAATGAAAAAAGCAGTGCGTTTCATGCTGTATTGTCCGGTTCCTTGGTTCTTGATTCCTGGCTCGGTGGCCTAGGTAATTTCCGCAGGTTACAGTATCATACACGCCAAGTTCGAGACTCCGCAGTGGATATTGTCTGCTTTTACCGCTTGATACCGCTGGCCCGATTTTGCTCTTAGCTTCACAGACTCAAGGGAGACATGCTTTGGAAGATTACATTATCTGGTTTGATCACCTGGGAATGTCCGATGTCGATCGGGTAGGCGGCAAGAACGCCTCACTCGGCGAAATGATCAGTAATCTCGCCAACGCAGGTGTTACCGTTCCAGGTGGCTTTGCCACAACAGCGCACGCCTATCGCGAATTCCTCGCTACTGACGGACTGAAAGAGCGTATCGACAACGCTCTCGATGCCCTGGACATCAACGACGTTAACGAACTGGCCCGGGTTGGTGCCCAGATTCGTCAATGGATCATTGAAACGCCATTTCCGGATGTTCTGGAGAACGCCCTGAAGGAATCGTTCGCCACCCTGCAGGATGGCAACGAACACATGGCGGTTGCGGTACGTTCCTCTGCAACGGCGGAAGATCTCCCGGACGCCTCCTTCGCAGGCCAGCAGGAAACCTTCCTGAACGTGGTGGGGCTGCAACAGGTGCGCACCTCGGTCAAGGAAGTGTTTGCGTCGCTGTTCAATGACCGCGCTATTTCCTACCGCGTCCACCACGGCTTTGACCACAAGATGGTGGCGCTCTCGGCTGGTATCCAGAAAATGGTGCGCAGTGAGACGGCGGCCAGTGGCGTTATGTTCACCCTCGACACAGAATCCGGCTTCCGTGACGTGGTATTTGTAACTGCCTCTTACGGTCTGGGTGAGACCGTCGTTCAGGGTGCTGTAAACCCTGATGAATTCTACGTACACAAGCCTACTCTCGAAGCCAGTCGGCCGGCCGTCCTGCGTCGCAATCTGGGCAGCAAGGCCATCAAGATGGTCTACCACACCAAGCCCGGTGAAGGTGAATTCGTTGAAACAGTGAAGGTGGAGCAGGAAGACCGCAACCGCTTCTGCATCACTGACGCCGAGGTGGAAGACCTGGCACGTCAGGCGATGATTATCGAGAAGCACTACCAGCGACCGATGGACATCGAGTGGGCGAAGGACGGCGACGACGGCAAGATCTACATCGTTCAGGCGCGCCCTGAGACGGTGAAAAGCCGTGCGTCTGCCAATGTGATGGAGCGCTACCTGCTTAAAGAAACCGGCAAGGTGCTGGTGGAAGGCCGGAGCATCGGCCACAAGATCGGCAGTGGCCCGGTGAAGATCATCACCAGCATCAAGGAAATGGACCGGGTGCAGGCCGGCGATGTGTTGGTTACCGACATGACCGACCCGGATTGGGAGCCGGTGATGAAAAGGGCTTCCGCCATTGTTACCGACCGCGGTGGTCGTACCTGCCACGCGGCCATTATTGCCCGCGAGCTGGGCATTCCGGCCGTGGTCGGATGCGGCGATGCCACGGAGTTGCTGACCGACGCACAGGAAGTGACCGTCTCCTGCGCTGAGGGCGATACCGGCATGATCTACGAGGGCTCCCTGGATTTCGAGCTGCGGGAAAATACCGTGGACTCCATGCCGAACATCCCGTTCAAGATCATGATGAACGTCGGCAACCCAGACCGGGCTTTTGATTTCCAGGCGTTGCCGAATGAAGGTGTTGGTTTGGCACGGCTTGAGTTCATTATTAACCGGATGATCGGTGTTCATCCCAAGGCACTGCTGAACTTTGATGGACTGCCCCGGGATATCAAGCAGACCGTTGAGAAACGCATCTCCGGTTACAGCTCGCCGGTGGATTTCTATGTCGACAAGCTGGTTGAGGGCATCTCTACCCTGGCAGCGGCGTTCGCGCCCAAGAAAGTGATCGTGCGGTTGTCGGACTTCAAATCCAACGAATACGCCAACCTGATCGGCGGCACTCTGTACGAGCCGGATGAAGAAAACCCGATGCTCGGTTTCCGGGGTGCATCGCGCTATATCTCCGATACCTTCCGGGACTGCTTCGAGCTGGAATGCCGTGCCCTGAAAAAGGTGCGTAACGAGATGGGGCTGACCAATGTGGAAGTGATGGTTCCGTTCGTGCGTACCGTGGGTGAAGCGGAACAGGTAGTGAACCTGCTGGCGGAGAACGGACTCAAGCGTGGTGACAACGGTCTTCGGGTCATCATGATGTGTGAGCTGCCGGCCAATGCGCTGCTGGCGGATCAGTTCCTGGAGCACTTTGACGGCTTCTCCATCGGCTCCAACGATCTGACTCAGCTGACCCTGGGTCTGGACCGGGATTCGGGCATCATCGCGCACCTCTTCGATGAGCGGAACGATGCGGTCAAGGCGCTGCTTTCCAACGCCATTCAGGCGTGCAAGAAGGCCGGCAAATACATCGGTATCTGCGGGCAGGGGCCATCGGATCATCCGGATCTCGCCAAGTGGCTGATGGATCAGGGCATTGATACGGTGTCACTGAACCCCGATTCGGTACTGGACACCTGGTTCTTCCTGGCCGACGAAAAAATCGACTGAGTTTATTTCCAGGATAAGGAGAGCGACAACGTGACGACGATAATTACCCCGGACCTGTGTGACGAATTTCCGGAAGTGCTGGTTGTAGAGCCCGGCTTCAATAACTACGGTGGCAACAAGGCATTTGGCGGTGAGATTGTGACCGTGAAGTGTTTTGAAGATAACTCTGTGGTGAAAGAGCAGGTTGGCCAGCCCGGGAACGGTCGCGTGATGGTCGTGGATGGTGGCGCTTCAAAGCGCCATGCGCTATTGGGCGACATGCTCGCGGAGAAGGCTGCGAGCAACGGCTGGGCGGGCCTGATCATCTATGGTTGCGTGCGCGACGTGGATGAGATTGGCAACACCGCCCTGGGTGTGCAGGCCCTTGGCACCCATCCGAGAAAGAGTGAAAAGCGTGGCCTGGGCGACCTGAATGTGCCGGTCACCTTCCACGGCGTTACCTTCCATCCCGGACACTACGTCTACGCCGACAACAACGGCATCATTGTTTCTGAGAAGCCTCTGGTTTGAGGCTTTTCGAGGCAGAGACAAAAACGGCGGCCAATGGCCGCCGTTTTTCGTTCAGCGAGTGACTTCGCTGATATTCGTTCCAAGGAGGAACCCGTCTCCTTCCGGTTCGCAGCGAATGACTTCGCAGACAGTCTCCAGCGGCGGAAACTGATCACTGCTGGAGTGAAGCACCGTGTGAAGTTCCTCGCCAACGTTCACGGCCTGCTCAACGTAGAGTTGCATGCCGGTCGCGCTCAGATCACGGCAGATCCCTTTGAAGCGGTTGCCCTGGCTGTCGCTGATCTCAATCTCCGAGTTCACCTGCATACGGTGGAAATCGCGTTTCTCCGAATAATCCTTCATGGCATCAGGCCCAGTTGTCGGTTTTTCTTGTTGGTTTGAGCATTGGAATGATCAGTGCCAGCAAAACGCCACCGAGAACGAGGCCCGCGCCCAGCAACATGAAATCGTATTCCTTGCTGGCTTCGAGACGTTCGTTTTCAGCCGTGAGCACTTCAAGGTCGTTGCGAATCTTCTGGTTCTCTTCCCGCAGCTCGCGATTTCGACGTTCCAGATTGATGGAATCGGCGGCGATACTCTTGATCCGCTGAAGCTCTTCCTGGAGCTCCTGTGAACGGTCAGAAAGCGAGGCTTCGGAGCTTTCCAGCGCGTTGCGCTCAGTGACGACGTTAGACAGCTGCTCTTTTACCTGGGCGAGTTCAGCGCGCGTTTCTTCCAGCTGACGGTTGGCCGTACGCAGGCGATCTGCAGCAATGGGTGTCTCGCTCAGGTATTGACTGGAAACCCAGCCCTCGGTGCCCTTGGGAGTGCGAACGAGGGTGTATCCGGAATCGGAGGCCTCGATGACTTCCAGCGGCGTGCCACTGGGAACCGCGTTTTCAATGATTCGGAACTGGGAACCTGCGCCTGACCTCACTGGCAGGTACAACTGGTCGTCAACCCAGACAGTCTTTGCCTGGGCAACAGCAATGGAGGACACTGCGAACAACACACTGATTGCTAGACGAAAAAGCGTCACTGGTTACGTTCCCTGAAATTCTGCGGTTGAAATCTGAGTCTGATTAAAAGCGCAATTTTGTCACAGATGCCCCGCCGTGCAAGCGTGCCATCATTACAATAAACTCATGGGCCCCCAAGGCCCGCTCACGGGAGGACGGCTTTGAAAGGCTTTACCACAACCTTGTCATAAACGCCTGCCTCCACATAAGGGTCGGCATCCGCCCAGGCCTGGGCCGCTTCCAGAGAGTCAAATTCCGCGATTACCAGACTACCGGTAAAGCCGGCATCGCCGGGCTCTGGAGTATCCAGCGCCGGATGAGGGCCAGCGACAAGTAATCGGCCCTCGGCTTTCAGGGCCTGAAGCCGGTCGATGTGAGCCGGACGCGCAGACTGGCGCAACGGCAGGCTGTTCTCGACATCTTCACTGATAATGGCGTAGTACATTCAGCTCTCCGAACAGGTTTTCAAAGACAGGATAGTTGATCAGACAATCAGCGGTCGTGTCGTGCAAGGGTTGGCTGGTACACTGTTAAACCCTGGCAAGCCGCCAGTTATCTGAAGATTCAGGATATTTTGTGACTATACCGCAAGACCCGCATTTGTGCATTGATCTGCATTGCCACAGCACGGCTTCCGATGGCGCGCTATCACCGGCGGCACTGGTCGAGCGCGCTGCCGGTCGGGGGGTTACCCACCTGGCCCTTACTGACCACGACACGATCGCTGGCCTTGCCGAAGCCGAGGCGGCTGCGCAGGCGCAGGGTATCATCCTGATTCCCGGGGTTGAGCTTTCCTGCCTCTGGAAAAGCCGGACCATCCACATCGTCGGTCTGGATTTTGATCCCGGGCAGGCCGGTTTCAGGCAGGCGCTGGAGCAGCAGAACGAGAATCGCTGGGCTCGTGCCCGCATGATCGCGGACCGCCTGGGTAAGCTTGGTGTTGATGGCCTTCTCGATAAGGCCTCCGAGGCTGCCAGTGGCGACGTGCCTGGACGGCCACATTTTGCACAGGTTCTGACAGAGGCTGGCGTTGTTCGCAATGCTGCCCAGGCATTCAAGCGATATCTGGGTAACGGTAAGCCCGGTGATGTAAAAGCTTTCTGGCCGGAGCTTCCAGAAGTCGTGCGCTGGATCACCGAGGCAGGTGGCGTTGCGGTTCTTGCCCATCCCCGAAAATACCAGCTTACGGCAACCAAACTCAGGGAGCTGACCGCGAATTTCCGAAGGGCAGGGGGGCAGGCAATTGAAGTGTCTACTTCAGGCCAATCCAGTGGTGATCTGGGGTTTCTTGCAGAGCTTTGTCGGAAAGAGAAATTGCTGGCATCCCAGGGCAGTGATTTTCACTTTCCCGGCGCTCCCTGGTGTGAGCTTGGCCGCATCATGAAAATGCCAGACGGGCTTGAGCCGGTCTGGCATTCGTTCAGACAACCTGTTCCGGGTGCGGCGCCGGTTTAATCCGGTGCGTGGAACAGCAGGTACAGATCCGTCAGTGAGTCCGGGATGGCGTCGGCCATCTGCCGGGATAGCTTTTCACTGTTGCGAACCTTCTGGAAGTCCTCGTCATCGAACAGTCCTGAGAGTGTCAGCATAGGCACCATCAGGTCCGCCGCTTCTTCTTCGCTGGCTGCTTCGAGCCACTCTTCTTCGTGTTCCAGAAAGGTGTCCACGAACCCGGCGCACCAGTTTTCCAGTGCGTTCATGGGGTCGCCATCCTCCGGCTCCGGCAATTCCAGAGACTGCCCCATGTCCAGGGAATGGGCCATGTCATTGGCCAGCTGGGTCGAGCAGCGCCTGAACACCTCGGGAATCCCGGTGTCGGGCACCTGATCGGTGCCCGTGGCGAGGCGGAAGATTTCTTCCGCGCTCAGTTCAGCCGGGCCGACGACGCTGGCGCAGACCACCCCATGGAAACCGAAGAAATCCAGGGCTTCATCGCCCCAGGGCTCGGCAAAGAGGATGTCTTCCAGCGCTTCTATGTCGGAGTTCGATAGCATCAGTTAGTTACTCCCGGCCTTTTTGGCCTCTTCCGCGGCCTTCTGGCGCTTGCGGACTTCTCTTGGATCATTGTAAGCGCGGCCCGGTGTTACAGGAACGTCGACTGCCGGGGCATCGGCAGGCGTGTCCTTGGCTGTTGCCTCCGGAGCGGAAGGCGTCTCTTCCTTCACTGGCTCTGCGGTTTTGGGCTCAACTTTTTCGGGCTCGGCTTTCTTGGGCTCGGCCTTTTCGGGGCTGGCCTGCGCTGCTTCAGGCTGCTTTGGCTCCGGTTGAGCCTCGGGAGCCTTACGCTCTGGTGCTACCTTCTCCTCCGCTGGCTTTTCAGCCTTCTCGGGTTGTGGTGCCTCCTCCGGTTCTGCCTTGGCGGCTGGCGCTTCCTTGGGCTTCGCCGGCTGCTTCTTCGCCCGCGGCGCTTGTTCACCGTCGGCCGTGGCCCTGGACTCCGGCTTTGACCTCGGAGCTGCCTCTTTTTTCTCGGTAGCCTGGTCAGTCACCGGCTTTGGCTCATCAGTGGCCGCGGTGCTCTTGGCAGGCTCTTTGTCTGTGGCTGCGCCTTGCGCCTGCCCGGTAACGTTTTCGCTCTTTTCCTCAGGCTTCTCAAGGGGTTCGGAGCTTTGTTCAGCCTTGGCGGGCTCGGCTTTTTCAGGTTTCGCTTG
>Ga0114906_1001674_pt1 | contig 11458 bp, 14 predicted proteins | sample MalvirDeepMed_M9_FD_89687 | JGI IMG/M metagenome (GOLD analysis project Ga0114906, IMG submission 89687) | Marine viral communities from the Global Malaspina Expedition - Malaspina viral metaG DeepMed_M9 | ecosystem: Environmental > Aquatic > Marine > Oceanic | place: Mediterranean Sea... | reverse complement strand
GCATGATGTGAGGGAGCAGAAGGAACATCGAGATGGCGAGTGACAGCCACCTGTTCCTACCCGCTTTTGACGAGCTGCAACAAACCCTGGTGAGGCTCAAGCCTCGGGACCGCATGAGAATGCGGACCATGTTGGAACGCGACCTACAGTCGTTGCGGTCGGAGCTGTCCGACGCCCGCGAGGACGACATCGCAGGGCTGGTCAACGGTGGTACCCACAGTCAAGCTGAGGTGGGTCGATGGGCCGGCGTGAGCCGGTCGAGGGTGGCTAAGATTCTGCGCGCCAGGGAGAAGAGGTTGCGCGACAACGGTTCCATCTGATATCTATTATCTGATGATGGCGCCCCAGCGCCATCTTCTGATATCTGATACGGATCCCCGCCGACTGTCACACCCCTCCCCTAAGGTGTGGGCATGATCGAACATCGCTTCCGCCAGTCGTGGCTGAACACGTTCCTGGCGTGCCCTGAACAGGCCCGCACCATCCGCAACGGAACCGCCATCGATGTGGCCGGCAGCAAGATGGTGCGAGGCACCGCCGTGCATGCCGCCATCGAAACGGCGCTGACGGCCCGCATGGCCGGCCATGAGATGACCGTCGACGACATCCTCGAGGCGTTCCACTGGTCGTGGGACAGCCTCGTCGGCACCATCGAGAAGTGGAACAAGGGTGCGACGACTGCCGAGGCGACCGTCGAGCTGGCCGAGACCATGGTCAGGACGTGGTGCGCTGAGGTGTTCCCCTACCTGAACCCTGTGGGTGTCGAGAAGTCGTTCGAGTTTGTCCTCTACGAGGACGAGGGCCGTCGCATCTCCCTGTACGGCACCCGTGACCTCGACGAAGATAATCTGACATGGGATTGGAAGACGGGCGAGCATGACGCGGATTGGCTGGTTCGACGCAACGACTTGCAGTCCATGATCTACACGCTGGCTCGGGCCCATGAGCGTGGCGACCTGGAGTCGCAGCAGCCGTTCCGCTACTGCTACCTGACCAACGGCGAGGTTGAGGTCATCGACGTGACCCGTACCTCTCAGGACTGGGCTGCGCTGGTTCCGATGTGCAACTCGATTGCTGATCTGATCGAAGCGAAGCTTCCGTCGTGGCCTTTGCGCTACGATGGCTGGAAATGTTCCGACGATTGGTGTCCCAACTGGGCTGCCTGTCGCGGCAAGCACCTGGGTGTCGGTTCCAAGCCGGCGAACTGGTGATCGACAATCCCGAAAGGGGAGAAGAAAATGCTAACTGCAAAAGACAAGTCCATCATCGCTCAGGTGGCCGCCAAGGCGGCGGGCAATATGTGTTCAGGCAAGGGCAGGGACGGGATGACCGAGTACCTCGCCTGCGAAGAGATGGTCTTCAACGCCATCATTGACAGGGTCGGCCAGTTCGCCGAGCCGGCTGTCATGCCGGCTGCTGCGGCACCACCCGTGATGTCCCCTGCACCGAACCCTGTCGCCCAGGTGCAGACCATATTCCCAGGTGCTGAGATTGCTGTCGCTCCTGGTGGCGATGCACCCCCACCGGCAGCGCCGCCGGCCCCTGCTCCTGCGGCGGCGCTGCCGGTGGGGCGTGCCCGCAAGCAGATGGAACTCGACTCCAACGGGTTCGTCACCGACGGCAAGCAGGCTGCGTGGACGGTGGCTTTCCTGTGTGCCGGTCAGAAGACCGAAGACGGCAAGCTTGTCGTGTTCGACAACAAGTTCAAGAAGGCGAAGGGCGCAGCGAACATCGCTGCTGGGCTGCCGGCCAAGCACGACGGAGGCTACGAGCCGACTGCGTCGGACTTTGTCATCTCCGATGTCGGCGCACTGAAGTACGGTCTTGGCTCTAAGCGGATCAGCCTGTGGCTGTCGGACGCTCCGACCAACATCCAGGCGGGCGACGGTTCCATCCACGCCTTCAACGTGGAGGACATGCACGCACGCTGTAGTGCGTAATGTCCGAGCTGCCCTCCCCCCTCACCCCCGAGCAGATAGTTGAACGGCTAGCGGGAGCGGCCAGCGACGACGCTGACACCACCAACTACAAGTTCATCGAACCGACCTCGACGGCGTTCGATTCGTTCGTCGACTATGTTCGCAACGACGAGGGCAGGTTCCTGCTCGGCTACCCCGAGGTTGACCTGTGCATGCGGGGTCTGGCCCGCGGCGAGATGCTCCTCGTCGTGGGCCATTCGCACAACGGCAAATCTCAGGTGCTTTACCAGTCGATAGTCAACGCCCTGTTGAACAGCGACGCCCACATCCTGATGTTCTCCCCTGATGAGCCTCGGGAACTCGTCGCCCAGAAGCTCCACTGCATTGCGTACACCCGTAACGGTGAGGAGTTGGAGCAGCAGATCAAGGATGGGGATCAGGCCACGTTGGACGAGGTTCGTTCGGCGTCCCATTCGTTGTTCGACAGGGTGCTGATCAATGACGGTGCGTTGACGTTCACGCAGATGTCTGATGCGTTGAAGGAGGCGCAGGACTATTGGGGTCGGCACCCCGACTTTGCCATGGTCGACTACCTGGAGTTGCAGCCAGGGGAGTCGGACCATACGGGTGTGGTCGGTAAGGCGCAGGGGTTGAAGAGGTGGTGTAAGGAGGCCAGCATTCCGCTGGCCGTGGTACACCAGGCGGGGCGTGGGTCTGGTGACCGGCACAAGCCGGCGATGATCACGGCTGGCAAGTACGGCGGCGAGCAGGAGGCTTTGGCTGTTCTCGGCGTGTACCGCCGACGGGATGATCCTGCGCTCACCTATGTGGAGAAGTGCTACCACTCGGTGTCGGTCAACATTCGGTTGACGAAGAACAAGCGGCCTCCGAACAAGCTGGGCGACTTCGAATATTTTTTGTGTCCGCACACGGGTCAGATCCGTTCGTACCGTGATGATGACATTCCTCCTGATGACAGGCACATGCGGTGACTGATCGTGTTGCTTTGGTTGACAAGTTTTGTCGCTTGTTCCGAGGCAACGCCCTGGCGAAAGAGACAACCGACGGGGACTTCCGACCGTGGCGTGGCGACGACGGCGAACCGGTGCCGGCCAACGGCACCGTCTTCTCCGAAGCGGCCCATGACCACCTGTGGGGTCCGTACCGGCTCGGGGTGTACCCCCTCATGGAGGTGGCGGGTTCGCCGAGGTGCAACGTCGGTTGGCTGGCCGTCGACTGGGACGAAGGCGACGTGTCGTTCGTTCACGCTGTCAACGTGCGGGAACTCCTGGCCGAGATCGGTATCACCTCATGGGTGGAGACCAGCCGGTCGAAGGGCTTCCACCTGTGGGTATTCCTCGAAGAGGACATTCCTGCCCAGATGGGCCGCAATGCCATGTTCGCTGCCTGTCAGATAGTTGGGAGTCCTACTAAAGAGGTCTACCCTAAACAGGTCACGATGCCCGCTAAGGGCTTCGGCAACGGAATACGCCTCCCATATGCGCTGTCACGCCCAGAGGGCCGTCAGGAGGCTGTACGGGGCTCTCAGGGCAACCTGTGTCTGGAGGCGTTCACCGATGAGGCGTTCGACACGATGGCGGGCAGGGAACAGATTGTCAAACTGGCCGCCCTGTACCAGCCTCCACCCTCCAACAAGCCACTACCATCACCCAAGTTTTCCCACACCAGGATCGACGCCAACTTCAGGTTCGTCGCCCGAGACATATGGGATACAGGCCCGTCGCACGGCGACCGCAGCCTCGCCCTGTTCTCGTTCGCCTGCTCCCTGTACAGACAGCTCTACTCGCCTGATGCCGTCCTCGAATGGACCCGACAGTGCGACCTGAAATGGGGTCAGAAGTTTGCGACCCGTGGTGCCAGCGGTGAGCAGCAGCTTCGCAAACTCGTTGATGACGCTGGTGCGAAGATGGGACGATGACATGATGAACTTTGACCACTGGTTGGAATACGGGATCAAGCAGGGATTCTGCGGCCCGCCCGTCTGCACCACCCATGACGGCATCCCGTCCACCAGGGAAGAGGACGACGTTTGGGAAGAGTTCGGCGAGGTATGCATCCACATGATGCGCCCCTACACGGACGCCGCCCAGAAGCAGGGGGTTGAAGAAAACCATTCGCCGTCGACCTGGCGGATGGGACGATGAGCCTAAGAGTCGGAGCGTTGTGTGCAGGGTACGGCGGCCTGGAACTAGGGCTGCAACTGGCAGGCATCGACACCGACCTGATATGGGTATCCGAAACAGACAAGCATGCCTCGGCTGTGCTGGATGCACGATTCGGGGTACCAAACCTGGGTGACCTGACCCAGATCGTTGACTCTCCCGAGGTCGACATTGTGACAGCGGGGTTCCCGTGCCAGCCGGTATCGCATGCCGGCAAGGGTGCGGGGGTCCACGATGAGAGGTGGTTGATCAGAGATGTCGTCACTGTGGCAAGACAAGCAGGCGCACAATGGATCTTCATGGAGAACGTGCGCGGCCTGCTTAGTGCAAACAAGGGTGAAGCGTTCGGGCAAGTCCTCGATGCGTTGGCCGAAGGAGGCTTCGACGCGAGATGGGCATGTGTTCGAGCCGACCAATCCGTGGGTGCCTGCCATCGGCGGGATCGTTGGTTCGCAGTTGCCTACTCCAGTGGTGAACGACATGGGGGCGGGCAAGACGGTGGAGAAGTGGGACTCCTGGACGGCCGAGATGAAAGCCAAACACGGCAACAGCAACGGGCACGGGCCGAGCCTGTCGATAGAAGTAGCGCGTTTGGAGTTTATGGCGAAGCCGTCGCCCGATGGGAGCGAATCCTCGGACGGCCAGCACCCGCACCCACCGACGACGGGAAACTCTCCAGCAGATTCGTGGAATGGATGATGGGTCTACCTGATGGGTGGGTGACAGGCGTGGATCTGTCACACTCCCAGGAGTTGAAGATATTGGGCAACGGTGTTGTCCCGCATCAGGCGGCAGCCGCATACGGGTGGCTGCTCGAACAGTGACCTACCGGTTCAGGATCCCAGGTCGACCCAAGTCGAAGAGCCGGCCACGGTTCGCCAAAGGCCGTGCATACACCGATAAGAAAACCCTTGACGCTGAACAACGCATCGCCGACCTGTACAACGGCCCCTTCCACGAAGGGCCGGTCTCCCTGGTCGTCACCTTCCACCCCGACTGGACCGACGTGACGATCAAGCCCATCCCCGAAGTCGTATCACCCCTCACCGCCGACGCAACCAACCTGTGTAAACTCGTCGAGGACGCCCTCAACGGTGTCGCCTACCCCGACGACCGGCTGGTGCAAATGCTCGTGATCCGAAAGATCCCACGGTGAGCTTCTCCGACCTGTCATGGGAACAACGATACGGATCAATGGGTGACGAAGCCGAAGGAGCATTCGAGGAACGCACCGAAGGATGGGCACGATACGGATTCAACCGGCCGCCCTACTCGATAGAAACCCTGCCACTGTTCCTGCGATACACCCCCGACTACGTCACCGTCAACACACTCATCGAAGTCATGGGATGCGGAGCCAAAGGTCTTAAACTCAAACAGGAGAAGCTGTCGGCGTTGACCATGTGGGACGGGCAGATGCCCGTCTGGTTGTGGATCTGGTCAACACCGAAACAGGAATACGCATTCGTGCCACTCAAAACGATTACGAAGCTCATTGACAAGGGAGAAACGACCTTCGGGTCGTTCCGAGAGGGTAAAGCATTCTACGGCTTCAAGCCGTCCCTCTTCCCTTGGAGCAACGGCAGTGACGGATGATCGACGAAAAGAACCCCTCTACGATCCGCTCCTGTCTGCCGGCCGCTACCAGCGGTCGGCGTTCGGACGGGCAGTTTCACCGCTCGAAGCACTCGTTGTCTGCGAGCCTGGGAATGAACCTGAAGAGTCCGTACTGGAACAGCTCTCGTTGCGGGACGCCGTCGCTGACGCCCTAGACGAGTTGGATGAAGACGACCGCTGGCTCTTCGACATGCTTCTGGTCGTTAGGCTCTCTCTGCGCTTCGTCGGTCTTGTTATCGGAATGCCTAAAACGACCGTAGCAAGACAACGAGACAGAATCATCGCTGACCTACAGCAACGACTCCTCACCAACCCTGTCGTGAGGGAACGATTCGCCGAGGCTAGCCTGGGTTGGGTGGGGACGCCTCAACACAGCAGGAAATGAACTCCATCCATTTCTGCAACCAGATCAGCACATCCTTCTGCGCCAACCAGTTGCCGTTCTCAGCCTCTTCCCACGCACACATCAGGGCGATGAGGTCGTCGGAGTTGAACACCGTCAGAACACCCAACTGTTCGCCGTTCCATTTGGCATGCGTGCCGTCCTGAACGTCGAAGATGCCGCTGGTGCGTTCCAACTCTGTGGCGATCCCCGTCTGGAGTTCCTCCCTGACTGGGCTCGCGAACCACGAAGACCACGCCGACTCGAAGTCGAACGCGGTGTCCTCGCTCACGACCCGAGGCGTTCCTTCGCAAGGGTCTTCACGGCCGACAGTAATGCTGCTGCGGCAGCTATCAAGGCTGTCCTGACGGTTGAACTCTGACCGATGACGATGACGGCTGCGAAAGCCTGCACGGCAGTCCATGCTGCCCGCTCACCCCATGTCCCCCATGAGAACTTCGATGATGTAGTCACTTCCCCTTCTTTCCACGGCCGGCCTTGGAATAGGCGATGGCCGCTGCTTGATCCTTCGAGTAGCCCTCGCCGATCAGCTTGCCGATGTTGTGCGACACCACAGCACGACTCGCCCCACGGCGAAGGGGCACAGCTAGTACCGCGGCTTACGGGGCTTCTTCTTGCCGGCCACTAGTCGTTTTCGTCGAACTTGGCGCGCATCCCGTTAGCCATACGCAACATCGCGTCACCAGTCAGCGTCCCGAGGTTCGCCGTGGGGCGCACCACACGGTCCACCAGAACACGACCCACCTGTACCAGCTTCGGTGTCGAACCGTCCCTCATGGTGTCCTACTTTCCGAACGGTCGGCCGCCATTGGCGGCGTTGCCGAGCTTCGTGCTGCGTAGATAGGCGGCAGCCTTCTTCGCCTTCTGACTCATGTCCCACATGTTGAACGAGGACGTTGAGTTGTAGGGCTGGTCGTTCTGCGATCCGAATGTTTCCTGAAACGTGGGACCGTAACCTTCACCTTTGGGCATTGAAAGTACCTCCTACAAGAGGAACAAAGCGTCCCACGTTGAACCGTCGATGACGCCGTTGGGGCGCAGAAACCCCAGAGACTGCTGGAAACCCTTCACGGCCCGCTTCGTTTTCGGCCCGAACACGCCGTCGATGCCGCCAGGGTCATGCCCGCGGTCCTTCAACCGGCTCTGCGCCAACTGCACCAACTGGCCCCTCGACCGGCGACGCCTCGACAACGGGGCGTCGTCCAGGCCGTCGCCCAAACCGCGCAGATACCGTGCGATCCCCTCGAAATCGATGCTTGACGGGTTGCCCTGGTAGACGACGCATCCGTTCTTCAACCATGCGTACAGCTCCGACCCTGGGCAGCTCGTCGAAGCGAGATCTCTATGCCCTTTCAACCAGAGTCTCCCCCCGTAGCGGGCCTGGATGTCTTCGATGACTTCGGTGATGGATATGAGGGCGACCTCAGGGAGTTTCCTGCCTCCGTAGCCCGTGTAACAGACACTCTCTGTTCTGTGGTTGTGGTGCTTGGTGGCGCCAGAAACGATCCCTGGGCCGCGCCCCTCGTAGATCACTCCGCGTTCGTCCACGAGCCAGTTGTAGGCAATCGCATTCCAACCCCGAGTATCGATATGATGACGTTCGAAGGCTCGGACTGCGATCACACCTTCGGGTGGGTTCGTGACGCCAGAGTGATGAACGACTATTCCCACGATACGGGAAGGCCGCAGCCGCGTGAATGTTCGCTTCGGCGGTCTCGCATGCCATTCGTCGCGTGAGATGAAGTCCATCAACCTAACCCGCTTCCGTCCCAGCGAGTCTAGACCTCACGCACCTCGATATCGATCATGCGTTTCATGTCATCCGACAGCTCACGCTGCATGCGGATCAACTGGTTGCGTTGCTCCTCAGGCGTGTTCGCCCGCAGACCGCCACCGAACATGGTCGACATGAACGTCGTCATCCACCGCTTCTCATACTTCTCCTCACCAGGGATGAGGCGACGCAGGCGCCCCATGAACGGCATCATCTGATCCAGGATGTACAGGTCTGAATCGGTCATCTTCCATTCGCCCTTGCGGTTCTTCTCCGCCTTCCCCAACCCGCCGAGGATCGGCATCAACCCTGGGATGTTCGCATACGACGGTGGCACATTCTGGAAGCGACCCTTCAACGGCAGATCAGCGAAGAACTGCTTGCCGGCCCACAACTCGATAGGCAACTTCGCATAGGGGAATGCCGCTTCGGCGAACGCCCTGGTCGCCATGTCCAACGGCTTGAGACCAGTGATCGGCCGGTCATCCGACTTCATCCAACGGTTCAGATCCTTGAACGGCATGTCAGGCAGGACGTAGAGCTGTGATCCCTGCATCCTCCATGGGAGGCGGATACCGAGGTTCTCCATGAAGTAGTCGGGGACGACACCTTCGGCTTCGCTGGCGTACTCCAGTTCACCCTTGATCTGCCGCAGCCTCGACCATGCCGCAGGCCGATTCCCAATCGATTCGATCAGCACCGGCAGAATATTCTTCTGCCACTTCCAGAACGGAATCACCATTTTGATCTGAGCTTCTCTGGGTGTCAGTTCGCTGTAGTCGAAATGGTATTTGCGGATTGCCTTCCACGCCTCGTCGAGGGAACCGCCGTGTTCCATGACATGACGGCCTGCTGTCATACGCACCATGAACTCGGCGTCAGTGTTCGCCGACCGCACCGCCTTGAACGGCCAGAAGTGCGCCCGCAACGGATTCCAGGTTCCCATCGACGACATGGCGGACTTCTCCGCCACCTCGATGGCGGCCTGACCGCCGCCGGCAATCCCCGACTTCTCTATCTCGTTGAAGATCCGCCAGTCACGATCAGTGGCGTTACGGAACGCCCCGCGTACCCCGACGAGTTTGGTTGGCTGGCCTGTCTCGACCGTCTTCCATGCCAGATAGGCGCTGCCAGATCCGAGGTGGCCGGCCACCGGCCGGTCCACCACGATGTTGCGGGCCTTCGCCGTGTCGTCCAGATACCGCAGGTACTTCGTGTCCTTGACAGCATCAATGGACGACCTCATCGCCATGCGCCGCATCGCAGAAGTCTTCATGTGCTGACCCATCTCGACACCCAGAATCTGAGAGTTGATCCACGTCGCACCCATGATGTTACGAATCACAAACCCAGGGGTAGCCACCGCCTGAGCCTTCCAATAGTTCAACAACGACCGGTACCCCTTCGACCAGTCGGCCATCGCGCTGGCACTGTTGAGTTTCGCAGCGGCCAGGGTTGCCGAGGCGAACAGGTCGGCGGACTCCTTCATGTTGACCGCCGAATAGCCCTTCAACCATGGCCCCGTCAACTGGTTCGACAGCGCCTCGTTGTACGCATGCTGGAAGCCCTGCATGTTGCGTTCCTGGTTGAGCGCCCTCAGGGCGGTCTCCTGGCTGTCGGCCGCGGAGATGCGCCGGCCGAGTTCCGCCGACTGGCGGGCACGGTTCATTTCCAGTTCGAGTTCCATCGCCTGTTCCTTGGCGGACTGTAGGTACTTCTGCTGGTTGAACAAATCGTCAGGGGACAACACTTCCTTCTGGGCGATCAGACGGGCCTCTTCCAGCCCACGTTCCAGGTCTGGTGCTATGCCCTGCCATTTTTCGGCTGCTGCTTTGGCTTCTTCCAACACTTCGCCGTACAGGCGGGCGTTGGCGAGGCCGGCTGCTTCTGCTGCGGCGGCCTTGTCGGCGAGGTACGCCAGATCGGGCAGATCCCCCGCAGTGAGCTGGGCGCTGACTGCCCGCAGGAAGTCGTCGTCAGCGGCATGCAGATACGCCGTCGACCCCGTCAGATTGTCCAACTTCACCCACTCCGCATACTGCTTGGCCCACGGCTTCATCTCAGGAAGAATCGAAGACGGGATCGTCCCAGTCTCCAACGTCTTGACGAGTTGCCGTCCCGCCTTGACGGTCCTGGCGTTCGCCACGGCAGCCCGAGGCAGCAAACCGTTTATCTGAGCCAACGCAGACTCCATGACAACAATGTTGCGGTTGACCTCCTTCAACTCTGCGTAACCCCTGATGCCGGCCTGCTTCGCAGCGGCGTCCACACCCTCAACCATCTGCCGTAGGCGCCTCACTTCCAAACCGATCTCGTCGGCGAAGCCGGCGTACTGCTCCAGAACCCGCGCCCAGTTTCCGATGGGTAGCGGCGTCAACGAATCGAGGCTCTTGATCGCTGCCTGAAGTTCCTTCGGCAACCATGTCGCCTTCCCCGAGGTGAGGCCAGCGACGGCCCGCTGGGCGGCGTTGACACGGCGCCCCATCTCGGGCGCCAAATCAACCGGCAACGATGCCGTCTTTCTCCCCACGCCGAGGACTCCCCCGATCACATTGGCCGGCGAATCAGGCCCAACCAGGGCCTCATCAACCTGCCTGACCCGTGCAGCTCCGACACGGCTCGCATCAATCTTGCTCTCAAACTTCTGAACAGTCCCCCCCGTCCGCTTGCCAGACTCGTCCATCACACCGGCAACGCGCCTGAACCGGCTAGCAAGATCCATGCCGATAACCCCACGCGCATCCGTCTTCACAATCAGACCGATGTTCTCCATGCCCCGCAACACGTTCTGGACATCAACCCCCTGAGCCATGTCATTGATGTACCTCGGGACAACCTCATGGAAGTCGTTGGAGAAGATCTGCTTGTACTCCTCCTTGCCGAGAACCCGAGCGCCGATCTCGTCCATCTGGTCGCGGACAGACTTGCCGGTCGCGCCAGGACCAGTCACATTCTGCAACTGCTCACCCATCCACGTTTGCGAAAACCGCCTAGCAGCCTCCTCCTCGCCATGGAGGCCGACCATCTTCGTGTACTGCGACGGCGTGATGTACTCCCTGGCCTGCCACGGCGTCCCCCCGAGACCGCCACGGCCAGCAAACCTGACACCGTCACCGCCGAGAACCTCCTTGCCAGCCGTCGACAGGTAACGCGCCGCATACAGGTCATCGGCAAACCCTGCCAGCGGTGTTCCCGCCAACTGCTCGTTCGTCAACCGGCGTGCATCATCCCACCACTTCAACAACTCCTCATGGAACGTCCTGCCCCGTGCCCCCAACCGGCGAAAAGACTCAGGCAACTCAGGGTTCAGCAGGCCGTTCACCAGTGTGGGCCTGTCAGAAGCCCTCATCAAATCTTCCCCCGAAATGCCAAACTTCTTGGCCTGCTCCACGATCCGCATAGCGCCCGAACCCTCCTCAGGGACACCGGCAGCCTTTGCAGCCATCCTGTACCCGAGAGGTGGCTTGCCTGGGGCACCCAGCAGCCGCCTCTTGAACGTCCCCGCTGAGATCGCCGCATTGTTCGCGACCTCTTCCATGTAGATCCCAGCCAACGCATCATC
>Ga0114906_1001672_pt1 | contig 11472 bp, 8 predicted proteins | sample MalvirDeepMed_M9_FD_89687 | JGI IMG/M metagenome (GOLD analysis project Ga0114906, IMG submission 89687) | Marine viral communities from the Global Malaspina Expedition - Malaspina viral metaG DeepMed_M9 | ecosystem: Environmental > Aquatic > Marine > Oceanic | place: Mediterranean Sea... | reverse complement strand
CCAGACTGACTGATCAGTGGGCGCAGCAGTTGCGGCGGTATCACGCGGCTCCAGCCACTGTCGCTCTGGCGGACGCGTTTGAATACCAGCGGCAGGACAAGGGCGACAAGAAGTAACAGCAGCCACAGTGGGCGCAGGAAGTGAAAATCAGCCATGGTTCCCTCCCCGTGCGTTGTTTCTGGTCTCAAGCCGGTTGCTGGCCACTCTGGCGCCCTGGAGTAGCAGCCAGATCAGGACGGCAATCCCGGCGGGCCAGACGTACAGTTCAGTCACCGGTCGATAGTGCTTGCCTTCCAGTTCGATGGGTTCGAGCTGGTTGATGCTTTCGTAGATCAGTTCCAGCTCGGGCAGACTGCGGGCCCGGAAGTACTCACCGCCGGTCTGCTGGGCAATTCGCGTCAGCAAACCTTCATCGAGGTCGCGGGATGGGTTGACCCGGCGCGAGCCGAGCAGCCCACGCTGAACCATGGTTTCGGCACCAATCCCGATGGTGTAGATGCGTACGCCAGCGGCTTTTGCAATCTCCGCCGCCTTGTCCGGCGCGATCTCACCAGCGGTGTTGGCGCCATCGGTCAGCAGGATCACCACGCGTTGTTCCTGGGGGCGATCACGAAGGCGTTTGACCGCCAGACCAAGGGCGTCGCCGATGGCCGTGGCCCGCCCGGCCATGCCGATACCGGCTTCATGCAGCAGCGTGCGAACGGTGGCGAGGTCAAAGGTCAGCGGCGCCTGGATATAGGGTTCCGTACCGAACAACAGCAGCCCCAGGCGGTCACCTTCACGGCGCTGGATAAAGTCATCCAGCACGCGCTTCACCGCCTGTAGTCGGTTTATGCTGCGGCCCTGGATGACCATGTCCTGTTCGTCCATTGACGGGGAAATATCCACTGCCAGAAGCAGGTCACGACCGCTGACCGGCAACTGTACCTGTTCGCCGACGTGTTGGGGGCGCGCCAGGGCCACGACCAGCAGCAGCCAGATCAGCAACAGTGCCAGTTGCTGCCAAAGGGGGGCGTGGCTGCCGCTACGGCTGACACCCGGCAGGTCCGACAACCAATGCCCGACCGGAAAAACAGGTGCCTCCACAGCCTGAGCACTGCGTTTGCGTAAACGGATTATCAGGGGCACCAGAGCCAGTAACAGGGCCCATGGAAACGCAAGGCTCAGCATTTTTGGCCTCCCAGCCAGACACGGGCGAACGCGACAGCATCACTGGTATGGCACTCGGGGGTTGGTTGCCAACTGCTGTTCACCATGGCTTCCACCACCGGGCGTGAGGCAATGCGATCCTTCGGGCTGGTTTCCAGAAGAAAGCGAACCCAGGGTTCGCCGGACAGGGATTCCGGGAGGCGTTCAGGGTAGCGGATACGCGCGGCTTGTTTCAGTAGAGCGTTCAGCGCGCCGAACCATTGGCTGTTGGGTGTTGCGGCCTGCTCCAGTCGGTTCAATTCTGTAATGGCGGTTTTCAGCCAGCGGTTTTTGCGCCGTTTTCGTCGGATCAGCACAAACGCCAGAATGCCCAGGGCAATTGCGATAGCCATCAGCAGCCACCAACCGGGCGCCGGTGGCCAGAAGCCTCCGGATTGTGGCAGGTGAATGTCTCTGAGCTGGCTCAGTGGATCCTGTTGCATCATGGGGTCTTTGCGGTTCCTGTCATCCGATGTGCCCCCGGGGGCCAAGCAGTGCCTGCAACGCCAACGCTGGCTGATCGCCGGTCATGACGCTGGCGGGCTGTACCCCCGCCGTTCGAAAGCACTCCTCAAGGGCCTCTGTATGCAGGCGAACCTTGTCCGCATAGGCCCTCTGGAAGCGGGGGTTGCTGCTATCGAACCACACCGGTCCGTCTTCGCCGGCAATGGCGAAACGACCGCTTTCAGGTAACTTCAGCTCCAATGGGTCAACAACTCTCAGTGCGCTGACCGTGTTGTGACGTGCCAGTGAACCGAGTAGCCGCGACGTTTCTGAGGTAATGGTCAGGAAGTCACTGATGACGAAAATGCGGCTACCGGTGTGGGCCACACGGCGAGCTTCCCGCAGGGCGGTATCCAGGGTGGCGTTTTCCACGCCGGCGGCCGCAACGGCGCTTGAGTCGCGCGTGCTTCTTTGCTGCCTTGCCACGGTGTCGAGGAACTGCAGTACCGATTTCTTGCGCCGCGCCGGGCGCTGTACGGTGAGTTCGTTGCCGTTGAAAACGATTCCTCCCACCTGATCGCCAGACCAAAGGGCAAGCCAGGCCAGGATACCGGCAATCTGGGCGCCGCGGACCTGCTTGTAGGCACCGGTGCTGGCGAAAAACAGTGAAGGCCCGAGGTCGCAAAGCAGGAGCACGGGGCGCTCGCGCTCTTCCTCGTAGAGCTTTGTGTGCGGCGACTGCCGTCGGGCGGTCACCCGCCAGTCGATGCTGCGGATATCGTCCCCGGGCTGATACTGGCGCACTTCAGCAAAGGCCATGCCCCGCCCGCGCCGGGGAGAGCGTTGCAGGCCGGCCTGCCGGGATCTTACCGGGCGCGCAGCAGGCAACTTCAATGCACGGGCATCTGCCTGCAGGCGAATGAGACCGGAAAGGGGAATATGAGTCGCTGGCTCTTCGGGCGTCATGGTCACGGTGTCAGGCTGTTACCGGAACGCGGTCTATCAGGCGCTGGATAATAGCATCTGCAGTCAGGCCTTCGGCTTCGGCTTCGAAGGTCAGCAAAATACGATGGCGAAGAACGTCGAAGGCAATGTTTCGCACATCGTCCGGGCTGACGTAGTCCCGCCCTTCCAGCCACGCCATGGCTCTGGCGCAGCGGTCCAGCGCGATGGTGCCTCGTGGGCTGGCTCCGAAGGCAGTCCAGCGGGCCAGTTCCGGGTCGAGTGACGCCGGGTCTCGGGTGGCCAGCACCAAAGCCAGCAGGTATTGCTCGACGGGCTCTGACATATAGATGTCGGAAACCGCATGCCGGGCTTCGAAAACCTGGTCGGCCGTCAGGCGGACTTCAGCGGCCACCTGCCCACGGCGGTAGTCGTTGCGCGCCAGGTGAAGAATCTCTTTTTCGGCCACGGCGGACGGATAGTCAATCACTACATGCATCAGGAACCGGTCGAGCTGGGCTTCAGGCAGGGGGTAGGTGCCTTCCTGTTCGATGGGGTTCTGAGTGGCCATTACCATGAACAGGCGATCCAGCGGGAAGGTGCGCATGCCGACACTGACCTGGCGTTCGCCCATGGCTTCGAGTAACGCTGACTGTACCTTGGCCGGAGCCCGGTTAATTTCATCAGCCAGCACCAGGTTATGGAAGATAGGGCCATGCTGGAACTCGAATTGCCCGGTTTCGGCTCGGTAGATCTCACTGCCGGTGACGTCGGATGGCAGCAGGTCCGGGGTGAACTGGATACGGTGAAAGTCGCCTTCGAGGTGGTCGGCGAGGGCCTTGATGGCGGTGGTTTTTGCCAGGCCGGGAGCGCCCTCAACCAGCAGGTGGCCATCGGCCAACAGGGCAATCAGCAAACGGTCCACCAGTTTTTCCTGGCCAATAATCCTTTTTGCTAACTGAGACCTGAGCTCTCCAAACGTATGCTGTAATGCCATGGGGGGTGTCCACTCCTACTGCAGAGACGGTTCGCGTAAGTAGATGCCGCAGTTTTCGCATCTGTGGGGCAAAAATCAAGGCTTTGACTATGCTTATGTGACGGTACACCGATTACGTTTATTTCACACTCACAGAGGTCGACTATGAATGCGCTGACGATCGCCAGCAAGGAACAGTTTTTCCAACAGCTGGACGAAGCTTTCGCTGAAAAAATAGCGAAAACCGAAGCGAAAAAGATCAGTGAATTCGCGAAGCAGCATTATGCTCACATTCCTCTTGAAGAACTTATAAGTCGACGATTTTCCGATACCTATGGGGCTATCCTCGCGGCCTGGCAATTTCTTCAGAAACGGTCCGCCGAGGAAACCCCTGTGTCCGTGTTCAATCCGGACCTCGAAAGTGATGGCTGGCAGTCAACGCATACTGTCATTTTTATTCTTCATCCGAACATGCCGTTTCTAATCGATTCCCTGCGAATTGCCATTAACCAGCGGGAAATCGGTACCCACTCGATTCAGCACTCCATACTTCAGGTGGAGCGGGACACTCAGGGCAAACTGAAAAAACTGCATCCTCCGAAAAAGAAGTCCGCCAATGCCAGCTACGAGGCGTTCATTGTGCTGGAGATTGACCGGCATAGCAGCCCGGAAGACCTGAGATCGCTTGAAGAGGTGCTGCAAACCATTCTTCATGAAGTCCGAATAGCGGTCAGTGACTTTCCGATTGTGACTGAAAAAGTCAATGAAATCAGCCGGGAGCTGGATAATACCACGGCCGGTATCGACGAGGAGGAAAAGGAAGAGGCGAAGGCCTTCCTGGCGTGGCTGGTCAAGGACCACTTCACCTTCCTCGGCTACGACGAATACGATTTTGCCAAGGACAAGAGCGGGCTGGTGGTCCGCCGTGTGGAGAATTCCGAACTGGGCATCCTGCGGGTGAACAACGCGCGCCCGGATCGTGTTCGGCTCAATGAATTGCCACAGCGCACCCGGCATGAAATGACCCGCACCGATGATATCTTCATTTTCGCGAAGTCGGCCCAGCGTTCACGGGTTCACCGTCCGGCCTATCCGGACTACATCGCCGTCAAGAAGTTCAACAGCAAGGGCGAGGTGGTCGGCGAGCGCCGTTTCCTGGGGTTGTATACCTCACGGGTCTACAACGAGCGCCCGGATGAAATTCCCCTGCTGCGCCGCAAGTTCCAGACGGTCATGCGGCGGTCGGGGTTCCTGCGTGATGACTACGCGGGCAAGGAACTGGATCAGATCCTCACGGTGTATCCCCGGGACGAACTGTTCCAGATAGAGCCGGGCGAGCTGCTGTCCGTCGCCAAGAGCATTCTCTATATTCAGGAACGTCGTCGTATCGAGCTGTTCATGCGGGAAGACGTGTATGGCCAGTTCGTGACCTGCCTGGCGTTCTTCCCCCGGGATATCTACAACACCGAGTTGCGCCTGAAGGTCGAACAGGAGTTGCTGGAGACCCTGGGTGCCGAAGACATCGAATTTGTGACCCACTTTTCCGAATCGGTTCTGGCGCGGGTGCAGTTCACGATACGGGTGCCCCAGGTGGAAAACCGGCAGCTTCCGATTTCCGAGATTCGTGACAAGGTGATCGGGCTGGCACAGTCCTGGCGTGATGGCCTGCTGGAAGCGCTGACCGAGGCCTATGGCGAAGAGCAGGGTAACGAGATGTTCCGTGTGTACTCTGGCGGTTTCCCTGCCAGTTACAAAGACATGTTCTCGCCCCGGCGTGCTGCCATTGATCTTGAGCATATCTCCGGCGCAGCTGAGGAAAAGCATCTCACCATGAGCTTCTATCGGGCTCTGGAAGAGGATGAGAGTACGCTTCACTTTAAGCTTTTCTACCCGGATGAGCCGCTACCGCTGTCCGATGTGATGCCCATATTCGACAATCTGGGTTTCCGGGTGATCGGCGAGCACCCCTTTGAAGTCAGTGACCGGAAAGGCAAGACCGTATGGATACACGACTTCACCCTGCAGGCGCACAGTGGGAAAGTGGTGGATATCCATCGTATCCGGCCTATTTTCGAGGATCTGTTCCGTCGCGTGTGGTACGGCGATGCCGAGAATGACGCCTTCAACAGGCTGCTGCTGTCCTCCTACATGAGCTGGCGGGAGATCGCCTTGCTGCGGACCTTCGCCCGTTACATGCGTCAGATCCGCTTTTCCAACAGCCAGACCTTTATCTCCAACACCCTGGTCAACCATGTGGACCTGACGCGGTTGTTGCTGGAATTCTTTGAGGTGCGCTTCAATCCGGAGCGTTACCAGAGCGAGGGCAAAAGTGCGGCTGCGCAACAGAAGCTTGAGATCGAGTTCAACGCCGGGCTGGATGAGGTAGAGAACCTGAGTGAAGACCGGGTCCTGCGCCTGTTCCTGGAACTGATGCAGGCTACCCTGCGTACCAACTATTACCAGCCCGACGGCGAAGGTAAGACAAAGCCCTATATCAGTGTGAAATTCGACCCCTCCCGCATTCCGGATATGCCGCTGCCCATGCCCATGTTCGAGATTTTCGTCTACTCACCGCGGGTTGAGGGCGTGCATCTGCGTGGTGGCAAGGTGGCCCGAGGGGGCTTGCGCTGGTCCGACCGTTTCGAGGACTATCGCACCGAGATTCTCGGGCTGGTGAAAGCCCAGCAGGTCAAGAACGCGGTGATCGTGCCAGTCGGTGCCAAGGGCGGTTTCGTGGCTAAACGCCTTCCGGACATGTCGGATCGCGAGGCCTTCCAGGCCGAGGGTATCGAGGCCTATAAAACGTTCATCCGTGGCCTGCTGGACATTACCGACAACCTGGTGGACGCCGGTATCCAGCCGCCAGCGTCGGTGATTCGTCACGATGAGGATGACCATTACCTGGTTGTGGCTGCGGACAAGGGGACTGCAACCTTCTCGGACATCGCCAATGGTCTGGCGGCAGAGTATGGCTTCTGGATGGGGGATGCTTTTGCCTCCGGTGGCAGCAACGGTTATGACCACAAGAAAATGGGCATAACCGCCCGTGGTGCCTGGGTGTCCGTGGAACGCCATTTCCGCGAGCTGGGCATCAACCCGGCCCTGGATGAGTTCACCGCCATCGGTATCGGTGATATGGCGGGAGACGTGTTCGGCAACGGCCTGCTTTCATCGGAAAAGACAAAGTTGGTCGCCGCCTTCAACCATGTGCATATTTTTATCGATCCGGCGCCGGACGCGGCGAAAAGCTACAAAGAGCGTAAGCGTTTGTTCGAGCTACCACGCTCGTCCTGGACTGATTACGACACCAGCCTGATTTCCAAAGGTGGTGGCATCTTTAATCGCAGCGCCAAATCCATTCCAGTCAGCCCGGAAATGAAGAAACTACTGGGGATTAAATCCGACCGGGTGCCGCCCAACATGTTGATTACCCACATTCTGAAGGCCCAGGCTGACCTGCTTTGGGTGGGTGGCATTGGAACCTACGTCAAGGGTCAGGGCGAGTCCCACGGGGACGTTGGGGACAAGGCCAACGATGCGGTTCGTATCAACGGTTCTGAGCTGCGCTGCAAGATTGTGGGCGAAGGTGGGAACCTGGGCCTGACGCAGTTCGGGCGTATCGAGTTCGCGCTACGCGGCGGCCGGCTCAATACCGACTTCATCGACAACTCCGGCGGTGTGGATTGCTCCGACCACGAAGTGAACATGAAGATCCTCCTGAACCAGGCGGTTGCGATGGGGGATCTAACGGATAAACAGCGCAACATCATGCTGGAGGAAATGACGGATGATGTGGCCGCCCTGGTGCTCAAGAACAATTATCGGCAGACCCAGGCCATCAGTATTGCCAGTGTGGGGGCCATTACCCGGCTCGAAGAATACCGCCGGCTGATGAACACCATGGAAAGCGAGGGCAAGCTGAATCGCAGTCTGGAATTCCTGCCTGACGACGAAACCCTGTCCGAGCGTAAGCTGGACAAGAAAGGGTTAACCCGTCCGGAACTGTCCGTGCTGATTTCCTACGTCAAGGGGGATCTGAAGCAGACCCTGATCGACAGCAGTTTGCCGGATGAGCCCCTGTTGGCTGGGGAAATGTACAAGGTGTTTCCTCAGGACCTGACCCGCAAGTTCTCCAAAGAGCTGGGTGAGCACCAATTGCGCCGTGAGATCATTGCGACGCAGATTGCCAACGACATGGTCAACCACATGGGGATCACCTTCGTGGAGCGGTTGAAGCAGTCAACCGGGGCCGACGCGGCGTCGATTGCGTTGGCCTGGATCATCGCTCGTGATGTCTTCCGGCTGGACACTTGGTGGGACAAGGTGGAATACCTGGATTACTTTATCCCGGCCAAGGTTCAGATGGATCTGATGGGTGACCTGATGCGACTGATTCGCCGAGCTGTTCGCTGGCTGCTGCGCAACCGCCGGGCAGAACTTGGTATTCAGAGCCATATGGAGCGTTTCGCCGACAGCGTCTGGAAGATCACGGCCGACCTGCCGGATTATCTCGGCGAACAGGCTTGTGCTGATTGGAAAAAACGCCATAACGAACTGGTCGAGTCTGGCTTGCCGGAAGATCTGGCCTCTGTGGCGGCAGGTACCAGCTACCTCTATTCGTCTCTCGGCATCATCGAGGCCCGCGAGGCAACGGGCATGCCTCTGAAAACCGTCGCCAACCTCTATTACGATCTCGGCGACAAGCTGGACCTGAACTGGTTTGCCAACGCCATTGCTGCCCTGGTGCCCGCGTCTCACTGGCAGGCCCTTGCGAGGGAGAGTTTCCGTGAGGACCTGGATTGGCAACAGAGGGCGTTGACCACGGGTGTACTCAGGCTGGCTGCCAAGCCTGGGGATGTCAGCGGTGCTGTTGATAACTGGATGGCGCGGCACAGCACCATGATAAGCCGCTGGAAGTCCATGCTGACGGAACTCAAAGGGGTGCGTGAACCGGAATATGCGATGTTTTCCGTGGCGTTGCGAGAGCTACTGGATCTGGCTCAGAGCACCATGCACGAACATCACGACTCCGACCTGACTCAGACCAGTTGATGATTGATTTATGTCGCGGATTGCCGTTCAATTCTGGGCAATGTTGATCATTAGGAGGAGGTTTGATGGGGCAGCTTGATCATTTGCTGGACAATAACAAGGCCTGGGCCGATGGCATCAAGAGCCAGGACCCCCAGTTTTTTGACCGCCTGTCCAACCAGCAGGCACCAGAGTACCTCTGGATTGGCTGCGCGGACAGTCGGGTACCGGCCAATCAGATTGTTGACCTGATGCCTGGTGAGCTGTTTGTGCACCGAAACGTGGCCAATGTGGTGGTACACACAGACTTCAATTGCCTATCGGTACTTCAGTTCGCCGTTGACGTGCTTAAGGTCAAGCATGTCCTCGTCGTTGGTCATTATGGCTGCGGGGGAGTTAAGGCGGCCCTGAACAATGAGGGCTTTGGCGTGATTTCGAACTGGTTGCGGCATGTTCAGGACGTTCGAGACAAACACCAGGGCATTCTTGATGGCCTGGCGACCGATCAGGACCGCGTGGACCGCCTGTGCGAGTTGAACGTGGTGGAGCAGGTTGGCCATGTCTGTCAAAACAACATTGTGCAGGAGGCCTGGCGTCGTGGGCAGGCGTTGACCGTGCACGGATTCGTCTACGACGTGGCCGACGGCATCCTTCGGGATATGGGGCTGTCCATTAGCTCCGAGGCCGATCACGAGGCAGTCAAACAAAACAGCATTGATGAACTGGTGTTGAGGCCGGTCCGTGCGGGTCGCCATAAAAATTGACGCAAAAAATGTCAAATTGTGTCAATTATTCGTGACAGGCGTCACTTTCTGACCCGGCACGTCATCACAGTTAACCTCCTGAAGGATTGTTACACTGAATTCGTAACATATCAGGAGGTTAACCATGCGAGAGATCGTTCAAAAAGCGCTCAGTGCCATGAGTCAGCGCAAAACGACGCAGTCCACCCAGGCTCGTCGCCGCACCAGTGAAACGACGCCGCAGCCGGAATCAGTGGAAGATTGGGGTATGTCGCCAGAAGACGCTTTGCGAGCCAACACGGTTGCCCGCTACAAGTAGGAGGCCGGAGTTGTAATCTGCCGGTTTCTGACCGCCCGGGCCAAGACTCAGGGCTCAATTCCGGTTAGAGTATCCCGCCTGATACGAACGCCGGGATACGCTGATCAATGTCTGCACTGCCTAATTCCCACGAAGTCCTGCTCAAGAACCAGAATCTGTTGCGTGGTCGCCTGGCCATTATTGGCATGGTCGATCCCGCGTTGCTTCCCCGGTTGCCGGACCGGGGACTGACGATTTCCGAACACTTTGGCAATTACCAACAACTGCTGGCCGTCAGTGGCTGGACGGCGGCTTTTGGCTATGATGCGCCGGAGTTGTCATCGGGCATGGCCGATACCCTGGTGGTGTTCCTCCCCAAGGCCCGAGTTGAGTTGTCGGTAAGGCTTGAGTTGGCACTTTGGCTGGCGGCCGAAGGTGCTCGACTGGTCTTGGTGGGCGAAAAGAAAGAAGGTATTGCAGGCGCTGTGAAGCAGCTGAAGGAGTTTGCACCGCAAGCATCGAAGGCAGACAGTGCCCGCCACTGCCAGGTCTGGCAAGCCGATAGCCTGCCCAGGCGCCCAGTGTTTGACCTTCAACGTTGGCTTCAGTGGCATCCGGTTGAGTGCGAGGGAGTTGGCTTCAGGATGGCCGGCTTGCCGGGTATATTCAGTGACGGTGAGCTGGATGATGGTACCGCCATGCTGTTGCAAACCCTCGCTGACTCACCGCTGGAAAAAGGACCCGTGCTGGATTTTGCCTGCGGCGCAGGTGTTATCGGCACCTGGTTGCAGTTGCACCAACGAGCCACGGAGCAGGGCGTTTTTCCGGTCGACGGCGTAGACGTGCAGTTCCAGGCCGTTGCCTGTGCTCGTGCGACCTACCGGGAAGCGGGCGTGGATGGCTTGATTCACGCCTCCGACGGGTTGTCCGGCGTCGACGGCCGCTACGCTGCAGTTGTCACTAATCCGCCATTCCATACCGGTATCCGTACCGATACATCCATGACTGAGCGGTTCCTGCAGGGTGTGGCAAAGCACCTGGAGCCCGGCGGTGAGTTGCGCCTGGTGGCGAACACGTTTCTTCCCTATGAAGCACTGATCCGTCGTCACGTCGGGCCGGTCAAGACGATCGCCGGCGACCGACGCTTCACGGTGTGGAGCGCCCGCCGTCACTGAATTGTCGTCTGGCTGTCATACGGTCGTCATTGCCATCGGACAAGGTATGAATAATCCTTGAGCAGGCCGGTGGGGGAAGCCGATGCATCAGTACCGGAGCGTTTTCATTTCCGATGTTCACCTGGGATCCGCCGATTGTCAGGCGGACTACCTTCTGGATTTTCTCGACAACGTCAGCTGCGAGACCCTGTACCTGGTCGGGGATATCGTTGATCTGATCGCTATGCAACGGCGGGTGCACTTCCCGGAAAGCCATCAGGCGGTTGTGAGGCGGTTTATGGCTATTGCCGCTGCCGGCACGCGGGTGGTTTATGTGCCTGGCAATCACGATGAATTTCTGCGGCACTTCTGCGGCCAGACGTTGGCAGGTATCGAGTTGAAGCAAAAAGCCATTCACACGACGGCGGACGGTCGCCGGTTCGTGGTCTGCCATGGCGACCAGTTTGATCAGGTGGTGCGCTGCAGCCCCTTGATGCTGCTGGTAGGCGATAGGGCTCATGGCCTTCTGCTGCGCCTGAACCGCTGGTTCAATGCCTGGCGGCGCTTACGCCGCAAGCCATACTGGTCCCTGGCGGCCTGGGTCAAAAGCCGTATCGGCAAGGCGCGGTCATTCATTCGACGCTTCGAACTGGCTGCTCTGACGGCGGCAGAACGCGGACACTATGACGGTTTTAT
>Ga0114906_1001666_pt1 | contig 11509 bp, 14 predicted proteins | sample MalvirDeepMed_M9_FD_89687 | JGI IMG/M metagenome (GOLD analysis project Ga0114906, IMG submission 89687) | Marine viral communities from the Global Malaspina Expedition - Malaspina viral metaG DeepMed_M9 | ecosystem: Environmental > Aquatic > Marine > Oceanic | place: Mediterranean Sea... | reverse complement strand
GTTCATCACCCGCATACACCTTGTCTCCCACTGCGACAACAGATGTTGAATTCAAGGGAAAACTGTAAGCACTCTTATCTGTGACAATCGCTAGAGACCGGTAATCTTTTTCTACAAGCTCTACCGTTTCTTCCCATTCAACCGCAAGGGGAATTCCAGTAATCGCCGACCAAGCAAACTGAATATCCTTTGCCTTGGTACCTCCCGTAAAAGCATCCAACACAGCGTTAACGACGTCTCGGTAACCCTCGCTAGAGGCCATGCGAAGGTTTAACGCATAACCAAACTGCTCATACACAGTTTCCCAATCCCACTGGCCGTGATAAAGCCAGAGAACACATTCTCTGTCCGTGACAATACCGTCTTCACGTATATCACGCACCGTAATAGAACTGTTGTTAAACGGATTTTCACTGAATGTTAGAACCCCTGACTTTGTAATCCAGTAGTCAATACCTTCAGTAAAAACTGCCGAAGGAGAAACAATACGGTTCAAAATAGTCTTCACAGAAACAACGGAGGGAGGAAGGGGCACAGAAAAATACCCATCAATTGCTGCCGCTTTCCCATAGTCAAGACCAGAAGAAACATCGTAGGTATAGGAGGTTCCAGTTTTGTAATCAGGTATCAACAGATCAAAGTTGTTGAGCTCTGACTCCTTCAGAGTAAGTGAATACCAGTTTTCTTGGTGAAAAATGGGCACGTCAAATCTGGAGACAGAAGACACAAGCTCCATAAAATTTAGCCACGTTTGCGCAGTCAAATGCGCTTTGGACCGCAAAACATCTTGCAAAAAATCCATGCCCAAATACGTAGTTGACCAATAGCTACCTAACAAGCTCAAAAGCGTGTCGGCACGGTCTAAATCGTTTGTTGGGTAAGTGTACGTTGCCATATTTACTTCAATCTGAGTTTCCAGTCATCGCAGTTCTGTAAGCCTTTGCTTGCTCTGAGAAATACCGCCGAGGTTCCATCTTTGAGAACAACCAATCCACGATGATTTTAGCTACTGCACTAATCACGACCTGAAGCAAAATCGACAGGATGAGCCCCCAGATAAACCCATAACGTTTGTAATTAGCTTTGATATAGCTCTTACACTCCTTACGGGCATCCTTATGCTGCCGCTCTGTTGCAGCTGAAAAACCTACACCGTACTTTACATCTCCAGCACGCACCCACCATTCCAACGCTTTTTCAGTCGCGAGATCAGCCATCGCTGCCTTCTCACCTGAGTATTCTAACTCACTGCACACCCACGACTGAATGTCACTTGTGCCAAAAGATCGAGGTTCGCTCATGATTTAACCTCGATTTTCAAATCGGGAAATTTATCAATCTGTATGTCAATTGCTGACGGTGACACTTTCACACCTGTTAATCGACTTTTGATCCAGCCCAAGATGTTCAACCGAGGCTGAGGATCAAGAATTGCAATCTGGAGGGCAGCCAATTTATCTCCCTCGGCAGGAACACTTGTGATAGTCAGGTTTATAGTTGTGTCACCCTTGATGTTGACGTAACTGTTGACGCCTAGACCTTTTCCAAGCACTTCTCCAACCTGCCGCACAATTGCTTCAATGGTCTCCTTTGCATTTTCCAGCGGTGGGAGCTTAGGCCCAAAGCCAAATTCTCCCTCTTCTGTATTACCATTAATTGCATTGTCGAAAAACCCGGGATCATTACTCATCACACTTCTCCAAGTCACACTGTTAACGAGAACCAAAGAGACGTGCCCAAAACAAAGTCCATTTAGACACTGAAGTCGTAGAAATATCCGTTGCTCTGGTATTGCAATTACATTTCCCATAAGCCGCTTTGCAGTTACAGTACGTCTTTTTTGTGTCACACTTGCATTTATGTGACACATCAGGGTCATCAGGCTTATTGTCCTCACCGTGATAAGGACAAGGCGTTGTATGACCATCCCCATGCGTGATGATGCCAGTGCCCTTACACGGACATTTCGCCGGGTCCGGGTCGGGTTCTGGTGTAGTGTCATCAGGAGCCGGGACGTTCAACGTCGCCATGGCGAGGGAAACAGAGATGGTGGGAGTCCAATCCGTCGTATCAACGTATGCCTCAAGAAAAGACTGACTGCATCCACTGACCAAGAAAACAACACTTAAAACAAGTCCTTTGGTTCGTACATCCATTGTACTACCCCCATAATGATTTTCCGTAATCAGGTAATTTTCGCGGAGGGAAACCGTCGACGTCTGAAAAAACCCACGAACCACGCGCATCAATCAATTTCTCGGCTGTGTCGTAGTTAATCCAGAAGCTACCGTCAGGTTGATCGAACTTCTTACCTCCCCCATTCCATTTCCCCCAGCTGTTCTGCACTAAAAAGCCGGGGCCTCCATTTTTCTTGGTGTCATTACATCCAATCCATGCCATCGCATGACTCCAAGAACCCTTACTATTCGCATAGCCGTTGTCATCTCGTCGCGATGAGAACCCCACACCGCTGCACACCGACAATGCATAACCGTTTGCTAGGGCATCCCGGGCTTCCGCCACAGATACTACCAAGGAAACAGTATTCACTTGGTGACGACGTCCTTCCCTTTCAATGGAGTCGGGAACTCCCCCGCGACCCCACTTTGCACCGAGGGAACTGTCATATACGGAAAAGTCGACGTACCCGTAGTCCTTACGAAGGAGAATTCCACCCTCCTGACTAACAAAACGAGCTGCCTCTGAACACGCCATTCCCTGACCACTATGTCCCCTACAGCCGTATATGGCCTCCGTAGCACCTCGGTGCAAGAAACCCTCCTCTTCCCCCTTAATGTCGATCTCAACGGCTCTGGTGACGTCTACGGCGTTCCTAGTGGCATGACTGACGCAGTCTCCGGTAGTCTGGCTCTCTGAGGGGCCAAAACCCGAATCAAACTTCAATAATGACTTGAACGGCAAGGAAACTTTGCCCTTGCCGTCACTCTCCAACTGGTAAGCCGCAACCCCGAAAAGTGGGTGTACCAAGTCACCCATCAAGGCAACAAGATCCTCGGGGTTACATCTGGCACCTTCGAATCCCCCGGCATACGCTCTGCGCAATTCTGCGGAGGTAGGATTATCTGGAAAATTTATAGGCATCGCTAACTCCCCAATGCCCAAGCCATCGCCTTGAACACCTCGACAGCTTTGGAGCGTTTTTCAGGAGTCAAAAGAACACGATCAAGTCCAAGAGTCTTGGCCAAAATATCGTCTTTCACCTTACCAAATCCCGGGTACTTCCCCACCATCTCTGTTTTTTGCAGCATCAGTGTCTCTGCACGGATATACCCTTCTCGAATATCCTCCGTTGTCTTTAGAACCGCGTCATCACGGCCAATAACGTCAGCAAAATCTAGAAAGAATTTTGCGGCCTTAGCCGCATCTTTCTGGTCCATCGTAAGACTGCGTAATGGACTGACAAGAACCTGCATTTCATCTGACGGCGCATCCTCATCAGCATTCCGATTCGGAACGGTCACCGAATCCGGTAGCGAAGGGGAAATAGGCGGATAAAGACAGCCGGAAAGGGCTGCCATAAAACAAGCAAATGTGAGTATCAATGATCTTCGCATGATAAATCCTCCTCATCCTGCTAAGTGAGACGTATCTTCTGACGAATCATCAGAAGAATACTCCATCACAAATAAGCTGTCATGAAGTTTACGACACAACTGTAAGCCTTCAGAATCGTTAGCATCTAACATACGCTTTGCTAGTATGTGAACAGCTTTTGCGGTTTTACAATTCACGGAAGAAAGAGATCCAAAAATATCATGATCCGCCTCTTCTTCAACTTTTTTTGTTGTGGAAAGGGCTGAACGAACCCCCCACACCAGACACCCAACACCCGCAGCAAGTACCGCCAATAATTGTCCCCACCACGTTAGACCGGTGTCAACCTCTGCAAATCTACTAACTACTACGGCACCTCCGCCGTATGCAAGAAGTAGTGAGCCACCTACGGACCCATACACCACCTTGTGAAAAGACTTCATCGCTACTCCTATCACTCCGAGCTGGGAGTAGACCACTTTCGGACTATGTTGGTCAAAATCGAAAGTCCGGCTACGATAACAGGTGTGTAAGACCCGAAATCCGTATCAGCAGCCCACTCAGTTAAATAGGTCAAGGTAGCCCCAACTATAGCGACTAGAACTCCTTTACCTACCTTGATCAAATCAGTTTTCGTCAGCTTGAATCTTGTGTTTTCCATTTATGGTAACCGCCGGTTTATTAGGTAAATGTTGGAATTGTGGTCTTTATATCCACAGAAATATCGTCTACAGACGTGAAAAATTGAACTGTTTTAGACGTCACCATAGCGTCAGCGCTGTCCACTACAACAATAGATGACGAATCATGCAACCACATTATTGTCCCCGCAGGCGTGATGATCTTACCCAAAATGTCTAAATCGGTAACACTTACATCATTTTGAATATATCCATGAACCGCATCTAGCACGCGTGAACCATCCAATCTTCCAATAAATCCAGTGCTGTTAACAAGGTGCGCTATCGTCGTTTTGATTCCAACTACATCTGGATCGGAGTCTCCTGCTGCTTTGTTGATCACACACGAAATTTGAACAAAACACGGCACAGGAGCTTTCATCAAAATGTCCGCACCATAACTCCTAACGTCTCTGCTGCTCATATAATCTTGCAGTTCTTTGACTAATGGCGTGTTATGTACTTCAACAGTGTAATTCTGTTTATCGCCCGCTGACATCGATGAAGCGTCAGTAACGGTATCTACGAATTGAATAGTCCCAGTCTGATAGGCAGTAAATGCTCCCTCAGCCTGTGTTGCGATGTCCGGAATAAAACCACTTCCCGTCAAATCTAACCCTCTTGTATCACTGCTGATATTGAAAGTTCCTGTCTCTTCAGGATCGGAAGACGGTAAGTAAATCCTAGACACCTCATAAAACCCCGGCGCATCATCCTTCACTAATGTGAATTGCCATGTTCCAGTGCCGCTAGAGTCAATACTTATCAAAGCAGCCTCTTTCGTAAGCGTGACCGTCTGTAAATCAGACTGCCCACGAACATACCAATCAACACGGCCCCCATAACTTATGGGAAAGACAGAATGCCTATCACGGATCATCTCCGCATCCCCGTACCCCACGATTGACTGATTAGTTACAGACGCAAATTGAGAGAGGGATCTCAACAGCGCTCGCATGTTGACCCGATTAGAAAGAGCCTTAGCGGACAGTCCGTCCTGTAGCTGATTGATCAATTCTGTATTCGTTTCGGCATCCGTTCCGTCTGAAAAATCAGCGGTCACAAAACTGGCAACGTAATTGGTGATGGCGTCTTCAGGAATTATCGCTTTGTTGACAGTCAGTTTACCTGTCGAACCTATGTTTACTGCCGTCACAAAAATCGTAAATTCCCAGTTGCCATCGGCTAATTGAACCATCAGCCGGTCATTTTCAGTAGCAACCCCCGCAGAATTAGCTGTTGAGGTATATCCAAGATCTGAAGTGAATGAAACACCATCAGCTTCAAATATTGCACCTGCGGCAATTGTGACACTGGTAGACTTGCTGACGACAATTGTTACCTCACCTTTTGCCTGAGTACCGTCTTTGCGTGTAATACCCCAGTTGCTAAGAACGTCATTAACCGTCGTTGTATCAGCGAGTGTGGGATCAACTTCAATTTGCTGTAGGCTACGCGCCGACAAGTACCTGTTGAGGTTTTCGCGGATGGCAGACTCCAGCACCGCGTGATAGTAGAGAACGCTATCGTGAAACACTCCCCTTTTCAGATCGAGAGTAGGGTTCTCTGCGGATAACTCTTCTGTGATTTGCACAAGCAACGCATCAACATCGGTTGAATTTAGTTGCTTAAGATCTGTGATTTCATAAACCATTGTAATTACCTCAATACGGGACCACGGTTAGAGGCAGCAAGGCCGTAAAGGATGTCCCAGCATCACTCGTAACCTCCACACTCAAAGTGACAGAATCACCCAGTAAGGACACTGACAATAACGTAGCAGACGAAAAACGTTCGTCTGCCGGGTCTGATGCAGTTTCTTCAGCACTTAAATTATCTGCTATCGTGAGCACAGACTGCGAAAATGATGTTGCAACATCTCCAGTTGTTTGCCACACCCCGGAGCGGGCATCTAACATAAATGTAGAACCCCGGGCAGGAAGATATGGCATACTGGCTAGTTCAGTAAGAAGCTCTATAGCAAAGCGCTGGACTAATTTCTCGATGCCAGCAATCACCTCGCCACTTTTTCCGGGTAGAACAAGCTGTTGCTCTACTTTCGTATCCTTGCCTAATCCCCAACCTTTGAAGGCGGCAACATCAACTGTTCTGTTTTTATAGTTAGAAACTGTGCTCATAATTTAGCTTCCCGCCGACACCTTTTTCAGTTCTTTCAGATATTCCAAAACACCGTACCGTAACGGCCCACTCTCATGACCTTCTCCATCTTTTCGCGAGCAATGATGCGCAACATTTCTAGGGAAAGTCATTGTATGCCTAGCCCTAAACGCACGTTCCATGGATGCTAGGTAATCAATTTGTGTGTTACACATAATCAAATCACCGATGTTACCGGGGTCATCTGCTTTAATCGACTCTAAAAACTCCTTGTTGGTATCTTCAGACGAAAATGCAGAGTGTATACCGCTCCAGTCATACAAATCACCGTCCCAATCCTCCAAAGGCGGCATTAACCACTTAACTGCCTTATTTTTGACACGGTCTTCCGCGTCTTTACGACAACCCTGTGACAACTCATTAATGAGTTCCTGCAAGATATTAGAAACGGTAGATTTACTTGTCATTGTTTACCTCAAAAACGGAGAAAGTCCCTCTTCTTCTCTGATGATCCCTTGTATCTTCTTCTTTCGCTGACTGATAGCGCCGGGTGTACGTTTCAACGCCTTAGCAATCGCCTGATTAGAAAGTGCCTTTCTTCCGTGAAGTCCCAGCGATAGCTCCATGACTTTTTGATCCATCGGAGACAGGCTGTCATACACTACCTCTAACCAAGCAGCTTGACTCGTCTCATCACCACTGAATTGACCGCCAGCTAGATTTGGACTGATCTCCTCTAACTGACTGCTTGTCATACCGGGGTGCCAGCCACGAATGTGCTTGATACGCTTCAACGAGAATCCTGATTGATTTGACAATTCGTCATCCGTCGCGTCTCTGCCGGTCTCATCTAGAAAATCCTGCTCATATCGCTGAAGCTTGAACCTGTCCAGCAATACGCGTTCCGGGGCACGCACCACTTCCTGCTGTTGCTTGGATATGCGGTGGAGTCCTTTTAACTGATTGATCAGGTGACTTTGCAACCTAGAACGGCTGCGATCGTATGTACCTAACCCCTCTAGCGCAAGTTTCCTTGCACGACTACGCGATAAAGGACTAACACCTCCGTACATCGAGGTGCCTTTTCTTACGACAGGATCAATAGCCCCCAATATCAACGAATTTCCTTTGGGAGTTTTATCCTGTTCCCACGCTTCGTAGGCGTCTTTATATTCCGGCTCTAAGTAGTCCATCAGATATTCTCGCTATGTAAAGTCCCAATCCTTAACTAACGTGCCGCCAGTCCATTTTCCTTCAAAAAATGGGTGCTTGTCCACGGAGTAGTCAGAATCTTTGTTCTCGTCCTCATTCCTGACTGAAACACAATCATAGTTTGTCTTCGCTATAGGTGTATCAGAGTTAATATTGTAAGTCACTCGAACTACCTGACAATAAATGGGCGTTGGTAGAAGCTTAGACTTTGCCCCAGCAGCAGGCCCATCGGGGTTAGCAACTGATTGTAAATACAGGGTCGACCCGGGAGCTATATCAAATCGTAATTTACTGCCGAAGCCCCCGCTGCGACCACGCAACGCGTTAGACATGTAATACGTGTGTGCTATCTTGTCTAACGCTTGATTAATCATAGTTCGGTTTTTTGTGTGGCTGACAGGTCGCCGACCATTCTGAGCCACAGGATTCGAGGCCGTGTTTCCTCCATTTACAAAAGCTCCAGCACCGCCAGCTGATATCAATACAGATTGAAGCCATGCCGGAGCATCTAATGCCAGAAACTGACCCGTGGCTTTTAGCTTATTTATCGGGTATTGCCCCCCTATACAAGTAGAACCAGCAGGTGGTTTCTGCGGCTCCGACATCCACGTAGCACCTGTAGTAGATATTGTCGGGGCAAAAATGCCAACAGCCATTAGGGGTTTGTGCTGTGCTGATCTCATCTCAAACTCTGCATAGTCATTCAACCACAGAGTTTTGTATGAGCTTTTAAGCGTGGGAATATTTGGAATAATGGTGGCATATTTTCCGTCTTTCCCGCCGTCAGCTTTACTGGGTAACGGACAAACTGCCATCATAAAATCCGCACACCACTTATTTACCAGCAAGTTCCAAAAAGTAGTTCCTTTAAACGTACTCAACTGCAAACCCACATAACTACTGATGGATGTAGTAAAGGGCGTTACATTAAGCGGCTGGGACAGGGTGCCCGTCTCAGAATTCATGTTGTCTAACAACTCTGTTGCCGCAGCATTTCCAGCTTTTGAGCCTATGTCACGGTTGCATCGCAATTGAAACAGGTTGAGTTTCGCTAGGCACTTGAGAACCTCAAGTAATTGCTGACCAAAAGAATTACCGGCAGGAAGTCCGCCCCCTAGAAAACTTGTTTTGGTCCAAACTCCCTTCTGACCTCCTGCGCCTGCTTGACCCCCTCCACAGCCTCCAAGCGGCTTTGCTACTGCATCAACAATCAAAGATTGAGGATTAGAAGGATGCATGTCTTTGGAAAAAATAGACCCGAAAGTCAAATCCACAAGCTTATGCACCAGACTCACTGTAAGCTGAATTTTGGAGCCCACACGAGCATAAGCTAGTCCCGCATAGTAGCCTTCAAAAATAACCTTCTTTCCCTTGTACCCACCGGGGAACTTCTTGCTACTAGGCTCCCAATCACTTCCGTCCAAGTCTAATGTGACCGTAGCCGGAGCAAGCCCAACACCGCTTAGTTCCTCAGCTAATTCTTCCGAGGGATACAGGACTAAACCACCTTTATTCGGCGTAACTTTTTCACCTGTGGCTAGGATACAAGAAGCAGTGGGAATCTCATTCAACGCAAAAGTTGCATTGTACTGCGACATTAGGTAATTTTTCCCCGCCACAGTAAGCCACAGTATGTTTCTTTTGGGGTCAAATAATTTTGTTACTGCAACATTGTCTACACCTGTAGGTGGCATTACGATTTACCCCCTGCAATATTCGTGCGGTAAATCAACGCAAGCACGAGACCGCCGAGACGATAGGGCAACTCCGGATGGTCATACCATGTATTCCGAAAAGTATTCCAAGGTTCAATACGTTTTGTACCGAACAACTCGGTTAAAACGTCATCTCCGGCAGACCCCAACTGTGACACAATGTCTGCTAGTGATAGTTGTGGACGCAAATACCCAGATACAGTCCAAGCGGCTCCCGGATTAGTCGTATTCACACGCAAGGTATGTCCCGTGTAATACAAGTCATACGGTGCTGACAAACCGTTAGTTAACGCCAGATCTAAATTCTGGGATTTAAGCGGGGGTGTCTGCCGTGACACTTGGATAACTGCCGATGACAGAATATCAATATTGAACTGGTAGAACATTTTTCCAGTAAAGTCAGGTCGCTCAGACACGCCACCTACTGTAGCAATGTCGTCTGAAGTTCCCCCGTACTGGCTAAGAACAGGAGACCACATTTCATGTTCAGCAAGTGTTTTGTCTTTTCCCAGTGTGTACGTAATTCTGCTATCCAAGTCAGTGATGTACTCTTGTAAGTCCGTACCCGCTATCAACGTCAAAAGTTGACGAATACGGTAATTAAGCATTGCACGATCTGGATCAGCACCAAACAGTGAACGTCTGACATTTTCTATATAGCTAGGAAGCGCTATCGTGGCATAATCCGCAGGCACAAGCTCCTCTCCCAAATAAGAAGAGCCCGGATTATTAGATCCGCTAATGTTGAGCAATAATGTGCGTGCATGGTTGAACATTAATTATGACCTTGGAACCGTAGCTACTTGCAACTGATAGTTTACCATCCAATTTTGAGTATCATTAGTGCTGTAACCCGCAGAGACCAAATAACCTGACACGGAAGTTTTAGCTCCCACCTTCACTAAGATCGGAAGTGGTCGGGTAGAGACTCTGTTTTTCTGATAGTAATCAATGATTTTCTTAATTCCATGCTCCGGACTCAAATCACAGCCTGCTGCGCCCGGCTTTGTCACCGACGTGAAAGCTATTCCATGTATGGTCAACGTCCCCATGCGGTTACCAAAAACGTTCATGTAAATGTCGTTACCCATCGTGTGAGTGAACTGAACGTTCACACCGTCTTGCCATGAAAACCCGGAAATAATAGCTTTGGATGTGGGAATTTTGGGGACTGCCTCTAGAAGAGAAAAAGTCGCTATTCTAGAGCCACTAACTAACGCCACAGCACCAATTGGCTGTACCCCAAACATTGATTTTACTAATGGCATGATTTTCCCTTAGCCTATCCCGGATGTATTAAGACCACCCGAAGCCGCAAGATCACTGTTCGGCCAATCGGTAAGTTTCAATGTGCCACTCATTGTGATATGTTGATCTTTAACATCTTCCACGGTTCTGTCGCTCTGCGATAACTTCTCTAGTGCCTCTGTGATGATTTTCACAGGATCACCAGTTCCCGGCTTAGCCAGTTCCTCCAAGACACCACCGTGCTCCAGCAATTTACCCTCACTCACCAAGTCACCGACATCTGTGCGGCCTGTGAGATCTTTGAGTTTCTGCATAGCCGTACCGCGTGCCCCGCTGTCCCTGCTAGTCACAACCTCCCGTATAGCGGCATAAACTTCGGTGGGATCTTTGCTTGCATCATCAGCGGCACCAGTGATGGCAGTTGTCGCTCCACTTATCTCACGTGCCCACGCTTGACCCTCACCTGTTGAGAATTTAGCACCTAACCGGCGGTTTTGTCGAAGCTCCTCAAGTCTTGCACCTTGCAGACCCAGCGACTCGCCAATCGCGGATAGTGATTTTGAGGGATCACCAAGGTCAGCTTCGCGGGCTCGTACAGCAGCTCGCTTTGTCTCTTTATCTACAGTCCTGTAGTCATCAACGCGAGCACTGAAATCGCCGAAGCTTATTTTGTTCTTTACTTCGTCGTCCAGCGCCGCGTATGTCGCTGGAGTGACCGCCGCTCCTCCTTGAGCTGCACGACGAATAGCCTTAAACTGTTCTCCCGGTTCAACCCCCCCAAGCCGATGCATAGCATCTGCTACATCTGTAATTTCAGTTGTGCTCTGCAAATCAGCAAGCGTTGCGTCGTCAGGATCTTTGCCTGCTAAACGATAAGCGCTTCGTAGTTCTTGAATTCTCTCTGCTGAAAGCCCCCCTGCGGTTGCCTCCGGAGTTGTTGACAACGCTATAGCCTCTTCTGACGGCTTTAATGTAAAACGC